>Ga0208321_1000179_pt1 | contig 63425 bp, 62 predicted proteins | sample June2015DPH_4_15_FD_184692 | JGI IMG/M metagenome (GOLD analysis project Ga0208321, IMG submission 184692) | Peatland microbial communities from SPRUCE experiment site at the Marcell Experimental Forest, Minnesota, USA - June2015DPH_4_150... | ecosystem: Environmental > Terrestrial > Soil >... | reverse complement strand
CTGTACCCGCAATCACATCCCAGCGACAGGTTGCAGTAAAACTCCACGGGGACTTCTCGCCCCGCTGGAAGACCTTGGACTGTTCGTCCAGGTTGTGGGTTCACCGGGCCCTAGGCGGGGACAGCGGGGGGGTCGTTAATCCATTCATGCACGTCGGAACTTACCCGACAAGGCATTTGGCTACCTTAAGAGAGTCAGAGTTACTCCCGGCGTTTAGCGGCCCTTGGCTCGGTTGAACCCGAGTTTCAGGTACCGCCACTGGCCAGGACTCAAGAACCGTTCACACCCTTTCGGGCTGGCGGTTCCCTATGTTTTTAGTAAACAGTCGCCTCCCCCTTGTCACTGCGACCTGGCGTTCCAGCTTGCGCCAAAACGTCAGGCACCCCTTTTTCCGAAGTTACGGGGCTAATTTGCCGAGTTCCCTCGCCTAAGTTCCACCCGATACGTCTAAGGCTGCTCACCTAGGAACACCTGTGTCGGATCTAGGTACGGACACGGAGGATCCATTCCGCGCTCCTTTTCATTGGCTCGAGGAATCGTCTGAACCACCCTAAGACGGGCGGCTATTTCCCGCTTCGGCCGGTTCTCACCATTATGGTACTTCCCGGCCTTGACGGGTTAAATGGGGCGACGGCCCCACTCAAATTATCCCCAAGCGTCAGATCGCGGACTTGCGTTGCCGCGCGTACCTCCGTGGTACCGGAATTTTAACCGGTTTCCCTTTCGGCTCATCCGGTTAAGGGTTGCCTTAGGACCGACTTACCCCCGGCTGACGACGCATTGCCGGGGAACCCTTGTCCCTTCGACGGAGGGGATTCTCACCCCTCTATGGCTGTTACTACCACCGGGATCTACACTTGTGACCGGTCCACTGGATCTCAAAACCCAGCTTCCGCCCAGCCACAACGCCCGCCTACCAACACGACTATGCATCGTGTTCTAGGGTAACGGTACCTGGCTTAGCCCCGTTCATTTTCGGCGCCCCCAACCTCGGCTGGTCAGCTGTTACGCACTGCTTGGAGGGTGGCTGCTTCTAAGCCTACCTTCCAGCTGTCTGTGGTTGAGGACCGCTTTCTATTTCTACACTTAGCCAGGATTTTGGGACCTTAACCCTAGTCTGGGTTGTTCCCCTCGCGACATGGGAGCTTACCCCCCACATCCGTTTCCGGCCTTCTACGGCGCCAGCGAATTCGGAGTTTGAATGAAAAGTGGACCCTTTCGAGTCCTTGTTTTTCAATCAGTACTCTACCCCGCTGGCAACCTCCAGCCAGACTATCCTTAGAGATATTTCGGCGGGAACTAGCTATCACCGAGTTAGATTGGCCTTTTACTCCTAGCCCCAGGTCAACGGAGTGAGTTGCACGTCAACACCCATTCGGGCCTCCACCGGGCTTTCGCCCGGCTTCACCCTGCCCAAGGCTAGATCACTCGGTTTCTAGTTTCATTCCCGTGATTTCAGACCCTTTCAGATCTCGTTCCTCGCGTCTTGCGACGTTGCGAACTTGTCGGTTTCCCTACGGCTTCGAGCATCACACTCTTAGCCTCACCACGAAAATGAACTCCCCGGCCCGTGGTACAAAACGGAACGCACAACCCTAGTCCCCCCTCTTGCGTACTGCCGCGTTACCGCGGTTTCCTTCGGAGGGGATCTACCCTTTCGGGCTGTGCACAACTGTAACCACCTGATTTCAGGCTCTTTTCACCCCCCTTCCGGGGTACTTTTCAGCTTTCCCTCACGGTACTAGTGCGCTATCGGTCTTGGGGCATGTTTAGCTTTGGAAGTTGTTTCCTCCCAAATTTCTACGCCCATTCTGGGGCGTAGTACTCAGGGATCCCAACCCAAACCTTGCTCGATCACGTTTACGGGACTTTCACCCTCTGCGGTGGGCCTTTCCAGGCCACTTCAACTTCTCAAGCGAGGGTGCGGTCGGGCCCTATAACCCCACATTCCCACATAGTTTCCCATGCGGGTTCAGTTTGAGCTGTTCCCTCTTCGCTCGCTGCTACTGGGGGAATCTCAATTGATTTCTCTTCCTCTCCCTACTTGGATGCTTCCGTTCGGGAGGTTCCCGCTCCTTGTCGGAGCGCCGCAGGTTTCACCCGCGGCAGGAAGTCCTATTCGGGTATCTCCGGATCGAAGCCTGCATGCGGCTACCCGGAGCATATCGCAGCTTGCCACGCCCTTCTTCAGTGCCCAAGCCCAGCCATCCTTCAGGTGGCGTATCATGCCGAACTTACTATGGAACCCACACTCGTCTGGACGTTTGAAGCCTATGCACGGTGTTCATCATGATCATCCTTTTCGGAGTGAATGATCACTTCACCCTTCGCTTCCGAAGTTGCTCGGAAGCTGCATTATCGCATCTTGGCTCGCAGTCAGATTTCGTTTGCCTTCCAGTCCGCTCGAATTTACTAAGGAGGTGATCCGGCCGCAGGTTCCCCTACGGCCACCTTGTTACGACTTCTCCCTCCTTGTCTAACCTAGGCTCGACATGACCAATGAGGCCACGCCTCACCAGAGCCAAACTCGGATGGAGCGACGGGCGGTGTGTGCAAGGAGCAGGGACGTATTCAGCGCGCGATGATGACACGCGCTTACTAGGGATTCCATGTTCACGAGGGCGGGTTGCAGCCCTCGATCCCAACTGAGGATGGGTTTGAAGATTGCCTTCCCCTCTCGGGGTCGGAACCCATTGTCCCATCCATTGCAGCTCGCGTGTGGCCCAAGGGATTTGGGGCATACTGACCTGCCGTGGCCCGCTCCTTCCTCCCTCTTAGCGAGGGCAGTCCCTCTAGTGTGCCCGGAATCCCGAAGGAATCCGGTGGCAACTAAAAGTGCGGGTCTCGTTCGTTGTCTCACTTAAGAGAACACCTCACGGCACGAACTGGCGACGGCCATGCACCTCCTCTCAGCTAGTCCGGTAAGACCTTTAATCTGACCTTCATCCAACTGTCGCCCTTGGTAAGGTTCCCGGAGTTGACTCCAATTAAACCGCAAGCTTCACCCCTTGTGGTGCTCCCCCGCCAATTCCTTTAAGTGAACTGTCTCACGTCGCGTGATTTTTCGCGATAAATTTTTCGTGAGAATTCAGCCTTGCGGCCGTACTTCCCAGGTGGCAGGCTTAATGGCTTCCCTGCGGCACTGGGACAGCTCGTAGCCGTCCCAACACCTAGCCTGCATCGTTTACAGCTGGGACTACCGGGGTATCTAATCCCGTTCGCTCCCCCAGCTTTCGTCCCTCACCGTCGGGCGCGCTTTAGTCGGCCGCCTTCGCCACTGGTGGTCCTCCCGGGATTATAGGATTTCGCCCCTACCCCGGGACTACCGCCGACCTCCCTCGCCCCCAAGCCGAAGAGTATTCCCCGCAGCCTAACGATTGGATCGCCAGATTTAACGGGGAACTTTTCCGGCCGGCTACGGACGCTTCAGACCCAATAATCGTCCCAACCACTCGGGGAGCTGGTATTACCGCGGCGGCTGACACCAGACTTGCCCTCCCCTTATTCACCTGGCTAGTTAAACCGGGCAAAAGCCATCCTCAGCGGACGGCACTCGGGGTGACCCCGTCACGCTTTCGCGCATTGCGGAGTTTTCGCGCCTGCTGCGCCCCGTAGGGCCTGGGCCCTTATCTCAGTGCCCATCTCCGGGCTACCGCTCTCACGGCCCGTACCGGTTATAGGCCTGGTGAGCCGTTACCTCACCAGCGACCTGATCGGACGCGGCCCTATCCTCAAGCGAAACTAGCAAGCATGCCACTAGTTCCCTTTGGGTGAGGGGCCATTCCAGGCCTCCCCACCTATCGGATATTAGCCTCAGTTTCCCGAGGTTGTTCCCGTCTTGAGGGCAAGTTAGCCACGTGTTACTGAGCCGTGCGCTGCGCCTCCACCGTGGCTAGGAGACGCACAACTCGCATGGCTTAGTCCCACCCCGATAGCAGTTGGGTCCGCCAGGATCAAGCGGAGTTGGCAAGCTGACCGATTAGCTAGGACGATTTTTTGGAATAACAGCCGTTTAAAGAAATTGAACGGACTGGAATTTAGCAGAATGACTGCAAGCCAATCTTGGACCCAAACTTTCATGGGAGCCGTGAGGAACCCAAGTTTGTTTAGGCCTTCATCTCTGTTCCCGCAATTGGAGGTCAACATTTCATCCAAGGGCTCTAGCCCTGCTAAGTCAAGTTGACGCCGCCGCCGGGTTAATCGCGGGATATCGACTCATCGAAAAGATGAGTTGACAAATTATAGGTAGGCCTTCGGCGTTAATATAAGCATGCCTATGTTAAAGAAATGAGAATATGTTCCAAATCATTGAATCGAAACGCATAGAACAAACCGGCCGACACTCCAGCTCTCTTAAGAGAAATGTGGTGGCTCTTTGGGGAAGAAAGAAGCCGACCTCATCATCGAACACGCAAAGCAGCTGATGACTGCGAAGGGCCATAGCGAGCGACCGGCTGTAGGCCCTGAAATGGAAGACCTAGGAATTGTTGAAGACGGCGCCATAGCCGTCTCGGATGGAAAAATCATAGCGGCTGGAAAATCGAGCGAACTCCTGAGCAATTACACGGCCGCGGAAAGAATCGACGCAACCGGCAGAGTTGTCATGCCAGGGTTTGTCGACGCTCACACGCACTTGGTTTTCGCGGGATCACGTGAGCGTGAGCTCGAGTTGAAAATTAAGGGTGCAGGATACATGAAAATCCTGCAGGAAGGAGGAGGAATTCTCAGCACCGTTCGCGACACACGCAGAGCAACCAAAGAAGACCTACTTCATATTTGCAGGGAACGCTGCAACAACCTGATGCTCCATGGAACGACAACGATCGAAGCAAAAAGCGGCTACGGCCTGACCCTAGATGATGAAATCAAATCACTTGAAGTCATTATGCAATTGGACCAGGAGGGACCAACGAACCTCGTTCCCACTTTTCTCGGCGCGCACGCAATTCCACCAGAATACCAAGGGAAAACCGGAGAATACGCCACCCTCATCTGCGAAAAGTGGATACCTGAAATCGCGAAACGCAAGCTCGCCTCCTTCTGCGACGTCTTCTGCGAGAAAGACGTTTTTGAGATAGAAGATTCGAGGAGAATCCTCTTAGCGGGAAAACGCCAGGGCCTCGTGCCAAGAATTCACGCGGACGAATTCTACCCGCTCGGAGGCGCAGAACTCGCAGCCGAAGTTGGAGCTGTCTCCGCGGACCACCTGCTCCACGTTTCGACGGCAGGACTGACGCGTATGAGAGCTAGCGGGGTTATCGCAACATTGTTGCCGGCCGCCCCGTTGACGCTTATGGTCGACAAGTATGCTGATGCGAGGCGAATGATTTCCGAGGGGATTCCGGTAGCCCTGGGCAGCGACCTCAGCCCGAGCTGTTGGCTAGAGAACTTCCAACTAGTCATCCAACTCGCATGCTACAAACTAAGGATGACCCCGGCAGAAGCACTCACCGGCGCGACGATTAACGCCGCACACTCGATCATGAAAGCTAACGAAATAGGAAGCATCGAAGCCGGAAAGAAGGCGAACATCCTAATCCTAAACGCGCCTGATTTCCGATTTCTCGGCTATCGGCTCGGCATGAACCTAGTCGATACAGTGCTAATAGATGGAAAAACCGTGGTGCGTGGCGGCCACCTCGCTTGAAATTGATGATGAAACTTAAAATCGCCATACTAAGGAGCTTTAGGTGACGGAATTTGTTGAAACTAAAGCCTTCAGTTGCAGACGTTACGGGGACGCGCCTTCACTGCAAGAACTGGCAGATCGAAGGGCCCTACAGAATGATTCACAATGTTCTCGACCCAGAAGTTGCAAAGGACCCCGACAAGCTCATTGTCTACGGAGGAACTGGCAAGGCCGCGCGCTCCTGGGAATGCTTTGAGAAGATAACTGAAACCCTCCTGGGGCTAGAACCGAACGAAACGCTGTTAATCCAGAGCGGCAAACCAGTCGCAGTTTTTGAAACACACGAGTGGGCCCCGCGCGTTCTCATATCTAATGCTATGCTCGTACCGAAATGGGCCACTTGGGACTACTTCTACGAGCTGGAACAGAAGGGCCTGATAATGTACGGGCAGATGACTGCCGGATCTTGGGCGTACATTGGAACGCAGGGAATCCTCCAGGGTACCTACGAGACATTGTCATCCGTAGCGAAGAAACATTTCGACGGATCCCTCAGAGGACGCTTTGTCCTAACCGCGGGGCTTGGAGAGATGGGAGGAGCACAGCCCCTAGCTGTTACAATGAATGATGGCATAGCGCTAGTGGTTGAGGTGAACAAAGCCGCGATTGATCGGCGGCTCAAGCTTGGCTTCCTAGGAGAATGGACTGATGATATCGACGAAGCCATACAGATGGTTAGGGCTGCGAAGGAATCTAAGAAGAGCCTGAGCGTCGGATTACTAGGTAACGCAGCTGATGTTCTTCCGGAATTGGTGAAGCGTGGGACCATTCCAGACATTGTTACGGATCAGACATCTGCTCATGACCCTTTGAACGGATACTACCCCGCCGGCTTGAGTAAAGAGGAAGCTGATGAACTTCGGAAAACTAACCGTGAAGAGTACCTTAGCAGGGCTAAGCAGAGCATGAAGGTGCATGTGGAGGCAATGGTTGCGATGATGCAGCGAGGTGCCATCGCCTTCGAGTACGGCAACAACATAAGGCAGCAAGCCTACGATGCCGGTTTCAAAGAAGCGTTTGCTTTCTCCGGATTCGTACCCGAGTACATTCGACCCATGTTCTGTGAAGGTAGGGGCCCCTTTCGGTGGGCTTCGCTAGTCGGTGTAGAGGATGATATTTTCACAATTGATGATATGCTCAAGAAAGAGTTCGGTTACAACACGGAGCTTGTGAGATGGATCGATAAAGCTCGCAGCCTAGTGAAGTTCCAGGGGTTGCCGGCTAGGGTCTGCTGGTTGGGTTATGGGGAAAGAGCAAGGTTTGGCAAGATCGTCAACGACATGGTCGCTTCCGGAAAACTTTCTGGCCCAATATGGGTTGGCCGGGACCATTTGGACACCGGAAGCGTAGCGTCCCCCCGAAGGGAGACCGAGAACATGAAGGACGGCTCGGATGCGGTGGCTGACTGGCCAATCCTAAATGCGCTGCTGAATGCCGTTGCAGGCGCAACATGGGTTTCCGTCCACCACGGAGGTGGCGTTGGCATCGGGTACAGCATCCATGCAGGAATGTGCCTGGTCTTGGATGGGACGAAGGAAATTGAGAAGCGCGCCGAACGTGTTCTAACTACTGACCCCGGTTTGGGCATTGTGAGGCATGCTGACGCGGGATACGAGTCAGCTATCAAGGTGGCGCGAGAGAAGAAAATCAAGATGCCGATGCTAAAGTGAAGCCGCGCCTGTCAAGTTGGATAAGTGTAGTTGACACTGTAGCCGTGTGATCCACCCCCAGCTGAGAGGACTAAGCCGAGTACGAGGCCGCCTATCAGCCCGAATAGATGGGCGAAGATGTTCACGCCGGGCAGCAGGCTACTTTGAACGAAGAGTAACACGGCGTATACCAAAGCGAATCCCATGTGCTGTGCTCTCCTTGCCACGGCCACATAAGATCCTACGAGGCCGAAGATCGCGCCGGAAGCCCCTCCCGAAAGCGTTGCCGCGGGCAACAAAACCAATGTCATGACGCTACCTAGCAACCCGGACGCAAGGTAAATTGTTAGAAACTTCGGGGCTGTGAAAGTGGTTTCATTGAGCCGCCCGAAATAGTATAGGGCGAACATGTTGAAGATTATGTGAGTGAAGCCAAAGTGAACAAACATTGAAGTAAACAACTGCCAATAGAAACCCCCCAACACCAAGTCGTTCTCCTGCGCCAACAATTGACAAGTTGAGGAGGAGCAATCTCCCGCGTCTCCGCTGATCAGCATCAGGATGAAAACCAGAACGTTGAGAATTATCAGGACAAATGTCGGGGACGAGAAGAAACTTCCTCGCCTCCCATAATCGGGACCGTAACCAACGAAGTTCAAGGTTGAACTCGATTGGCTGGACATCTTATTTAAGTGGGTTTTCGCGCTCGCAACGGAATCCGAAATACTTCTGTACTGCGAGGACAATTAGAATTAGTGGGTTGGCGAGTTGGTGAGCGACTCCGGGCCCTGTGTGTAATGGGCCTGAGGAAACTCCACCCACATGGCGGACGCGTGGCACTGTGAGGTGCCAGCCGAGAGGTTGGGTTAAGGCGCAGAAAAATACCTCCGCTAGCCGTGGACTATGATGCGCTTGCGTTGAGGAGGCTGGCGGTAAGGGTGAAATGCCTACACACGCTGTGAAAGGGATAATAGGCGCCCGTGAAAGCCGCCTGAGGCGCGGGTATCCCGATTAGATGAATGTCGCCTAAAACAGAAGGTGGGTTACGGCCAACACGCACAACCCCCTATTCAACTCATGGAGTGATGTACTTTTCCATATCGTCGTGCCGAAGTAGCACCTGAAACGCAAGTAATCTCTTGGCACTTCCATGGATCGATTTGTATTGTCGAGTGCCCTATTCTGTTTCCAACGGATTCCTTTCGTGAATGGGCTAACTCAGGGTTTCCTGAGGTACAGACGCCTGCTCTACGAGCTTGCGCCGGAGATTAGCGGACAAAGTACGCTACGAGGGGAGTATTATGATTATATTTCTGCTCTCTGGACTTGGCGGTGACGCGCCGCTTCTATGATCCGGGACTCGTCCCACATCCAGTCGAAATACCTTTCGTAAACTCCCACGAGCAGCCTGTTTGTGGTCCAAATAGCCAAGTCAAAGCCGCGATCAGTCCTTGCGTCGTCAGGCCTGCTATCGATAACCACGAGTTGCTCACTGTCCACTGTAACGACGGTAACTCCTGCCGGCTTCTTCAAGTTTCTTAGTTCAATGACATTTGAAATCTCACTTGCTACACGTGCGTTCTCTTGAGAAATCGGCGCTAATATCCGTACTACAGCGCCTCTTTTCCTTGCCTTTTCCAAAGCTTCTGAGTGGGTTTTGTAGACTCGGATCAATCCCGCTGCAGACGTACAGTAGCCAACCTTCCTCGCGTCCATGAACATCTGATTCAGTTTGTTGATGACATTCTGTCTGCCCTCAATTTGCCAAAACTCGTCAGCAGTCTTTGGAATGTCCCGTTTCACGAATCTGCCTGACTCGTAGGCTATCGAAAGATCTCTCACCATCGCCTCAGAGTCCGTCACATCGCGCGCGAGCTTCGTGACAAGTGGAGCAAGACCCTCAATCGGAGATTGGGCAGCATAGAGTTCAGGCTTGCCAGGTATTATTCGTACGAGGTTTTTTTGGACTAGTAGCTTGACGGCACCGTACGTCTTCGTTCTGGGAACCTGGGCGAAAAAGCTGAGTTCGCTTGCCTTGATGGGGCCCATCCTGATCAGATTTAGGTATATGCGTGCCTCGTACTCTGTCAGGCCGAGACGCCTTATCGCCGCTATTTCTGCTTCTTCCGCCAAAGTGCATTTCCCAGACCATGGCCAATAATGTGGACCCTTGCATTCGTAAAGAAAAAGGCGTCTAGTGGCATCTACATACCGACCATCATTCGGGAGCTCTTCGCGGAAAGCTTTTGAAACAATAATGTATTACTCCAAGGTTCATCGCGCTGGACTACTGACGTACCCATGAATCTGATGCCGATAATTGATACCGCGGCCGTCTTGGTAAGCCTGTTTTTTCTTGTTGTGGGGTCGATCTCGGACCTCAAAACTAGAGAGGTTGACGACAAGGTCTGGTTGTTTTACGGTCCCTTGGGGGTAGTGTTAACCGCAGTCAGAGTCGTTCTTGACCCGTCACTCTTTGTGTTGGTAGGCATTTCATTCGCAATCGCGTTCATTATCTCGATGGGCCTGTTCTACTTTGGCTTAACCGGCGGAGCGGACGCCAAGGCAATCATCTGCCTCGGGTTAACGTTGCCGCTGCCTCCAAGCAGTTGGCATCCTTTGATAGGATTTGTCCACCCATTCTTCCCGCTAGTCGTTGTAATCATGAGTTTCATATCTTCTGGATCCATGGCTCTATGGTTTTGCGTGAGGAACACAGTGTCCTACGCAAGATTGAAAGGCAGAATGTTTAGTGGACTCGAGCATGAAAGTATGTCAAGAAAGGCGCTTGCATTTGCTTCAGGTTACCCGACCAGAATTGCTAACCTACAATCCACGTTCTACTTGTACCCACTCGAAGAAGTGACCCCGGCAAGTGCCAGCCATCCAGGTGAGAGACACTTCAAGTTCTTCGCAGACATTGAAACCGATCACGGCCAACTTGTATCTCAATTCATCGACGCTGCTAAGACTCTAGGAGTCAATGAAACGGTGTGGGTGACACCTGGACTGCCAATGCTTCTCTTCATCGTGATCGGCTTGATAATTGTTCTAGTATTCGGCGACCCTATATTTGGTACGATTTTGCGTTCTGTTGTTCATTAAGCCTAGAAGTAAGGTCCTCAGAGGATTAGAAGAACTCGGCTTCTGCTTTTCTCATCTCCTCGTCGCTACTGGCCAATGAATATGCTTCGAGTGGCTCCGCGTTGAGACTTAGAAGAGTTTGACCCCACTTGAAAAGCGAGAGCAATTGATTCGCTCTCTCGCTGAAACCCATTATGTAGAGGCCGGCAGCAAGAGCCTCGATTGAGGATAACTTGTGTGGTTTTGCGTAGTTGACCGGGTTCGATGCAAGCAACGTTGGGAGCCGCCTGCTTAAACCGGGCAAGCGAGCCGAGAAAGTAAATCGAACTTTTTCCCAGGAACAGTCAACCGCAACTAAACCGTAAAGAACAGCTTCGACTCGGTCTCCCGGAAGCAGGCATTGGCTAGCGAAAGGATTCAGGACAAGAGACTTGCTTGGGATTTGCCGTAGCCGGTGCAAGGGTGTTGAGTAGCCGAATCTTGCTAGCTTCGCTGCGGTGCATTTCCTTGGGTCGTCCTGCTTCAAAAGGAGCACGTATGTCCTTGGGGCCGAGGAGCTCGAATGGTCGCACAAATCTCGCGCAGGCTTGCTGCTACAGCAATCTCCTTTCGCGTATTGCTTTGTGGCACATCGGATCGTCTAGAACCTTTGGTATGTGATCGAGAAGATCGGTTGGTGTAAGATGATAGCCGTATTCTTCTTCGGCGAGGTCGCCCGCCGCACCGTTTACGAAGGCTCCCGCGACTGCCGCTCTGAACCCTCCGACGCCCTGCGCCATTAATCCAGCAACTATTCCTGAGAGAACGTCCCCTGTTCCACCCACGGTCATGCCAGGGTTACCTGTATCATTCAACTTCACACTGACTCCATCCGAAATTACGTCAGTGTGGCCCTTGAGAAGTACAACGGCACCACTTCTCGTAGCGAAAGCTCTCACCTCGCTGGAACGAACCTTCAAATCTCGGGATGGAGGCTTTCCGAAGACCGCTTGAAATTCACCTGCGTGTGGGGTCATAACCGTCGAGTTATCGAAAACCTTCTTCTTGACTACACCGAGTGCCTTCAAACCATCAGCGTCCAACAGGAGCGGTTTCTTGAGCTGTTGCACGAGTTGGATGATTTTGCGAGCCGCGGAAATCGTTTGCTTATCCAAGCCTAGGCCTGGGCCTATTGCTATTACATTCGCCTTCTCCAATTGCTCTCGAAGGATGCGTACGTGCGTGGGCTTGAGATTTGCGCCGGGGAGTTTGATTGTGATCAGATTTGGAGAGATTGACGAAATTGCTTGGGCTGTTCTTTCCGGTGCCGCTACGAATACTAGATCGGTGCCTGTTCGATAAGCGGCCAGCCCCACGAGTGCAGGGGCTCCGGTAAATATTTCGCTCCCACCTATTACCAATAAACGTCCGAATTGACCCTTGTGCGCTTCAGGAGACCTTCTAACTACTGCGACATCAACATCTCCTGGTCCGGCAAAGACAGCGGCCTCCGGAGGTATTCCTATGTCTGCAGCTTTGATTTCGCCACAGAACTCTTTTGCCGTCGAAAATCCCTTCTTGATTGCATGAAGAGTGACTGTAAGATTGGCACGCACAGCATCGCCCAACACCTCACCCGTATCAGATTCAATCCCGGTTGGGACATCTACGGCGATTTTGTAGCCACGAGACTCATTGATTACCTCAACAGCTTTGAGAACGGGTTGACGCAGTTTCCCTCTGACACCGGTCCCGAGAAGTGCATCAACAACTACGTCCGAGTCCGATTCGGATAATGATGAGGAGTCACGATACTGGTCTATCTTGACGGTTGTGGACATCGATTTGAGGACGCGCCAGTTCTGAAGGACTGCGGGATCTGAGATTGATTTCTCGCTACCCACGAGCTTGAATGATATGCGGAGGCCTCTTCCAGCGAGGTGCCGCGCGATAACCATTCCGTCGCCCCCATTTCTACCGGTGCCACCATAGATTACAACGGAGCTACCAGCCCCAAACCGGGCGACGATTTCGTCAGCCACAGAACGCCCTGCATTCTCCATTAGTTGTAGTGTAGACACCCCTAAGTACTCTGAATTCCTGTCGAGAATGGTTGCTTCGAGGGATGTGATCGCGGGGTTTGGCGTGGTCAAAACCTGTCCTGGATGGTCACTCCAAGCGGTCTGGTAAATGTGTTGGGACAGAAAGCTGGCTTCTTGAATCCAACACGGCAACTTGTTTTTCCAACGTGGCCTTGACGTTGAAACGATTGTGATTGCTGATTTCGTTGATTTCCTCCAGACGGCGAATCTGAACCAGCAGGGCCGTTCTCTTGATTGATGCCGGCAACGAGTTAGGCAAATGTTTTTAGCGGTACCTTTACCATCAAGCCTTCACGAGGTTCTGTTATGCCGCTAGCTTTCGTCCTGATTAATGCTGAAATAGGCTCGGAAGACGAAGTAGCCGGAGAAATGCGCAAGCTAAGCAATGTGAAGGAATCGTACGTCGTCTACGGCGTCTACGATATTGTTGCGAAAGTCGAAGCTGACTCCATGGACAAGCTAAAGGAAATTGTTACTTGGAAGATACGCAGGCTCGAAAAGGTCCGCTCGACACTCACAATGATTGTTGTAGAAGGAACCTAAACTCTTAGACAAGAGTCGGTCCCGGCGAAATACCGACTGGGTTTCTGCTTGTGAAACTGCACATTGGAATTGATGATACAGATTCTACGCGAGGCGGTTGCACCACATATATCGCAGCTCGACTCGTCGAAAGACTGTCTAAGATCGGTGCCAAGTTCACAGACTACCCCAACATCATTCGCTTGAACCCCAACATCCCCTACAAGACACGTGGGAACGCAGCAGTATCCTTACGGCTCAATATTCCAGACGAACTCTACGATTCAGTTCAAGAGGAGACTATCGAAGAAGTAGAGGAAAACAGTTGGTTAGGAAGAGTGGGGACTGATCCGGCAATCGTCTTCCTTAAAGGCAGACCACCCGTCAAAATTAGAAACCTGTCTTGCAAAGCTCTGATAGATGTTGTTAGCGTGCAGGAGGCGCAGGAAGCGCTCACCCGCTACCACGTGACCGCGGTCACATACGGTTCTCGTCTAGGCTTGGTTGGCGCCTTGTCCGCGATCGGCCAAGAACTCGATGGCGACCATACGTTCGAGCTGGTTGCCTACAGGGAGAAAAAGAACTGGGGGACGCCAAGGCACGTCGACCAGATGTCGGTGAAGAGAATGGATCGGCTTACCGCACCTCGAACGTTCAATAGTTATGATTTTGATAATGAACGAACGCTAATTACGCCACATGGCCCGGACCCAGTGCTTCTAGGTATTCGAGGAGAAAGCCCGCGCGCCGTTGTGAACGCGCTTCGCATGGTGAGAATTCGAGAACCAGTCGAACGATGGGTTGTGTTTAGAACAAACCATGGAACCGACGCGCATTTCAACGCTACACGGTTGAACGGTCAAATTAGACCCTTTATGACTGCCGTTCTGAAGGGAACCGTCGTTGACAAACCCGAACGTATCACGGGAGGCCACGTATTCTTCACGCTCAAGTGCGACGAGTTGAGAGTTCGCTGTGCAGCCTTCGAACCCACGGGCAGATTTCGGGAAATCGTGGCGAAACTGATTCCAGGAGATCAAGTCACTGTCTTAGGAGGCTTAAGAAAACATGCTGGCTTCCCGATCGCACTGAACTTGGAAAAACTTCAGATCCACCGCTTGCAAGAGGATATCAGAATTGAGAACCCAACTTGCCCACGCTGTAACAAACATTTGAAATCATCCGGAAAAGGGCAAGGCTTCGAATGTGCCAAGTGCTCGTTCAAAGCACCAAACGCTAAGAAGACCTCGACCCGCAATCATCGGTCCTTAGAAGCAGGCCTCTACGTTCCCGACAGGAAGGCCCAAAGGCATCTGACCAAACCGCTGTCACGTTATGGATTGGAAAAGAAAACGCAGAGCAATGGTCCTCCTGTTGGCAAATGGCACGACCCGTAAGACGACTAAAGCACTGTACCGAAGTCGACGACCGGTGTCGACTCCATTTGCAAAGTGGGAAAATGGTCGTAAGTGAACTAATGCCGAGGCCTCTGGGTCCAGAATCGGTTGAAGACTCAGCCGTATGAAAAAAAGGGGGATTATTGGACCCTGACTGGGGATGGCTGGTAACAATAGTGCTTTGGCGTGGGTAGGTACGAGTATATGACTGGCGGAGGTTGATATGCGTAGGCTTGTGGCGGGGCTTGGTAGTAGACCTCCGGAGGTTGCGGAATCATACATTGACTAGGGACGTAGCAGGTGGCAGAGGCACTCAACGGGGGTCTCTCTCTACGCCAACGCTACTAAGCTCTGAGGGGGACGAAGGATTCAGCCAGGTCTGCGGCACCGTCAGGAACATGATAGACGCCCTGTATGAGGCGCTCCCCCAAGTTAGGGCCCTAATAGACGCTGGGAGGATTCAGCTGCAGGACTTTGAGCATACTCGATACAACGGCTGCGAAATAATCTCTTAGTCATCTTCAAGCTTCACATTCTGAAAATAATCACAGGTTGGAGGCTACTACTCTACATGCCGGCATGTACAAAGGCATGTACAGTCTCCTGCGAAATCCATACCGCCCTAGGGACGAGTTTGTCATAGTCAGTGGTATATGACGCGCAAGGTTTATTCGCGATGTCGCGAGGTCTCGTTGCATAAGTGAATCAGAAATGTCGTACTATTATATTCCGAGACCGCCGGTTCCATACACTGTCTACGTACCGCAGCAATGCTACACGGCTGAGCAACGTTTAGCCCCCCAGCCTCCGGAGGTCTTCTATCAACCCCCGCCTCAGTACTACTGCTATCAGCCTCCTGCCACGATGCACGCCTATCAACCCCCGGCCCAGGTCTACCAGCCTCCGCCCGAGTACTACTTCCAGCAGGCTCCGGCCCAGGCATACGCCTATCAGCCTCCGGCCGTTAGGGTCGGTGAATCTGGTGGATATGGCGCATATGGCGGATTAGGCGGATACGGCGGATATGGCCGATATGGCGGATTCGGCGGATATCGCGGATTCTGGTGAACGTTCTATCTCTAGGCCTCTTTGCGCGCGGCTTTCACGAGTTCTAGGACATTTTCCCACTTTACTTTGGGTTCCAAATCATAGGCTGGAGCTATAACGAGGCCCCCCTCCCTACCGACTGTTTCAATGCGTTCTTTAGCTTCTGCTTCAATCGCGCTGGGCGAGCCGTAAACCTAAGCAAAGTAACATGTTCTCCCCACAAAACTACGCCACCCACCCCCCCTCGCCAAAAGAAGTTGTCATGGAGCCAAGAATTTCTTCATTCTTTATTTCTTTAGATAGATACCTGTAACCAAGATGTTTCATGAGGATGACTTCTCTAAGCTCATTACCTCCACAGAACGGTCAGCGATGGATGTCACAAGTTGTGATGACTTGCATGCGGTGCTTTGACGAGGGTCCGCGCGAACATCAACTCTTCCGGATTATACTTTGATATACAGACAGACGGTATAGCTGACCCTCCCCCTGACGTGCGTTACAATGGTACGGAGGCTTTTCTCATGGGGCCCGTTGTGGAGTCATAAGGATTTCATGCGTCTCTGGACGAGTGAAACAATCGGTGCCTTCGGGCGGCAGGTTACGGCTCTCGCTTTGCCAACAGTAGCAATACGTCTGCTGAACGCTGGCCCATTCCAAATGGGATCAATGAACGCCCTCGAAGACCTTGCCTTCCCGATTTTTGGCCTCTTCATAGGGGTCTGGGCGGATAGGAAGCGCCGACGGCCGATTATGATAGCTGCGAATGTTGGGCGAATGATAGCAATGGGATCAGTTCCGCTGGCATTTCTATTTGCGGTGCTCCACTTGTACATGTTGTACTTGGTCGCCTTTTGTACGGGACTGTTCACGGTTTTCTTCGACATATCCTATCAGTCATACCTCCCAACTCTAATTGAAAGGTCGGATCTGGTCGAAGGCAACTCGAAGCTCGAAACAAGTCAATCAGGGGCACGTGTTGCCGGACCAGCTATCGCTGGTTTTCTAATTCAATTAGCTGGGGCAGCGACGGCAATAGCTGCAGATGCTCTCGCGTACCTAGCATCGGCCATACTGATTTTCTCGATAGGGAAACACGAGCCGGCTCCTGAAACCAACTTGAAGCGGAATTTCATTCTCGAAATCAAGGAAGGAGCGAGGGCCGTCTTCGGAAACGCCATACTAAGCAGAATTGCTGCTTGCACTGCCACGTTGAATTTCGGCAGCGGCATATTTTTCGCGGTTTTTCTTCTTTTCGCGTATGAACAACTAAGACTCTCACCCGAAATTGTTGGGTTTATTTTGGCCTTTGGGAGCGTCGGATTTGTGTTGGGGGCTGTCAGTGCCTCCAGGATCGCTAGGACATTAGGGTTGGGGCGAACTCTAGTCGTTTCTATTTTCGTTAGCGGAGTTGGATTGCTCGCGGTCCCTATTGCGTTGTATGGGCCGGCCATACCAATTCTGATCGCGCTCTGGTTCTTTTCGAATGTGCTAATTCCGGTTTACAATATCAATCAAATAAGCCTGAGGCAAGCGATCGTCCCAGACCGCCTTCAAGGACGAATGAATGCAACAATGCGCACGTTCGTCTGGGGAACATTGCCAGCGGGTTCATTTACAGGAGGAATCATCGGCGAACATCTCGGAATCGTGTGGACCCTAATCATAGGGGCACTAATCTCAATACTCGCAATGGTCTGGATATCCTTCCCGCCCGTGGTATCGTTGCGGGATGTCCCCGCAGGACCAACAGGTTCCTAAGAGGTAACTGCGACCCTTTCTGTAATGGACAGCTCAGCAGAGCATTTCTCGAAATCTACATTCCAACCCTTCTCGTCGTCATAGAGTTCGTCTGAGATTGACTGAGTCTGCCTACTTGCCCAATCCATTCGGACCGAAGAATAGGACTTCAAGAGGCCGGCTTTGGCCAGGTGGGAGAGGAAGTCGAAGAGTCTGTACAATTGCGAACTCAACATCCAAGTCTGAACCATTAGGGTGTTCTGACGTAGAACCTTAGCTGCACCCAGCACGAAGAAGAGTCGAGGGATTAGCGAGAAGAACTTGTCTAGGTCCTTCTTGTTATTGAACTCAAGCATGGTCTCATGATAAGCCGATACTTCAGTCGGAAACGGGAAAACCTTGAAGTGGAAGTAGTTAGCCACACCCGAGGGAGCTAACTTGTGATCGAAATGGTACTTCACACCCTGCGCTGTTATTCCTGTAGCCTCAGCGATGTCGGCGAAGCTCTTGCGCCCATCCGTTTCCAGTTCCCTTATTATCATCATGTCCTTCTTGTCGAAGGTTGACGAGTAACTTTCCGGGTCGTCAAGGGAGCCGGATTGGGATTCCTCAGCTAGGGAAGCGTACCATCCTTCCCAATCGAATTTCCATGTGTTACTCTTCGGATCGTAGTAGTCGAAATCAGGGAAGTTGGGAACATACTCGCCCGTGTAAATTATGTTGAAATTCGTTGCCAGGTTTCTGTCAACGAGCTGTTGGACATAGGCTCTGAAATCTCTTAGGTACTTTACAGGGACTAGCTGAATTGAGACATGCGTAAAGTTTCCTTCGCAGAAGCCTATTGACCGCCACAGGTTGGGGGCCTTCAATGCCCGGGTTACCTCCCCTTCACATCCTGGCGAAGCTGCCACCAGTACAGCCACTCTGACCAGTCCTAATTTGGAGACCTGCGGAATCAGCCAAGCTACCTCATGAAAACTGGATTCCAATTTTGAGATTCGATGGTAAACAGAGGTAAACGGCATCTCTGTCCGACGCGCGACTTCAAGAAGGTTTCTCGGCCCATATTTCCACATGGCCGAGAATATTTGTATGTTTGTGGGATCTAAGTACTTGGCGATCCTGCTGTAATGTTTCTTCGCGTATTCGTATTCGTATAAGTTTTCAAGTCTGACCGACTCAGTTCTCAACAAATCTGTTCAACTAGACTCGTAGCACGTACTGCTTCGTAAGGCCGGTACTTGTTCAACGCCAACATGGAGGGCTGGCACTTGAAGGAAGGACGTTATTGCTTGCCCGTGTAGTTCCATCGCAACTCTCTTCATTATGACACGTGAGACTTTCGCTCCGACTAAATCGGTCAGCACTTTTTCCATGGCGGAACAATGTTCACACACGACTGATTTCTTCTCCGAGGAGCCGTTCGCGTCGGGCCGGGATAAAAGGCTCTACCTAGTGCCATGAGAAATTTGGTAAAAAGCATAGTTAGCACTACCATCAGATAGACATGGACGTGTCTATCCTAACCCACTGAAACTCCGAATACTCAAAAGTTTCTATGTGGAACCTATCCCGAACTTTACAGCACGACTATTGCCCGCCTGCGTGTCCGCCAGTGCCAACTCCCGTTTTTATTCACCTCACCTGATTCTATTGCCAGAAAGGACACAAAGACAGGCCTGTGAGGAGGATATTTGCCTTCCGCTTATGGGATGCTAGCCTTCCTTTAGCTTCGGTAAAACCTAGGGTATTTGCGAATTTGCAGGCCAATTTTCTGCATGTTTTTCGGTTATTCATGGTACAGCAACCAATTTCCTACCTTAAACTTCCTGTTCAGCACATTTTCAGGCGTTGGGCATGATGCTACTCAATATTGTTCACATCTGACGTAAAGTGGTTGATTCACCGGCGTTTCACCCTATTAAGACCTAACATCTTAACCATCAAAACCAGTGGCAAGCTCAGCCGATTGCGAGAACTGCTAATCCCCATGAACATTTCCGTGGCAGCATTCGGAAACGGGATGGAAGAAAGAAAATGGAGATCGCCTCGAGTAGACTGCACAGGAGAAATGCCATCAATCATTGCGCTGGGCTTGCAACATAGTTCTTGATCCGTAATATTACAACCATGTCATTGCCTCCTGGAATCTCGTTGCATAAACGATGAATCGTCGCGAACCGATCTTAGCGCATCCGGCTGTCGAGCTGGTATGAAGCCTTATGCCGGCAATATGCTCCCACTCACGGGGAAAATGAGGTATCTTTGTTTCAAGCCTCAGTGAAAGGCAGCAAGGTCCCAGAGTATGTAGCCCCATAGGCTCACGTGCAAGGAAGCAACCTTTTCTTTTCGATTCCCTTCCTTGGTAACCAGTCAAGCAGTTAGTTTGATTACCTGGGGAATAATCTCCTGGAATACGGCCAGTGCATCACTTTTGTCAACTGAGATGGCTAAGTGGCCGTTCCCCACTTTAGCCACGAGGACGTAATCCTTCTCGAAACATGCAATAACGCATTCCAGCTTCCCCGCCTTGCCTTCCGGCGTCAACCGTTCTGCGATGCCGGTCATGAAGAGTGGGCCTAACTTCATGAATGCCCGATCCTCAGAGTTGGCTGTGTGACTCTTCACGCCCAGCCGCATCTGGGAGAAAACAACAGACTCAGATTCTGTAGACAGTGCCGCCCATCGAATCTTTGGATGCAATCGGAAGACTTCGTCAGGGGTTAACAAATGAGATTCCTCGGCCTGAATGTCAACGTCTCTTCAATTAGGACTTTCTCTGTTGGACAAGCTGGCATATTCCTTCAAGCGGATTAGTCTTGTCTTACCTCGCACAGTGGAGTATATTCTCCTGTCATTGCTTATCGTCGTCCCAACTTACGAAGCGGCTTATGGTGTCTGTGGATTCTCCCTGGACCGTTAGAACCATGAGGTATTTCTCGCGAATCCTGCCTTCTCCCAACTGTAAGTGTGTGTTGTCCCGAATCTGTGGCGCATCAAGTAGGCAACGCCGCGGTCGACGCCTGAGTCGATGAGTTTGCTGAAGAAATTTCCGGACGCAGTGTGGGTGAAGCTGATTTCGTTTCGAGTCCCGATCCAACTTTCTCAGAAGACCTTTCCTTTCGTATCGCTCGCAGACTATCATCTATGGGCTGCAACTGTTGGCTTCGTGGTCGGACTTATCTGGAAAAACCCCTTCGTCAGGGCAACCAAAACCCACAAAAAGCACGCAAGTCTTTTTGATTTCTCACTAGCGGGGTGGGGTAGCCAGGTTTAACCCGCAGAACCTTCCCGTGCGGTGGGCTCATATCCTGGCGAGAAACCCTGAGATTGAGTTGAAAGACTCCTCAAGCGGTGGTTCGAAAGGCCACGCGCCCGAACATCCACCCCCCGCTACCAACCGGAATTCGGTTTTGCCAATCCGAACTAATCAAAACCCTGTGAAGACACAAATATGCCGTTCCGGAGGTTTCATTATCCCCTTAGCCTAGAGTAGCAGGATAGCTGAGTTCCTTGTACACACCTTACATGACTCGTCCGGGAAGGCCCACTGGTGTAATAATCCTCACAATACTGCAAGTCCTGACCGGGATTCTGGGGATAGGGCTCGGAACGCTACTTATCTTGGCCTATCTTGTGGTTACGGCCCTCGTGGGTGGAGGCTTCCTTGCCACCGCGCTCTTGCTATTCGTTTTCGTCTTTTTCGTCCTTGGAATTCTTTTGTTCCCCTTGGCGTACGGCCTTTGGGCCGGGAAAGGGTGGGCATGGGGTCTTAGCATAGTAGTAGCAATCATTGGAATTATCTGTGGCGTGCTTAGTCTAGTGTCAAGTTTAGTTTCTGGAGGATTGACGCTGGAGAATGCCGCAAACATAGTCGTAGCACTGGGCCTAATCATCCTGTTCCTACTCACACTTGTGTACTTGAGCACTCGCAATGTTCGAGCCTTCTTCGGGCGTGCCGGAGGAATCGCCTTCGGCCGGCAAATGGTCCCGGCGCCAACAGGCCCACCGTACATGCCGCAAACTCAGCCAACCTACACACAACCTCCTCCTCAGCAAGCGTACTATCAACAGCAAGGAGTATATCCCCAGTCAACGCCCTGGGCAACAATCGCCTGCTCTTACTGTGGTGCTCCTAACCATCCCGCTGCAAACTTCTGTGATAGTTGCGGGAATCGCCTTCGATAAACAGCTGCACTTAGTCAGATTTCACTAGACACCTTGATTCGAACGGGCGGCAGCATATCGCCTCGAACCATTTGCTCCTGTGTATTGAGAGCAGTTGGGGGTGCCACCGGCACATCCCTGTGAAAATCGAAACTCTCGAATCTCAAAATCATGGCATGACTGCAGTACTTGCGAAACATCGGAAGTTCTGCGGCATACTAGGCGCAGAATCTAACCGTTCGTAGGGTTGTTCGAATTCACCGCAAAGATATGCTATACCCTACCGGCTACGTGAAGCGACGGATTGTTCAGGATATGTGAGGAGTTGCACGGATGCTTGAAGCAATTATTACCGAACCGTCACCGATGTACCAGAATGGTGGGGCATATGAATTGTCAAGGGGGTCTTTCGGTTGCTGTCCCTGGTTGAATGGAGACACTGTAGCGTACACGGCGGAGTAGACGCTCTCTCCTTGGGTTAGGTATGCAACCATTTGGAGAGCGAGATCATCTATTAAGCCAAATTCAAGGGAAATCGACCCGTTGCAGTAAATTACTGACGAAGCTCCCGCTGTAACAAACATGGGTGCAACCGCATTACCATCACTCGAGAGGAACATCAGTAGCGAGACACCGGTCAGAGTTTTTGGCCCGAGGTGATTTGTAAAGAACTCCGAACTTATTCCAACAATACCAGTGTTGGCATTTAGCCAGCCTTGTGCGAAATCGGCTGGGTATTCGTCTTGTACTCCATCGTTCACCTTTTCTCCAACCCACCAGTAGGTGACGTGCTTCCAGGTGAAGCTGTCAGTTCGCCAGATCACGACGTTGTAGTTCTTCATCCGGGTTAGGAGCAAATCGACGGTCACTTGGCCATCGGTTAGGTATGTTACGTTGTACCCTGCATGCGTCAAGTACCAGACAGCATTCTTGCCGTATTGACCCATAGGATTTGTTTCGTTCAGAGAGGACAAAATCAGGGCTTGGCCTTTGGGAATAGCATACCGCGGAGGAAGAGCGTTAACCCCGATCGGAACCGAGAGCATCAACAGTATCAAGATGGCGATGAGTTGTTTCATGAACCCACATACCTTTCTTTGGTTTCAAATGTGCCGAGGACAAAACTGTTATTCACCGTGACCGCAAAATTGAGCTGTGCTTTAGCAGGGAAATTGCTGAGTTTGTCGCAATTATAATGCGAACGATCGACAGCCAACTGAAAGTTCCATTCAAGCGGTCTTCATAAGGACAGCATAGTGACGCCTGTATTTCTTCCTCGGTATCATGAAGTTGGCAATCATTTTGAATCCGGAGTGTTGTGCAAAGTCTCTTATTTCTGACACTGAAAAGAAGCGCACATAGGAACTGTCAACATACGTTTGAACGTGGGTGCCCTTAGAGGCTTGGTACCTTGACGCTTCACTCGGTGCCGTCAGCTTGGAAGACTTTGAGTAGATAATGTAGACGTCTTTTGAATATAGCACGTTTGACACCACCTGCCCAACAGAAACTCTTACGATCAGCTTGCCACCCAGATCCCACGATTCTGTGATTGCCTTTCCAAGGTCGCTCCATACAATTTGGGAAACTCGCTCATAATCAAAAATCAGCAACCCTTCCGGTCGAAGTAAGGAGTACGTGTTATCCAGAAATCGTTTCACCTCGTCGTCTTTTACAGGAATAGACCAGTTTAAACAGAGAGCCGCATCAAAGATTCCGTCGGGACGATATTCATAGTAGCTACCCACAACAAAGCGCGGGTGAACCTTCTCGTGCTTGGCCCTTCTTCTGGCAAACCGAATATTCTGTTTCGAAATATCAATCCCAGCAGCCTCAAACCCTAATTTCGCTAGCGCCCTCACGTGGTACCCAGTCCCGCAGCCTAAGTCCACTACAGATTTTGATCCATGATTCCTCAAGAAAGAAGTGATGAGCTTAATTTCGCCCTGCCAATCCCGGCCTTCTATGGATTCGTAGTAAGCAACGAGCTGGTTGTAAAGGGGACGATGCATTAGCTCGGATGCGCGGCGGAGTTCTAATATAGATTGTTCCTAAGGCTGCCCGTCGAAGTGTATGTCAAGAAGTAGCTGTAAGGTATCCTTCCCGGCATCGGAATACATCGTATACGAACCTTATCTTGGATTGCATTTGGCCTATCATGCTAAGAGGCTCTGCTTTTCGGAACAGTCGAGATATCAGAAAATAGACATAATCGATAACGATGCTTATGGTAGAATGTTATTTCTCGACAATAATCTCCAGCATACGGCGTACGATTCGCGGACTTTCAACGAAGCCCTCTGCAGTACTGCTAGAAGAAATCGAGTGGCACGCGTGGTTGTGCTAGGGGGCGGTAGCGGGCAGACGGTACTGACACTGCTCAAATCAGCCTCAATCAAGCGTGTCCAGGTCGTTGAGATTGACGCATTGCTTGTCGAATCTTGCAGGAAGTACATCAAGGGGGCAGATCGGGCGTTCAGAGACCCGAGGGTTAGAATCTTGATCAGTGATGCTTTCAAGTATCTTCATTCCACGGACGATGAATTTGATTCTGCTATCATCGATCTTACCGAGAGGCCTTTTGGCTTCCGGAACAATTCGGCCACACTGAAACGATTGTACGCGGATATCAAAGAGAGATGCAAAGGTTGTTGCAGTCAGTACGTCGGATCGTCAGTGGAGCTAGCTTACAGCCCGCGAATGAGGAGCTTGGCAGATAGGGTGAGTAGACAGTTCCTCTCGAATGTGAAATATGAGGATGTCTTCATCCCATCGTTTGGTGCACCGCATACATTCATGCATGCGGGATACGAGATTTGACCCCGCCAAGTGAAAACGTTGGTGGGGCGGGAGGGAATATCATGACCTTCCCGGTCATTTTGAACCCTCGATCACCGGTGTACTCGCTGTTCAGTATTTTTGGTCCCGAGACCGGTTTCAAGGCGAACTGGTTTTCGCTATCTTAGACCAAGTTGTCCCCACGATGGGTAGACTCGTGGCCTGGACCACCGCCCCTAGGCCAAGTAGGGACAGGCTACTCGCTTAAATGCTTCACAGCCTGATCTTCGGTTTAACCGCAAACTTGTCGGCAGCGCTTTCTCTTTTCCGGCGGATGTAACCCAGGTATTCGAAGGCGATTAACGCCGAATTGCGCACGTCCTCATCTTCATCTTCAATCGCTTTCTTCAGATCTGGAACCACTTCATCGTCGCCTATGGAACTCAGTGCTACAGCCGATTCGTGTCGGACGATTGAGCTCTCGTCATGAAGCATTGCCTCAACCAACGCGGGTACCGCAGAACGGTAACCTAACTGGCCCAGGGTGAACGCAGCCTCATGCCTTGTAAGCGGGCTTGCATCCTCTGCGAGGACCACACACAAAGACCCCACCATTTCCTCGCTTCCAATGTGCTCAAGCATACAGACTGAGTGAACACGCAATAAGAGAGGGAGCCCCTTCGAGTTTTGGAGAAAAGATTTGAAGTATGAAAGATCCTTTCTTTCGAACGCTTCTTCCAATTTCGCTAGCGTTTTGTAATCGTCGTCCCGCATTCGCATTTCATCCATTTCCAACCCACCTGCGCTGGATAGAAGCCCCTCGCATGCTGAGCAAAGATAAAGATTCTCAATGATGGTAACTGCGGAGATTTCTGGTTCCTTACGGAGGTTGATCACGGTAACTACAATTTTTTAAACATCGATTCATGCCTATAGTGGTTGCGAGCCATCTTCTGGGCGGTAATTGTTTGTTTCGTTCATCGGAGAGAGTCGGTGCGGGCATCTTCAATGCCGCGTCTGCCCCGGTCCGACTACAGATTTTGCGACTTCTCTCAACGAAGGGCTCTCTACAGTACACGGAGATAATGTTCCAGCTCAAACTCGACCCTGTGCGCGACGCTGGGAAGTTTGTTTACCATCTCCGAAGCCTAACGGACACCGGCCTAGTCACGCTTGAGAAGAAGACGAAACGATATGAGGTCACTGAACTCGGCCGAATGATTGTTTCCTTCTCCAGAGATTTGGATGAATATGTGAATGTAAAGCGCGGAAAACTATACGTCAGATCTTCCAGGCTTGCCATAGAGGAATTTCACAGGAACAAGATCGCAAAATCACTGGTTGTCGAGGCGGGTGTCCCACAAGAGATTGCGGATGAGATAGCTGCTGAGGCTGAGGATAGGCTGATCAGGTTGAAGACGGCGTATCTTACGGCACCCCTGATCCGTGAGTTCGTTAATGCGATCTTAATTGAAAAGAAGTTGGAAGAGTACCGCCACAAGCTCACAAGGCTCGGTATGCCAGTTTACGATGTTGCCCAACTCATCAAAACTGCGGGCGATAAACAGCTTAGCGCGGAGTATGTGCAACATTCCTCCGCGAGGTCAGTTCTATCGGAATATGTTTTGCTTAACTGCCTTCCCCACAAACTGGCGGACGCCCACCTATCAGGCGAAATTCACATAGCAAATTTGGAAAATTGGATTCTCACCCCAAATGAGGTAATCCACGACATTCGCTACTTCCTCAGAAACAGTCTATCCGGAATGTTGCCACCTGATTCATTTGAGGCGGCGCTTGCCCTAGTCCGTCAAGTGTTAGAAATTGGAGCGGGTGAGGTTTCGGGGGAGCAGACAGTTGAGTTCTTCAACACCTTCTTAGCCCCATACGTTCGGGGAAGAACGGCGGGGGACATTTCAAATGGTCTGTATTATTTTCTCACTTCAATGCGGAGGGATATCCCTTCGAGTAGCCCCCAAGCTGGCATTTCAATCTCAATTGACTTGATCACCCCCGAATTCATTTCGCAGGAGGATGCGATTGGGCCAGGGGGTAAAGCGGCAAGCAAGTATTCGGACTATGGTGAGGAAAGCCGCCTGTTGGCGGGTGCGACAATCGAAGCCTTTCAGAAGATGTCGCAATCGAGGCCCCCCATTCTCCCCCGCCTGGTAGTAAGGGTTGGGCGTAAGGCGTTGAGTGATGAGCGGGCTAGAGCCATTCTTGAGAAAGCGCACGAACTAGCGGCCCAACGCAGCATACCCGTGTTTCAGCTTAGTGAGGATGGAGAGAAGAGCAGTTACTCCGGCACAGGGCTCAGACTGGGCGATGAATGGACTAATCACTGGGACGCTGATTGCGTCAGAACAGGTAGCATGGACACCATCTTCCTGAATCTACCTAGGATCGCCTACCAGGCGAAAAAGAACGATGGAAAATTCTCAGCACAACTCAGGGAGACGGTCTCGCTCACTGTTGAAGGTTTCAAAGTCAAGAAAAAATTCATAAGCGAACGCATGAAGCAACCACTTCTGCATCTATTGGCTGGAGAGAGTGGGACCGCACCTTACTTCTACGAGAAGAATTCGTCCTACAATCTCTCATTCATTGGCCTGAGTGAAGCCGTTGAAGCCCACACGGGACTTAAGATGGAACGAGATGGGGCGGCGGCAGACTTCGGGTTAAAGATATTGCAAGAAGTTTCGAGCCTGCTAAAGTCTGCTTCGGAGGAATCAGAAATGCGTATCTCCGCTTCACAAAGGCCTGGAGACGAAGCCGCGGGAAGGCTTGCGGAGTTGGACATTGAGCAATACGGTAGGGCAGCGATCGTAGCGGACGGGGCTCGAGGGCTATTCTACTACACCGACTTACCGACCATCCCGCTGACAACCAAAATGGCTATCGATAGCAGGCTTGATTTGGAGTCGAGATTTCAATCCGCGACGCCTGGCGGCCACCTCAGCTTGGTCTGCATCTCGCCTGATTCGACGGCGCCCGCACTCATGAGACTTACAGCGAAGGCATTTGATTCTGGTTGCAAGTTTTTGGTTTATACATCAAACTATTCAGCGTGCAGTGTCTGCAACCACACTGATCCAGGAATAACTCCGAAATGCAGCAACTGCGAGTCAGACAAGATCACGCATCTTGGCAGATCTTCTTACGGTCTGCTACCATTCAGCCTCTGGCCTGAGGCAAAGAAGAGAAGTGTGGAAAGGCGGGTATCCTACACGGTATCTAACTAATGTAACGTTGGCTACTTCTCTCCAAATCCGGAATCACTTCAACATCTGGCGACTCCGTTGGGACATCGTGAAGTGAGATTTCGGGGAACATGACACCCGGACCCTTCGAAGCTATTTGAGTAGCCGGGTGGTTTGGGCCGAATGTTTCCAGTGATACGTCGTACACTAGTCTTCGCACATCTCCTTCTTCCACATATCCGAGTGAATGCAAATACTCGTGGAGCAGGATTGAATAGACGTATGAGTTTATTTCACGGAGAGAGCGTGCGCCATGCGTCACCATTTCAAGGATTGTCCTGTTCATTACGATGCCATTCGTTCCCATAGTGTGGTATCCGCCGATGTGCTTTGGGAGCTTGGCCAGATAGAGCATCAGCCCAGCTCTACGTCGCCCTAGCGAGCGTTCTGCTGATTTCTTGACGAGTTCGAAGACGTCACTAAAGTCACGAGAAGAGTCCAAACGTTCGATCATTGTATTCATCTTGTTCAACCCCGAGCTATTCTTCCTTGTCCGCTTTTTCGAGCAGACCCCTAACTTTCTCAACGAATGCCAAGTATTCGCCGAGGATTGTCTTGCCAATTGGAGTAAGGTCGTACAGGTCGTCTGATAGCTCGGCGATTAGTTTGTGTGCTCTCAGGAGGGGGACGTTTTCGTAGATGAGTTTAGGGTTTATTCCTTCCCTGAAATTCTTCTTGCCCTGAGGGGCCTCAAGCAGTGGGAGGAGCATTTTCACTCGTGTTTCATTACATAACAGGTCCATGAGTTCTAGTGCTTCCCGAAAAGCCCTTTCTAGCCCTCGGTCTCGCCAATTCAGATGTTCGATTACGAACTTGCCTGAGTCAACCGCGTCGGGGAACCTGGAATCTATAGGGTTGGAGTTTACCCTAGACGGGTAGACTACGACAGCTTTCGAGTTCTCGGCCTCGTCTATTACTCCCAAGTCTTTCAGTAGCGCCTCGTCAGGCGGTCTTGTTTCACAGAAAACTGCAGTTACAGTGCCGCCTTCGACTCCGGCCAGGTCAGGGGTGAACCGATGCGAATGCTTCTCGGGGTCGTAAAGAATTGGTCCGACAAAGGTATCCACGTCACCGCTCTGTGAAAGAACTCGGGCGGCGTGAAACTCCTCTAAGAGATGTAGTTCACTCTCGTCCTCATCTGTGCGGAAGTCTTCTCGAAACGCCGTGTAGTTCACTACGTGCATGGGCAGAACTCGGCGTTTTCGCGAGGATGGGAGTACTTCTAATCGCATCTCCGGTCTGGTAATATGTTGAGGAAAGTCCTCATATAAGCGTTACCTTAGGTAACACCATGCCTACTTTAGCGCGCCAAGAACCAGCCCAATTAAGCTCATTCGAACTAGTAATCCGTACCATACCTGTTTGAAGTATTTCGCATGTGGCGTATTGTCAACGCTGTACTCGATTTCGTCGACCCTGGGGAGCGGATGCATTATGATCATCTTCGGTTTAGCCCGGGTCAGGTCGACCGCGCTGAGCCTGTAAGAGCCGCGCACTTTCTCATAATCTTCCAGGGAGCCGAACCTCTCCTTCTGGATCCGGGTCATGTAGAGTGCGTCAACTTGGGGCATTACTTTAGAGAGTTCCTCGAACTCCTGCACTTTGACACGCCCACTTACCTCCTCTAGGACTTCTTTACGCAGCCTCAACAAGGGAGGGGACACTAGGTAGAGGTTGATATTGTAAAGAGACAGGGCGTAGGCTAGAGAGTGAACGGTGCGGCCGTACCTCAAGTCGCCCGCGAGAGCGATGTTCAGCCCGTCAATCTTCCCAAGCTCCCTGCGAATTGTGTACAGGTCAAGCATGGCTTGAGTGGGGTGTTCTTCTGCACCGGTACCGGCGTTGATGACTGGGACGGATGCGAAATCGGCCGCGAGCCGAGCAGCCCCTTCCAGTGGGTGACGTATTACGAGGATGTCAGCGTAACTTTCCACGACTCGGACCGTGTCTGCTAGGTTCTCCCCTTTTTCAACTGAGGAAATTTTCGGTTCCGCGAAACCAATGCAATTTCCACCATGCCGATACATTGCTGATTCGAAGCTTAGCCTGGTCCTAGTAGAAGGTTCAAAGAACAACGTGGCCATGATCCTCCCGTCTAGACCATGGGATCCCTTCCTCGCCATCGGCTCTAAGGAATCAGTTGTTTTCAGAATGTAGTCAATCTCTTCACGAGAGAAGTCTTTAATTGATACAATGTCTCTTCCCGCAAATTCCATTAGCCACGCGCCAGAAGCCCAATGTTCCCACGACTAATAAGCACCTATTCCCTAGTTCTATCATACATAGCGTCCAGGTTCGAAGTAGGTTACGTTGCCTAGCCTCTTGGCATGCGGAAATAACTGTAGAATAGGATTTGGCCGTAAGCTATATTTCAACTCGGGATTGTAGGATGCCGTTCGAAGATCGCTGAGGAGACTCCTTGAAGAAGCGTTCTCTCATTTCTTTCAAGAAGCCCGCATTGAACTCTACTTTTCAGGGTTAAATAACGGTTGGCAAACATTGGAGCAGTTGAAAGGTTTTGCAAACGCGCCAAGAGCTGTACGTTAGGAAGATCACGAACGGGACAGTTATCGATCATATAACGCCTGGTTACTCGCTTGACGTTCTGAAAATTCTTGGAATAAATGGGAAGGATGGCGAGGTGGTAAGTGTTGCGATGAACGTCGAGAGTAAGCAGCTTCAGCACAAGGATATTGTCAAGATTCAGAATAGGGAACTGAAACCCAGCGAGGTTGATAAAATCGCATTAATCGCACCCAACGCCACTATTAACATAGTTCGGAATTACGATGTATCTTCTAAGAAGGTAGTTGAATTACCATCCAGCATTAGAGGAATCATAAAGTGCGATAACCCTTCGTGTATATCGAATTCTAGGGAACCGGTGGAACCAAGGTTCGGGGTGGACCGGCGAGAACCAATCCGCCTGCGCTGCTCATTTTGCGGTCACGTTATGGAACGAGAAGATGTCCTCAAACAGTTCTGAGTTAAAACGGAGGCATGGCCATTGGGCAAAATAGCGCTACTCGCGGACAAGCCTACCTCCGCATACTTCAAGGTGACAGGAATAAAGAACAGCTACGCCGTGAAGGATAGGGATGAGGCTGAGAAAGTATTCAGAAAAGTCCATTCCGACGAAACAATCTCACTTATCATGGTCACGGACTCCGTCATGGAATGGATCCAACCAATCCTCGAACGAACCAAGAAGGAATTCCCATTGGTCGTCACGATACCCTCCAAGGGAGGGCCAAAGGCCCAAGCGGATGTGCTAGCGCAATTAATCAAGCGAACTGTCGGAATCGAATTGAAAATGTAATGACCTGAATCAATTGGTAGCCCGGGGGAGAGGTTCGGACATTTTCTTGATGCCTTTCGAACTCCCGTCGGAGGGTCCAAAGCCCTCTATGCTTCTGCGGGTTTGAACTGTCCACTACACCACCGGGCTACGCTCTGCTGAAAATCTACGCGAACTATCTAACCTTTTGTTCGCCTTGGGGATGAACACATAACCCAGTGGACATCTCAACTTAGCGAGAAGTGTCGCCATTGAACTCGGTCAAACCAATCGGATCGGAACCCGCCCTGCTGCTGCGGCGACGCGGTGAGAGGGTGGTCGTCGTCGGCGACCTTCACATTGGCTGGGAGGTCACGCTATCCCAACAAGGAATCCACATTCCATCGCAAACCGGCAAAATGCTTCAAAGGCTTAGGGCGATCATTGAGACGGAACACCCCTCACGCATTATCATGCTAGGCGATGTGAAGCATAGCGTAACCGGCGCGGAGTTGGAAGAATGGAGGGATGTCCCAGAATTCTTTGAGGCGCTGCTGAAGTTAGTTCCCTCTGTAACGGTTATTTTGGGCAACCATGACGGCAACTTGGAACCGCTGACACCGTCGAAGCTTGAGATTGTCTCTCCCACGGGCCTAGCGCTCTGGGGACGGTTTGGGTTGCTGCATGGACATGCCTGGCCCTCCCCGGAAATATTGGGATGCGAGACACTAATTCTAGGACACCTTCATCCAGCGGTTACCCTCCGGGACGCTTTGGGATACAGGTTGACTAGACCAGCATGGGTTACGGCTTCTTGCGATCCGAAGAAACTGCTTCGAGGGACCTTGAAGGCCGCGGGAATTCAACCTAAAGGCGACCTTGAAAAGATTCTCAAAGAAAGGTTTCATGTTAGACTCTCAGCGACACGTTGCGTCTTCGTCCCGCCATTCAATGATTTCCTTGGCGGGCGTCCAGTGAATTCTCGGAGGATTGAAGAAACACATGCGGGCGAACGCCTTGGGCCCGTTCTGAGGTCGGGTGCAGTTGACGTTGAAGATGCAGAGGTGCACCTACTGGATGGAACATACTTGGGACACGTTAAGCAACTGAGACAGTTCGGGTAGTTTAGAGGTGGGTGGAAGAGCCATCGCAAGTCTGGCAGTACCATCGCCTGTGGTTCGCTGAGTAGTACAGGTCCCTACCGCAGGTGGGGCACAAAGGTGTCTTTGGCGCTGGTGCAGGAGCTGAAGGAGCAGGCATGCCCATCTGACCCGGAAATTGACCCATCGGTCCACCAGGCATTGGGCCACCCATCGGTCCACCAGGCATTGGGCCACCCATCGGTCCCACAGCAAACGGACCACCCATCGGTGGACCTGCAAACGGGCCGCCCATTGGCGGAGGTCCGCCAAACATAGGCCCTGGAGGACCACCGGCTACACCTACACCCGGGACTGCTTCACCCAAAACTGCGACGGGGCCATATTTCGCTATAACTTCGCCAAGCCGGCCGTATGTCATGAAGAAGAAGAATGCTGGAAGTAGCAAGACTACCGTGGGGAAGAAGGACAACGGTGCAACTAGAACCAGAAAGACTGGGATTAGGAAGAGAACCGCAAAAAATAGCGCTGCACTTCGAGCCTTCTCGTATCGGCCCCTGTTAATGTTGCGTACAGTTCCGAAGTAAACTATTGCAATGAAAATCAGGACAGCTAGAAGACCTATCGCGCCAAAGCCCAAGTAGACGAACCAGCTAGGGGTAAGCCCCACGCCAGGAAATGTCAGGATTAACAGAAGCGCCCCAATCAACGGTATGCTGACTAACCACACGGGCAAGACGGGCGGGAGTATGACCGGGAATGGAAGGTAGGGTGAGGCCAATAAGCCGAAGGCACCTATCGTGAGGACAATTATGAACCAAGGAAGGGTCATGAGAAATACGAGCAAGTACCCAATCACAGCGTAATCGTGTGCCCCGTTGACTTCTGGGGGCCGAATAACAACCGGCTTTGATCTGTCTTCTACGATCGCAGGAGCCGGCAGAAAGACAGGTGCGGGTTCCATCTTGAAACCTCAGTAAACACTAAACTTCGGCTAACGAATCACATAACAATTGTCACATTCTCAGTAGGCAAAAACATGCTTGAATTGGGAGCCGTAACGGTCCGGGCGCAGGTTAAGCAAGCACCAGTTAGTCAAAACACGTTGACACCAAGCTGTTGATTTATAGGGGGAACGTAAAGATGAACACTCATCAAATTCAGGGCGGACCGGAAACGTTTATGTGACCTCTGAGCGGCTTATAAGCGAAAGGTAAGAAACAATGAATTACGTTTACTTCGCCGCACCGATAATGGTCCCGATAGAGTGCCAGCCTCAACCGCCTTTAGTGTTCTATCCGGTAAATAACGTCAGATTCAGGTTCCCAATCCCTGTGCAGTATGCACCGCCGCCTGTAGCGATACTATAGAGAATCACTCCCGCTCACTGGGCCGCCACTAGCCGGCTCTGGTAATCGACATTTATTTGGTGGACCGGGCGGGATTCGGACCCGCGACCTTCCGGAAGCTTGGTGAAGAACTTGCAAACCGGACGTTCTTTGGCCCAGCGAACACTTGGCATACCAGGCTGAACTACCGGCCCACTTTCTCTACAGATTCTGACTCGAACCTTTAACCCTTCCCGCCTCCGCGCAGATCAGATGAGCGAGAATTCTTTCACAGTGATTTCTGAACACGATGCTCAAAGTTGGGTTAAACTTGCTCACAATCGTTCGAAGGTGAGTTCCGTTACGTTCTTTGCGTTCTGCAAGGAGGTCAGGCATTCTTCACATACCTTCTTCTCAAATTCGCCCGCAACGAGCGACTCCTCGTCAAACAAGGGCATAGAGGTTGATTGAAGAGATTGCGCGGTAAACTTCGCCTTCCTTGTTGCAGGTTTCCTCTCGCAGATTTCACACGTACCAGGCCCGCTTCGCCTCAGCATCCGATCGATGATTCTAACCCACCATCCTTCAACCTGATTATCGTAGGAATTCGCGCCTCCTAACTCAAAAATGAATTGTTGAGGGCCGCCGGTGGGACTTTCACGTCGTTTTGGCGACGCTTTGAACCCACCCCGTAGGGTCCACAGCCCTGTACCCCAAGGAGGGTCTATACGCTACCAAGCTTCGCGGAGTTTAGGACTCCTCTACGCTACGGCGGCCATCGCGGCACCGTGCAGGTATGTTCTCATATCAACTTTTCCAAGCTGTCAAAGTTGAGTGTTCATGCGAGCCGGCTGAGCATCGAACACCTTTTCTTTCTACACCTGTTTCATTGCTCGTTGTGGAGAATGGTTCTTGATCAGGCTTGGGATGCATGTTTCAATTTCGGGAACAATCGATCAAGCCGCCGACCGCGCTCGCGAATTTGGCTGTGACACGTTTCAAATGTTTACGAGGAATCCGAGGGGGTGGAAGTACAAGAAGCTTGACCGCGGGGAAGTTGGAGAATTCAAGCGGAAGGTCGGGTCGTACAACCTAGCTCCCGTCGTAGCCCACATGCCGTATCTGCCGAACCTTTCCTCGCCTAAGAAGTTGATTTACAACAAGTCGGTAAAATCGCTTAGTGGTGAGCTTGATAGGTGTGGGACGCTAGGAATCCCATACATTGTGACGCACCTGGGTAGTCACCTCGGTGAAGGCTCCGACATAGGCTTGGAGAAAATCGTGGCTGCAATTAACCGCGCACTTTCAGAGAACCCGAACGATGTCATGCTCCTCCTCGAGAACACCGCGGGCACCAAGAACAGTATGGGCTCTTCTTTCGAAGACATTAAGAGAATCTTGGATCGAGTCGAGAATAGAGAACGCGTGGGGGTCTGTTTCGATACTGCGCACGCGTACGCAGCCGGCTACGACCTGCACTCACCACGGGGCGTCGACGACACTCTCGGGAAATTCAATTCTGTTTTGGGTTTTAGCATATTGAAGGTAGTTCATCTGAATGATTCGCAGGTCGGTTTGGGTTCGGGCAGGGACAGGCATGAGCACATAGGCTTGGGATACATTGGAGAACAAGGTTTCAGGGCGTTCTTCAAGCATGAGGCGGTTCGAAACCTCCCCTTCATCATGGAAACACCTATCGATGAGCGCGGCGACGAGAAGGAGAACATGCGAAAAGTAAGGGAACTCTCAGCCTGAGGAGAACTGTCTCAACATAGCTTCGAGTTTGTTCGCGAATGCTCGGCGAGGGAACACGGCGCTGATTCCAGTGCGCTGCGCTTCTTCCGCTAAGCTGCTGTTCACATGCGAATAATACCCGACCACCTTACAAAACGGGCTTCGGGCGAGAACTTCCAGGCCCGCGAATTTTCCCGTTGCGGCGTCAAGGCTCACGATGGCGACTTGTGGCGTCGATTGCTTGGCTTCTTTGAGAAATTCATCTAGGTTGTCGAAAACCTTTACGGGGAAGCCAGCCTTCGCGGCGGCGCTCTCTATTCTTGATGAGAAGAGAAGGTCGGGTTCGAATAGAATTAGGTGAGCCATTTGCATCAAGCCCTTCTCGAAGCGTATACCCTCGGGAATTAAGGAAACGAAATTGATTAAAGTTCGCCCGGCTTTCTACCTGAGGCAGCCATGATATTCAAACAAGTACCCGTTGGCACCTTCCAGAACTTCTCGTACATTATCGGAGACGAGAAGACTAAGTCGGCTGCGCTGGTCGACCCTGCTTGGGAAGTTGATAATTTACTGGCGTCGTGCGAAGAATTGGGTTTGAAGGTTACTTTGGTCATCAATACACATTCTCACCATGACCATATCGAAGGGAACGAAACGGTCGCTAAACGTACAGGCGCAAAGGTAGTCATGCACGAGAAATCCCCCGTCCGAAAGGATATTTCGGTAAAGGACGGCGACACCATTGAAATTGGATCGTTGAAGCTGAAAGTGTTCCACACACCTGGTCATTGCCCAGACCACATCTGCCTACTCGTAGACGGAAAACTACTCACAGGGGACACTTTGTTCGTTGGTGAATGCGGCAGAACAGACTTGGCTGGTGGAAATTCTGGGGACCTGTACGATAGCCTAGTAGAGAAGATCCTACCCTTGGAGGATACGATAGAGGTCTACCCGGGCCACGACTACGGAAAGACAACATCCTCAACTATTGGGTTCGAGCGCAAAAACAATTACACATTGAAAACGCGCACACGGGAAGAATTCATCAAGTTCATGGCTGAACCATAAGCCCAAAGGCGCAGAGAACAGACTCGTGCAAAAAGCCGAGAACGAAGAAATTCTCAGAAAAATCCTTCGTGCCATAGGAGATGTGCCGAAGAACGTCTATTCCCCGAGCGACGACACTTTCCTAATGCTAGACGCCCTCGCAAAGATACCGATCGAAGGAAAGAAAGTTCTCGATGTCGGGACTGGTTCAGGTATCCTAAGCCTATTTTGCGCAGCTCGTGGAGCACATGTCACGGCTACGGATGTTAACGAGTTATGCTTACAAACTGCACAGAAGGCTGCTAGAACGTTGGGGCTGAGCATTCGATCAATATTGTCCGACATGTTCTCGAATGTTCGAGAGCAGTTCAATGTAATCATTTTCAACCCCCCGTACCTGCCCAGTTCAACAGTTGAGGATAGGACCGTTGATGGTGGGCCCGATGGGACGGCCTTGTCAAAGCGATTCTTGAGAAGCCTGGCAGACCACCTTGAAAGGGATGGAACCGCTTTGTTATTGGTCAGCAGCTTGAATGATTCAGCTTCCCTATTCTCTGCGGGAATCCCTGAGTTTCAATATGAGGTAACGGCGAAACGTTCACTATTCTTTGAGGAACTCCAGGTGCTAAGTGTTCGGTTTCGAGATGACCTCGCCCGTTAGCGATTTTATCGCAAGGTCGTCCTCGTAGAACTCTTTCTCATTAACCATTTTCCTTCCGGCGTAGCCCTCATGCAGGTCATGCCAGAAGGCCACGTTCCCCTCGCCTAATTTCCAGCAGAGCCAAACGCGTGTGCCAAGCCTTACTGCTGGGAAATCAAGTAGCCCGATGTTCAGGTCCTTTAGGACGCAGCCGAGTTCCTCAAGCTTCTGAATTTCCCCCCCAAGCCGTTCCATGGCGTCCGCCATCTCCGCCTCATCCTTTAACGCATCAGCTTCCTTCTTGATCGCGATGGATCGTTCAACCGTCTCCTTCACTTGAGGTAAGAACTCATTAGCCTGCTTGGGAGTGAAGAAGATGGGCAAAGTTGATTCTCCTCCAACATCTCCGTATGAAGAATAAGAGCTTTCCATCTATGAGAAGGAGTCGGGCATGAGAGTAGAAGGCTGGGCACGCGAACTTCTTATCGAATCCCGCTTGGGCCATTTGGCTACTTCAACGAAGCGTGGTAAACCACACGTTGTTCCTATATGTTACGTGCTCGATGGAGCCTCGCTCTATACCCCAATCGACGAGAAGCCCAAGCGAAGAAAGCCAACTCAATTACGGCGGATCCTGAATATTGCTGAGAACGCCAACGTGTGCTTGGTCGTGGATCATTACGAAGAAGATTGGAGCGAGCTGAAGTGCGTAATAGTGCGTGGCTCCGCAGAAATTGTTCACAAAGGAGAAGCTCATGAGCGAGCAGTTAAGCTCCTACGGGAAAAATACAAACAGTATCGTCAGATGAAACTTGAAGACCGGCCGTTAATCAAAATCAAACTGGTTAGCGTAGTCGCTTGGAGTGCGCGTGGCATCTAGGGGCGAGCTTCAGGAGCGCTTTTTACTTCAGCCGACCATCCTAGGTCGAACACTATGCTAGAGCCCCCAGCCAAACTCTCAATCTCGTCAGCTAGACTATGCACCTGCCCCGAGAACCACCTCAACTGTATGTCGGCTAAGGAATGGATCAAAGCACAGATCGGGGTCTGGAAATGCTTCTACGAGAAACGTGACATCAGAGACAAAGAAGTACACCCGGCAGTGATGCCCATCGCCCTAGCCAAGAGGGCGGTGGAACTATTCACGCACACGGGCGAGCTTGTGCTAGACCCTTTCAATGGAATCGGCACGACACTACTCGCTTGCCAGGACATTGAGAGGAATGCGGTGGGCTTTGACATCAACCCCCAATATTGCGATGCTGCGAGGCAGAGGCTGGAGATAGCCGGTCGGAAACGTGAAACACAGCAGATCGTACTCTGCGATGATGCGCGAAGAACACCTGCATATCTTGAAGAAGGCACAGTCAGTTTGATTTTCACCTCCCCTCCTTACGCGAACCTCCTCAACAGGCCGAGGTCGAACAAGAGCAGAAGAGGCGAACTTAGGCGAAACAAACAGTACCTCAAGGTAGAACAATACAGCCAAGACGACAGAGACCTCGGAACACTAGCCTTCGAAAAATACACGGAACAAATGGGAGTCATTTTCAGAGGCCTTCTTCCAATCCTGAAACCTAAGGGTCATGCGGTCATCAACGTGCCAGACATGTGGTGGAAGAATGATAATCACGGAATGAGAGTCCCGCTTCATGTGCATGTGTACCATGCGCTGGTTGAAGCCGGTTACGAGCTTCGGAACACAATCATCTGGGACAGAACCAACATAGTCAACAGAGTAGGAATCTTCGGCTGGCCATCCAACTACATAACCATGGGCACAACGTTCGAATACCTTCTCGATTTTTGGAAACCGACTTCGTTCTAATTCTTGGCGGGTTAAACCAAAGGCATATGTACGGTCCAATTGGTTCTGGTGAGAAAACTCACGGGATTTAAAAAGCCATGAGCCAGACCACGGAGAGTACGAGCTTTGAGTCACGCGAGTTAGCCGTGGTTGGCAATTTCTTCTTCTGCGAGGTTTGCAACGCCGTCTGCGAGTATGGCGACCCCATCTGGCTGGAACACCAGATGGAAATGAAGTTCCATAAGATTAAGCGGATGCTCCTTCTCCGATGCTGGAACTGCGGAACGGTTGTTGTGGACGCTTACGCTGAGTATTCCCTGGAGCGTAACCAGTTCTGGTGCAGGAACTGCATCGAGAAGGTCGGCTACCTCAAGTTTAGGTCCGCAACCTGAGCCGACGTTCATTGCCAGCGTTTCGTTGTTCCCTTCCGGTAAGCCCTCCAGTACGGGTCAAAACTAGGATACGTAAGGCGAACCCGCCCTCCCTGTGTTGTTGCTCGCGCTGATCGGGTCTTTGTCAACCGGCCGATCACGTGCGACGAGATTCCGTTGGATTTCAGTTGTCTCAAGACTCTTCCAGTTTTATTGGGACGGGACGCGATTATGAGAGTCCCTTCGCTAAGGGATGTCAAAGGGTTGATTCGAAAGAACTTGCAAATCTCCCGGGTCTCTTCGGATATCGGAATCATGTCGAGGTCGATTTCCACTCCGAGGCCCGATGCGTTTGAAAGTTCCAAGACAGCGGCAATGACGCCGCCCTCTGTTGCGTCATGCATGGCTGTTACGCCATTCTGGTGAATTCCAACAGAAGCCGCTGTGAGAGCGTCTCTTACAGTCGACACTTTGAACAAGTAACGCCGAGCCTTCTCGAACAGCCTGCTCCCTAGCACTCTTTTGATTTTTCGTGGGAATGCTCGTGTAAGAATTGCGGTCGTTTCGACAGCTGCGCCTTTCGTGAGGATAATGTCATCTCCACTACCGGCCATCTCAGATGTCAGGTACCGGTCCTCACGGCAGACCGTATACATCACGCCGCCCCCGATTATCGAGTAGCCGCAACCTTGGTACTTTCCCGTGTGGCCCCCCACGATTGCCAGCCCAAGCTTCTTGCATTCAGCATGGAAAGCTTTCCAGTACTCGGCAAATTGGTGATTACCCATCTGTGGGGGAAGATTGAAGTCGAAGATTCCGTACTGGGGGGCGCAACCGCAGGTGGTCAGATCGGATGCTAGCAGGTTGACTGAGAGCCATGCCGATTCAGATGGGCGGAGGCCGGGGATGAAGGATAGCGGGTCGGTTGTTGCCACCAGTACTCTCCCGCCCCCAACTCTGACGACTGCATTGTCAACACCGAATTTTGGGCCAACGATTATTTCTCGGCGTGCGGCGCCGAGCCTAGGATAGATAACTCTGTCCAAGTAGTTTCGGTTGACTTTTCCAAGGTAGCCAGCCAATCTGTTTCACCTGACCATTCTCTTCAAAGGTTGAACAACGGTAAGAAAGGGAGGATCGCTTTATTTCGCGTTTCTACGTGGCGGATCAGAGGTAGATTTCTAGTACATGCCTTTTTTGCAGTATGAACATGAACACAGAGCTAACGATGAGTTCTGGAATAAGATACCACGCGTTGTATATTGCGGAATAAAGCGCTGGATTCATTCCTGCTGGCGCATACGTTGCGAAGAAAACGAGCCCTGAAGTGAAATGGCAGAGGAACCTTCCCCCTATGCCGACCGCGACGCCGAGCAAAGGTGAGTCTCGGAAGAAACCAGCTAACCCGAGTGCCCCGAAAGCCAGTGGATAATCAAGCAGAACTTGAACTGGATGGTAGATGAAAGGTTCTTCCACGAGCACCACTAAACCGAAAGCAATCCCCGCCAAGATTCCAATACGCGGACCTCTTCGTGCGGCAACGAATAAGATTGGAACCATTGCGGCAAGGGTCACCCTGCCACCTTCTGGCATTTGCAACGGGAGAAATCCGGAGACGTACTCCAGGACTCCCGCCAGAGCGACCATCGCAATGATTTCTGTTAGTATCTTTGTTTGAATTTTCACTGTCCAATTTCACCTCCACGTTTTGGTTGAAGGTTACCGAGGACAGCGATATGGAACGCTCTAGATGGATTGCGGAAAGTTGCACGACTAGCGTTCACTTAGCACACTCCCTACGCCGGCATTACCCGGATCAGGTTCACGGGGTCGACGGCGACGTGAGCCGTCCTCTCAGCCGGGATTTTCCCAGCTCCCCCGGTACCTTCATTCGAGCACAGAGGAATCGGAAATTTAGGGTTAACTCTCGATTAGCGAATTCCGTACCAAGGTTCGGGGGCGAACTGCCGCTAGATAGGCTAGCGGAGTTCATTGAGGCTGGCTTTCAGTTTCGTCTGCGTCGTAGAAGATAGAATGAGGCGGCCAACCCGGAGAAGGCTATGATGGTGATCACACTAAACTGTGGGACTGGTATGTTGCTCTAAACTCCAACGACCGCGAGACAGCGAGACTTGCAACCCCCCGACGATATAGATGAACTGGGCGGTTGAATGATGATAGCAACGTCCCACCCGTCAGCCGCCTGACGAATCCAACTCCGGGCCCTAGCGCGCGTACTTTGTTTCAATCGGGACTCTATGAACGTCCACCCTTGGCGCCGCGTACAGTGTGATGAATGGTTCCGGCTTTGAAGTTTCACCAGCCAAAATCGACCCCGAGGAGCTGCCCAGATCAGCGAACAAGACAGCGCCGTCTTCTAAGGCAAAGATCGCGGCGTGAATTCGCGAAGGAATTATTCGGATGCGACTGTCATACTGTTCAACCTCGGTCTCCTCCTTCGCTGACCAGACGATTAGTTTCGAATCGGGAGGTTCGCGTCTACCCATCACATAGACATTGCCACTCTCAATAGCGACCGAGTTGAGGCTACCGGACAGGAGTCGACGCGAATCTTTGTAGAAAAGGGACGTGGTTCGACCGAGAATCATGACGACGGGATCGATGGTATCGCTGACCTTGAAGGGCTCATAGACCTTCACAGCACCCTCGCCGTACTGCCCTGTGTACGTGCTGAAAGACTCATCGAACGAAGGGTACTTCTTTCGGAAATCACCCACTACGGTTCCAAGTTTTGATTCAAGGGAAGAGAGCGATTGCATCGGCCTCGAAGCAGAATGGACGGCTGGACGTAATTAAACTCTGGGAGAAGTGTGTGAAATCGTTCTCAGAGTTGCACGCTTTCGAGAGAAAGAAAGAAACGGTCCTAAGCGAGGAAAAAAAGCCTCCTCGGCTGTTTGCCGAAGAGCCTACATGTTCAGAAGTGGTGTTGCGAATGCCACGTTACCTGAGCCGTCCGTGAATTCTAGCACATCTTGGTGATTGCTGGGCAGGCTGTTACTTGGTACCAGTAAGCCGTTGCCTGATTGGTCGGTCTTGATCGAGCCGAAGGATTTCCATGTACCGTCGCATACCCCATTGCTGGAAACGTAACCGACTGAAATGCTGTAAGCGTTATTTGGGCTCGCCTTCACTAGGGTGATGTGCAGTCTTCCTCCCGCCATGCCAACGTTTCCGACGTATCCTCTCAATCCTAGGTCACCGCAGCTTCCTGAAGGGTTCGACACCCCCAGGATGGGAACGTTGACCCATGTCGGCCCATTCGCGAAATTCTTTGCAAATCCTTGTGGTAATGTGAGCACTGCGACTAGAACCATGATAAGGAATATCATCGGGAACATTCTCGCTTTTCTCATTCTTTCACCTCACTTTCACCGGTAGGAGCTTGATATGAAGAAATTCGAGTTAACCGTTCGCCACGTAGTTCCTATAGAAGGTGGCGAGTTACCGGCTCTGAGCATGAAGTATAGGGACGCCGGGAAAAGGTCAATGTCGCTCGGTTCACTCCTACGGCCCCGTGCTACATTAAATATTGAAATAGCATGACCGCCCTTCAATCCTCAGCTTCCATCACGAAAGGGCTTGAGGGTTAATGGTCATGTTACCAGAGGCTTTAAAGAAATTCATAGAAGGCCGATTCGATAAGGAATACAACGGATGCGTCGGGGTCCTATCCTCATTGAGAAGTGATGGGACGCCAAACGCCTCACCAAAACATTTCCGCATAAGGGATGATGAACACCTAGAGTTCACGGATGTGTTTTCAACTACCCTGAGCGATGTCCTCAAGAAAACCCCAGACGTTACGGTAGTGTTCTTTGACCCCCAAGCCATCATCGGGTTCAGGATGAAGGGAAAGGCGATTATGGAAACCTTCGGCCCACTCTTTCAACAAGCCGCTGACCGTTTGGAGAACCTGGGCTTCAAACCGAAAGCAATCATAAGCATCAAACTTGAGGATGTACAATCTTTAGCGTTCAGTGCTAATACTGGTAAGAAGATAGCCTGACCGTTCCCGCTATCTCCCCGCGCGTGCATGTCTTAGCGCGCCGAGTTCAATTCTTCTTCCGAAAATGCTTCGGTATGAACTGACAGGTAGTGTTCGTTGAGTGCACGCCTATCACTGAACGATTGCTCGCAGTATAGGCAATGAAGTGGTAGCTGCTGGACAGCCTGTGAACCGCCGACGAAGTACACGCCCATCTCGAAAACCAACTACAGCAGCGTTTCGTAACCCAAGGTATTTATCATGGTTTGGAAGAATAGTTAGATTTGGAGAAGATTCCACTTTTCCACCCAAATGCCATGTGACGCCAAGCGACTGGGTTCGAGTGGTTCTGCAATGAAGTTCATCGTGTGCATCAAGCAAGTTCCGGCGGTTTCAGAGCTTAAGTTTGACAGCGTGAAGAAGACGCTTATCCGGGAAGGAGTTCACAACGAGATTAATCCGTTTGATAGACGGGCCATAACTTTCGCTGTCTCCGCTAAGAAAGAGTACGGTGGCGAGGTGGTTGTTATGACGATGGGGCCACCCCAAGCTAAAGAAGCCCTAACTGAGGCTATGGCGATGGGCGCCGACCGTGCCCTACACCTGTTAGATAGGGCGTTTGCTGGGTCGGACACCCTAGCTACTTCACGTGCCCTCTCAATGGCGATTAAGAGAGAGAAACCCTTCGACATCATCCTCTGCGGAAAGTACAGTGTGGACGCGGAAACCGGCCACGTCGGCCCTGAAGTCGCAGAACTTCTTGGGATTCCGCACGTGAGCGGTGCAACCAAAGTCGACCTCTCAGCCAGCCACGATCAAGCGATAGTCGAGGCCGAAACGGACTACGGGTTCCAACGAATAGGAGCATCGTTACCACTCCTCCTAACGTCCGCTGAACGATTAATCAAACCCTACTCCCCAACCCAGGAAGAACGGGAAGCTGCGAAATCAAAACCCTACACGGCCGTTACGGCGTCGGAACTCAGCCAAGACGCATCACTGTTCGGATCCAAAGGCTCACCAACGTCTGTTTCCGAGATTTACTCCATTGAAACCAAGAGGAAATGCGAAATCGTCGGCGGCTCAACGCTGGAAGAGAAAGTGAAGAAACTTGCAGAGAACCTAGCCGCAAGCGGCCTGTTCTCGGGATGGAAGGAGGTTGAGGAAAAGAAAGTTATGCCTCCCGTTTCCCGCGCCGTAGGAATGAACAAGCCCTTTTGGGTTTTCGCTGAGCTTGTGCAAGGCCGCGTGAGGAGCGCAACCTACGAACTAATTGGGCGGGGACTCGAACTCGCGTCCAAATTGGAGAGCGAACTGTGCGTCGTCGTACTAGGAGATAGCCCCAAGGAGCATGTCCAGAATTTCATCGCCCATGGAGCTGACAGAGTCTACTTGGTCAAGCATGAGCAGTTGTCGGGTTACTCGAGCGACGCCCACGCCGCTGCCCTAGCTGAAACAATTCTACGATACCAGCCCTTCGCCGTTGTGGCGGCTGCTACTTCCCTCGGCCGGGATTTCATGCCGAGGGTAGCTGCTCGGCTTGGGCTAGGTATGACAAGCGACTGCATAGGACTAGAGGTGAACGACCAAGGGCAGCTGGTTCAATTGAAGCCGGCATTTGGCGGAAACATTGTAGCACCCATTATCAGCCGTACGCTTCCACAGATGGCAACGGTTCGGCCCGGAATGCTGACCGCAACCGAAGCAAACCCTTCCAGACGGGGTAGTGTAGTTGAGGTACACCCAACGGGTATGAAGGCAATGGGCCGGGTGGTCGAGGAAAGGTTCGAGTCAGATCGGGACGCGTTGAGATTAGACAATGCGGACGTCGTTGTATCTGTAGGATTTGGCGTCGGCGGACCCAGTAATATGAAAGTAATCAATGAATTGGCTGAGGTCTTGGATGCGCCGATAGCGACCACTAGGAAGGTTGTGGACTTGGGCTGGCTGCCCAGGCAGCTTCAGGTTGGCCTTACAGGTAGATCCGTGGGGCCGAAGCTGTATCTAGCGATCGGCGTGAGAGGTGCATTTAACCACATGGTCGGAATCGGCCGGGCGAGAATTGTTGTGGCGATCAACAAAGATCCAAATGCACTAATCTTCAAGAATTGCGATTATGGCATTGCAGCCGACTACGCTGCTGCCGTCCCATTATTGACCGCGGAGCTGCGCCGATCAAAAGCGAACCCTAAACCGCTTTGACGAAGAACTTAAAACCGGAAGAACATCCTCAGAAATTTGGATGCGCCAATGCCACTAGTTAGGGCCTGCAGCAAATCCGACGTGCCCCCTGGCCGCCTCAAATTCGTCAACGCTGGTGGAAAGGACATTGTCCTTGCTAATATCAGCGGAAACTTCTACGCGATGGATAATTGGTGTACGCATGAGGAAGGGAACCTCTCAGAGGGTGCACTGAGGAATAATGTGGTCACCTGCCCAGAGCACGGGGCCCAGTTCGATATCACGACTGGTAAAGTTCTCATCGGGCCTGACCAAGAACCAGCGGATAGCATCCCGCCGGAAAAATCGTACAAGGTCATGATTCAAGGAAACGACGTAATGGTCGACATACAGTAAGAAACTCGCGAAAGACGGAAGGTTGCGGTTCAGGATTTAGTTCTATTCAATGGTAGGTTAGTTTTCCGTCTACAACCTTCGCGCATTCAGTATATTCATGCTCCCGGCTATGCGTCTCATCGAAGATGTGTGTGACCTGCAGCCCATTTGATTTCAGGAAATCGGATATCATTGACCGGTGGCACCTCCAATAAACGGCCTCAGCGCACATTATGGCAACGATCCCCTCACCTGCCAACCTGATGAGTTCCTCGACGCCATCGGTGAAGGCGGAGGTCTCCATGTAATCCGCATAATTCCTGAACGACTTGCTCTTCCAACAGGTGTTCTTCGATTCTTGCCCTAACCCTTTCCTCCGACCGCCTAGCTTCTGCAACCAGACGTAGCGAATGCTGTGTTCGGGGAGTTCGGTTTCCATCACCTCGGTGTTGAATTGGGGATTCTTGAAGGAACGGGGGAAACTTCGCACGTCAACTAGGATGTTCACCCCATGAGCCGATAATGAGCGTACAAGTTCGTCGAAGGTTCTGGTTGAATGACCGATTGTGAAGATTTTCAATGAGCCGCGCCGATTAGTTGAAGGAGCAGGGCTTGTTCTGTTTACATTACTTCTACGTCGTGTGGGTAGCTTTCCTTCAAACCTGCTTGTGAGATTTTGACGAAGTTACCTTTACCGCGGAATTGCGAGATTTCTGTTGCCCCACAGTAACTCATCCCAGAACGCAGGCCCCCGACTAGTTGGCTAATTAACTCTGAGGCGTTGCCCTTGTAAGCTACGAACGCCTCCACACCTTCTGGTACGTAGTCTAAGAGGTCGACTGCCGCGTCCTCTTCTGCCTGTTCGGATTCTCGTGTTGTCCGGTCGTAGGAGGCAGCTACTGAAGCCATTCCGCGCACGAGTTTGAATTTCCTGCCCTCCCTCATCACGGTCATCCCCGGGCTCTCCTCCGCCCCTGCGAGGAGACTTCCAACCATCACGGTTGAAGCGCCTGCGGCGATGGCTTTTGTAATATCACCCGAATTGCGTATTCCCCCATCAGCAATTATGGGTACACCATTCTCGTCGGCCACCTTGGTACATTCGATGATAGCCGTAAGCTGAGGGACTCCTGCCCCTGTCACAATCCTGGTGATACAGATCGAACCGGACCCAATTCCCACCTTCACGGCGTCCGCTCCAGCCGCGATAAGGTCCTCGGTTCCCTCCTTGGTCGCAACATTGCCCACAATCAACTCAGCTTTTGGCAGTGACTTCTTGATGTTGCGAACGGCTTCCAGTGTGATGTCGGAGTGAGCGTGGGCAACGTCGAGAACGAGCACGTCAACACCAGCTTCACACAACTCCCTAGCTCTCTCCAAGTAACCTGCCTTCACGCCAACGGCTGCGCCGACCATTAAGCGGCCTTTCTGGTCCTTCGAAGCGTCGGGATACTGTTCGAGGCTGAGCATATCGCGGCTTGTTATGAGGCCGCGCAGTTTTCCGTCCTTGTCGGTCAATGGAAGTTTTTCGAGCTTGTTTTTGTGCAGAATCCGCTCCGCCTCTTCTAGAGTTATCCCGGCAGAGGCTGTGACCATGTCTTTGATTCCAGTCATCATTTCACCCACTCTTTTCTCCGGGTCGCGTTCAAATTGAATGTCTCTCGTCGTTAGGATTCCTTGCAAGTGCCCCCGCTCGTCTAGGACGAGCAGACCGGATACTCCCTTCTGGGACATCAAGCGTTTCGCGTCCTTGAGCTTCAAATCAGCCGTTAGGCTATAGGGTTGCTCTATGACGATGCTCTCGGAGCGCTTCACTTTCAGAACTTCTTCCACCTGCTGGTGTATCGTCATGAAGCGGTGTATGATGCCGATCCCGCCGGCGCGCGCCATTGTGGCCGCCATCGAATGTTCTGTCACAGTGTCCATAGGAGCGCTCACCATCGGGATGCGTAGCTCGATATTTCGTGAGAGGCGCGTCCTGGTGTGCACGTCCTTTCGGGAACGAACAGTGGACTTCTTCGGGATTAGGAGGACGTCGTCGAAGGTCAAGCCGTCAATAATCTTCTCTGTCAACATTCATTCACCCATTTATCGAACCGGGACCGAGCAGCGTTTTGAACCGCCGAGTAAGTCTTGGAAAAATTCCTGATTCACCGGGCGTCAATAATGTGCCCGTTACTGTTCCGGAGTTTTGCGTTCGAATTTAAACTTTAGCTGGGCCTTCACAAGTTCTCGCGGATGATTAGGTGTCGTTGGGATGAGGTTAAATATGCCATACGGCATGCTTTCAGCCGTGCAACAAATTGTCATACAAACACCCTGAAGTTCTAGTTGAAAGCGACTGGGTAAACCAACACCTGAAAGATAGCAACGTTCGCATAGCCGAAGTCGACTACGACCCGATCGCCAACTACAACCTCGGCCACGTACCCAGCGCAGTACTCTTCGACTGGAAAGCAGACATGAACGACCCCCTTTCCCGAGACATAGTCAACCAAAAACAGCTCGAAGACTTACTCTCAAGGTCCGGCGTAAACAAGGACACGACCCTTGTTCTCTACGGCGACTTCAACAACTGGTTTGCGGCTTTCGCCTTCTGGATACTCAAGTACTATGGTTTTGAGAAAGTGGTTTTGATGAACGGCGGCCGAAAGAAATGGCTCGCCGAGGATCGGGATGTAACAAAGGAAGTACCCGCACACACGCGAGCAGACTACAAAGCAAAAGGCCCGAACGAAGACATCAGAATCTATTTGGACGGGGTAAAGAAGTCACTTGGCAAAAGGGACAAAGCACTTGTCGATGTTCGCAGCCCAGCTGAATTTACTGGAGAAATAACGGCCCCACCAGAATACCCGAACGAACACGCGCAACGGGGAGGGCACATCCCAGGCGCCGTGAGCATACCCTGGTCTCAGGCTGTGAAGGAGGATGGAACCTTCAAAACCGCAGAAGACCTGGCCAAGCTATACCAAGGCAAAGGCATCACACCCGATAAGGAAATCATAACATACTGCAGGATCGGCGAGAGGTCGTCATTTTCATGGTTCGTTCTGAAATACCTCCTTGGCTACCCGAAGGTTAGGAACTACGACGGGTCTTGGACTGAGTGGGGAAACATGGTCCGGAACCCAATCCAGAAACCGTAAGACCTTCGGAAAAACCCCTACTTTCTCACTTCACCTTCTTGACGATGAAGTGAATCAGCTTCCCTTCCTTCCTTGACTCGAGCACCAACTGGCCTGTTTCATCAGACCACCGCTCCATTTCGATATCAGCGGTTGGATCGTCGGAAACGACGTGAATCACATCATTCAAGGCGCACCGCTCGATAAGCTCATTCAATCTAACCAAAACAGCGGCGCATTCCACCCCAATCTCCCACATGTCAAAGTCCGGATAAGCTTTGAAACATCTAACCCGAAGCTGACTAATCTGCAATTTCAGTGACTCACGAGCGCTCGAAAGATCACTTAGGGACTTCAATTCCTCGGAGAGAAAAGCGGCTTCAACTTTCACAAACCAACCTAATTCATACGGCGAATCATTCGCCAACTTCGGTTGTTCGGTTAGAACAGGGTTGCTTTCGATAAGTGTGCCCGAGAGCGGAGTTCGGACTACACCGAAAAATTTCACACTCTCAATGGTTGCGACGCTCTTCCCTTTCTGCAGGACAGTGCCGACTGGCTTGAGGTTGACCTTGTTCAGCCTTCCAGCTAGCGCAGAGTGAACGCTAGTTATGCCAATTGTAGCAATCTTCTCTTTCTGTAGCCTAACCCAAACTCTGTTGTCGATGTCGTAGAGTGCGTCTTCCGGAAAATCGCAGTGATCTATTTGCAACTTGCACCTTCCTTGGGGCGCACTATTGCTCACGGAGAGTTGAGAGAGACCTCTTAGGAGCGTAATTCACGCCGCCGACTATGCGAGGAGTTTTCAGAGGTTCCAAGAGAAGCTCGTTAATCTTCAGCCTACAAGTCTTATCCGTTTCAGGTTCGAAGCCGGTTATTCCGAGGATAGCTCTTGAGTTCACGGTTAGGTTTCGAGGCTCACCGTACAACTTCTCGACGACATTTACGATTGCCGAGACCTTTGCACCTGCTTTTTCGATTAGTTGTATGCAGGCGTTGCGGGTTCGGCCGGTGAAACCGACGTCGTCGAAGATGACCACACGGTCCCCGGCGAATATGGAGCCTTCAGGTATGGCGAAGTAGTGCTCGGTCTTCTTCGTAGCGGAAGGGACCTTAACATCCCCCAACACAGTCCCCCGCCAAGTCCCAGGCACTTGCGGCCTCGCCTTATCATACACTTTCACCGCGCGCACAAAGCTGAGGCCGGCCATACTAGCGTACACGGCCGCCAAAGGTGGGCCGGAGGCTTCTGGCGATAGGACCTTGGTTGAATTTCTGCCAAGCTTCGGCCTGAGCACGTATCGTACCAAGTCGCCGAAGAATTGCGCATCAAAGTTCTGATTGATGAATGGAACATCCAGCCCGCCGTCGCCTAGCACAGTGAATTGTTGTGGGTCGGTTAGGTGAGCGATGAGCCTGCCTTCGAGTTTGTCGATCCTTTCTTGGAATTTCGAAAGTAGGGTTACTTCGTTTGAAGCTACGAGGAGCGAGTCACCAATCTTGGGAAAGAAGACTTGTAGGGCGAAGCCGAGTATTTCAGTCTCGCGTGGTTGTTTAACCAGCTGCTGGTAACGGTCGACTGCTATAATTCTTTCAGAGAGTTGTGTCGGCTCACGCAAGAAGCGGTTGATCGTCACAATCGTCCCGACTTCTCCGCGGATAGCTTCCGGTGCGAGGACAGCGTCGTCGTTCACCCTTACCTCATCGTTTTCCTTAAACGCAACAACCCCCGACTCACGTCCACCAGTCTCATACGTCAAGTCCCTAACCTCAGGATAACGTTAGGCGGATTCCCTTAAGAAATCTTGCACAGTTCTGGAGGGCACCGCGATTATCGTTTGACGCTGCAAGCTATTTATCACGCGGCCTGAGGCTACGAAACGGGTTCGGCGATGAGTATCAGAAAATACATTTCCAACGTTCCGAGGGGGAGGTATTTCTGGTTCCTCATGCTGAATGTCGCCGTCACCGGCGTAGCTACCACGATGCTCGGCCCGTTTCTGCCAGTGTTCCTCTACAAGCAGCTCGGCATCTCTGTGGGAGCCGTCTCATTCCTGTACTTCGCAAACGGCCTAGCAGGAACCTTGACAGTGTTATTGATAGGTTGGCTTGTCGACAGGGTGGGACGGAAGAAAATATACGCCTTCGGCAACTCAAGCGCGGTCCTAATTCCCGCTGCGCTGGCAACAACTACTACTCTAACCCAAGCCTTCCCCATCCTCACGATCTCAGGCGTTATGGATTCAGCCAGTCGGGCCTCGCAAACAACCATCATCGCGGACCAAGTGGAGGACAGCAAGAGGAATACGGCATACGGGGTGAGCCGAATAGTCGGCAATGCCGCATGGATCATTGCCCCCCTCATTGGGGGAGCAATATTGGTGGGGCAGGGAAACTTTCTGCCGCTCTTCGCAGCCTCTGCTATCATCGGCCTAATTGGCCTTCTAGCGTTCGTCGGCCTGGTACCCGAATCACGCAAAGCAGGTTTGGAGAGGCCCAAGCTCCCAAATGTCGGGATATTTCGTGATCGAGACCTTCTGGTTCTATGCGTTGCCTCGCTGTTCACGATGCTATTCTACACACAGTTCTACTCGCTGCTGCCGATTTTTGCAACACAGGTGAAGGGCCTGGACTCTCTGCAGGTTGGAGCACTATTTTCCATATCGGGGGCGACAGTCGTCGCGCTTCAGTTTCCCACTTCGAGTTGGCTGGAGAGAATTCCCAAACAGACCGGCTACATTCTAGGTGTGGTAATTTTAGCAGCCGGTATTACAGGTTTGGCTCTGGCACCGAGCTTTTACTGGCTTCTTCTGGCAGTGGTCGTGATGACGCTGGGGGAGAACATGTTCTTCCCGATCGCGCAAACGCTTGTAACCGAAATCGCGCCTGAAGCCGAACGTGGAATGTACGTTGGCGCCTTCAGCCTTTTCCTAAACATCGGAGGGAACCTGTCGCCCCTACTGGGAGGGACGATCTGGCAGCTTACCGGGAACGCATACCTACCCTGGCTACTCAGCCCGGTATATGCAGGGATTTCAGTCGCCCTCGCCGTTCTGTTCAAGCTGAAACGCCCACGCCACTAGGGTACGAACGGTTACGAGATTGAATAATAAGTAAGATGAACGTGGCTGTGGGCGAGACTTAACACTTGACGGCTGCCAAGGCGATCGCGAAGGGACTTGAAGGGGTAATCATTGATGATAGCAGTATCTGCATGATTGATGGAAACGCGGGGCGCCTGATTTACCGGGGTTATGATATTCACGACCTAGCCGCGAACCTCGCCTTCGAAGAAGTCGCCTACCTGCTTTGGAATGACGACCTACCGACTAGGACGCAGCTCGGCGACCTGACTAAGCGGCTAAGCATGGAACGATCGATTCCTGCGGACCTGAAGGCAACGATTCGTAACCTACCCCGCACCTCGAACACCCTGGATGTGCTTCGAACCGCCATCTCAACGCTCGGGACGGGCATTCCGCTAAAGAAACCGGAAATCTCGGACGCAATTGCAATAACTGCGAAGATGCCGACTATCAACGCTGCGTTTGACCGTCTTCGCCGCGGCCAGGAACCCGTGGATCCACTACCTGGGCTTGGGCACGCTGCGAATTACATTTACATGCTCACCGGAAAAGAACCTGAAGCGGCCAAGGTAGACGCACTCAACAAATACCTGATTCTTCTCGCGGACCATGGTATGAATTCCTCAACCTTCACTGCGAGGATTGTGGCGTCCACATGGTCTGATATGTACTCGGCCATAACGGCCGCCATCGGAGCCCTAAAGGGACCACTTCATGGTGGCGCTCCAGCACCGGCTCTGCAAATGCTGAAGGACATTGGAAGCCCCGACCGAGCCGAACCTTGGATCAGAGACGAATTGAAGGCCGGGAGAAGGCTGATGGGTTTCGGGCACAGAGTATACAGGACCACGGATCCACGTGCTGAGATACTCCGCGACGTAGCAAGCAAAACAGCGGACAAGAAATTCTTCGAGTTGGCCCGCCGCGTTGAGGAAACAGCCATTCGCATCCTGCAGACGGAAAAGTCTCGCAAGAAGCTGTATACGAACGTGGAATTCTATTCCGCGGTTGTGATGGATTCCGTTGGCTTACCACCGGACCTTTTCACGGCAACTTTCGCTGCTAGCCGAAGCGTCGGATGGTCCGCCAACGTCCTCGAACAAGTGGCCAACAACCGGCTTATTCGGCCGGAAACTGAGTACACTGGGCCGCGGGACCGGAAAGTCGTGCCCATCGACAAACGATGAACTGTAATTCTTACGACGCCGGGAAAACCACAACTAAGAAACGTGCCGGGTTAGATAGAGAGTTGGTCTAAAACTTCTAGTCACCACACGTGATTGATGCAACCGAAAGCCGAGGGTACGAGCCCACGGGGCTGGAATGGTGTCCCGTTAGACGAACCTAGATGCCAGTCTAGTGGCCTAAGGGTCTAGATGACCATTCTTAGGTGGCGGAGTAGGGATATGTAATCGCCAGAGAGCGCATAGAGAAATCCGATTATGAGCGGTATGTGCGCCTCGAGATTGTGTCGTCTGAAAGCGGCCATGATGCCCTTCAGTCCAAACGGTCCGGCCTTGTGATATGCGCCTTTGTCGAACAATTCATTCAAACCATCATAGTCGTAGTTCAATTCATGGCACCTGTAGTTGTGTAGTACATTTCAACATATAAGGAATTAGGGTAATTCTCGATATGGCGAACCCCGAAAGACCGTACAACCAGCCCTCAAGCCGAACGAATGACTAGAATTTCACGGATTTGGATGGAAAGATCGTGGAGATGAGAATACGGGTACCCCCAACGCCGAACCGACAACGGAAACGAGCCTGGAGCCTGCAGCAGAAATCGCCCAACCGTCTGGACCGCCTGCGCCCCTTCCACAGTCATTCAAGTGCGAAAAATGTGGCGCAGCCTTTGCCGACGAGGGTGCGGCGGCCGTCCCCTTCACCATCCCTGACTTAGAGATCTAGTTCTTCGTGGTGGTGGGTCTAATGGTGCGCACACACACAAAACCGGCGTTGAAACATCCAGTTATGAGTCGAAATGATTTTACCTCATTCTGACAGTGCCGTCTTCGGTGATCTCAATTCGGATTGCTGATGTCAAATGATGCCCACGTATCTTGTGTTTACATCGGGATCGTAACATGGCTAGAATTGAATCAGCGTTCATTTTCAGCTTTGTTCGCAACATGTCTCCCTTACGTAGAACCGTGGATGTGGCGTCGAAGATGCTCGTTCCACTTGGTATGATCAATTCTCTGGAGTCTGAGACCTGTTCTAGTGCCTCAAGGGTAGCCTTCGCCGCCCTCACGTTTTCGTAGGCACGATGTTCGATGATGCTGATGTTCTCTCGACTTGTGTGAAGGCGTTTTGCAACTTGCATTTGCGTAAGGCCTGTTGCTCTAAGCCGTATGACTTGCCATTGTCTCTGGGTCAATATTGTGCTTGGCGGCTTGAACTTAGTCAAACACTTCCATAAGCACAAAACTCTCCTCGAATGTAATCGTTTCTGCTTACCAAGACTTATGCCGACGCCGTGAACTGGCTGTCTGGATTTCAATTGGGAGCCTTCGGCGCGGTCATTATCGTAGTTCTGTTAGGGTTGGCTAGTCTGTTCTACACGTTAGCTGGGTTTGCGGGTGGCTCGACGTTTACCGCGATCTTGCTCCTAACCGGATTGTCAGCCGCACAGTCCTCTTTTGGCGGTTTGCTGTTCAATGTCGTGTCTGCCTCCAGTTCGATATTTCGATGGCGCGTGCATTTCTCACGCGACCTCGCGTGGTTTATTGTCGGCTCTGTTCCAACAGCGTTCCTTGCAGGCTTATTTGTTCTGCCTGACGTCTTGCTGAAAATCGTCATGGGGTTGGCGATTACTTCTGGTGGAGCTAGTTTGATTCTCATTACATTCCCGTTAGGTCACTTTGATCTGAAATGGCCGTTCAAGATAATGATCGGCATGGTCATCGGAGCTGTTGCTGGGCTGACTGGGATTGGTGGCGGTGTGTATTTGGCCCCTGTCCTGATCTTGGCGGGGATGGCTAAGCCTAAGACGACGGCGGCAACTACGACAGTGTTTATTCTTCTCAATTCCGTGTCAGGCATAGTGGCTAGAATACCGCGGCTGGGTGGCTTGATCTTCTCGTCGCCGGTATTCCTTCCGACTATCCCAGTTTTGCTTGTGTCAGCTCAGCTGGGAAGCTATTTTGGGTCTCAAAGGCTGAGTCAGACAAACGTGAAGCGAACTATCGGCCTTGTTCTGATTACAGTCGGAGCCTACCTCACTTTTTCAGCACTTTAGTCGTGTGAGCCTCTAACTCTAGATGATAACTCTTGGCTCCAAACGGAGGGATCTGTGTGTGCGGGTCCAGTGGTGCGCACACACACACACATTTGACCGGATGGCGACGGTTCAAATGAAAAACGTACTTAGTTAAGGGGCTTGCATCGTTATCGCTCGTGACGTTGAAGACTCTACGACTCTTCCTCAAAGAATCCTGTGAGTGATGCTGGGATTTCCACCATAGGCCTTGCCTTCTGATATTCCGCCCGAGTTACGGACCTGGTCTCCATTTCAAGCAAAGCCCTAACCATCCCATCTTGTTTAAGTTCAGCCCTGATGTGGGCGATAGGCCCCTCGCGCTTGACGATCCAGCCTATTCCCGATATAGGGCGTCTTGTACTCACATCTCCAAGCTTCATGTCAATCGTCTTAGGCATTAGGGGAACTCGGTGAAGAATTCCGCCGGCTGTCCAGATGATCAGATCGACGAGCACTGCGTATACAATTCCAGGGTTGACGACACCGGGCTGACCAGACCACCACTTTGTAGGGATGCATTCGGTGATGACACGATCGCCTTCCATAAAGAATCTTAGCCTAAGCCCCATCGGATTCTGTGGGCCACATCCGAAGCAAAGGTTGTCGTCCGAATTTTCGAGTTCGACTCGTTGAGTCATGCAGGCGCAGACAGCCCGCTGTCTTTATAACAATTCCCAGGCTTGCTTCCGCCATTTGGAATTGGTAATTGGAAAAGTGTGTGTGGGTCCAGTGGTGCGAGTAATGGAATTTGAACCGGTTCATATATACCGGTAAATTGGGGTCAGAATCCCCTGCCCCGCACCACGTACGAATCCCAGACATTTCAGAAGTTTTGAGTAGTATCAGTCTCGGTCTCTATTCTTTGATCATCCGCTGGGGTCTTGATTTTATGGTTCTTGAAGCATATGTTGTTTATTGCCAAACCGGTTATGGTGCATGTAGTCCTTTACGTCGCGGCGCACTCGCAGATAGTCAGCTAGCGCAGAGCGGGGGTAGCCCACTCGGGCGGCAAAGGCAATCTTCATGTATTCAGGAATATTGAGAATCTTTTTCACCTCTTTCTCGACGGGGATTCCGCTGAAGACGCTTAGTATGTGAAAGCCAATTCCCAGGGATTGAGCCATGAGCCACATGTTCTCCATAACGCAGCCGAGGCTCATAATCCCCAAGACATCTCCCGCCGAAGCAGGCGCCCTTTTCCTGGAGTCATAGATCACTATCAAAAGCGTTGGGCTGCCCTGAATGCGTTCCTGCAGGGGCCACGGGCCCTCACGAACAGCTTCATCCAACCTAGCAGGATCAGTCCATGACGGGGGGAACATGGCGGCGAGAATTCCAACCTTCTTTTGGAGGAACTCCTTCTTCGAGAACGAGAGTTGTTCATAGTTTTCCCTGATGAACTCCTCTGATACCTGAGACTTTATGTGCCCTATTTCTTTCAGAATTTCCTCGTCGTCGATGACGAGAACTTCGAAGTTCTGCATGTTGTGGGCCGTGGGCGCCCAGCGCCCGGCTTCAAGAATTTGCCTCAAATCCTTTTTGGTCACAGACCGCTCCCGATCAAAGAGTCCCCTCGACGAGTGCCTTTCCTCGATGAGCTTCAGGAGATTAGTCATGATGACCATCCCACCTTCAGAACCGCCAGAAAATGAACGTTTCCGACAAGTATCACAGGTCCTTCAAGCGCTAGAATGCCGGAGAGACTGTGCCTACAATAATACCGTCTACTAGGAATTCTTACACCAACAATGGGAGCCTATATGTACCGGTAAATTGGGGTCGGCTGGTGCACACACGAAATGACATCCATGTCTTGATTCTGGGTTAAGTTACATCGCAACGTAATGGACTCGCCTTAGCTTCTCACCTTCTGGGCGCCACGTAAGCTGCTTGTCTACGCGCAACTGCATGAAGTTAACGACATTATCAACGACCTTGTTCATCCTGCTTATGGCTAGGGAGTTGTTCCTAAGCTTCTTCAAATCTTCTTTCGTGTTCTCGCTGAGGCTTGAGAGGTTGTACCAGATCCCGAAGGGCGGAAGGATGTAACCCAAGTTCTGTAGGACCACGAACACGTCCCAGGCCACTTTGTAAGCGCCATCCTCATGGCCATTCACGAATATGCCGACGGGCCGGCCCGCCCAGTCCACACGTTCAACCTTGAGCCCAATATCTTGCAGGTTCGTCAACCGATCCAAGAATACCTTGAGCCGGCTGTTCATCCCCTCCCAATTGATCGGCGTAACCACAATCAACGAGCGGGCTCGAACGAGTTTCGGGTAGATTTTACGCATGTCATCATGCATATTGTTGCAGGGAAACCTGCAGAAATCATCTTCCAGGGAATAGCAAGCCCAGTTATGCTCAATCTTATGTTTCGCCAAGTCTACCCAATCATACGTCACCGCCGGGTGCGCGTCCCTTAGCCTGTCGATGATTCTTGGGGCTATGAAGCCGCTGACGATATGTTGCGGGTGGGCGCTGGCGCTTATGATGAGCACGTCGAGAGGAGGCTGCGCGGCGAGGTCACGCCAGAACTCAATTCGCCGATCAAGAAACTCGCCCTTCTGCACGCTCTTCGTCAAGTACTCAGTTACGGCGTCTTCCTCAATCGGGTACGTCGCCTTATGAGTCAAGAGTTGGGCCGTGAGCTTCTCTTTGGGTTTGATTAATTCCCAAGGCGCCTTGCACTTGGCACATAACTTGGGCGGCAACCGGCCGGCGTATTCATCCATGCAGATCAAGCATTTCCAAACAGCATTGTCATTCGCCTGTTCCTGCGGCGTTTCCAACTTGAACGCAAGTTCGTCCTCTACTGGTTTGCGTGGAGAGGTTGGTTGTCGGGAGATTAGTATGTCGTCGCCTTCCACTCTCACCGCGTAACTTTCCACTTGCTCAGGCGCACCCTTAGGAGCCTTCCCCGTCTTCGGGTCGAACCTGTACCCATGCCAGGGACAGACAACGTTCCCATCCTTATCGAAGGCACTGTCAATCAACGGCCCACCCATATGCGCGCAAACGTTCGAAATAGCATAGTAACCATTATCGATCTGAAAAATCGCAACCGACTTTCCTTCAACCTGACCTAGGTATCTGTTATTTGAGAAATCCTTCTTCGAGCACACACGAACAAACGATTCCATAACATTCCATGAGCGTGAGACGTATGAAAACCTAAGCCTACTCAGCCTCAATCAACGGAGAGTAAATAAGAGAAATTCGCCATCGAGACAAATGAACTAAAATGACAACCGATGAGGAGATCTTAGAAGAATTAAGGAAGATTCGAGAAGCACTTTCACCGAAACCTACCCCGCCGCCACCAAAACCCAAAGGTCTGTGGGCCGAGTTCATAGAATTCATCGGCAAAGCGGGAGTAATCGGGTTGGCTGTGGGATTCATAATGGGTACCTACATAGGCAAAGTGGTCTCGGCACTTGTTCAGGACATTATAATGCCCATCCCCGGCGCGCTGTTGCCGGGAGGCGATTGGAGAAAGGCGGTATTCACCATCCCAATCGGACAAGGGATGAATTTTGCTGTGGGTGACTTTGTGGGCGTTATGTTTGACTTTCTCATAGTCGTGGTTGTCATCTTTTTCATCGCCAGATACGCTATGAGAGCTATGGAGAAAAAGTAAGTTCGTATTCCTGCCATTCCAGGAACAGCCTCGAACCGCCAGCTGCCTACGAGGTTTACTGTATTTCCTCTTCTCCTTCAGTCACGGTTATCCCACGTTTTCCAGACGCCAGTTCCTTCAAGAACTCGCTGGGCTCGACGCAAAGCTCAGGGGGCAGGGTGCCTCGTTTAGTTATTCTTCCCGATGCAAGCCACTGTGCGATTACGGAAGGGGGTGTTCCTGTGCCGACTGTCCCGCCGCCAATGTTCCACCGTTCGTTTGGAACGCTGACAGCGTCTACCCAAATCCTGACCCGCTTTCCATCACGCTTACCGAATTCCTCAACCCTTTGGCAGTCAACATCTAATTCTACACTCGTGGGTTTCGGGAGGGAGTCAATGACCGAAGTTAACACGTCGTAGGGGACGATGTCTTGGCCCCTAACCTTGACGGGCGTCTTCTTAGTCAAACCCAGCTGGGTTAGGAGCACGATTGATTTTGTGAATTCGGGTGGGTATGCGACTATGAAATCCATTTCCTTGATCCCTTTCCCTATGTTGAACGGCATCGTGGCTAGCTCAGAATGAATTGTGTAGTACCCCTCCATCCTGCCGATGGGGTCGGGTAGTGTGAAGGATTCCTTTCCGGAGAGCGCCGGAATCTCTTGGATCCTCCCTTCGCGAAGTATGATCGGTGGGATTGTAAACTCATCTAGGACAGTTCGTATCGCGTAAGGGACCTGGAAGCCTCCGCCTCCTTTGAGGACCGTGGAGCCGCTGCGCAGTTTCATCACCTCCACCTCATCCAACTTTTCAGCGACGTAGGCTCCCATCACATTCATTGTTCCAGGCGTACTGCCCATTCCCAAAACGCAAGTAACATTCGCGTCCTTCGCAGCCTTGTCCAACTCCAGTTGCTTCTTCGTCATGTGGTATAGTCCACCGAGGTCGAGGTAGTGTATGCCAGCCGAGATGGCTGCTTGCATGACCTGCAGGTTCAACTCGTACCAGGTCGAGTTAACAACCGCATCCCAGTCTCTCATGATCCCGGTTAACTGTGCGTTTTCACGTGCGTCTGCGGTCAGCGGGACGGCGCGTTCGTCTCCTAAACTTCGCGTCGCTGCCTCGGCTCGTTCAAGGCGCAAGTCAGCAACCCCTACTTTCTCCACTTTGCTGTTCCCTAGCATGTCCCTGATTGTGACCTGAGCCATAGCTCCGGCTCCGCCAAGCACTAAGATTCGCAAATGAAATCGCCCCTCGTATGTCCTAACGGCATATTCCACCAGGTGGAAATAGCCTTATCAGACTTTGTCCAGTAGTACTAGAGCTTGATGAATAATGGGCCTCCTTCGTTCGATCCTTGTCGGCCTGCTCGTTCTTGTCGCCGTTGTTTCAGTTGCTTTCATAGGATACAGTGGCCTGAACCCTCACGTAGTAACTGTGACACAACAGCAACTTCTAACAAACACTCAGAGCCTTTTCAGCACACAAACGGTGACCAGCCTTAGTATGGTAACGAGTTTTCAAACGGTCACAAGCGCAACAACCGCTGGGTTTGGAAATGTTTACACAGGGCCTGGGTACGGGTATAATCCGAATTACCCGAACTGTTCGTATTATGGATGCTACTACACACCACCCGCCTACGCTTCTATCTCTGATCTCTGCAAGACGACAGGCCAGAATAGTACGGTTCAATGCTCCGGCTACCTTCACGAAGCCTCGAGCGCGTGCACAGAACTTGCAATTCCCTACTACAACCCGGACATTTTGGAGTCAACGGCCTACCTGTACCTGACGTTGATCAATTTACCATCAAACATTCCTCAGGGCGGGGCATGGGTCACGGTGACAGGGGAGCTAAACCAAGGCTACTCTCCAGGGTCCTATGGCGTACTTTGTACAAGTAACTACATCAACGTGGCTTCAATATCATAGTGAAAGAAAGGGTCAGCTGACCAACTAACAATTATATTCCCGCGCTGCTAGACTGCGCCTACGACTGTCCATGAAATCGAAATTCACATACGTAGGAATCCGAGTCAAAGACTTACAGAAATCCATTGACTTCTACACAAAACTGTTAGGCATGAAAGTGAAGGGCAGAAACAGAATTGAGATGGCCAAGGGCGAAGTCGTCAGCTTGGAAAGCGAGGGCGTAGCCTTCGAACTTGAATTGAACTACTACGAAAAGGACAGCCCCTACTACACAGAATATGCGGCTGGAGAAGCATTGGATCATTTGGCTTTCGGTGTGGAAGACCTTAACCGAGTCTTGGAAGAAGCTCGGAAGGGCGGCTACAGAATAATCTCGGAAATGAAATCTAACGAAAGCCGCTGGGCTTACATAGAGGACCCCAACGGAATCTGGGTCGAACTCTTTTAGTGTCCTCTGAACCGTGAGTCTCGCCTAAGGTGGCTTCATTTTATATTAAACCTCAGCTAATGGGCGGGCGATGTCACTTTGTTTGAAGGTATCGTCGGCCTAATTATCCAACTAATAATCGCCGGTATCATCGGCGGCATCTTCGTTTGGTTGGCAGGGAAAGCTCTAGGAGCACCAAGGGCCACTTATTGGCATGGGATTCTAATCGTTGTTTCAGCGATAATCCTCAGTGACGTCATAGGTTACTTCTTGGGCGGCCTCGGCTGGATTAAGACCATCATAGAAATCATCGTAATCCTTCTGCTGATCAAGCACTTCTTCGCGGTCGGATGGATAAAGGCAATTGTAATTGCAATCTTGGCTGTGATCATAGCGATCATAGTCACCTTTGTCCTTGCTCTGCTCGGGCTTGCCTTCGCCGCCACAGCACTGAAGGGCCTAATTCCAGGACTATAGTCGTCTCGCCTTACAGGGCGAGACTACGTCCTTAGGTTTCGCGGCGGGGACAGATTTGGTAGATTTGTTATCCTTCGGTCTTTTCTTACTCAAGAGCAGTGCGCCGATAAGGCACGTCACCAATGTGACGGGAACAACCTGCGGCAGGATCTCCGGAGTAGGAATGGCGGGGGCGTAAACTAGGCCCAGCACGCCGTTACCCTGCACAGTCAAGTCGGTAATGTATGACGTCTGATTAGCCACGGTGATCTGACCTTGAGTGAACCATTTGACGAAGGAATCGGACGCGTTACGGGGCGCTGCTTCAGCAACGTAGCTTCCCACTGGCAAAGTGGCATTCTGTCCATCCGTCAAGCAGATGGGGCCGGAGGCGTTTGCGTAATTTAGGAAGCAAACAAAGCCCCGGGTACCGGTGAAGGTGACGATTCCTTCAGTTTGAGTTGCCGGCAGGAAAACGGCAGCCAGGTTGCCGTCCCCGTTCACCTCGAGCAGCGTATTATTTCCTTGAATGTCCCCTACTGTGACATTGCCCTGGGTGATCCAGTGGCTGAACGTCGCGGAGGTGGCACTGTAAAGGAAGGCTGCGAGCGTATAGTTTCCGAAGTCTAAGGTGAAGTTCTGGCTTTCCGCCAAGCAGTAAAGCTTGGTGCTGTTGGAGTCGAATATGCATGCATACCCTAAGTTGCCGCCTGTGTATCTTATGTTCGCGGCCGTCTGTGAATGGACCGGTGCTACCGATACCATAAAAATCAGAAGCGCTACAATCGAGAGGGTAAGGAAGAGTTTGTTCAAAGTCTTGAAGCTCCGCACAAGGTTGTTTTTCGCAATTTATGGTAACCATGACCATGTGAACTGAACTAAGCGAGTTAGAGGAAATTGAAAGGAGAGTTCAATTTTAAGGTCGCGATGAATGGATGGCGCAATTAACCATGCCGTCCATACAGAACCATCGGCCCATCAGTTGCCAGTTCGATCAAATGGCTAACTGCTAACTGGGTGTGGGCTCTTCGAGATTGTCCTCAGGCCCTTTACAAGTTTGAATATGGATTCTGACCCCAATTTACCGGTACATATAACTCGGTTCAAATTTGCTTGCCCGCACCAGCTGACCCACACACACGAAACTGCCAAATGCACCCACGCGATACATGATTATTGTGCGTTCTCATTTTGCCAAGGATACCGCTAATCGAGGAATTAACTACGGGCCAAGTTCCCGTAGGGTCGAATCTTCTTGTGGAGTACGATCCGGCGTCACAGTGGTACAACGCGTCTCTCACTATCGCAGCTGGATGGCTTAAGTCCGGCGGAAGCCTGGGCTATAATTTATCCACCCAACCGCCTGAGAATGTCCGCACACAACTCAAACGACTCGATGTTGACGCAGAAGAACTTGAAGGAAATGGAAGACTGGTAATTAATGACTGGTACACGGGAACGCTAGGTAGAAAATCCAAGGAAAAACAGGCGTGGGATTCGCTCAAGGTTGCCGACATAAGCATAGACATGGCAAAAACGAGGATGGGAGGGCCGCCACTCCCCAACTATCTTCGTATAGCAGATAACTTTTCGACCTTAGCCAGGTTTAACGACGAGAAGGTTTGGGTCGAGCATGCCCTAAGCAGAAGTTTTCCGAGCGCTAAGATCATTCAGTCAACGCAGATTCTAGGAATCATCAAAGGCCTTCACGGTGACTGGGCATACAAGAATCTTGAGGCGGCAGTCGATGGCATAGTCGATTTCAAACTTGAGGAAGGAAGTGACAGGACGCAGAACTACATCCGTATCAGAAGCATTCGAAACGTCCAATTTGACTCAAGATGGCATCTGTTGAACATCGGCGAGAACTTCGAAGTCACCCTAGACAAATAGTCGTTCACCGGTCGCCTGTTCAGTGTGTGTGTGTCTAATGGTGCCCACACATCAACATCTCGCTACAAGGATCGTCAATAGAGAATGAGAGACATCTGACAAAACTTTCTTCGTAATTTCGTGATTTTACGCGTTGGTGTGCTTGGGAGATGGGGAGGGTGGTTGGGAGAGAAAGACTGTGTTGTTGTTGTGCGCACCAGCTGACCCACACCTATGAAAAGTCTGATCCAGCATGCGATTCTTAGGTGGTTCTTCTGCGCGGCGTTCAAGCCACGTTAGTTACTCTCTCCAGCGGTTTATGTTTTTCCTCGATCTTTCTTTGATCTTTTCCT
>Ga0208321_1000176_pt1 | contig 64133 bp, 57 predicted proteins | sample June2015DPH_4_15_FD_184692 | JGI IMG/M metagenome (GOLD analysis project Ga0208321, IMG submission 184692) | Peatland microbial communities from SPRUCE experiment site at the Marcell Experimental Forest, Minnesota, USA - June2015DPH_4_150... | ecosystem: Environmental > Terrestrial > Soil >... | reverse complement strand
TAACACCTAGCCTGCATCGTTTACAGCTGGGACTACCCGGGTATCTAATCCGGTTCGCTCCCCCAGCTTTCATCCCTCACCGTCGGGCGCGTTCTAGCCGACAGCCTTCGCCACTGGTGGTCCTCCCGGGATTATAGGATTTCACCCCTACCCCGGGAATACCGACGGCCTCTCTCGCCCCCTAGCCAAGCAGTATCCCCCGCAGACCAACGATTAAATCGTTGGGTTTAACAGGGGACTTGCCCAGCCGGCTACGGATGCTTTAGGCCCAATAATCATCCCCACCACTCGGAGAGCTGGTATTACCGCGGCGGCTGACACCAGACTTGCCCTCTCCTTATTCCCCCAGCTATCTATACTAGGGAAAAGCCATCCTCAGCGGATGGCACTCGGGATAGCTCCGTCAAGCTTTCGCTTATTGCGAAATTTTCGCGACTGCTGCGCCCCGTAGGGCCTGGGCCCTTGTCTCAGTGCCCATCTCCGGGCTTCCGCTCCCACGGCCCGCACCGGTTAAAGGCTTGGTGAGCCGTTACCTCACCAACAACCTGATCGGCCGCGGCCCCATCCTTGGGCAACGCCTAGAAGCATGCCCTAAGCGTCCTTTGAGCAAAAAACCATTCCAGGTATCATCACCTATCGGAAATTAGCCCCAGTTTCCCGGGGGTTCTTCCGTCCCAAGGGCAGGTTAGCCACGTGCTACTGAGCTGTGCGCCGCGTCTCCTCCATGGCTAGGAAACGCACGACTAACATGTCTTAACCCCATCCCGATAGCAGTAGGGTCCGGCAGGATCAACCGGAGTTATACTCCTTGATGACCACAGCCAGACTTGCAATTTGGCTGTACGTCCGCAAATTCGACTGGATTTAGAGGGAAACAACCACTTACGCCAAAGCCCAATTCAGACCTAACGCGTTAGCATGTCAGGTCCACATGTTTGTCCCCGCAACTGGAGGCCAACCATCCTCATCCTCTAGGGCGATATGCGCCTTTACAGTCGGTGTTGAGCCGCCGCCGTAAAATTGCGGGTCATGGCTATCATTTGCCAAAATGATCAGAAGGCATCTAAGCCGATATAAACGTTTCTTTCGACTCTAATATACGTTGCGTGACTCAATCATCAGACCTCAAGAAGTCCAAGAAGCTCAGCTAGACTCTTGATGATCGAGTCTGGTTTGATACCGACGTCTGCCTTTGTGAGTCTCTCTCGATCAAAACACTCTCGAAGGCCGAATCTTTCCGAGTTCCCTGCCACATTCAAGAATGCCCAAATTGAACACCAACCCAAGCTTGTGCCTACGGTGAAGTTTCTGCAAGACGGCAACCGCATCATTGTCCAAGCGAACATAACGGCTGAATTCCTCAGCAAAAGCCTTGGTCGCACCTACTACGACTGGATCAGCAACACCATAGTCGTAGGTCAATTTCTCTTCAGCAAATGAGGAGGAGGAACCTTTACGTCATTCCTATATCCGTTGTCTTCTCTTTTGAGCAACTCGTTTATCTCCCGATAACGTTGGAGAAAATCTAATCCTTTATCGGTTGCTCTGTAGATTTCTCTACCGTGTGAGGCATCTTTCTCCAGTAAGCTGATTTTCAGCATGAAATCAAGATACTCATTGAGTTGTGTGAAACTTAGGTTTGCCCTGTACATGACTTGGGTCTTCAGCGTTCCTTCTCGCGCTATTTCCAAGATTTCCGCGACGATGTATAGTTTGTCCCTTCGTTTGGCGGATGGATTCGAACCCCATGGATTCATTCTCTATATCCCTCTTTCAGAACTGTTTTCTATAACTGAAAGAGTCCTGGGGCATTTTAAGCGGTGTTTCGCTGATCTGATTATTACCAAGACTGAAATATTCTCTAGAACAAACCTCTAGCTCCAAGAAATATCGCGCGCCGAAAACTTACGATCTAGAAAGGTACGTGTCCACGAAAAACCCTGTCAGGGATTCAATCTCATACAAACGGTATTGATCAGAGGTTGTGGTCGAAGAAATGACATTCAAGACTTCTTGCCGAATTCGGCAGAATTGGGAAAAAAGAACTCGATAAACAAATAACGCGAACTGCAATTATGGCAGAATTGCATGCTATAAATCCTCACGAGCAGTTGGCCCCCAGACTGATGACTCAGACACGAAAAAGATCCCGCTGGACATGGCCCGTGAGGAGAAAACTGGCGAATTTCAAGAAATGCTTCTAAGAATAGACAAAGAGCAAGTCAAAGAACCGGATAAGGCAAAAGAAGAGAACACAGACCTTGTCGGAAAATAACCTCGGATAGCATCCCTAACGTGCGTTCTATATTTCCAAGGAAGACTCAATAAGACTTTATTTGCAAAGAAGATCAATAGTTTGAATCCGGTGAGAGAATTGAAGGTAGGTCTGATTTCGGACACCCATGATAGGTTGCCCATGGTCGACAAAGCCATAAAAGTGTTCAATGATGAAAATGTCGAGCTGGTACTTCATGCCGGAGACTACGTTTCTCCCTTCGTGATCCCTAGATTTAAAGAGCTGAAAGCCAAGTTCGTGGGTGTTTTCGGCAACAATGACGGCGATCACGAGTTCCTGAAGAGAAAGTTCAGCGAGGACAAGCATCTGGAGATACGTGGAAGCTTTGCAAGACTGGTCCTTGGCGACGCCAAAATCGCCTTGTTACATGGTAGCGACGAAGAGTTGCTTGACGCGTTGATTGACAGCGGAGGCTTTGACGTGATAGTCCACGGGCATGCCCACGAGGCCAAGATTTACCGCAAAGGAAAAACCTTGATAGTTAATCCCGGCGAAGTTTGCGGATATTTAACTGGGAGATCAACGATAGCGCTGTTGGACACAGAAAGACTCGAAGCCAGAATAGTCGAACTGCGGTAAATGCGGTCCAAACTGTCTACGTACTGCTTGTTTTCGCAGTCAAGCATCTGCCTTTCGAACTGCGCTTCGAAACCTCATCAAGGAGACATTGTTACCCCATGAAAATTCTGTACTTATTAGCCGTGTGTTCTAACATGATGTGCGCCTCCGAATAGAGCAACGCAGACTAAATCACTACTGATTGTTGTTGAATGCCATTATGAGGTTCTCTATTCTGGTTTGCCAACTCGAACAATTGTGCAATTTCGTTGTCACCGGCTCCATTTCTCATGGGCGTTAGAATGTCCACGAGGTTATCATTTCTCATCAAACATGGCTTGAGCTTCCCATCACTAGTGACCCGCAGCCGCGTGCAGTTTCTGCAGAACTCTGTGTTTTCCGTTGGGTGAATCACTTCCACTTTGACATTTGGCAAATTATAGATGCGCCGGTTTTGCATAAACTGTCTAGTCTCGACCTTCACAGCTTTTTGTCTCAAAATGCCTTCGTACTCGTCTAATGCCTTGTGGTTGGCCAAATAGTATTCGTCATTAATATTTACGGGTTCAAGCTCTATCAGCTGCAAAATCGCTCCTATTTCTTCGGCGAAGCGCAACATTCTCGGGAACTCGTAATTATTGACGCATTTCAAGATCAACATGTTAAGCTTGACCGGATAAAATCCAACATCAACCGCCGCTTCAACGCCTCTCAAAACATTTTCAATTCTTCCCCCAGTCAGTTTGTGGTAAACCTCAGCATTCAGCGTTGGAAGGCTGATGTTAACACGTTTCAGCCCGTGCTCATGCAGTTCATGTGCTAGAGGGGCAAGTAACGCACCGTTGGTCGTCATAGAAAGATCTGACAAGCTACGTGTCGAAGAAATCCTTCCGACGATTTCGAGGATGTCCTTCCGAACAAGCGGCTCGCCCCCGGTCAATTTCACCTTGGCAACCCCCAGGTCTGCAGCAATCTTTGCGATGCGACCGATCTCCTCGACCGTCATTTCTCTGCTTAACCTATCATCTGGTTTCCCTTCACCTTCCATGTGACAGAATTGACAACGTAAATCGCAATGTCTCGTGATTGCTATACGCAGGTTGAGAAGGGGGCGTCCGAATCTGTCCTTAAGCACCATCGTTATTCCCGGGCATGCTTAACGATGTGACTCGCTTCGGCTGATATAAGCTTTTCAACGCAGAGCCTAACAGCGTCAGGAGAGCCGGGAATGCAGAAAAATGCTCTGCCCTTTGCTACGCCAGCAATTGCGCGTGTCAAAATGGCCGCGGAACCGATTTCATCAAAGCTTAAGCGCCTGAAAATCTCGCCGAAACCAGGCAGGATTTTCTCTAAGAAGGGTGACACGGCTTCGATGGTGATGTCTTTGGGGGCGATGCCGGTGCCGCCGCAAAATATGACAGCATCCGTATCTGTAGAAGCAATGGAATTTCGCATACCTTCTTCAATCATCTTTCTATCATCTGAAATCGTTTTCCGAAAACCTATCGTGTGCCCAGCGCTCTTAAGTAGTGACTCGATAAGATCTCCGGACGGATCTTTCACAGATTCTCCTTTTTTCAGTTGCTGATAGCGGGACGTGCTCACCGTGAAAATCCCAAACGTCAACCCTTTAGGTGCTTCATCTTTGTGTCGTCTCGAAGTCTCACTCATTTAGTGACGCCTTTTTTCAGCTTTCTTGTAACATGAATATCCTTGATGGCTGTGAACGGATATTGCCCTTCAGCATCCTTCTCGTACTGCTTCACCATATCCCATATCGTCAGAAGACCCGTGGCAGTGGCAGTCAGCGCCTCCATCTCGACGCCCGTTTGCGCGTTGGCTCTCACTGTGGAAGTGACCTGAATCGTGGTTCTGCTAACGATTTTGGCTTCAACCTCCACGTTCGTTAATGGCAGAGGATGACAGAGTGGAATCAAAGTGCTTGTCCTTTTTGCGGCCATGATTCCCGCGATGTGTGCTGTATATAATGCGTCGCCTTTCGAGATTTTTCCTTTTCTGATTAATGCTATGGTCTCGTTTTTCAGGTTGATCATACCTTTTGCGGTTGCCTCACGGAAGACTTCAGGTTTGTTTGAAATGTCAACCATAGTCATGTACTTTCTCTCCAGTTTTGGTCTTGCTTGAGCAATTTTCTATGAGTTCTGGCTCTTTTCTGTTTTGTTTCGACTGGGACTCTCTTTTGAGAGTCTCAGTTTGCAGACGCGCCTTCACCGGGAACAAGTCACAATACAGATTATCAGCGAATCTTCCCAGACACTGGGATGATAGTCGCTCAAGACTGCCTTCCACTTTTGACCCCCGACTCTTTCCAAGCATCCAAGAGTGTTTGAATTGCTCTGGCTTTGGGTGAACGCTCGTTAAGCCTATACAGTCGTATCCTCCCGAATTTCTTATGTTGTAGAATGTCTTCAGCTTCCAATACGTCCAGATGTCTAGCGGTTGTTTGATAGTTTACGCCGAGTCTGCGGGTGATATCAGAGACGTTCAATTCACCCATTTGTGCAAGAACCTTAAGAATTTTCATGCGCACTCTCGAAGAGAAAATATCTTCAACGTCCATCGTTTCTCATGCTCCTTTCCACTGCAAAAGGGCCCATAATTCCTTTTCCAAATCTGCTGCTGGAATCCTGGGCAGATAGACAAGTGTTGTTCTTCCTCTAGGACCAGCTGCCGAGACTTCTGTCTTAACTATGCCTGCGCCTGAAAGGGTGTGCAAATATTTCCAGAGTTGGGTGTGGCTATGAGGTTCAGTGTTAAATTCCTCGCATGCTACCATGTATATTTGCTCAGCTTCTGCAAGAGAAACATGTGCTTTGTGGCCGTCCTTGAAAAGCCTAGCCAATCCGAGGAGAAAGAGTTTTTCATGCAGGTTAAGATAGGCCAGGTCGCTCTTCTTGGTAGCGGGAACTATGCTTGAGATAGCCTTCCTTACAGATTCTGCACTGACGATATCGAAGTTTTCCGCGTTCGCATATTTGCCTGCTCGCCAAAGCAGCTCAATACCAAAACGTGCGTTTCCATTTTCAGAATAGGCGAGTTCGGCGATCGTGTCTATTGTTTCTTCAGGCACGGCCAGAGGCTTGAATGCTATGATGACACGCTCGTTCAGAATGTCAATCAGCTGCTGTTTCGAGTACTTCGCGAGATTGATTATGTTGGATTGCAACGTGCTTCTTGTGCTCGCGTCCAATTGACCAATTGCACTCATGTCTCGCAAGATGCATACCAGCGAAAGTCTTTGAGGCTTGTTCTGTCGAACCTCTTGCGATCGGGTCAATTGATAGACAGCATCTGACCCTTCTGTCAGAACCAAGCTGTCGAACTCGTCCAAAGTTAAGATTGCATAAGCATTTTCCTCGTCCAGGATTTGCATTAGAAAAGTGAGAAGCTCTTCTGCTGAATAGCCGCGCTTTGGAAAATTCGGATGGAAAACTGTAACTGCATGTTGCAAAATTAGAAAGAAGCTTCCGTGATATTCTCGACAATTTACATGTATATAGTGCAGATTTGTGCCTCGGTTGCCCGCTTCTCGGGTCATGTCAACTCCGAAACGTTGTGAGAGGGCGGTCTTACCTGTTCCAACTTCCCCGACTATTAGGACTCTTTGAGACATTTTTCCTGGGAAGTGCAACATGAAATCGAAGAATTCCATGAGTAGACGCAGTTCTCTGTCTCTGTGCGGAAGCCTCTTAGGAACGTAGTTAATGTCAAGCTTCGCTTCATCTTTGAACACGTTTTGGTACTGTGGCACTAGATTCTCACATGAAGAGTGTAAGTCAGAAGCATTGTTATCCTTTTCTCCGAACTTGGTCAATTAGAGGTGTTATCATCGTCACCGCCGGATACAAACCGCGACAGCATATGTGACGACAACACCTAAGGAGAATGCGATGAAGTATTCTCGGGCAAGAAGTCCAGCAACTGCGAAAGAAACCGCTCTCGACACGGGCATAACATTAATAAATGTATGAGTTAATTGTATGGCAAAATGATTCCCAAATATTTCTTCCTTACCAACGGGGTAGGCAAACACAAGGAGCAACTGCAATCTTTTGAGTTAGCATTGAGAGATGCAAAGATACAGCATCTAAACTTGGTCAACGTGTCAAGCATAATACCTCCTGGGTGTCAATCAATCACGTTGGAACATGGCGTGGAAATGCTTAGACCTGGCGAAATAACCTTTCTAGTTTTAGCTCGAAATGCGACCAATGAGCCTCACAGATTGATTGCAGCCTCGATAGGTGTAGCTATCCCATCAGGCAAGAACAATTATGGCTACCTTTCAGAGCACCACTCCTACGGACAACCAGACGACAAAGCAGGTGATTATGCTGAAGACTTGGCTGCATCAATGCTTGCCACAACCATGGGATTGCAGTTTGACCCAGAAATTGCATGGCACGAAAAAGAACAGCTGTTCAAAGCCAGCGGCATGATAATTCAAACGAGAAATGTGACCCAATCGGCAACAGGCGACAAGGATGGCCTGTGGACTACGGTCATCGCCGCTGCTGTTTTTGTTCCTACAAGAAATGAGCAAATACGCGGGCAAAGAAGACGTTGAAGAGCCTCACAGCCGCACAGCCAAAACTCTTTGCATTCTAAAACCATATTAGCAGTTAAGATTAACGCTAGTACTGGTGAAAATGGACTTGGGACTGAAATTGCAGAAACCAATGATAATCGTCAACTTCAAAACGTACCAAGAATCGACGGGAAAAAACGCGCTCAATATAGCGAAGAAAGCTGAAAAGGTACACGAAGAAACGGACGTTTTCGTAGGCGTAGCCCCGCAAATTGCTGATATAACAACAGTTGCCCAGACCGTTAAGATACCAGTTTTTGTTCAGCATATTGACCCCATAACTCCTGGCAGCTTCACTGGACACGTGCTGGCTCAATCAGTGAAAGAAGCCGGAGCTGTTGGGACATTGATCAACCATTCTGAAAAGCAGCTTAAACTATCCGACATTGACCTTATCGTTAAACTGGCAAGAGAGAATGATCTTATTTCTTGCGTTTGCGCTAACAACCCGAACATAGGCATGGCAGTAGCAACACTCGAACCAGACATAATAGCCATCGAGCCACCTGAACTGATAGGAACCGGAATTCCGGTCTCGAAGGCTAAGCCTTCAGTTGTCACTGACACCATTAGACTCGTGAGACAGCTAAACAACAAAGTCGCGATTCTCTGCGGAGCCGGCATAAGCACTGGAGAAGACGTTGCCACTGCTTTGAAACTTGGGACCCAAGGCGTGTTGGTCGCAAGCGGCGTTGTCAAAGCGAAAGACCCATATGCAATCATACGTGAGTTTGCACATGCCTCAAAACGTAAGTGAGTCAAGAAAACCTTGAAAGTTGAAGCAGAATGTGCAGCGTGTATAATTAGCCGCGGGGCGGCTGAAGTTAAAGAGGCTACATCAAACCCCGCCTTGCGTTTCAGGGCAATGAGTGAACTGTTACGATTGATGCACAAGGAGTTTAGACCTACAAGCGTTCCTGCAGATATAGGTACAAAGAGAGATAGAACAATAAAGAGAGTCACAGGCAACGATGATCCATACAGAAAAAGGAAGAAGATAAGCAATGAAAAAGCCTTAACGCTTCTGGCCTATGCAAGGAAATTCGTTGAGGAAGGATATGCGCAGCAAGATCGATTTAAAAGAGCGTGTTTATGCGCGATCGTGGGCAACGTGATGGAGTTTGACATACCCGGGCACAGATTCTTTTTTAGTAACCTGAGGAAAAATCTTCGTGATGCAGGAAAAGAACTAGCTGTGGATGATACTAACGCCATTTATGAGCTGGCAAAAAAGGCCCACACAGTTCTGTATTTGGCGGACAACGCTGGGGAAATAGTTTTTGACACTCTGCTTGTCGAACGATTGAAGGACATGGGCTTAACAGTGAGCGTGGCCGTCAAGGGGGGCGCGGTGATCAATGACGCTACTTTGGAGGATGCAGGAGTTTCAGGAATGATCAGAGTTGCAGACAACGTGATAACAACTGGAACGGACGCTGTAGGCTTTGCTGCGAATGAGGTTTCTTCGGAATTTCTAAGAATCTATAATTCTGTTGACTTGGTCTTCGCCAAGGGTATGGGCTACGCGGAAACGCTGACTGAAAACAGGCTGAAAAAACCTCATGCCTTGCTGTTCAGGACAAAATGCGACCCGGTGGCAAACTACTTTGGTGTGCCCAAGGAAAGAAACGTTGCAAAGCTGATGTGCTGATGAGTGTTCCTACTGTAAGCCTGAATTCTGAAATGCTTTCGAGCTTTGACAGTGCAATCCAGAAAGAATGGATACTGACTAATGGTTGGGGCGGATACGCATCCTCGACGGCTCTTGGTATAAACACAAGAAAATATCATGGGGTGCTTGTCGCTGCATTTCATCCACCGAGAGATAGGAGAGTCTGCTTGGAAAAACTGGATGAGGAAGTAATCATAGGAAATGACGGGTATCAGCTCGGCGCCAACGAGTTTCAAGGCAGAATACTCCCTCGAGGGTACACTTTTCTCAGGCAAGTCATTATTTCCTTCTTTGTAAAATACGTCTACGCTCTGCAGAATGTTGAAATCGAAAAAACAGTCTTTATGCCCTCTAGAAAAAACACCGCAATAACACTCTACAAAGCTCTGAACAGAACCGGCTTCGACATTAAGATCCAAGTCTCCCCGCTGATAAATTGCCGACATTTCCACTCAACGACTGACAGACAGAAGCTCACGGTTGAACCTTATCAGAAATACGAAAGCAAAGAGACATGCATCACTTTCGGTTCTTCAGCCTTCACGCTAATGATTGGAACAACAGGTGGAAAATACTCCGCCAAGGAAAAGTGGGTTGAGAAAGTATATTACCGTGAAGAAGCCAAGCGCGGTGAAAGCTGTTTAGACGATTGCTATCAAAGTGGGTTCTTCGAGTACCAAGTGAAAGCGAACAGGAACGAGAGTTTCGCGATAGTCGCGGTTGCGGATGAAGACACAGATGCGGCTAGAAGAATCTTCTCTGAAATCCCAATGACGCTTTTCGACATGGGAGCACTTTTCGAAAAGGAGAAAGAGCGGCATGAAAGCATTCTGTCAAGATTCTACGGGATGAACCCGAACATTCAGCCAACCGATTGGCTGAGCTTCATGACTCTAGCCGCAGACGCATTCGTGGTTTCAGGGACAGATCCTGGGCACAGTTCTGTGATTGCTGGGTACCACTGGTTTGAAGATTGGGGAAGAGACGTATTCGTTTCGCTGCCTGGATTAACCCTCGTCACAGGAAGGTTTGAGGATGCAAGGAAAATTCTGTTGACTTTTCAAAAATACTTCAAAGACGGTTTGATTCCCAATTTCATTCCAGACAAAGGCGGACAGGCGGCTTACAACACTGCCGATGCAACGTTATGGTATGTGAATTCAGTATTTCAGTACCTGAAGTACACTGGAGATTTCGAGTTCGTACAAACCCGACTTTTGGATACGCTGAAAGCGATCGTTGAAAACCTCTTCAAAGGGGCAGCTTCTGATATTCGTATTGATGTTGACGGGCTGCTCTTGCATGGGCCTCAATTAACTTGGATGGATGCGGTTGTAGACGGTCAAGCTGTTACTCCGAGGGCTGGAAAGGCTGTTGAGATTCAGGCCTTGTGGTACAACACGTTGAGGATCATGGAGTTGATTTCAAAAAAGCTTGAAGCGCATGGCGAAGCGGAAAAATATGCTGAGATTTCGGAAAAGGCTCGGATGAGTTTCGTCAATAAGTTTTGGAATGCGGAAAAAAGTTGCCTCTTTGACGTAGTCGACGGGAATTTTTCAGACGGTTCTTTCAGGCCCAATCAAATTATCGCGGTGTCGTTGGATTTCACTATGCTTGACAATTTTACCAATCAAAAGATTGTTGATTCTGTGCATCATGAACTTTCGACGCCTTTCGGTTTGAGGTCACTCGCCAAAAATGATCCAAGATACGTTGGAGTCTGCTCTGGGGATAGGAGAAATAGAGATCGTGCATACCACAACGGGACTGTTTGGCCATGGCTTCTAGGTCCGTTCACGACTGCATTTCTGAAGGTGAAAGGCCACAATGGTCTATGGCGTGATTACGCTCTGAAAGCATTTCTTGAGCCATTTTTCACTAGGCATATTGCGGATATGCAAGCTGGAACTGCGAATGAAATTTTCGACGGTGACCCACCACACGCGCCTAGAGGCTGCATCTTGCAGGCATGGAGCGTCGCAGAACCACTGAGAGCTTGTTTGGAAGACGTGATGTACGTAAGGCCAAAATTCGAAAAAGTGATCCTGGGCTCACGCTGACACTGTTTCTCTTAGGCTTTCAGCAGCGGCTTCAGGAGTGACAGTGTTTATGTACATACCTGTGCTCAATTCAAACCCTGCCCAAACCGCAAGTTTCGGATAAACCTCCAAGTGCCAATGATAGTATTCGCTTGCACATTTATCCAAGGCCAGATGGAAACCAAAATTGTAAGGCGGATCATTGACCAAGGTTTTCAGTGCACCAAGACACGTTTTCATCGTCTCAGCAAGAATTCTTGTTTCGTTTTCAGAGAGGTCCAGCAGGGTGGCCTCGTGCCGTTTTGGAACTATCCAAAACTCCATTGGATGGACGCTTGCATATGGAGTAAAAACATTGAACTTTGAGTTTTCAAGGACAAATCTAGGTCCTTCGCGTTCCTTCTGGCTGATGCTGCAAAAAATGCAGTCTTCGTTTCGAGTCCAGAACCCCCTGCTGGCTTTCATTTCTTCCTGTATCGTTCTTGGAATCATCGGAGTTGCGATGATTTGGCTGTGCGCGTGCGAAAGTGAGGCTCCCGCTTCTAGGCCATGGTTTCGGAAGATTGAAACGTATCGTACGTACTCTTTAGCGGAAAGCTCGCGGAGTCTATCGACATAGGCGTTGACAACAAGCGTCAGCTGCGAGATTCGGGCATTTGCGGGATGTTCATCATGGGTTGGAGATTCAATCACAACTTCATGATGGCCCACGGCCATGGCTAATTCGTCGCTTCTTGCAATGTTCTCGTGGGTCAGCTTTCTATCTGGTGGGGAAAACGCTGGATAAAGGTTTGGAATACAGCGAATTAACCAGTCTTTATGCCTCTCTTCTCCGCTCTCCCTATCTTTTCTAATTCCTTTGCCTGACTTAAGATAGACTAAGACTGCTGGCGGTGTCATATGCTCGTTGCCTGGGCACATTGGGCAAACGCCAGTTTTCGCTTGCGGCCTTTCTTTTTTCAAGTCAGTCGGGCGCCTACTTCGTTCCGTTGCAATCACAACCCAACGATCCAAAAGATAGTCTTTACGAACTTCGTTGAACGGCATAGCTACGCTTCCAACACCGCTAAGTTAGTGTTTTTATTACATTTAGCATTTTTCCAATGTTTTTGATGAGGCCAAGAATTTTGCTCGAAATTGCCTGTTGTTTCTGCATCGAGAACGTAAGGCGGTGGGTCACAGAGGTTCGACGCCCAGAATTCGCCGAGCCCTCAAAGCCCTACACTCGTATCCGTGCCCCCTTAAGCGCTGAACGCCCAGACTTAGGTTGCTCCCTCCCGGGCCTGGCCGGGTTCGCCTGGTAGACACTGAAGACAACTTCCCTACGGAAGCTGCTCAATGATCGCCAGCCCCAAAGGACGGATAGTCAACGCTTCGGAAATAGAGGTCTCGACGACCTTAAACGTCTCACCCTCAGCTTTCAGCCCGTCTTATAGAGGGTTTACGGTACAGGGGACCCCTACCCCCCCGCCTAAGACCCACCGCCAAAGATCCAAAGTCAATTCAAAACTATAAAACTTTACCCCCCAAACCCAAAACAGGACTTGAGCAATGTTCATATCAATTCGTGATCAAGAGAAGTGCCGTGCACAAAATTATCCGTTGCAAGCGCGCGCGCCGTTAGGCGACCGTTTGGTGCGCGCTTTCTGGAAATCAGAGAATCGATTATTGTTACTGTTTCTTCAGTGAAAAGCAGTTGCCATTTCAGCTTTCATGCATCGAGTAGCATCAGATTTATCTTTACTCAAGTACAAATGTGCTGTTCGTTCATTTGAGCGCTTGGGGGAATGATAGTGAAAAAAATCGGTTTAGTGACGAGTGGTGGAGATGCACCTGGCATGAACGCGGCCATCCGTGCAGCTGTCCGCATCGCTTATTCGAAGGGTTTTCAGGTTTTGGGTTTTGAAAGAGGGTGGGAAGGCTTGATGACTAACATGATGAGGCAATTGACTCCTCGTTCTGTGGGTGGAATAATTCAGTTGGGCGGTACCATTCTGCACACTTCCAGAAGTTTAGAGTTCAGAAAGAAGGAAGGCATCATTAAGGCGGCGCAGAACCTTGCTTCGAACAACGTTGGGGGGCTCGTGGTCATAGGTGGAAATGGTTCTTTCGAAGGAGCCCTTGAACTCGGCAAGAATACTGATGCCCTTATAGTTGGTGTTCCTGCGACGATCGACAACGATGTTTACGGGACAGATGAAACCATAGGCTTCGACACTGCCGTGAACACGGCCGTGACTGAGATCGACAAGATTCGGGACACCGCGATTTCTCATGAAAGAGTCTTCATAGTCGAAGTGATGGGACGAACGCGGGGGTTCATTGCGTCAGCAGTAGGGTTGACGGTTGGAGCGGAGGTGATTTTGGTTCCTGAAGTCAAGTTTGACAAGTTGAAGATTATCAGAAGATTAGAAGAGAACAGTGCCAAAGGGAAACGGTCAGGCATAATTATTGCCGCCGAAGGAATAGGTGACACTCGACAACTGGGGGCGGAAATAGAGAAAGATACTGGAACAGAAGTAAGGCTGAGCATTTTGGGTTATGCACAGAGGGGTGGCAGCCCTACTGCGAGAAGCCGACTGCTGGCTAACTTGTTTGCGAACGAGGCGGTAGAGCTGCTTTCACGAGGAGAGGGAAGTAGAATGGTCGGCTTCCAGGGCGGCAAGATCGTGAGCATGGACCTTGAGAAGTCTTGCAAGACAGACAAGCCGTTGGATTTGAGTATGCTTCAGCTTGCAGACGTGCTGGCAACGTAGAAAAAGGCGTAAGCCTCAGCCGAAGAACACTTTTGCAATGTCGTAGAGTCCTAAGTCGACTGTTTTCCGTTTGCCGACGACGTCTTTCAGAGCTACTGAAGCCATTTTGTTTCCCTGAATTGCGACCATCCGGCCAAACTTCCTCTGATGGATAAGGTCGATGGCCGCTATTCCGAACCTTGTTGCCAATATTCTGTCGAAGGCTGTTGGTGAGCCACCTCGTTGAAGATGCCCAAGGACCACGACGCGGGTTTCAATGTTCATGCACTTCTCAATTTCCCTCCCAACGTAGTAGCCTATGCCACCTAAGCGGATGTGCCCGAATTCGTCGACGGCTTCGCTGTAGACTATTTCTGCGCCTCCTTGAGGCTTGGCTCCTTCTGCGACCACGACTAGACTGAAGTTTCGTCCTCGTTTCTGCCTGCGTTTGATGTGGCTGCAGATTTCCTTGACCGTGAAGGGTTTTTCAGGAATCAGGATGATGTCAGCGCCACCTGCTATGCCAGCTTCTAGAGCGATCCAACCCGTGTTTCTGCCCATGACCTCGAGTATTATTACTCTCTGATGTGTTTCCGCGGTCGTGTGAAGCCTGTCTAGAGCTTCTGTAGCTATGGCGGCTGCCGTGTTAAACCCGAATGTGTAGTCGGTTCCAGCTATGTCATTGTCGATCGTTTTGGGTACTCCGACGCATTTGAGCTCGTACTCGCCCATTTTCGACGCGACGCTGAGAGTGTCGTCTCCGCCTATGACTACTAGGGCTCCGATTCCCGCCTTCTGAGTGTTTTTGCAGATCTTTTCTGGTCCTTTTTCATGTTTGAACGGGTTTGTCCTCGAAGTTCCAAGGATTGATCCTCCTCGTGGAAGAATGCCTGAGACGGACGTCAGGTCTAGGGGCAGCAGTTCGTTGTTAAGGAGACCTTGCCACCCGTCTCTTATGCCTATGATTTCATAGCCATAATTCTGGATTCCCTTTCTCACCACGGCCCTTATGACCGCGTTGATTCCTGGGGCGTCTCCGCCTCCGCTCAGTATTCCAATTTTCATCTTGTCTCGCTCCTCAAGCGGTTTTTAGCGCACGCTGTGCCAAGCATCCTTTTCCGCGTTGGACCGATATTGTCCAATTCTGTATAAATGATTTGCACATGCGGAAGAGTAGCCTCCGCGACAGATGTGGGACAAGAAGCTACGTTTAGAACTGGAAGCTTAAGAGGTTTGATTTGTTTCTCGTTTAGTCGGAAGTCTCTACTATGACTTGTTATTTCAGGCATCTTCAGGAAGTCTTCAATAAGGCTGGGATAGTCGTCACGAATGAGAATAAGCATGAGTTGGACATGATGATTCATGGCATCGTAGACGTGTCTTACAAGGATTGTCCGGGCATGTGGAAAGAGGTGAAAAAGAGGATGGCTGACGACGAAACCGGCATCATCTCAAAGTTGAAAAATGCTTGGAAAAAACGCTCGGGCCCGAGCGCTGACCGTTCCTGACTTTAAGGCCTATATCTTAGCTTTAGGCTTCTCTTTCGCCGCCTTCACGGGCTTCATCGGTTCACCGCAGCATATGAGGTCGCATTCGGAGCACCCGCATGGGTCGTCTACCATCACGATGAGTCCGCATTCATCGCATTTGTATTTTTCACCTTTCTTTGCCATGATGCTCCACCTCCTTATGGGGCAATATGAGAGACTTTTTGCATTCTAGGGAATATAAGACCATCCAGAATGTCTCTTGTCTGTCTGCGAAGCCTTGGCGAAGCTCTGACGGCTGCCGTCAGATGAGCCCGAATTTGCGTGTGTTGGGGTGAAGCATGACTTTGATTTGAGCCAGTTCAGCCGTTGTGGCACATTTAGAGTTTGGTGACGTGACCGCAGTTTTGGATGTGAGAGGACACCAAATGCGATACCGTCCCTGCCGACCGGTTTTTCAGCTTCTGGCTTGAGCGTTTATCGTGTTATCTTCGACTTGGCCTCGCTGAACAGTTGTTCTGTCTGTGTTCTCCATTTTTGGAAGTTTTCAGGATTGTCGGGATAGTTCTTGTAGTGAGTTTTAACCTGTCTCATTAGGTTCACGGTGACTCTAAGTCTATTTAGGAAAGACAGGTTCCTCAATCCTTTGAAAACTCGTTTTGCCGTCTGGCTGATGTTGAGATGGAAATCATCGCCCATTCCCGCCTTGAGGACGTCTTCTTCCGTCAGAAGTCTATAGTTCATGCCGTAGTTCAGGTCCTCGTCTCGGCAAGACAACAGAAACAGACGAAAAATGTCCAATGCGCCTTGTTTTTCGCCGTAAGATTCTATGTACCTTCGGTTGTATGGCCATAACGCTTCTTGGCTAGCGCTTCCAGCTTCCAGAGCTTCTAGTATCGTTTTTCCAGCTAAGAAGCCGCTGAGCATTGAAGGGCCGATGCCTCCGCCGTGGATTGGGTTTACGAGGCAGGCAGCGTCGCCTAGAATCATGATGCCGTTTCCGACCATGTTGTCCAGCGGTCTGCGTGTGGGGTCATACCATGCGCCCGAATTCAGGAGGAGGGAACCCTCGAACAAGGGTCTAATCAGCACGTGTTTGTAGAATTGGTTTTTGGGGTTGGGAAACTTGCCTCGCATGGAGATTCCCATTCCAACGTTTACCTTTGCTCCGGTCTTGGGGAAAATCCATGTGTAGCCTCCGGGGCTGGCCTTTTGGTTAAGGTAGATTTCGCAGTATCTTGATTCTCGAACCTCTTGTTTGAGCTGCCTGATCTCTCGATAGCAAGCTTCTACGTCTTCGTTTGCAACTTCAGTTTCGATGCCCATGTTCTCGGGAAGCTTTCGCCTGACGACTGCCATGAAACCACTCGCGTCAAGGACTACTCTGCTTTCCAGCTTGTGATTCTGGCCTGTTCTCAGGTCTTTGACGAGAATTCCTGAAACGCATCCCTTTTCGATTGTTGGTCCAGAACACTGAGTCGAGTCGAGAAAAGTCGCGCCCTCGTTGAGTGCCTTGTTCAGAAGCCACTGTCCGAAGGCATGTCTGTTGAGCAGGTAACCCTTGAAATCCTCGTCTGCTATGGTGAACGCCGTCTGCAAGTCAGGCGAGTATATCCTGATGCCCTCGATTCTTTTCTCTAGTTCCCCACTCTGCGGGGCCTCTAAGCCTACGGCTTTTAGATGATGCTCTCCTAAGGCGTCTCCGCAGACTTTCTCTCCTACTTCTTCCCTTCTCTTATTTTCGACCATGCAGACTCTTAAGCCTCGTTCAGCGGTTGTTTTTGCGGCTAGGCAACCAGCTGTGCCAGCACCCACGACGATGACGTCAAATTTCAATCGTACCACACCGTAAGAGGTTGATGTATTAGCTATACCTTGTTGTATTGGTAAACCCTTATAAATCATGAAGTAAGCTGCTTCACACTTGGTGTAGTCCAATGGACATGCAGTTCGATTTGGGTGACGAGCTCCGTAGGCTCGTTGAGTCGCGCATAGATCGTACGTTGAGGGGAATTGAGGAAACTCTGCAGCGGATTATGAAAGAACGGGAAATAGGTCAGGAGGATTTGAGGAGAGACATTCAGAGTCTTGAGGAAAGCTTCAGCCTCTTGTCTCAGAAATGGAACCTTGAAATACTGTACATTTTGTTTCTCAAGAATGAGACGGGCTTCAGCCAGTTGAAGAAGATTCTCGGTGTGAACTCTCGAACCTTGTCTGATAAGCTGAAAAGCCTAGCGACTTGCGAGTACGTGCGGAGAAGGGTGAAGACTGAACCGCCTGTGCGAGTCGAGTACATGCTGACCGTGAGGGGAAAGAATGTTGTTCTTTTGGCTCTGCCGCTGCTGTACTATTCAAGGGCGCATCCACTTCCTCAACTCGGTTCGAAAGATGACGCGGGCAAGCAGGTTCATCCACGCCGAACATGAATTCAGAATTCATATTAGAGAATCATAATCATTTAATATATTCTGGGGCAACCATGGAACACCATTGAAAAAAGGTGTACTTGAAAATGATGAAGAAAACCTCGATGAAAAATAAGATTGCATACACGGTTGATCTGACCAGGATAGATGGAGACGGTGCTTTTCCATGCCCGAAGTGTGGAACCGTGATATCCCCTGATGATGAGACCGATGAAACGTATCATATCGTCGAAACAAAAGTCAAGAATGATGAGCTCACAGAACTGATATTGACATGTAACAAATGCAGAACCACTATCAAACTCACGGGTTTCATGACACAGCCCGAAACCTAGACTGAGCGTCGCCGTTAAACCATGACTTTCCGGTCCTCTGTCCACATCTGGAACCTGCCTCTACACGAACCTGAGAAAAAAAGAGCCTTAAGATTGCTCTTCAGCGTCTAAGGGGACCCGAATACCGGAAAGAAAACCTGCTGCAAACGCATCGGATCTGAAATAAGCACTCGAGCGTGAATAACCTAGAACGATGCGCAAGAAAGTTTCAACGTTTCTAATCGTTCGTTTTGACATCCTGCCTTATTGTCTTCCTCGTATGAGATCAGCTTCTTGCAGATGTGCCATTGTTGATCTTTGCTTATGCGTTTTTGCCGTGTGAAAACCTTTGTCTAGAGAGTGGGAAGCGTAGGAATCTGGGGGAAAATGCATAGGATGAAGATGACTATCAGTGCGAGGGCTACGAGTTTCCTGCCCGCAGTTAGGCTGGAAACATCATCTAGCGGTCCAGGGTCTCTGAACATGGACAGGAAAACCACTAGGATAGCCATGGGGTAGAAGCCCTCGATCGCTAGGAAAACTATTGAAAGTCCGGCTAGGAATAATCTTACCAGTTTTGAGCCGGCTATCGATCGGACCACGTGGCCGCCGTCCAGCATGCCTGCTGGAAGCAGGTTGAGCATCGTCACGACGAGTCCTGCCCATCCGGCGAAGGTTATCGGATGCAGCATCAGATCTTGGCCGTTTCCTGCATGTGGCATCAGGTTTAAGCCCTGCAGGAGTCGTTCCAGAATGGACCACAGTAGTGGGACTGGGATGTAGTTGGGGTTTGAAGGTTTAGGTCCTGGTATCAGCAGCATCAGGCCGAAGAAGCTTACGATCGTTGCTATTATGAAGCCGGCTATGGGGCCGTCGGCTCCGATGTCGAACAATGCGTCTCTGTTTGGCGGTATGGACTTCTGCATGATCACGGCGCCGAAGGTTCCGAAAGGTGGAGGCCCAGGGATGAAGTACGGGTTTGTTGCCTCCATGCCCTTCTTGTTCGCGGTCAACTTGTGCCCCATCTCATGTGTGCCCAAGATTGCCAGGATGGCTACAGTGAAGGTCGCGCCGCCGACGATGGGGTCTATGAGACCGAGCGCGGAGAAGTATCCCGTCACGAAGGTGGTTGCAATCGTTGCGAGGAGAAGTATCCAGTTTATGCGGACGTTGCTCGGTTTCACTTGAGGCTTCGGGACGACTCTCAGGATTATTCCTTCATCTGTTTTGCGTAGGAATGCGACCATGTTTACCGTTTCAAGGTTTTTTAGCAGTCTAAGGAAGGCCTGCTTTGTTTCCTGCGATTGCTTCAAACGGTAAGTTGGAACGTCCTGTATTAGCAGAGTTTCTTCGACTTGAAATTCCTGAGTGACCATTTGGGTTATTCTTTCAAAATCGTCCCGTTGAACAGAATAGTTCGCATTTGTGTCACCAGGTACTTCAGTCATTTTTCTGCTTGTCCTTCTCGATTTGTCGTCGTACTAGAACATGCTGAGGTAGAAAAGTCTATTGGAACCATTTTTGGCCAACCCTGGCTGCACGGTTCAGAGCGCAAATTCTCCAGGAATGCTACGAGGCGCCAAGCGAACTCCGATGCGTATAAGCTTCGTCTCTGGCAAACTTGTGTCGGTTCAACCTTTGTGCGCAGGCTTAAGATTTGGTTGGGGAACCTGCGGTTTTGGGCTGAAAACACGTCAAAAACGCACCTCCCCCCTCCTAGGCCGGTTTTCGCGTTCTCCATAGGTTTCCAGCATGAAGTCTCGTGTGTGCTGATGGCATGACCTACCCAACTGTTGGGTTGAAAACACGCGAACATTTGATACCCCCCCTCCTAGGTCGGTTTTTCGGCGTCTCAATATGCGTTTCAGTTCACGCGTGCGATGCCAGAGTGCAGTCTCGCTCTGTTTAAGTCTGGTTCAACCAGCATGTCTAACGCGCGCTAATGCGCCTACGCAGTCAGGTTCTTTGGCCTTCTGATCTCTGGTAAAAGCTCACAGCTTCTTTTTCAGTATTCCAGAACATTACTTGGCCTTTTAGGGAAAATGTTAAAGAAAAAAGGGAAAGTTCTTACTTTGATTGTAAGCTTTTCCGTTTTGTGGTTCTTGATGTCACTATAGCTAGGGTTGTCCCGATTGCTAGGATCAGCAACAGTACTGCAAAGTTGAATTCAGGAATAACGTTGTATTGGTAGTAAAGAAGTCGGTCTGTTGGCGTCCATGCTGCGTTGCTTACGTTGTCGAATGCTGTTATGTAGTAGGTCACGAAGGTGCCATTTGGCTGGCCTGGTATCGTTGCTGCGTATAGTGTGCCACTCGGGTGGCTCATGGTTACGTTCACCCAGCCTGTGCCATTGTTGTATGACAGAATTGCCCGGTTAACGCCGCTTGCCGCGTCTGTTATGTTGACGCTCACATTCACATTGACCATAGAAGATCCTTGAGTAACGTTTAATGTTACGTTCGCTACGACTGGCTGGCCTGGTGCTGGTTGGTCTTGATATGGAGTGCCTATGGTTGGTGGAGTGTTGTCTACGATTACGGCGCTTGTATTGGTTGCTGTTGTACTTAAGTAGAGCGTATTGTACATGGTTATGGCCAGGTCATACGCTCCGTCGGACGCTGGTTGGTTAATCGTAACGCTTGCTGTCGCCGTGCTGGTCCCATTCGTTATCGCGGTGGCATTACTAGCAATTGCGGCAGTGTATGTGGCGTTTGAGATCGTAATTGTCCAGTTCAATGGGCTCGCTTCTGTGTAGCTGAAACTTACTTGGATCGATTTTCCAGACTGCGTGTAGACTGGGCTTGCGGTTGTTGGGCTTGTTATGCTGATTGTCGGCGGTATTCCCGGAGAGGCTGTGAAGTTCCATGTTTTTATCGCGGTGTTTCCGGCTATGTCACTCACTGTAATGTTTGCGACGTAAAAGCCCTGAGCCAGCGGACCCGTTTGGTTTGACAACAGCCCTGTTGCGTTGTTGAAGGCCCATGCTAGTGGAGTCTGGTTCAACGTCATCGTTATTGATGTTACATTTATCGCTATATCATCTGTAACCGTGGCGTTGACCCAAACTGGTTGGGTAGAACTCACATACGCTTGCGGCTGCGGTGATAGTACCTGAATTGTTGGGGCGGTCGTGTCTAGCACAGTCAAGTTGCCGCCATTATCTTCGGTTATTATTCCACCTGATTGGAAAGTCATTCTGGTAACATTAATGCCTTGCACCCACATGTCTATTGGTGTTCCATCAACGGGTCCATAGACATATATAGTGTAGTACCCGCTTGCGTCTGTCGGCGTTAAAGGGGGAATGTTGAATGTTGTTGTATTCTGTCTTGCCGTTACGTTCAGCCCGGCTGTTGCTGTCATGTTCGTGCCGTTAGTCATTTGGACAATCACGTATCCTTTTATGGTCATGGGGGGACTTGGAGGGGCGGCTGCTTTGACAAATGAGAGTGAGCTCAGCGCTATCAACCCTATTATCAGAAACAATGTTACTCTTTTCAGTCTTTTCCTCAACATATGTGCCTCCTATTTTAGAGATAAAGAAAGGGGGGGTGGTTTGCTTTGCTATACTGGTGGAATTAGCGTTTGGTTGCTATACATGTATACCCAGAACCCTTGTCCAGGATAGAAGTATGTGCTCCCGAAGTTACCCAATAGGTCGACGGTGTACCATTGTTGGATCTCTGCGTCCCAAACGTAGGCAAATCTGAAGTAGCTCTGAAGCACGGACGTATATTGCAGCGATGCAACGTAGTCAGGTGCATACCACCAGCCAGTTTCTGTGAAGCCAGCCATGTTCCATCCGGTTTTGAGGTCGTATTGCACGATTGGCGGTATCAATCCAGGCGGCGCATAGACGGGGAATCCTTGAATTATCAGGACATCGTAGGCTTTCATGTTTATCCAGTAGGCAATTCCGTCATGCATGGAAGTTGGGTTGGGAATCCATGTGTTTCCCGTGTTGTCCCAAGTGTAGGCAACGTTTACACCTGTTGCTCCCTTCGTGAGTAGCAGTGAGAATATGTCTGAAGTGGCACTGTTGTTCGGTAGGAGCGGCAGCGAAATCAGATTCCACTTTGGAAGCAACTCCATTGGATACCACTGGCCAGCTTGCACTACTGCGAGGAAGGTGATCGATGGACCCATGTTCGACCCGTAGTCCACTGCGTTGATGGTTATGTTCGCGACATCACCTGGCATATAGCCCCACCAATAAAGATTCAAGATAGTTATGTTCGCTATTGATGCGAAAGGATTGCTCCAGTCCAATGTGCTCGAGTTCAAGTCAGATGGATACAAATACCAGAGTGAGCCGTTCAGGTATAAGTCGTAAGTGTTGATTCCAACGTTGTCCGTTGCGGTCAATCCATATATTATGAATCCTCCGCAGATTGTAGTTGTCTTGGTGTAGGACGGTGCCGAAGGCGGTATGATGTCTCTCTTTATGTTCCACGTGTTTGTGTAGCGGTTAGCGTTTGGCAGCGACCCGTCTGTCAACGTGATGTTCAAGACGACCAGATTTGATCCTGAAACAAGGAATCCGGCAACGCCATACCCAGGGAGCCATACGGTGTTCGCGAAAGTGTAGCTTGTAGTGTTGAAGTATATATTGCCAGTAAAGCCCGACGGGTTAGAGAAATCGGCCCAGACCCCTACGCGCGTTGTGGTGGATGACATCCAATAGGTCCCAGCGGGATCTACATACAGGTCATTACCGTTTTGGTCTGACACGTATATATTTATCAAGTTTGGCAGGGTATTGTCCACTATAGTCTGTTGAGTTTTGTTTCCAATGTTTCCTGCTGGATCCGTCGCAGTTATTAACACTGCGAGAGGCCCGTCAGGGATTGCTGTGGTGTTCACGTAGTAGTACGTGTAGACTGTCGGGCTTGTTTCAGTCGAAGGTTGTGCTGCGTAGGGTTGGAATCTCGTGTCATTGATAGTTACGAATATCCCATATGTTGCTATGCTAGGAGTGTCGGACACCGTTGCGTTTATCCACATGTAGTTGCCAGACCCAACGGAGTAATAGGGTACGGTTGGGGCAACGTACGATACTGTCGGCTTGGAAGCGTCCACGACTGCCTTTATGCTATACGCTCCTAAATACTGGTCTTGCGCGTTCACTGCACTGGAAGTCCAGTAGTATTCGCCAGTTGCTGCATTCGTAGGCACTGTCATGTTGACCTTTATCCACACGTACTCGCCTATCAGTATGTTCGGACCGGTGAGCGTAAACGTAGAGAATCCGTCGTAGGACACAGTCCACGTTCGAGGATAGTAATCGATGAGGACGTTAAAGGTCCACTGTCCCGCTGGAAAAGTGATGTTTACCAGTTTTATACCAGTGTTGCACGCATCATTGGTGGTTGTCAGAGTGTATATGTACGAGGTGCCGTTCATAACGTAGTTCGGAGTCATTGTTGAAGAGAACTGCAGATTAACCGTCACCGTAATAGTGATAGGGTTTGCAACACTTGGTGTCAGACCTTGATAGCAATAGACTTGCCATGTTCCAACCGTTGGTATCGTTGAAATCGTGACGGGAATGCTGAAGTTAGCTATGGCGCCACCGTAAAAAGTGGTCAAGCCCGTCGTGAAGTTTGCCCAGCCGCCAGTGGCAACTGTTACTCCAAAACCATAACCCGATGCGGCGGCTCCTGGCGCATTTGCCCAACCTGCTGGAAGCTTTATACAAACATTGTTTATGTACTCGGTTAAACTGCCACCCGAAGTCACGTTAACCCAGTAAGTGTCGGTTTCTGGAAGCGTGCTCAGAGTCAGCGTCATAGGCGACATACTGACCGCATTCGTTATGGACGTTATGGTTATAGGGTTTCCATTGCCTTTTGCTGGGTATATTTGTAAAGCTGAGAATGTTGTTGTCACTGTCAGAAGAACTATTGTAAGAGCTGCGATTAAACTACTTATTTTCCTTTGCATTTTTCACACCTTTAGATTATTCCTTTCCATTGTTTCTGCATAAACAATATAAAAGACTTGTGGTTTCCCAAACGCCATTTTCGGGCCTTGCAGCACGCCCAAACCCCGAAAAACTCAGTTATAGGCCAGCTTTGAAAAGCGCTCGCTCTAGAAACAATGAAGGTCAATGTTTCCTAGGCTCGACAAATGCCTGCAAATGCTAATCGCCAACGCGACCTTCTTTCATAAGGGTTGCAAGCGTCTCCATTGTCCTCGAGATGGAGTCATAGACAGAATAAAGTAATTGCTCTTGATTTCCATTTATTTCAAGAACATAGAACAAAGCCAAACACAGTTTCATCAGATTACTCAGAAAGAAGGGATCGTGGGGTTTCGCGCGAGCGAATCGCAAGGTTTTCCTAGCATGAAAAACCGGTAACAACAGTCTCGGCACAATATCGCTGCAGTTCCCCGAAACGTCTGTATCGGATTCCGTCTCTGTACACCCGCTGAATGCTACACTTGGGACACTTGACTACTTTTTGGGCTTCCATTATGATTCACCTCCGAATGCGAATTTTCTACCAAGCGCACGCAGTTACTAAAAAAAGGGGAAAACGCGGGAGAGACGTCGCCACCTCTACGCGGTTACGACCAACATGTAGCCTTCGCTGTTGTCCAACAATCGTTTTCGAACACGAGCTCCGACTACATATTCAATGTCTTGGCGACCATGAAATGCAGCGGCTGCAGCGAGTACACGGTGGACTTCGTCTGTGATGCTATGAAGTTCTTGTGTAAGTATGCTGAATTGAACGATGCCGAAGCTGCGAAGTGAGATTCATAAACGAATATGACGCTAACAACAGTCACATGCGAAATCTCGCTATGGTTTACGATAAGGACGTTGAGTTTCACGGCTTAAACTGCAAGATTCTGTTTTACGTTTTTGCTCAGAAGAGGCCGAAGATTCCGAGTCCTGACAAGATTGGCATGCTTTTTAATGCTTCCTGCTCGACACTCAACTCATTGGTCTGACAATAGTCTCCTTGTTTTGAAGTTTTTCCATACTGATTTTCAGTTCATAAGGGATTTATGACTACGGTTCAGTAGGTCCATATGTATTTCAGAGTGGATTGAATGAGACGATTGCGATTCCTGGCTCTGTTTGAAGCAAGACGGGCTGTCAGCGCCGTCATATCAAACGTGATTCTTATCGGTGCAGTCATAGTAGTTGGATTCGCTGTCCTTTCTTGGGCAAACTCCCAAGCCAATTCGTATAGCTCATCATATGGAAAGACTGTAAGTTCAGACATCAATAAACTCGAAGAAAAAATCGCCTTTGAATACATTTTCTATAACAAAGTCACAACATCGTTGTCCGCTTACATTATCAACTGCGGATTAATAGACGGCGTCAAGGTTTCACAAGTCTTAGTCAGCAACTCATCTTGGAGCTACACTTACTACAACATTCAACTCAAGCTTCTCAATAATACAAGTACCCCCCAGATAAATCGGGGCCAAGAAGCCTATTTCTCAACCTTCCCCGGCACGTTGACCAGTGGGGGCAGTTACATGATTACGGTTCTGACGACTAGAGGTTCTTCATTTGAAACTGCATTTTTGGCATAAGATCACCAACATCAGGTCGAGAGCCGGGAACAAGGGGTTCTCTTCAGTAGTTGGCGCAGTGTTCATGGTTTTAATAATATGGGTGGTAGCAGCTGGCTACCTCGTTTTCACGTTGTCCCAGAACACATCGTATAATGAGGTTGTCAGAAGCAAGAATCAACTTGAGGCAGACCGTTTGAGTGAGCATCTTACGGCTTCCAATGCAAACTACACAGTTGCAGGTAACGTATTCACAGTTGAGGCCCAGATCTCAAACGAAGGTCCACTATTAGTGACTCTTGAGAACCTATGGGTCCTAGACAATACCCTCAACAAGTTCGGTTTCAACGACAATATTAACACGTCCCTAGGTGCAGGGAACAATCTGGTTCTCAGCATAGCACAGAACGATGCAATCAACGTCACTCTAAGCGGAGCAAGCAGCGCCGACAGTTTTTCCTCATGGTTTGTCACGGCAAGAGGCAACACGGTCCCCCTAACATGGTACAACAGCGGCTTAAACAGCGGTTCAAACAACACCCTAAACGTGGGGAACCTAACGCAGATAATGGGCGACTTCCTTCCTGACTACCACTCTGTTCAATGGGCAAATTGTACTGGTAACAAAGTAGGATCTTGGAACAATGGTTGGATCATACCATCAGCCGGCTCATTTAACCTGATTTGGAGAATCAACATGACCTATTATGGTAACTCATCAATTACACTTGATCGAAGCAGTATGCTATTTTTCACTCCGTTTTCTGGACAGAACCCGGGAGGCAAAGCTCCACCTTTGTGTTACATCGTAGCCTACGATCCCGGAACCAGTTCAATGCAGCAATATGATGGCCATGAAACGATAGCAACGCATGCATCTGGCGGATCTCAGCTTACCCTCTATTTTGGCAGTCCAGATTCTCCAGACCAAACTGGAGGCATGTCAAGTTCAGACATCCCAGGAAATCTGATGAGCGTAACAATCTTAGGAATGTCCCCCAGCGACTATGCTCAGTCCTTTCCACTGTTTGCTGTGGCAAGTCGTGCCCCAGTCATTATCCTGAGTCAGATCAGCGGTAGCCCAGGAACGACTGTTACTGTTACAGGAACCGGTTTCGCTTTTTCCTCAACAATCACGATCAAGTTCGACGGGACGACTCAGACGACATCTCCAGCCACGATAACATCTGGCACCGGCGGCTCATTCACAGCAACTTTTACAATTCCGTTCTCGACCGTCGGAGATCACACTGTGACGGCAACAGATGCCAGCCGAGACCAAGCTTCAGCCAAATTCACTATGATTCCTTCAATCATGATTTTCCCCACAAGTGGACCAGTTGGGACGATCGTCACGGTTTCAGGGCAAGGTTTCGCTGCTAGCTCAAAGATAACGATAACGTTCGATGGAGCGCAACAGGCAACTTCACCGCCGGTAAGTTCAAACAACGTCGGTTCCTTCATAAGCACTTCCTTCGCGGTACCCTCCTCTTCCATCGGGGGACACATGGTGAGCGCCACTGACTCTAAGGGTGATTCTGCTTCGGCTACTTTCACTGTTGCGCCTTCGATCACATTGTCTCCTGTAATGGGTCCTGTCGGCACGGTCGTCACGGTATCAGGTTCAAGCTTCGCGGCTTCTTCTAATATTACGATAGAGTTTGATGGCAACGTCGTGGCAACGACGACGGCCACGTCTTCAGGTTCAATCCCACTAGGCGTGACATTCTATGTTCCGGCTTCAGGTTCTGGAGGCCACATGGTTACTGCCATCGATGACAGTAGCGATTCTGCAAATGCCCTCTTTACCGTAACAACACCATCGATATCTCTGTCTCCAACTAGCGGGCCGATTGGTACTACAGTCACCGTGTCCGGATCAAACTTCGTGCCTTCCTCCATGATAGTCGTAACATTCGGTCCTTCACAGGTCCAGACCACGCCAGCTACAGTGACAGCTTCCAACGTTGGATCATTCTCGGCATCGTTCACGGTTCCATCCTATTCGGCTGGAAACTACGTTGTATCGGCTACTGATAACAGCATAAACAACAACACCGCTTCTGCCCTCTTCACTCTCACTCCAACGATTACCATCTTTCCTACAAGCGGAATAGTAGGTACAACAGTCACCGTGTCAGGATCAAACTTCGCTCCATCCTCAACGATTACGATAACGTACAATGGCATGGCGCAGTCAACATCCCCGTCAACGGTGACCTCAAACAATACTGGTTCGTTCACGGCCACATTCAGTGTCCCAGTCACTTCAAACGGTGGCTTGAACACTGTGACCGCGACAGATGCCAGTTCAAATTCTGGTTCTGCAACATTCATGGCAACAGCGACTTCAATCACCATAACCTCAAGTCCAACTGGAACGAATTTGGTCAACGTTGATGGAAACGCGACGACCACGCCTGCCACATTCAACTGGGCCGTGGGCTCGACACACACGCTGCAGGCACTTTCGCCTTCTGCTGGCCCCGCAGGCACACAGTACGTTTGGACCGGATGGAGTAATGGAGGAGCCCAAAACCAAACGTACACGGTTCCAGGCTCCAGCGCAACTGTCACAGCAGGCTACAAGACTCAATATTGGTTAACCGTGAACAACGGAGGTCAAGGTACAATTTCGGGCCAAGGCTGGTACGACGCGGGGTCCACTGCTACTTTCAGCATAACTCCAACCACCGTTCCAGGCGCTCCAGGAACACAGTATCTTTTCATAAAATGGACCGGTACGGGCACGGGATCATACAATGGGTCAGCATCTTCCTATTCGGTGACGATGAGCAATCCGATAACTGAGACGGCAAATTGGTTAACTCAGTACCAAGTGCCTGCGCGATACTCCATTTCCGACGGTTCGACTCCGCCGCCGAACATTGTACTATCTGGCACTCAATCGGAATCGGCTTTCGCGATTGCTCTGTCCACGTCGAATCAATCAGTGTGGTTAGACGCTAGCACATCGTGGTGGGTTAACGTTTCACTACCAACCTCGCCGACAACGGAACGATGGATCGCGAATTCTGGGATCTCGGGTTCAGTTTCAGTGGGCACCGTCATCAGCCCATTGTATTACCATCAGTATAAGATGACTCTCTCATACTCCGTTTCAGGAGGGGGATCGCCTTCTGCACCGACATTCACAGCCAACCAATATGGATCTGCGTATGGCCAAGTTTTGACGACTGGCGCTACGGGCTACTGGTTTGACTCGGGCTCATCGTGGAATATAACAAATCCACTTACAGGATCTGGCTCAACAGAAAGGTGGCAGTCCAGCCAACCCACGAGCGGCACAGTCGCATCGTCCCAAACCATTGCCTTCCTCTACTATCACCAGTATCTGATGACCTTGTCCTATTCTGTGAGCGGCGGTGGTTCCCCGTCTGCTCCATCGTTTGCGGCCAACCAGTTTGGTTCTTCTGCGCCTCAGACGTTGATGACCAGCGCTGCGGGCTACTGGTTTGACTCAGGCTCATCGTGGAGTCTGACGAACCCGCTGGGCGGGTCGGGTCCATCTGAAAGGTGGCAGTCCAGCCAACCCACGAGCGGCACAGTCGCATCGTCCCAAACCATTGCCTTCCTCTACTATCACCAGTACAGCCTAGTAGTCACCGCTACGACTCTAGGCGGAACGTTTCAGATTACCTACACACAGTACGGAACCCAATACTCAAACCAACAACAAACAACCGCGTGGAATTCGTGGGCTGATGCTGGCACAACGGCAACAGTCAGCAACCCTCAAAACAAAATCAATAGCCACGATTTTCAGGGTTACTCACCATCTTCGAGTGTAACCATGAATCAAGCTCAGACAATAACTTTAAACTATTCCTAAACTCAACATTTTCCAATCCAATGAGGAGCAAGGCTAGTCGCCGAGAGCATTATCTTGCTTGGTTGTCAGCGACTTTAATAACAGCCGCCTTCAAGATAACCTCAAAATGGACCAAGTCTGCATGCGCATTTTAGGTTTTCAAAGACCGAGCTGTCGGCGCAAGGAATCAACAACTCATGGTTAACAGTGTTTGGAAGATCTGCGTGGAATCTTCTTCTTGATGGCACTCACTTTGGATATCCATGTCTACGCCATGTATTTATCGCAGATTCAAGCAGATCTACGCAGAATTTCACGGAAGCAGAATCTTGACTAAAGACCTTGTTTGTGGAATGTGTGCGGATGAGAAGACTGCTGATTTCAAGGCTACCGTCAGGTGAACGACTTATTATTTTTGCATCAGACTTGTTTGAAAGAGTTCTGAGCTCCTGAGGTTGAGGTCAGGAGGCACGCGCGAAAAGCACTTTAAGCCTCACAGGTGCCATGATCAGCTCAGAAAGCCTTGAACAATAACATCAACTGGAAAAGCAACGAATAGAAGGCGGGTTACAGTGTGCGGGTATGCCTAGGATCTCGGAAAAATGTCTATCGACAAATGCACATAGCGTGTTTTTTGGTGAGAAAACAACCATGCATAAGCAACCGGGCAAACGGCGGCTTAACCCATTTCTATATTCGAGGGATTATAGCGTGTCTTTGAAAAGATCTTCGTTCGCAGACATGTAAAGCGCCTTCATATCAGTCTTTTCGCTTCTGCATATAGCATTAGCTAAGCCTCTGAAAATGACCACTGGCCTTGCCTCTCTTCCTTGACCCATTAGAAGCTCGGCTGAGGCTGCCAGCTCATCCACGACCGCTATGTTCTTGACTTTGAGGATTTGTCCAAACAGGTCTTTTTTTCCCCTGTAGTCTCTGAATGGCCCGATTCCTGCGAAGCCGATGGCGAAGTTCACTTGAGCCCGCCTAAAGGGGCGGCTGTAAGTGTCAGAAATAATCACTGCGGCGCTTTTGCCAGTTAATTCTTTGATTCTCAACCGGCATTTCTCAGCTGATTCATCAGGGTTTTCAGGCAGAAGCGCAAAGTTATCTCTGCCCTCAACGTTTGATTTGTCGATGCCCGCGTTTATGCTAATTAGCCCGCGTTTGTCTTCAACCAGCAGGATATCATGAGAAGCCTTCACGACCCTCTTCGTTTCTCCAAGAACAAGCTCAACAAATTCTGAACTTTTTCCGATCACTTTAGCAAGTTCCTCCGCCTCTCTCGAAGGAGTCACGTCGCCAAGCTTCACCACTCTTCCTTCAGCCTTGGAGAAGACCTTCTGGGCTACAACTATTACGTCTCCTTCCTCGAGGCTTACATCGTTCTTCAAGGCGACATCAACGATTGTCTTCGCTAAATCGTCCCCATCTCTTACTAAAGGGAAATTCTCCAGAGCGATAGCCGTGAAGCTCTTCAAACCTCTTCCTCGCAAACTTCAATTTAGGCATAGTATTCCTCCTCGTTAAATCCCTTGCCTGAGAAACTTGATTCTCGGAGGCATACAGCATCGTGAATCATGAAGTTTAATTCCGAATTCATAACGTTTAAACTGAAATATGGCACACATTTGGCTTGATCAGACATCTAAGGACGCGTCGTCATGAACAAGTCATCAAGGTCATTAGTCTTTCTTCTAATCTTAGCCTTAGCCAGTTTGTGTCTTCCTTTCAAGATCCAAATTCAACAAGTGAGGGCAACATACGCTTGGGGCCCAATTGATAAAGACACTGTTTGGACGTTAGTTGATAGTCCATTCGTCATTTCCGGCGACGTCGTGATCTATCCTGGCGCGACTCTGACAATAGAGCCCGCAGTCGAAGTCAGGTTTGGAGGGAACTTCTCAATAATCGTCGAAGGCACGCTCATCGCAGCAAGCACCGGAGCCGCAAATGTCAAATTCACTTCGAACGCACTTAACCCGGCGCGAGGAGACTGGGGCACCATCCTGCTCAGCGACACAAATTCATTCGCTTCGCTGAGTAACTGCACAATCGAATACGCAACGAATGGGATCACGGTGGAGACTGGAAGCCTAACGATAAAAGATAGTGATGTTAAATCTAACTCTGAAAACGGCATTGCAGTAGCAAATGGAACTGCAAGTGTAGACAATAACATCTTCGAAAACAACACCGAAAGCGGCATCTACATCGAAGGAAACAACCAAGCTCTGATCCGCAACAACAACTTCACCCTGAACGCTGACGGCATAATGCTGGCTGGAAACCTCAATCCTAACGCAAACATACAACAAAACTTCTTCTTCAACAACACGCACAGTGGCATATCACTCGAAGCCGACCCCATCAGTAATACTCTGATCTCAGAAAACACCTTTTCAGCCAACAACTACGGATTACAAGTGTCAACAAACACGAGCACGAACATAGCAAACAACTACATCTTGAACAACAACGTGGGGATAATCTACAAAAGTGGAAACGCCCATCAAGCACATTTCAACGACATTTACGACAACACAATGGGTATGGACGTCTCAGGAGACGCGGAGGTCGAAGCCCAATACGACTACTGGGGAGATAAAAGCGGACCAGAACACGACTATTTGAATCCTGACGGAAAAGGAAACCCAGTGGGCGGCAACGGGGCAAACCTCAATTTCATATTCTTCCTCACACGCCCATTCGAATACCAATACAACAACTCTGCCCCCATCGCAGTTCTCCAAACAGACAAAACTCTGATCGGACCAAATCAAAACGTCACTTTCATAGGCACAGGCTCATACGACGACGGCCAAGTTGACCAGTACTACTTCGATTTCGGGGACGGAACCACCACAGGATGGATCACTACGTCACTTTTCAATCACAGCTACACCGCCCCTGGAACATACACATCAAGCTTACGAGTGAAAGACGATTTCAACGTCACAAGCCAAAACATTGCAACAGCAAGCATAACCGCCCAGCAGAATCTGATGGCCTTGAACGTGGCAGTCACCCCAAGCGAATATACTTCCAACTTCGATGAGAACGTTTCAATCACGATCTACGTGTCAACTGGAGCAGGACCGGCTGACAATGCAAACGTAACGCCACTATCAGTAGGAGGCGGAAGTTTCACGCCAATTTCTCCCTTGCCAAACTCTCCTGGCTACTTCACAACCGTTTTTACAGCGCCCAACGTCACACGAGTAACCGACATAAGAATCATTGCATCAGCATCCTTGAACGGATACGCCGACGGTTCCGACTACACGTATTTGAAGGTTCTTCCACCTCTCTACGTTCAAACAACTGCTAACCCATCAGTAATAATCTCTGAATCAACGTCAACAATAATGGTCGACGTGACCTGGAATTCAAACCCAGCTTCAAACGCGACGGTCACCGTATCATCGAGCATCGGAGGCAATTTCTCATCATCCGAGGAGACCACTGATTCGAACGGATACGCTGTCTTTGTCTTCATCGCGCCGCAAATCACGATTCATGACGCCGTCACAGCTAACATCACCATCGATGTACACACGAACGGGGTCGTAGGCGCAGAGAGTTACGTAATGATAACTGTTGTTCCAAAAATCTTGATCCTGCAGATCGCCGCACAGCCCAGCTTACTGACTTCTGGGGTAGATACAAACGTGACAGTTCATGTTACATCCTCATCTGACCTGAACCAAGTGTCAGACGTAAACGTCACTATCGCGTCAGAAAACGGCGGAAACTTCTCTGCGACAACGGGACTGACCGACCGAAACGGGGACGTTACTTTTCTGTTTACAGCTCCATTGGTTAATGCCTCAACCAATGTTACCATTTCAGCTTTAGCCCAAAAATCTGCGTACGCGGATGGACAAAATGTTTCACTCCTAATGGTTAACCCTGGAAACCTTACGGTCCAGGTCAAGCCAAGTTCGCCGGCCATCGCTTCGGGAGAATCAACCGTCATAGACATCTTTGTAACCAGCAACTCAACATACGTCGCCAACGCTTCGGTCACGATATCGTCCAATTATGGAAACTTTGCCGCCAAGACTGCGATAACAGATTCAAGCGGACACTGCGCTTTCCTCTTCAACGCCCCTAAAACAACGTCACAGTTGCCTGTAGTGATTACAGCTACTGTGATGAAGAACGGGTTTGTGAACTCGATGAACCAGACAATGATAAACGTGACCCCCGAGGTGACTCAGACCGTGGGTGGCCTGCCTTTGACAACATTGCTGCTGATAATCATACCCATCATCATAGTGGTCATTGTCGTGGTCCTGATCAAGCTGAAGGTGCTATCGATCTCGTACAAGGAAGAAGAAGAGTAGCAGGAAACGTGTATCGTGAGACGTAATATTTAATAGAATCGACCTCATAATAATAAAGGCATGAGAGAAAGACAATGAAAAAACTACAGCCAAGACAAGCACTCGCAAAGCTGAGGAAAGTAACGATTCGGTTCAGCACCCGAAAACGCAAAGAAACAGCCGCTCAAACACCTCAGCCGAAATCAGTGCCCAGAGGTTTCAAGATCATCGAGAAATACCCACTTTACGAACCATTTGCCCACGTTGCAATAGCCCAAAACCCGAAAACTGGAGAGCACAAATATGTCCTGGACGAACTGCAACTCGACTCCCTTGAAAGAGGAGTCTACAATCGCATCTTGGATATACTCTTGGCCGAGATCGAATCACCGAAAGAGGAGATCCATGATGCTAGAAGATTCTTCGCAGATGAAGCCAAGAAAATCGTCAACAAGTACCGCATAAGCCTAGGTTGGCTGCCAGACGTCTCATGGTACAAGATTCTCTATCACGCTGAAAGAGACCTCGTAGGCTTCAGTCGAATCGACCCACTAATGCGAGACCCAAACATCGAAGACATATCATGCGACGGAGTCAACAAGTCAGTCTACGTGTGGCACAGAAACTACGAAAGCATTGAAACCAACATCCAGTTCGAAAGCGACGAAGAACTTGACAACATAGTAGTAAAACTCGTCCACATGGCAGGAAAACACGTCAGCTCCGCCTTCCCCATCGTCGATGCTTCGCTGCCCGGAAAACACAGACTGGCAGTATTATATAGACGAGAGATCACGCCTTTTGGAACAGCCTTCACGATCAGGAAATTCAGAGAAGACCCCTACTCGATCATAGACCTGATAAATATAGGCACATTCTCAGAGGAGATGGCGGCTTACTTCTGGGTAAGCCTGGAAAACAGAGCCTCAATAATGGTCCTAGGCGGAACAGCAGCAGGAAAAACAACTGCCCTCAACGCTCTAGCCTGCCTGATCAGACCTGGAAGCAAAATAATCACTATAGAAGAGACAGCAGAACTCAACCTGTCGCATGAAAACTGGGTCTCACTAATAGCCAGACAGAGCTACGGCTTAGGCGGAAGCACCATGGGTGAAGTGGCACTCTTCGATCTCGTGAAAACATCCATGAGACATCGGCCTGACATACTGATCGTGGGCGAGGTAAGAGGCCAAGAAGCATACGTGCTCTTTCAGGCGTTAGCCACGGGCCACGGAGGAATGTGCACGATGCACGCTGAGAACTTGGACTCAGCTATCAAACGTCTCACGCAGAAGCCCATGGAGATATCGCCGGCCTACATTCCCTTAATGAACGTTATACTTTCCATTCAGAGAGTTCACCTAGTCAAAGGCGCAGAGAAAAAAGCTTTCAGGCGTGTGATGAACGTCAGCGAAATTGCAGATTATGAAAACTACAAGGGCATTTTCAAGTGGCAACCGGTCAAGGACCAGTATTTGCCGAGTTTTGACCAAAGCGTACTGCTACAGTCTATCTCTGAACGTTTAGGCACTAACAAGAAGGATCTGCTCGAAGAATTGGATAAACGCAGAGATGTCTTGCATTGGATGCGAGAGCAAAACATAAGAAGCTACAAGGACGTCGCCGTGATAATTGCCGAGTACTACGCTAGGCCAAAGGTAATCTACGAGAAGATTATGGCAGGCGAGGAGGTTACGCCAGTTGCCGTTTCTAGAGACCGTTGAAGCGTGGTCCTACCGGTTCTTCGGGAAGCTGGCTCCTTCCTTCCTGGGCAACGTATTCCAGTTCAAGGACAACTTAGAAAAGGCTAAGATCAAAATCTATCCTGAAACTTACGTTTCGCTGATGTTCTTCGTTGCGTTGTTGACGCTTCCCGTGTCTGTAATATCGATGGCAGTTGTCTATTTCTACGGGTTTATCCCAATATTGGCCTTGATACCTCTTCCGTTATACGTGATGGCAGGGTTCCTAGTGGTGCCCATGTCCAAATCCAGCGACAGGGCAAGCAACCTAGAAAGAGAGATGCCTTTCGCAACCGCTTACATCAGCGTCATGGCCTCTGGAGGGATAGCTCCTTACACGAGCTTCAAACGATTGGCAGACGTCAAATTAATGCCAGCGATGAACGGTGAAGCGAGAGAGATAATAAAAGATGTCGAGATTTTCGGGATAGATCCGTTGAGTGCAATCGAACGTGCAGCTAAGAAGAACCCCTTGGACATCTTCAAGGACTTTCTGTCTGGATACGCTTCGACCGTCATCATCGGCGGGGACATCGGACATTTCCTCGAAAGAAAAGCTGAAGACATCTTCAAGGCAAGAGCAATGCGAGTTCAAGCCGCTGCCGAAAGGCTTGGAATGCTTCTTGAGACTTTCATAATAGTAAACGTAATGATGTCTCTGTGCTTCTACATCATGTTCAGCGTGGAAAACATAGGAGGGGGAGTCGGAGGCGGCGGATCCACCTCCAGCATAATTCTCTACACGTTCGTCTTGAGCCCGATGCTTTCAATGATGTTCATCTACCTGGCACACAGCATGCAACCCAAAACGCCACTCGTGGAAATGCGCCCATACAAAGTCTACGCTGTTTCAATGGTGATTGGAATGATGCTGCTTGCTTTTCTTGTCCTCTTTGGGCACTTCGGAATACTGAGCGAACTCCCCATCGCCCTTTCGATAGCCTTGTGCGTTGGCACAGCCCCTGCAGCAGTCGTGCACATTAGACTTTCAAGCCAGAGAACAAGCATTGAGCAGGGCATAAACAGTTTTCTGAGAGACTTGACAGAGGTCAGAAAGACGGGTCTATCTCCTGAAAAATGCATTGAAAGCCTTTCACACCGCGAATACGGCCTATTCACCAAAGAACTGCGGAAAATAAGTTCAGAGATTTCATGGGGAATCCCGCTGAAAAAAGTGATGATGGACTTCATAAACAGGACAAGAAGTTGGATGGGCCAAATCATCATGTTCCTTCTCGTTGAAACCGTGGATGTAGGCGGCGGCACTATCGCAATGATAGAATCGCTAGCAAGATTCAACAACTTGACCCAAGAGGTTGAAAAACAAAAGAAATCCGACACCCGTCCATACATAATGATGCCCTACTTTTGCGCTATTCTCCTTGTAGCGACAACAACGATGATGCTAGGTTTCACCTCAGGCACCATCGGAGTAGCCACCGCCGCACCAAAAGACCTGAGCTACATAAGATCGATATTCACAACATCATGCATTTTCTCCAGCTACCTCATAGGCATAGTGGCCGGCAAAATAAGCGAAGAATCGATAGCAGCCGGGTTCAAACATGCAGCAATTCTAGTCGTAATCTCAATCATAGCAGCACAACTAGTACCCATCCTTCTACAGGGCTTCATGCCGAGCGTTAGCACGCCGAGCAAATAGGAGGACCAACCACGAGAGATGGGACTCCCCTCAGGAGACTGGGCCGCGACAAGAGAGCAATCAGCCCAGCGATTTCCTCAACTATAATGACGGCCGCAATAATAGTGATGATCCTAGTAACAATGGTCTTCGCAAACAACTATTTGAACTCACGAATGGCAGAAAACGAGTTCAGCGCGATGAAACAGTTCATGCAGACCGCCGCCCTTCAAATAGACGACGTAGCTTGGACAATTGGACGAACACAGACAATCCGTTACGCAAGTCAGTTTGGCCAACTCAGCTTCCAGTCGGTGGCACTGAACTATGCTGTCTACGTAAATCACACAAATACCTGGATAGCCAACTTCAGCACAGTTGGCGTTCTCATGTTTAATATGCCCACTACCAGATACAACATTGCCAACAATTATGTTGAAAACATATTTCCATCTTCACGCAGTTCTTTCTTGCTGCAGGGCACTACTGCGCCTGTAGCCCACGTATTTGTAATCGAAAGAGTCCCCATGAATGATGGCAATTACATAAGAGTGGTTGTCGCACCGTCAATCAGGATGCTGAATTCGACAATATCAACGGGCACGACAACAACTAGCTACTACAACTGCTATTTACCAATCCTGCAGCCAGGAAACAACCTCTACCGTTCACAATCAGTAACGCTCGTGTCAACCAGCGTCAATGTCACAACAGTGCAGAATATCGACAAGATTAAAATAAGCCTCGACTTTCCAAAATCGGGCTTGGGCTTCAACTCAAGCTTTTTCAATTTTAACAGTACTAACGAAGAAGTAACCGTACCAACTGGCTCTGTTCTAGAGTTTTACACGGGCATAGTCTTTGTTTCGCTAGGACTTTACAGCTAGTAATGGGAGGAATATGAATGCCACATGTGACGATTGAATACATGATCATGATTCCTATGATGATACTGCAGATTTTCCTGTTTCCCATAGTAGCAGGCTTTCTGATGAACTACTGGGTAGACTCGCGAAGGACGCTCGCCCTTCAGGATGTCACAAGCCACCTTGCAAGCACGATACAACAATTGTATTTCTCGCTGAACCACGAAACAATACCGTCAGGAACGGTGACTTACTCTCCAGGACTCCCACCATTCATCGAGAACACTTACTACGCAGGAAACGCAACGCTGCTAACGGGTTCGAATCCAGGGCTGAATTCAAGCACAATCCTAGAACTAACAGTGAGACTGGCTGGAACCCCAGATGCAGCGACGACCACAGTTGTCCTCGGAGCCAATGTCCAGTGGCAACAATCCATGTTCATGAGCAATTCCACGCATGCATGCGTCAGTGCCCAGAAATTTCCAAACGGAACCATATCACTAAAATTCGGAGAGTAGGAGAACCAAAAAATGGGCGGGGTAACTATTGATCATCTGATTTCCCTAATAGTCTTGCTAGGAGCAATACTGGTTTTCATAGCTCTCTTCAACCAGACCATCCAGACAGCAATTCTGTATCAACAGCATAGATCTCTTGCAGATAAATGCAGTGACCTGCTTGACAATTTGCTTCTCAACCCTGGCAGTCCGCTCGACTCACCAACTACTACGTTCTGGGGAAGATCCGATTCTACTCCCACTAGTTTCGGCCTGCAAGACCCAGAATTCACACAGTACGAACTCAGCCCATTTTCCCTCATGCGATTAGACTACTCCCCAGGAAACCCGATACACTATTCAAAGACGAATATGAACTACAGCAACAACACTATAGGACCGAGAACATCACTCCTTGTGCCCTTCAACAAAGTCATCAACTACTCGACCGTCGCAGGATTGCTCGGCATAAACGGAACCTATGGGTTCAGCCTCACAATAACTCCGACAATAACAGTTAGCGTAAATGAAACGCAACTCAATCCACTGAGCCTGACCGTCACCGTGACGGGCAACGGTTACCCCGTTGCTGACGCCAACGTGAGTTACTGTCTCATCAACGTTACAGGTCAAGCCCAATACCCATCATACAACATAAACAGCGGCCCCGCCTCGACGAATAATGAGGGCCAAGCATTCCTAGGTTTTCCAGGCTTCGATGGAACAAAAACGTCATTCGCCATAATTGTCTACGCCCGCTTAAGCGGACTAGCCGGATCTGGATATTACACGCATGTTTTGTATGAAGACAATTACGTAGTACCACTCATTGCCGATTTTGACAACGGCAGCGTGCTTCTTGCCCACAGCTCGGACATTTACGGCACAACCAACCCAGCCGCAATAGGATATAACGCAACTCTCGTTCTGCTGACCGAGGACTTTTCCTTGCGGGAAATGTCACTCGACAACGCTTCGGGAAGCATCAGCCCAGGCACATATGGTAATATCGCAATCCCTACGAACAATACAGGCATTCCTGGCGTTGTAGTCATAACGTATGAGAAGGGCTCGGCGAATTCCGGCATAATCTTGATGCCATGGGGAATAAGCTCCTTGTCTTTTCCAGTAGTTTTCGGTGACAATTCACTAACAAGAGAGTGGGTTGCTACAGACATGCGCCAAGTCACCGTAAGCGGTATCTCCTATCAGGCTAAACTTGCACTATGGAGTCTAGCAGGCTATCAGGTGGTGAGCTAGAATGATGCGGACAATAGAAGTCTTACTCGTAATCATGATCATCACTGGAGCCTCAATTATAGCTTCCATATACGCCGTTCTGCCTCAACCACGAAGAGTTTCACCGATAAACCTGCGAAGATTAGCTTTGACGACGTTGGAAATGCTGGACTCGGACCATGGTCTTAGTGAGGCAGTGTTCAAGACGTCTAATGATCCAGCATGGGGTCAACTTCAAACCGCGCTCTCCGCATCCCTCCCCCCGAACATCGTTTACAACCTTACAGTCTACAGTGTATCGCCTGGAACAACGCAACTGTACAACGTGATGCAAACAGTGTCCAACGCGCAGAGCCTAGGCGTGGGCTCAGACGTCTCCACATACCTAGTTGCGTCATCAAACGTCACGTTCAACGTTACTCCTGAAAAAATCGGAGAACATGGCGGAGGCGGAACGCTCTACATACTGAACTGCAGCGACTCCAACGGATGGTGGATCACAGGATACTCAGCGGCACAATTAGCCGGAGACTTATACGACTTACTCTCACCATATTTCGAAGTCACGGTAGTCGTGCAAAACACGACACAGTTTGGACAGATACTAAATGGCACGGCCCTGCAGAACGAGACCCTTCAAAGTGCAGTGATCATAAACACGGTAGGCGAAGCCGTGCCAATACCCCAAAGCTACGCGACTCAGTATCCCGGGGATTCGTATGCCCAATACTGTTTTCAGCTTGGCAAACGAGTGAACAAATACAATTGGACATGGGTAAGCATAGTAGGCTACCCACTGTACTACGTGTGCAACACAGGCCTATTTACCGGCCCCAATGATCAGAACGGTTGGGGAATATTCGGAATGAAGCCTGTTGGAGCGGGTGGACTTAACTCGTTTCTGGAGGGCCTAGACAATGAGACGTACAGCTACAATGGCGCATGGATAACCGCAGACCCGGGAACTGATCCCAAATTGGCAACCGTGCCTCTTTCATCAGACGCGCTTTATTACTGCAACTATTATGGCATTTATCCGTCACCCACTCAAACAGCCACGAGGGCTTTGCCGGATTCAATAGTGGGGCGATACAATTTGAATGTGACATCGTATGTTTTTTCGAATGTGGACAGCTGGAATGCTGGGGCAGTTTATCGACATGTCGACGGATACGGTGGTTTCCTAGCCTTGGGCTTGACTAGAGGCCCAGACATTAGGCTCACGGCGCTTGGGCTTCTGGGCGATTACAAGCCGAGGCTTTTCCGTTCTGAATACGCCGTTGCCGGCACTTCAAGGCTCGTGGTCTTGCAGCTTGGCCAAGTGGGAGGGGTATAGCATGAACAAAAAAGGACAGTTCTCAATCATTGCAGCCTTGCTTGTCGCAGTGATCCTGATAGCGACCGTCATAATTACTTACTCCACGATACGCGATAATCAAGTCCAGAATCAACCATTGATTCTGACCGCGATAGACGAAACAAACTTGGCTGTAAAACAAGTATTAGGGTTCACCGTGGGCTATTATGGTTCCATCTTGCAGGTTACTGGAAACCAATCATACGCAAAGACGCTGGCAATGAATTATCTCCAATCGGGACTCTTAAACATAGCTTCGATGAACCCTGAATGGGGAACCTCGCTCAACGTAAACAGTTCACAACTCTACACGTATTGGTACACAAATTCAAGCTTCAGCATGGGAAATCTAGCCGTCAACTACAACCTGACAGGCCTCGGAATCTCAGGCGTAACCTACCAGACCTCATGCAAACTAAGCGTGAACGCCACTAACGGCGGACCTAGTCAAGCACGTCTGGACGTAACCCAAAGCGACAATGAACCACTCGTAAACCTTGGAGCACAAAACTTCAAATTCTACCGCTACTCATCCTCAAACTCCACATGGCTGAAAATTGCTCCCACAAACGAACCACTCTCCTACGCAAACGGCACATATGTCGTAGATACTCCGCCTGGAGTTAACCCGTATTCCTTCCTCGTTCAAGTAGAAGATCCGCGAGGCCTAATCGTCGTGGCTTCATCATTCAGCCGTCTCGTATATGATTTAAACTTCACGGGATGGAATGCTACCGCACGTGCGCAGGATGCTACGTTTACTGTGGAGCTGCTGCAGGATGGGACCATGCGATGGCTAGGCCAAAACCTCCAGATGACGACGCAGGCAAAACCGTTTCCGCCTATACCGATAAAGGCTATACACGTGAATCAGACCTCTGGTGGCGTAAACTTTGAGGTGCCGTTTCAAGTGGAAGACTGGGCCTCGGGATACACGATTCCATTGGGCTTGACGAGCAACGCAAGCGTCTTCAGCGACAGAAACATGCTGGTCTTCTTGGCAAACCCAAGACTCACAGAAGTGACAGTTTGGTGGAACGGAAGCGACATTGCAACTCAAACACCCTACGCGTACACGAACAGGTATTTCAATGATAGCCCCACTGCAAACACGCTGTCAAATGGCTTATTGAAGCTTCAGCTCATCAACCCTGGTTCGTTCACTTTTACATCGACCGTCGGAGGCTCATCTGTCACGACTGACTTCATGCGGGTCAACCAGATGTGGAGCACGTACGGGTCAGACTTCCCTGCATACGTGGTTTACAACGGAACCGTAAGGGACATCATCCGACAAGAACCTGAATGGGGTGGCGGCGTGTCAGGCTGCCCAGACTTCTACGGATACATCGTATTGACGTTACCGGCGAATGCAACATATTACACGTACCAGCTCAGCCTGATATTTCTAAATACGCAGAAGAGCAGAGCCATCACAGACTTGTTACTGATCAGACTAACAGGCTTAACTGGCCAATCCCAAGTCGAAAATGGAACTGCAAGCGGGTACCCGACAGTTTCGAATGCCACGGGCCTGTACTACAACGCATCTTCGGTCTGGCAGCACCACTGGAGCCAATTCGTCCAAGGCACACGCGGGGCTGGAATAATGTTTACCGACGATTCTAACCAGAAACTCTACACTCTCGACAGCATCGCCGGGAACAAGACAGGGGCTCTCAGCGCGGATGCTTCTAACAGAGCGATTGGACTGATGCCGGTAACAACAGCTCAAGCAAAGTTCAACAATTCGATGAATGTCATCTGGTACGGTGCGGTCGTAACATTCGACGGAACTACTCCGATATACAATAACAGTGACAAAACCGGCTTATGGATGCTAGTGGAACGTCCGCCGATTATGAATGTGTCCACAGAGAGCTAGAGCGATAATCCGTTATCTTGAGTGCAGATTTCAAATTCACACATGTTAAATAAACGGTTTACGTCATCCGTTAACACAAAAGGGCGAACAGTTTGATACATAAACATTGGAAATCAAAAAGAGGCATAACGCCCATACTTGCCACTCTACTGTTAATAGTCATTGCAGTGGCGGCCATCGTCGTAACATACGCTTGGATAATGACTTACACGCACAACCTTGGACAACAAGCAAGCATAAGACTGTACAAGGCAAACGTGTCCTTCGGCGGAACTGCGGGCGGAACTGCACAGAACAGAATAAACATCGACATAGGAAACTCTGGAACCGCTGACACCCAAATAATCCAGGTGTACGTCGGAACGTCGGCTTCGACCCTGCAGAGCCAGGCCGTCGCGTCTATGCCGATAGCGTGCTCCGCGGGTGGAGTAGCACCAATCACAGTCAACTATAATTGGACAATCGGAGCAACATACTATTTTAAGGTAGTATCCACGTCAGGACAATATCTGGACTGGCCAGAACAAGCACCAACCTCCTAAGAAAAAGAGGAAACCCACTTTCTCTCCGAGAGAAACTTCCAAAGCTTCCTCTTCCGACGCGCCTTAACCATTAAATATCCAGAACAAGAACATCAGAACACACGCCTACGGTGTCAGCCTTGCAAGTGATTTTCGACCTGGCAAGATCATCAGTTGCCCTACTCTTTCTTTTCTACGCTTCTTGGAGCGATTACAAAACACGTGAAGTAAGCAACAAAGTCTGGCTGCTGTTCGGCCCCATTGCCTTTGCGCTGACTGCGAGTGAGCTTTTCCTCTACGGCGCGCCCGACCTGCTTCCTTACGCGATATGCTTCGGGTTAACGTCAGGCTTCGCCATACTACTCTTTTACACCGGTGGCTTCGGAGGCGCCGACGCCAAAGCCCTCATGTGCCTCGCACTCGCACTACCATTCTATCCAGAAAGCCTCCCACCGCCGATTACTCATCAAGTCTCGCTCATAGCAGAAAAGTTCTTTCCAATAACTGTCTTCACCAATTCAGTGCTGTTCGCTGCCCTGACCGCCGTGGCGTTGCTCCTCTACAACGTGCTTCGACGACTAAGAACGCACGAAGATCTCTTTCAGGGCGACCACAAAAGTGAATCCATAGGAAAAAAGATCCTGGTCATGCTCACCGGCTACAAGGTTCCAATTGAAGAACTGGAGAAAAAGTGGCACGTGTACCCGATGGAAGACTTGGAGAAGGACAAGGAAAACAAGCTGAAAAGAAAACTGGTCCTGCTGCCTAGAGACGAAGGGAGAAAAGCAATTGTTGAAAGAATCGGCGAGGCCGTCAAGAGCGGAGAGATTCCGAACGCGGTTTGGGCAACGCCTGGACTGCCCATGCTCGTTTTCATCCTGGCTGGCTTAGTGACGGCGCTGTTCTTCGGCGACATCGTCTGGATATGCATAAGACTCCTGCTAGGATGACCCAAGACCGCAAGTTGTCAAAACTTGGAATAGCCTGAGCCTAGACTCATAATAGTGCCTCATGAAAAAAGCTATCTGATCCTTGGCCCTATAGAGGCTCAGTGGAAACCCAAATTGGCCACCGCCTGTCTTGAAGAACTGGAGAGCTTCCTGCAGAAAAAACCCAGGGAACTCACCGTGGTCACCATGCCAGACTTCTTCCTCGATCGACTAGTGAGCCTCCGCTCAGAATTGAAAGCATTCTATGAAGACCTTACACGAGTAGCCAAAAGAAAGGGCGGAGCCATAGACAACATAGCGCAAGAGGAACTGAGAGGCGGCAACGCCATCAACACCGCCTCAGCCTTGGCCGCGCTCGGCGTCAACGTCGTCCCAATAGTCTGCACGAACAAGCTTGGCCTGCAGCTGATCAGGTTTTATCTGAAGAGTCGAAACGTTGACCTCTCTCACGTCAAATTGTTCGACGACGCATCAATCACCACCGCGCTGGAGTTTCAAGCCGAAGGAAAGAAAGTCAACGTCATGCTAAGAGAAGTCGGGTCACTGGCCCAGTTTAGAATGCAGGACGTGAACAGTGACGATCTTGAAGCCATCGAAAACGCCGATTACACATGCGTCTTCAACTGGGTCGGAACCAGACACTTCGGAACCGAACTGGCCGAAGGCATCTTCCACCATGCAAAGACCCGCGGAAAGGGCAAGACTTACTATGACACGGCAGACCCAACCCCAAACACGCGCGAGATTCCCAAACTCGTAAAGTCTGTCCTGTGCGGGCAAGACGTGGACATTCTAAGCCTGAACGAGAACGAGGCAGTCTGCTACGCTTCACACATCAGCAAGCCTGCTGAGACTACAGGTCTGCCGTTTGACCAACGGGCAAAGGAGGCTGCGAAAGCCTTGGCGGCACATGCGCATGCAAGGGTCGACCTGCACACGACCGATTTTTCTGCAACGTTCGCTGGGACGCGTGAGGCCTCTGCCCCAGCCTTCAAGGTTCCAGTGTTGAGAGCTACTGGTGCAGGAGACGCTTGGAACGCGGGCAACATCCTGGCCGACGCTCACCAGCTTTCAGACGAATGCAGACTGACATTGGCCAACGCCGTTGCAGCCAGCTACATTTCAAGCCCGTCAGGAACACATGCCACATTGAAGCAGTTGGCAAAATTCTGCGCAAAGATGAAGAAAAGAGAGGCAACATAGCCCTTCTCGGTGCGTTCACGAGCCCGCGCGACCACATCTGACGGACTTTCCTCATCCATCGAAGGACACATACTGGGCACTGAACGGTACGCCCTGCCCAAACGGTTCGGCTAAGTTATTTAAACGCATTCGGCATTTTAACATTGTACAAAGTGCCCAGCCTGGATGCTTGAGACTTGAAGCTTAAACTGTTCGGAAGCTCAGGGGTTCGCGGCTTAACCAACGTAGAGTTGACGCCGACCTTGGCGGCCCAAGTAGCTTTGGCTGTGGCCACGCATGCGAGGGCAAAAAAGGTGCTCGTTGCCAGGGACACGAGAGTTTCAGGCCTGATGTTCGAGGAGGCCATTGTTTCCGGCCTCTTAGCAGCTGGCGCAAACGTGACCTGCATGGGCATCGTGCCGACTCCTGTTTTGGCGTTTCTGACGAAGAAGCTCCAAGCGGACGCCGGCGTAATGATCACGGCCTCGCATAATCCGCCAGAATACAATGGCATAAAGATCTTCTCTAACGACAGCCTGGCCTATGATGAGAAAAGCCAAGACAAAATCGAAGAAATCGTTGGAAAAAACAATTTCCTGTTCGCTGAATGGCGGAATGTAGGCCGATTGGAACGTGTTGACCTAGACAGCATTTACGCGGAGACTGTGAAGAACAAGACAAGACTCGGCAAAGAATGGAACGTCATAGTTGACCCCGGATGCGGTGCGACGTACAGTCTTGCTCCCCTGCTCCTCGACGAACTAGGATGTAAAGTGACGGCCGTCAACGCGCAGCCTGACGGGTTCTTTCCGGCCCGAAGCCCAGAGCCTAACGCCGAATCTCTCAAGCCCCTCTGTGGAATCGTCAGAGAACTTGGTGCAGATGTGGCTGTAGCCTTCGACGGTGACGGCGACAGGGTCGCATTCATAGACGAGAAGGGAAACTTTGCAGATTTTGACCGGTCCCTGGCGGCGTACGCGGCGCATGAAACGCGGAAAAGAGGCGGTGGAGTGATAGTGACGAATGTGGAAGCGTCGATGTGCATAGACAGAATGGTCGAGAATGAGGGTGGAAGAGTCGTGAGGACCAGGGTCGGCGACGTGTACGTTTCAGAAGCCATGAAAGCTCATGAAGCCAGCTTCGGCGGAGAGCCATGCGGTGCCTGGATACACGCGGAGTTCCACCTCTGCCCAGACGGCATACTCTCATCAATAGTGCTCTTAAAAGCCCTAGAAGAAGAGGGCAAGACCCTCTCGGAATTCGTCGCAGAAGCGCCCCGTTACTCGACACTCAGGAAGAACTTTGCCTGCGGGAACGAGACAAAAGAAGACGTCGTTCAAGAAGTTGCAATAGGCTTCAAGGACGTTTTTCCGGGTCATAAGGACTTTTCAGAGGTTGACGGTTTTCGACTCGTCCTCGAAGACGGGTGGGTCCTGGTCAGGGCCTCGGGAACCGAGCCTCTGATAAGGCTGACGGTTGAGGGTGAATCCTTGAGAAGGGCAAAGCAGATAATGGAAGAGAGCGAAAGCATCGTCAGAAGACACGTCCGGAGGAAGCATGAATGAAAGCCGTGATCTTGGCCGCCGGAGAAGGCGTCAGACTTCAGCCGATCACTTCTACGAGACCTAAGCATCTGATCAAGATCGCCGGAAAAACCATACTTGAACGTTGTTTAGAATCCCTGAAGGCTCAAGGAATAGATGAGATGCTGATCGTCGTGCACTACATGGGCGACATGATCAGGCAGTATTTGGGCGATGGCCAGAAGCTCGGAGTGAGAATCGATTACGTGGAGCAGAAGGCCCCTGTTGGAACCGGCGATGCCGTAGCCGCAGTTGAGCCACACGTGAAGGGCGAGTTCCTCCTCGTCTACGGTGACCTGATGTTCACGGGCGAAGCGGTGAAAAGCATCCTGGATACGCATAAGAGAGAGAAGCCGGCAGCAACGATGGCAGTCATTCAGGTTGACAGGCCAGAAGACTATGGCATAGTGGAGCTCGAAGGAGAAAAGCACATCAAACGGATCGTTGAAAAACCAAATCGGCAAGAAGCCCCGTCGAACTTGGCCAACGCGGGCATCTACGTTCTCTCAGATGAGATCTTTGCCAGGACGAAGGAAATTTCCGCCTCATCCAGGGGTGAATGGGAAATCACGGATGCGATCTCGCTGATGCTGAAGCAGGAGAAGACTCTTCTCGCCGCTAGGCTCTCCCACGAGGACTGGTTCGACATAGGCAGACCGTGGGATCTGCTTGAAGCCAACTGCTGGGCCCTGTCCAGAACGACACACAACGTGGCCGGACTGGTGGAAGAGGGCGCTCACCTCGTCGGCCCCGTGACGGTGGCGGAGTCTGCGCGCGTGCGTTCAGGCGCGTACGTCGAGGGCCCAACGTTCATCGACGAAGAAAGTGACATCGGACCCAACTGTTACATTCGTCCGTTCACGAGCGTCGGAAAAAAAGTACGCGTCGGCAACGCCTGTGAAATAAAGAACAGCATGTTGATGGACGGAGTGCACGTTGGGCATTTGGCATATGTTGGCGACAGCATAATAGGCGAAAAATGTAACCTGGGCGCTGGGACTATAACGGCCAATTATAGGCTTGACGGTGGACCTGTGAAGATGATGGTCAAGGATAAGGTCGTGGACACAGATAGAAAAAAGCTCGGGGCAGTCCTAGGCGACAACGTCAAGACGGGGATAAACGCACTCTTCATGCCCGGCGTCAAGGTTGGAGCCAACAGTTGGGTAGGCCCAAACGTAATGGTCGAACGGGACGTGGCCGCTGACACCATCGTTTTGCTGAAACAGACCGTGGAAAAAAGACGGCTGAAACCATAACAGCACATATTGCCGAAAACGTTAAAAGTCCTTCGAGGGTCTTTCTTGTTCGAATCATATGAAGCAACAAATGTTGCTCCGGCTTATGAAGGAAATGCTCAAGAATTCCCGCAGAAGCGACAGAGAACTTGCTAAGGCCATCAAGGCTTCGCAGCCTACGGTCACAAGAAACAGAAAATTGCTGGCACCATACATCAGAAGTTACACGGTTGTGCCCGAATTCAGCAAGATCGGATACGAGATTCTCTCGTTTACCTTTGCTAAGTGCCGAAGCTACGATGCCAAAACGATGGAAGCAAGGCTTCCTACGGCTAGAGAGTGGTTCATGAAGAAGGCTAACGTCATCTTTGTGTCAGACGGCGAAGGCTTGGAAAAAGACTTCGCAATCGTTTCGCTGCATAAGGACTACTCTAGATACGCGGATTTCATGCGAAACTGCGTCTTCAACTTCTCCGACATAATGTCTGACTTCCAGTCATTCATCATAAGCTTGAAGACGGGTACTGTAATGAAACCCTTCGACCTGGCATACCTGTCTGGTGATGTCGAAGAGTTTCAGATCTAACCGTCCAATCAGAAGTCTCGCCCGAAGCTCTCAGCGTGAATTCTATTCTTTCAGTCAGTCCCAGTCAAGAAGCATAATCCAACCGCTGACTGACTTCACCGGTCTTAAATGTCTTAAATAGTTGTGTTGCAATTCCGTATGGTATAATGGAGGCTACATGGTTGTCAGTTGCACAGAGAAGATACTTCACCGAAGTCTCATCACTAGCGGACAGGCACGTGATCGTTTCAACCACGCTGGGCAAGACTTTCACTGGAACGATTATCGGTATTAACCCAGACAATTTGAGCCTGTGTTTGGCGGATGCGAAGGATGAAGAGGGAAAACTGTTGCACCGAGTTTTCCTCAGCGGAAATGTCGTGGCGCAGATCCTGAGCGTTGAGAAACCTTTCGACCTGAAGGCTCTGGCCGATCGTCTTGAAAAGGTGTTCCCGACGATGGTTAAGCTTTACGAGGACAAGGGGTTCATTTGGGTCATGGAGAAGGTCAAGTTGACGGAGAAGGGCGTCGTTGAAGGCTCGGGGCCTGCTGCTGAACGTGTGCAGAAAGTGTACGAGCAGTTCATCGGCGAAGTCAAAGGCAAGGTCTAAATAGACCAGCGGAACGTCTGTTCCTCTTTCTTCTTTTCTTGCGTAAAGCTTCTGATCAGTCCGAAGGATTCCAGCATCTTCGTGGTTTCTCCAGTTGCAGCTTCAAGCCTGGACAAGTCAGTGCTGAGGCCTAGAAACTTGCTCAAAGCAGTCAGAGCAGCACGTGTTGCACCCTCATCCGGTTGCGTGCCAGGAGTCTCCACAAGCAGCGCGAATCCTTTGAAACCCTTCAGCTTACCGAGCCCGACCAGCAGTCCGGCGACACCGAATATCTGGCCAACCATTATTTTTGTTCCCAGAGCCATGGCTTCATTCAACGTTTCCACATCTGTGGCCGCGCTGAAGATCTGCGGAACCTGCTTCGCCTCATCCGTCTTGAACCCCCCAAGAGTTATGAGGTACCGGCAGCCCATTTCTTTAGCCTCATCCAGAACTCTTCCGCAGAGCTCATACTGCCCGAAGGTGGTGAGCGCCTGCGTGTTGCCGTGCCAAAGTATCAGATCGCGACCGCCAGACTTGTTCTTCACGTAGTAAAGCTCATTCAAAGGAGAACGCGTGTTCCCCGTTTCCGTCGTCACGGTCAAGTCTTGAAAAGCTGAGGAATGTACCTCAGCGAAGCGGACGGCCTTCAACTCTCTGATCAAATGCAACACGGCGATGTTGGCCACGAACCCGATGCCCGGAAGACCTTCGATCAAGACAGGATCAGTGAGTTCTGGTTTTTCGTAAGTTTCGATCATGCATACCATGGCCTTGATCTCCTGAAAAGACGAATAGTTAGAATCCTACTTGAGATATAAGCATGTCTGACCTTGGCAGTACGATCAAAGGGGCACTCAGACTCAGCAGTATTCTATTAGCTTGACCCTGTGAAGGTCCTTCAGGAACCTGAGCACGTTCTCAGGATCAGTCATACTGTATTCCGCTGACACGGCCACGGCTATGTCATAGGCACTCCGCTTTCCATCGATGAAGTTGACGATTTCAAGCATCTTCTTGCCGAAATCGAGGTCCCTATCCGAAGCAAGATCATACCATTCATAACCTTCTAGACCGAGTTTTTCCCTCAACAAGTCGCTGCTGAGAGAACCCTTGAAACGTCGTCTAGGAACCAGCGTCTTCAACTCTTTTTCGGCCCTAGTCTCTTCCAGTTCAAGCTTCATCTTTGACTTTCCCGTGATGAAGCCCAGAGCCTCTTCAAGCCTTGCCGTTTCCTGCTTACCCATGTCGATGATGCTCTTACACCTATTGTTAAGATGAGCTTCGAGCCCCAGACTTTCAGCCAGCCTCTTGACGGATCTGACTGCTTCTGTCTCGCGGCTAACGATATGTTCAATCTTGCTACGGTAGTACGAGACTGTTCTTGCGATTTCTTTCTCTCGGCCGCCTGGCTGACTCGTGAGTTTGTCATCTCTGCTAATGCTCATCAGCTCTTCGACTGCTTGAAGGCCTGCTTCGCCGAGTCTAGCCATGCCTTTTGAAGCGGTTTGACTTGCGAAGAAGAAGGCTTCTCTGAGCCCGGCGTTGGCAAGCGTCAGTGCAGCTAACGTCGTTATCCAACCGACTCTCTTCAGGCTGTCCTCACTTACCTTGTCTATCGTGTCCATGCTCGTGTGATAGTATAGGTCTGGCCATTGGAGGAGCATGACGCATGGCACACGTGTAGTGGCCTCGGTGAACTCTGCGTGATCGCTTCCCCCGCTGAACGCGGTTGTTCGATACCGGAACGTGGAGCCTAAGCCAAACCGTGTCTGATGGTCGAACTCCCTGACCGTTCGTTCAATGAGGCTGAACACAAAATCGTTCAGGTACGAGGGAAGGCTGTCAGGCGTCCGATCAAGATTAAGCGTAGACCGGCAAAGCTCCTGATTCTGGCCGACCATGTCCAAGTTTACGCCTGCCACGAGCCTTTTCGCCCAGCCCCTGTGGCTTGACAGGTAGGCCACTGTGCCCCGCGTTTCAGGCACCCACATGAGACGGATAGTCCTGTTCGGCTGTGCAATCTTCCCCGAGGTGATAAGCGACTTGATGGTTCTTGCGACCTCAAGAAGCAGCCCGCTTCCAGAGGCGTTGTCGTTTGCGCTTGGCTTCGGATGGCACAGATGGGCGACTAAGAAAATTTCATCATCAGAATTCTTTCCCTTTATCGTTGCGGTTACAACTTCTTCAAAGAATGAAAACAGCCGCGCGTCAACCGTGGCCTTGAGCCTCACGATCTTACCACTTCTAAGGTGAGCACGAAGAGCGTCACCCTGACGTTTGCTCAGTGAGAAGCCGAACCTGACCTTAGAAAGTTCTTTAGCCGTCGGCCAAATCGACTGATAAGCGTGAGCGTCAGGCACATCTAAGCTTTCCCGGACGTGTGGCATCTCATAGGTAACCGTGTCCGTGACGACTCCTGCCGCACCATGCTTGTAGACAGCTTGTTCATGAACGGCCTTGGCCTTACCCGTGGCCAAGACGAATTTACTCTTGACGTTTTTTCCTCTGTAGTCTTCAGGTCTGGTCCCTGTGCCGACGTCCACAAGTTCAGCAACGATGCCCTCCGGAGGCGTGCCATTACTGAAAACGTGCAGACTCTGAGGGATATCCTCGTACGTTGCAAGCTGCTGCTCTTCAGGTTCCAAGAGATAAAGCGCGGCACTTTTGACTTCCCAGCCAATTGGGCTTATGTGGGTCCAGTATTTGCTCTTGCCGTCCGCTGGAAACTGCTCAATCTTCGCGTCCTTCAATCCCAGCTCTTGCAGCTGGCTCTTGACGTACTCGGCCGCTTCATGAAACATAGTTGAACCCTGAATCCTGTGGAAACGCGAGATCTGAGCCACGAAAAGCTTCGCGCTACTGCCTGACATCTCGTCCTTGACAAGTCCGGCAAAATCCTTCATGATTAGACCCTGCACTTTGCTTAGGGTCTTCTGAGTAAAAAGCTTGCGATCATTCAAAAACCTCGTCAGAAACGAATGGCCCTCTGACGGATTTTCTTATATTCCTCTTCGTTCGTTCTTGTTTCGGGTTCACTGATGTCTTTTGAGATAAAAGAGAAAGACCTGTTGGGAAGAATCGGCAGGCTCAAGACCAAAACTGGCACGATTGAGACTCCGATGCTTCTTCCAGTGGTGAACCCGGCTGTTCAGCCTATACCTCCTCAACAGATCAGACAGGAATTTGGTTTCGAAGCGTTGATCACGAACGCGTACATTCTGAAGCAACGCTTCCAAGACGAGCCCATACGAGAGGGGTTACACAAGTTCCTCAACTTCGACGGAGCCATAATGACCGATTCAGGCGCCTATCAAATCTTGGTCTACGGCAACGTTGAGACGAACCCTGAAGAGATAATCGGCTACCAAGAACAGATAGACACGGACATAGCCACCATCCTGGACATCCCGACAGGCTGGAAAGTTACGGAAAAACATGCGGCACGAACCGTGAAAGAAACGCTGAAACGCGCCCATCGACTCTTCAAAACCAAAAGCCGCGACGATATTCTCTGGGTAGGCCCCGTGCAGGGAGGAAGATACCTGAATCTTGTAGCCAAATCTGCCCGAGAGATGGGCAAGCTTCCCTTCAGCATTCACGCTTTAGGCAGCCCGACTGAAGTCATGGAGCGTTACCGCTTCGACGTGCTCACAGACATGATAATGACGGCGAAGATGAACCTGCCCTCTGACAGGCCGCTACATCTTTTCGGAGCGGGACACCCTTTCATGTTTGCGTATGCAGTAGCGTTGGGGTGCGACCTTTTTGACTCTGCAGCCTACGCACTTTACGCAAGAGAATATCGCTACATGACCGAGAATGGTACGCACAGATTGAATGAGCTGGAGTATTTTCCCTGTGCTTGTCCGAAGTGCAGTCGTTCAACTCCGAAGAAAGTGCTGGAGTTTGAGAGACAGCAGAGGCTCAGCTTCCTCGCAGAACACAACCTCTACGTCTGCAGCGCGGAGATGAGACGCGTGAAGCAAGCCGTGGAAGACGGCAGATTGTGGGAACTCGTTGAAACGCGAGCCCACGCGCATCCAACATTACTGCAAGCCCTGAAGAAACTATCCAAATATGAGGAATTCATCGAAGAACACAGTCCCAGCACAAAGCACAGTGGTCTGTTCTTCTTCGACTCTATAAGCCTGATGCGCCCCGAGATCGTTCACCACCGAAAAATGCTCATGCAAAGATACGCAAAACCCGAAGAAGCCGAAACCCTCATGCTCCTGCCTCAAACTGAAACGAAGCCGTTTCACAAGTCAAACGAATACAAACAAATTGCGAAAACCATCAAACAGCAAGTGCAAGGAGTCAGCAAGGTTCACACGTGCTTCTACGCGGCACCTTTCGGCGTTATTCCGATAGAGATTGACGAAGTCTATCCGTTCTCACAGCATGAAACAGTCGTTCCACCAGACAGCGAAACAGTCCGATACGTTGCTGACCAAATAGCAGACTACGTTGACCGAACAAGTTACAAGGCAGTCATAATAGTCAACGATCCAAAAAACTGGGGAAAGACCATCCTAAACAGCTGCAGAAGAACTTGCCGAACAAAGAAGATTAATTTCAGAACCTTCGACGTACAAAAAGCACAGGCTACGGCTCACAACGACTCTGATGAGCCTCCGCTGAAACTGACGCCTTGATCCTTATGATCTAAGCAGAGAGAAGGCTCATAACGCCTTATTGGAGCAAAACCGTTTTTTAACCAGTGCACACTTCATGTTCCCGCCAGAAAAGTCGAATGAACATGATTAGGGCTGACCTGCACTTTCATACGTGCTATTCTCCAGATGCGACAAACTCTCCCAAGACCATAGTGGAGAAGCTGAATAGGCATCCAAGCATCAAGGCCATAGCCATTACTGATCATAACACGTTGGAAGGCTACCGCAAAACGGCTGAACTTGCTAAAGCTTATCCGGACATACTTATAATTCCGGGTGTTGAGATAAGTGCTGAAGAAGGCGAAGTAATACTGCTGGGCATAAGCCAACTACCGCCGGAACCGTGGCCAGTCAGAAACGTAATCGCTTATTCGAAGAAAGAAAATGCCTTGGCGATAGCCGTTCACCCGTACCGAGGTTTCGGCCTCGGCAACTTGGCGGCCAAGTTTGATCTGGACGCTATCGAAACCCTGAACGGCATAACATCACCGCATCAGAACAAGAAGGCTGAGGAACTGGCCAGGGAAAGAGGCTTACCGGGCGTCGCGGGCAGTGATTCGCATTTTTATTATGATCCTTGGAACGTTTACACTGAGACTCAAGCCTCCTTGGATGTTGACGAAATCTTGGAGGCGATAAGGAAGGGAAATGTTAGAGCTTCTCTGGTTGAGAAGTCAATAGATTTTTAAAATGGCGAAAAGCATGATTACAGAATCAGTAGATGAAATGGAATGAGTCAAGTGCAAGTCGGGTTTTTAGGCGGAACCCGGGAAGTCGGGAGAATCGCCATTACGGTGAAAACTGAAAAGACACAGGTCTTGTTGGACTATGGGGCCATGCTGGATCATACGCCAGGATTTCCCATGCATATCCAGCCGAAGGATGTTGACGCCATAATCTTGAGCCACAGTCACTTGGACCATTCGGGTGCGATCCCGATTTTCTATGTTCATGGAAAGAAGCCGCTTTACACGAACAGGGTGTCGGCTGAGTTGAACCAGCTGCTCATTTCTGACTTCATACATTTGTCCAGCTATTACTTGCCCTTCGAGTACTTGGAGCTGAAGACTATGACTAACAACAGTGTACATGTGGATTTTGATACTGAGCAGAAAGTGGGCGACATTGCTTTTCAATTCAAGAATGCCGGGCACATTCCGGGCAGTGTGCAGCCGCTCATCGAGACTTGTGGAAAGAGGATACTGTTCACTGGCGACTTCAACCTTACCGAAACTAGGCTCCTCCCCGGGGCCAAGATGAACTACGGAGACCTGGACGCGGTTGTAATAGAAAGTACGTACGCGACTGAAGAGCATACTGAACGCTTGAAGCTGGAAAAGGACTTCGTGGACGCCTGCACAGAAATCGTGGAAAAAGGTGGGACAGTGCTCGTTCCAGCCTTCGGAGTTGGACGGTCACAGGAGCTTGCATGCGTCCTTGCAGCCCATCATTTTGAATACACGGTGACGATTGACGGAATGGCAAGAGACGTCAGCAGGGTCTTCATGAACTATCCCCAGTTTCTGAAAGATCCCAGAGCGGTCATTGACGCTCTGCATTCAACAGAATGGGTCGACGGTTGGAGAGACCGCAGAAAGGCCGCTAGGGATCCGGGCGTGATTATTTCGCCTGCAGGCATGCTCAAGGGCGGTCCAGCCATGTTCTACATCTCGAAGATCGGGAAGAGGTCAAACAACGCCATTTTCCTCGTCAGCTATCAGATTCCTGGCACGCCTGGAAAGGAATTGCTCGAAAAGGGCATATGTGTCATCGACGGGAAAATGCGAAAAGTGAAAGCCCGCGTGCAGCACTTCGATTTCTCGTCACACTGCGGCGCAAGTGAGCTGAAAGAGGCAGTCAAGAGGCTTGGCGGAAAGCCGAAGGTCTACGTGGTCCATGGCGCCGAAAGAAACTGTGAATACTTTGCAAAATGGATAAGAGATGAACTTGGCCTAGAAGCCCAGGCGCCGAAGGCAGGCGACACGTTCAAGGTTTAGTGGGCTGAATGAAAATTGGAGTCTTGCGCATAGGCGAAGCTGACCTTACGATTGCTACTAGAATTCAAGAGAGCCTGGTTGCAACCTTCCAAAAAGCAAAATGCATAGCGATCACCGAAACTCTACCCGTTCCAGAAGAAGCCTTCGTCAGCAGAAGAAAGCAGTACCGCTCAGACGTCATCCTCAACAGCGTTCAGGAATACGCAGAAAAACAGACTACGCTGAAACGGATTCTGGGAATAATCGACGTCGACATTTTTGTTCCTTCACTGAACTTCGTTTTTGGCGAAGCAAAATGCCCGGGAAAAGCAGCCTTAATATCGCTGCATAGGCTTAAGCCAGAATATTATGGACAAAGGCCGGATGCGGAGCTCTTCATGGAAAGAACCGAAAAGGAAGCGGTGCACGAGCTCGGGCACACTTTCGGCTTGGAACACTGTTCTAACCCCTACTGTGTCATGCATTTCTCCAACTCTATCTTCGACACAGACAGGAAGCAGAATTTGCTCTGCAGCAAATGCCAGAAAAAGCTCGATGAGACATGGACAACGTCAGGGTAACAACCTTGAACTGGAAAACCGCGAAACGAATGATGCTTCTGCTACCCATCCTGGCAAGCTTGTTGTTCGGAATTCTTTGCGCGTTCCTTCTAAGAACGTCGTCTTTTGGACAATATCAAGTCACGCCTTTTTCAGAGAGCACACTTGGCTTTCTTGGGTCTTTCGCGAACGCTTTCTACTTTGCCCTACTTGCAGGTGTCGGTGCCACCGTGCTGTACGTACTCTTAAAGCGAAACAGACATAGGCTAGTATTGGCCATAACGGGTTTTGCATTGACTGCTGCGCTTTTCATGCTTTCCATGGTTTACCTTTATGCTGCCCTTTCGGAATTTCCGGTCCAGTACGTGGATGCCCTAGTCCTAGCGGTGTCCATTCTCGTAACAGCGGCGGCTGACTACGCAATTTTCAAAGGCAAAAGGTTCTCAGGCCTTGCAGTTCTCGGCATCGGGGGAGCCTTAGGCACGTTTTTGGGTTTCGCTCTTCCCACGGCGAGTACGGTGTTGATCCTAATCGTGTTGGCAGTCTATGACGCTTATGCAGTCTATCGTGGGGCGGTAGGGAAAATAGCTCGAAATGGCCTCGACCAACTTCGAGGTTTGAGCTTCTCATTCAAAGATGTTCAGATGGGACTCGGAGATTTGACGTTCTACTCGATGCTTTCAGGACACATGCTCCTAAACTTCGGCCTCACATCATGCTTGGCCTCGCTAGTGGGCATTCTGATCGGGTGCTTCGTGTCCTTCAGGATGGTGGAAAAGAGGGGCGTGTTTCCAGGATTGCCTTTTCCCATATTCTTCGGCTTGGCAGCAGGTTTTATGGCATTACTGCTTGTCCCGTAAGCTTTTTAAATTTCCCAAAAAAGGTTCGGTGGACGATTAAGCAAAAGTTTCATAAGTTTTCAGCGTCAAGGATAACTCATGAAACAGGATAAACTTACCAAGTTGCTTTTTGAACTCGTCAAGAACTCGAAGCGTAGCGACAGGGATCTAGCAAAAGCCCTGGACGTTTCGCAGCCAACAGTCACGCGCATGAGGAAGAAGCTGGAAAAAGAAGCGGTTCGACAGTATACCGTGATTCCCAGTCTCGCTCACCTGGGTTTCGACATCGTGGTTTTCACGTTCGCCCGATCAAAAGAACTCGTCCAGCCTCTCTGGGAGAAGGGCAAGAAGTGGGCAAGCGAGCATCCTAACGTAGTTTTCCTGACCACGGGCCAGGGGATGGGTGAGGATGCCCTTATGGTTTCGATCCACAAAGACTACGGTGACTACGTTAGGTTCTATCAGGCCTTCAGACGCGATTGGGGTGACTCGCTTCAAGACTTCAACGCTTTCGTCATAAGCGCGAAAGGAAGCATCCAGATGAAGCCGTTCTCGTTCGGATACCTCGCTGACGCAGTGGAATCAGGCCCCGCCACTTAGTTTCAGCTTCCTCGAATGACAGATACTTGAAACGCCCGGTGCGCGCGCATGGATGCAGAACGGCACGTGGCCCATTCATGCTGGAATTTGAGCTGGTCCTATGTAGAAACCGGCTGACGACAGCGCGTCAATTGAGAATCAAGATTGGACGGCATCAGGTAGAAACTCTTGTTAACGAGTTATATTTCACGGACTTCGCATTGGAGCCTGCTTATAACTTCTTGAGCCTTTGCAGGATCAACCTTCAGAGTGTAAAGCCTGCTTCCGGTCCGAACCTTCAGCTTCACGATGCCCTTCAACCGCTTGACAGCACAGGAATCAGCACGACCGCTGATCTCCACAAACTTGTCAACGTCAAAGACTTCGGAAGGCATAGACCTCACACAGATCTATATCGCTTCACGCGTGCGCACATATAATCTTTTTCGTGGAACCCTCATGATGCTTGGGGGCCGGTTCCTGGGATCAAGCGGCCGCACTGTCTTTAACTCCTACCTGAACACGACGGACGAGCACCTGGTCGTCGAGTGTGCCTTGGAGGGCACGATCCCCGGCGCCAATGGAACTGATAGGGTGGCGATCATAGGATTTCAAGTGAAAGAAGGTGAAGCGTGTGACTTGAACCTTTACGACACCCAGCTTTTTAATTCAAACAAGACAGCCATAATTCACACTGTTTGCAATGGTCATTTTAGTGCATAGCGTGGGCGCTTTTTGCGCAGAACAGAATTCGGATCGAGGCGAAAAGGTTTAAAGTTTATCCAAGAGTAGGTCCATCGTTGCCTCATGATTCATTTGTGGTTCGACAAGGGCACACTTTTGCTGCGTGGCGAGGTTGGAACGCCCTACGGGAAGTGGGACCCTAGGATCGGATGTTACAGGATCAAGGCTTGGCATTATCGCGACGTTCTGTCGTACTTGAAAGAAAGCCGACTTGAGTATCACGATGAGGTTCCGAACCTGCCTGCTTCTGAGTCTATGAAGGACATCGTTGAATTGCGTCCTTATCAGCAAGAAGCCTTGGGCAAGTGGCAGCGTGCGGGCATGCGGGGAATCCTCGTGTTGCCCACGGCCGCAGGAAAGACGTACATCGCGTTGAAGGCTATGAGTCTCTTGAACACGCAGACTTTGATCGTTGTTCCAACGTTGGATCTGATTGACCAGTGGCGAAAACGGGTTGCCGATTTCCTGAACGTTGATGCTGGAGCTGTCGGCGGAGGCGAAGCAAACGTGCGGATGGTGACTGTCTCAACGTATGACTCTGCTTATCTTCAGGCCGAAATGTTGGGTAACAAGTTCATGTTCATGGTCTTCGATGAAGTCCACCATCTGGCTTCACAGGGCTATATTCAAATCGCTGAAATGTACATTGCGCCCTACCGCATGGGTTTAACCGCAACTTACGAAAGAAGTGACCAGCGCCACTCGCTGCTTCCTCCCGTTGTTGGAGACGTTGTCTACACGGCAAGAGTCCGAGAGTTGGCTGGACATCACCTTTCGCCGTACACGCACGAGAAAATCTATGTTGAGCTGACTCCTGCGGAGCAGCAGGTCTACGATCAGGACATGGGCATTTTTAGCGATTATTTGAGAGAGAAAGGCATCGTCCTGAAGAGCCCTGAAGACTTCCACAGGTTCATAATGTCCACGGGCAGAGACAGACGGGCACGCGAGGCCCTTCTGGCCAGAAACCGAGCCGTCAAGGTTGCGCTCAACTCTGAGGCAAAGCTTGCCCTTCTGGCGAAGCAACTTGAAGCCCGCAGGGGCGAGAAAACGCTGATCTTCACGCTGCACAATGATCTGGTTTACAAGATCAGCCGGCGCTTCCTGATACCTGCCGTGACTTATCAGACGCCGAGGGAGGAGCGACATGAAATCCTAGAAAGTTTCAGAAGAGGCAATTACAGTGTCATAGTCACTTCTCAGGTTCTTGATGAGGGCGTAGACGTTCCGGACGCTTCACTTGGCTTCATGCTCAGCGGGACAGGAAGCACGCGAGAGTACATTCAGAGGCTTGGAAGACTGCTCAGAAAAGTAGAGGGCAAACACGCGAAGCTCGTGGAAATCGTGTCCAAGGAAACCATGGAAGTGCGAATGAGCCAGAGGCGACGCCGAAAAAACGGCGAAGGAGCCTGATTATGCTTCCAAGCGAGCTTCTTGCGGTGTGGAAGAGGAAAGGCGTAATCTCGCCTCGATACGCTAAGCTGTCGAATGACGATTTAGAAGTTGCCAGCAGTCTAATCGAGGCCTACAAGAGCCACGTGGGCAAGAAGAAAAGCGCCGTGAAAGAATTCGTTGATGAAATCGAAGAGAAAGGTTACGATTATCGTTTCGCGCGGGGCCTGTCGTTCCTTCTTGACAGAAGAAGCCGCTTCAAATGCAACGATAAGATAAACAGCATAGACCTGAGAAGGAAGATTTTTTATGCCGCCGCAAGGCTCGGTCTGCCCACCACGGCCGAACAGCGAAATCGAATAATAGAAGCTGTGGCCACAGAGCTGAAAGTCACTGCAGAAACGGTTGAGGAATTCCTTTATGGTGACTTGGACACGGAGCTTATTCTGGAAGAATTTGAGCCTTTGTCCCCGCTTGAACTGCTTCAAGAGTACAATCTCAGCCTGACGCAAACGCTCCTTTTCGACTCGACAGAAGTCACGTTCACGTCGTCAGACAACTGGCAAAGAATTTTCTATTCAGTAAAGAAGTTGGGGCTGATCTACGAAGCCTATCAAGACGGAGGCTTCTGGGTCAAAGTCGACGGCCCGGCAAGCCTCTTCAAGCTGACCAGAAGATACGGCACAGCTACAGCCAAACTTTTGCCGGTCATAGTTGCCAGTCAACGATGGACTGTCCAAGCGAAGATTCTGTGGAAATACACGAACGAAATCTGCAGCTTCACGGTGGAAAGCTGGAAACACGCTACTTTGTTGAGGAAACCGAAGCTGTCAATCATGACGTTTGATAGCACAGTTGAAGAGGATTTTGCCACTAATTTTCAAGCTTTGGCGTCAGGCTGGGTTTTGAAGAGGGAGCCCGAACCAGTGCTGGCCGGCAAACAGGTGATAATCCCTGACTTTTCAATCGAGAGAGAAGGCATAAAAGTTTACGTTGAGATCATGGGGTTCTGGACCGTTGAATACCTTCTTAGGAAAATAGAGAAGCTGAAAAAAGTCGACGTTGAAATGCTTGTGCTCGTCAACGAAGACTTGGCCTGCGAAAAAGTGGCCAGCCTGGAACAGCATGCAGGACTGAACATCATTTACTACCGAGATAAAATTTCGCTAGCTCCTGTTCTTCGATATTTGGAACAGGCTTTTCATGAAGTTAAAGCTAAACAGACCGGGCTCATCCAAGACATTCAAGTGGTGTTCACTGAGCCCGTTGTCAACTATGAAGAATTCGCGGGCAGAATCGGTGTCTCACCCGAAGCTGTCAAGGCGGCATTAACTCAAAGACAGCCGCGAGGCTACGTGGCAATGCCTAACGAATTGGTCAGAAACGACGTACTTGAACAAGTCCGTAACAGAATTGAGCAACAGATCGAGCAGAATAGGCAACTATGCTTCTCGGAGGCAGTCAAAGCAGTTGAGGCAGTAGGAGTTAAAGACGCTGCGATTGTTCTGGAAGCGCTGGGATACAGGGTCATCTGGCGTGGAATCAGCAGTGAGAAAGCCGAAGTCGTTAGGTTGGAAAAGGGTTAAGCGTTCTTCCTCTTTCGGTTGAATGTTGACAGTGGATATATCGATTTTCGGAATAAGGTATATATTAAGTCATCCGATACAATATATCTGTACACAAGAATAACAAAAAAACAGTTCAACGCAAATACACAGGGGGTTAAAAAACATGAAGAATTTGACTACTCCAAACCAGTATGCATTTGAAGACAGCCGACCCACGATAACAGCAAAACCACACGAACACCTTGACCAAGGATTTTCAGCTGAGGATTTCCAGAGAATCATGCTAGAAACAGTTGATGAAACCTTCTCTTCATTCGGGAAAAGAGCAAAACAATCAATCTACTTCCAGCTGAAAAACAGCTTTGGAACAACAAGAGAAAACATCCCTGCTGAAATTGAAAAGTTTGCCAGCGCGCTCGAAAAAATCTTTGGTCCAGGAGCACAACTGCTTGAAATCCAAATAATGAAGCGTCTTCACAAGAAAATTGGAACAAGAATCAAATACTATCCAAAACAGAAAAACCTGACATTCGCAGACTACCTAGAAACAACTCGTATTCTCCTTTCCGTCTGCACTTCTGTAAAGAGGCCTATGCCGGACGAATACTACAATTACAAATTTTGCTAAGCACAAACCGAATCTTCAAGTCCTACAGGTCGTAACCGCACGCGCCGGGCCGTGCTCAAGACAATTACCAACGCAATTCTCGCATATCAATCAGCTAATACCATTGAAAACGATGATTCTTTTGCCTTTGGTGGGCCGGACCGGACTCGAACCGGCGACCTTCTGCACGTCAAGCACCTGGAATGCCAACAGAAGAATTGTTAACGAAGTTTAGAGAATTTTTGAAAGTTGATTTGAGACGCTCTGATAAGACTGCTTATGAGCATAAGTATTACATCAAAAAGTTCTTGAACGCGCTTACAAAGCCGGTTGAAGATGCAACCATAGAAGACGTTCGACAATACTTGAAAAGTCTCAAAGGTATTAGCTCAGCACAATATAAGAGCATTCTAATGGCTCTCAAGATTTTCTTCAGAGACTTCTTGAAAGCACCTGAAGTAGTTTAAGCTTCAAATTCCCTCATCAGGTCTTCAAGCCAAAACAGATTCTCAGCAAGGAGCAGCTCAAGCAATTCTATGAAAATCTTGAAACACCCAAAGAGAAAGCACTGTTCATGCTTTATGCAACGACTGGACTGAGAAGAGATGAAATCCTCTCACTCAAACCTGAAGACATTGATTTCAGCAGGCGAATAATTACACCAAACAATCATGAGGGTGAAACGAAGAAGTCGTGGGTGAGCTTCTACAATGATGAAGCAGAACTAGCTATGAAAGAGTATTTTGCAACAAAGAAACCTTCTAGAAGTCAGAGATTATTCCCAATGCAAGGAGACGAAGTAGTTGAACTCTGGAAATCTGCTAGAAAAAAGACAAGTATAAACATCACTCCACAGAAGCTACGTCAATGGTTCTCCTCTGAAATGCTTAGATTAGGAGTATCTGAGACTTACATTGATGCTTTCTGCGGAAGAGTGACAAAATCTGTTTTGGCAAGACACTATACTGACTTTTCACCTCAGAAACTCGAAGAGATCTACGAGAAAGTCAACATCGAGATCTTATGCTAGCCGCGCGCATTTGGCCAGCACTCTATCACGAATTCCCAACGTGGCAGAATAGCGCAATTTAACCTGCATGCTCTGACCATACCACTAATAAATCTAATGTTCCACTCCAAGCATTTAACGAGACACTTCCAAAATAAAGTTGAAGAAGAAAGAAAGCGCGCGCCTTGACTAGCCGATTTCTTTGAGAGCGTGTTTTCTCAAGGACTATTGTTTTGCATTAGTGGACTAATGTAGAACCTGTTAAATCCTTGGAAGATAGCCATTGTACGGAAGGCGAAATCATGGGCGATCACCGATGCGAGAATTGCGGGAAGATGTTCTACACCCGATATGTGCAATACACAGGCAAGTGCTTATGTCCAGAATGTAGGAGCAAATTGGGAGCAGCCAAAAAAGAAAAGGAATACGGGGAAGCAAAAGAATACTGGGAAGCGAGGAAAAAGGAAGTGCGGGACTTTTGATTGCTTCTT
>Ga0208321_1000173_pt1 | contig 65743 bp, 64 predicted proteins | sample June2015DPH_4_15_FD_184692 | JGI IMG/M metagenome (GOLD analysis project Ga0208321, IMG submission 184692) | Peatland microbial communities from SPRUCE experiment site at the Marcell Experimental Forest, Minnesota, USA - June2015DPH_4_150... | ecosystem: Environmental > Terrestrial > Soil >... | reverse complement strand
GATAGCCTCTATTTGCCGTTGCAGTCATGCAGGTAATCCCAACCAATTCGAAATCCAAAGAAAAGTCTATCTCTCTAATTTCTTCATCTACAACGGTAATATCAACATCATTTGGTGTCAGTGAGGCTAGAATGTGTAGACTTAATTGAGGTATTTTAATAGCTCTTAGTTTCTTTTAAACGGACTTACGGGAGGGTGAGACCAATAACAGTTTCATCATAGGTACAGGTTATGCACCCAGTAAAGTGAAGACCTTAGATGCCAGGATAACCACACCGGCTGCGGAACTCAGTCCTATAGGGTTTCGCCTTTGCATTTCTGGAAGTTTATTATTAGTCCTCAAATCGGTTCTGTCATCCCAAAGACTCCAAGACCTCCTTTGCCTGCTTCAGGTACACTTCAGCTTCGTATTGCTCAAAAATCTCAATAGCATTGGAGATGCATTCCCTGGCTTTATCCTTCTTGCCTTTTTTCTTGTGGAGGCGCCCCAGACTGAGATAAACTTGGCCCAGAGCGCCTTTGACCCCGATCTCCTTTGCATCCTGAATTGCTTTATTGAAATGATACTCTGCTTTTCTCCCAGCGAAGGGGAAGTTCTTAAACAAAAAAACGATATTCTTGATTAGGGTTGGTAAACGGACTGTCCCTATGCCTTCGACGATCTGAAAAAAAACCATTCCCAGGAGATGGTCAGTATAGAAAACGCCGAATCTTCTCTCATTTTTGATGTATGATTGGTAACCATCTTTAATCATTTTCAATCCCAGAGACATGTGGCCTTTATCCATCATAACAATCCCGAGAAACATCTGGGATGGCGTTCCTATGGCCTCACACCCACAGTTTTGACTATAGGACACAACCTCCTGAAAAACCTCTTTGGCTTCTTGAAACTGACCGTTTTGGATATAACCCATGCCGAGGAAGAATCTTGGCCATTTAACATAAAATGGATCTCGTGAAATATGAATTGCCTTTTGATAACATTCAATGGCTGACGGAAAATTTCCAGCTGTGAAATAACCATGTCCTATGCTAATATAACCTGCTACCATGCATCTGTTGTCAGAACGTCTCTCAACGGAATCAAGAAGGATCTTTCCGATCTCAAAATTCTTTTTGCTCTCTCCACGGTAAAAATAGATATGTCCCATTCCAGCCAGAGATTGAAAGAAAAGTATGGAATCCGGATCAAAAGATCTGGCTATCTCAAGGGCCCTTTCCCCGAAAAGGAGACCTTCTTCGAAAAGGGCTAACTCTCCACAGGTCCAAGGCAGCCAGGTACAGGCATAGCCAATGACCTTTTGGTTCCCTGTTTCTTCTCCAAGCACAAGGGCTTTACGAAGAAATTGATATGAATCTCTGTTTTTCTCTCTGCAAAACAGAGCAAAGCCCAACCATGCATATAAAATCCCAAGCTTTGCCTTATCACCCAAAGATTCCGCACTATCTAAATGTGTCTTTAGAAGCTCCTCCAACCCTTTGAAATCTCCACGGTAATAAAAGACCAGGGACCATTGTTCGAGTAGATACATCAATATCTCTTTTTCATTTTTCGACTTATTGGGTTTTGTACCTATCAGGTCAAAGGCCTGTTTGAAATACTGATGAGCCTCCTCCACAGAATATTTTTTAAGACTTTTTTCACCCGATTTTATCAGATAATCAACAGCTTTAAGGAGAGACTGACCTTGGGCAAAATGAAAAGCCAAGGCTTCATAGAACTCCGTAAGCCTCTCTTGAAACAGTTGCTCCATTACCCAAGCAACCCGTTCATGGATCGCCTGGCGCTCCTTTTTCAGGATACTGCTGTAAACTACCTCTTGGATCAGGGCATGCTTAAAAATGTACTCAAGATCGGGCTGAGATGACCTAACCCTGATAAGATCTAGTTGTTCCAAACCATTGAGATACTGGTCAAGGTTGTCTTTTAACTCTGTAACCTTCCTTATAATCTCGTAAAGAAAAGATCTTCCGATGACCGAGGATTCCTGAAGTACCCGTTTCATCTTCTTCTCTAAACGGTCGAGCCTGGCAGAGATAACACCTTGAACAGTCGACGGAATGTCCGACTTACTAATCGATCTGGTCAGCCTCCAGCCACCATTATCAGGGGTAAGTGTCCCCGATTCGATCAAGGAGTTCATTATCTCTTCCAAATAGAAGGGATTACCCTCTACCTTTGCCTGAAGAAACTGCTGCAAGTCCGGAGGAATGGTCTCGGTCTTGAGCAGAGATTTCACCATATCCTGCGTTTCCGCAGTTGAGAGATCCTGGAGTTGGATCTCATAGTATGATGTCCCTGTAGCGCTTCGTTGCTGGCTAGGAAGGAGGGTGAAGGTAGGTCTGTAAACGCAGAGAAAGAGGACGGGATATTTGAAGTCTGATAAAATAAGACGGAGGAGTTCTCCAGAGGACGGATCTGCCCAATGAAGGTCCTCCAGGAAGATGACCGTTGGCCCCTTCTGAACAAGGCCTGAAAGAACCAATTGGATTGCCTTTTGAAGCTGGAATTTCCAAACCTCAGGAGTCACGCCTTCTATTCCGGGATAGCTGAGGGCATAAAGACCCCCCACATATGGGACGACATCATTTTTCTCCCCAATCAGAAACGCTATACCGAATTCGATTTTCTCCCTTACTCTTTCTGGAGTATCGGCTTCTTCAATTTGAAATGCCCGATTAAAAAGGTCGACCAATAGAAAATAGGGAATGTTCTGAGCATAGGAATATGCATGTCCTTCCCTCCACTGAATTGTCTTGAGATCTAATGTAGCCTTGAACTCTTCAACAAGCCGGCTCTTCCCTGTCCCTGCATCGCCACAGATAGCAAATACCGTACCCTTTCCATCTTGGAGCCGAATGATTGCTTCTGTTAGCTGGGCGAGTTCCGCCTTCCTGCCGATGAGATCCGCTTTCAATCCAGAAACCCGGTGAATTGTAATTGGCTTTTCCTTTTTGGATATTACCTGATAAACCGGAACTGGCTCTGTCTTGCCTTTCACCATGGTCCGTTCTAAAATTTCGAAATTAAAATACCCCTCAGCTTGATGATAAGTATCCAGACCGACAAGGATTTCACCCGCCTTGGCAAGGCCCTTTAGCCTTGAGGCAAGATTGATGGTTTCTCCTATGAATTCATGTTTTCCCTCCGCCTTATCCAGTGAACTCGTAACCACGAGACCGGTATTAATACCGCTATGCATTGATAAAGGCTGCCCAATCCTCTCTTTCAGTTTGGGGCCCATGGCTTCAACCAGATCGTGTATCTCCCCAGCAGCCCTAATAGCCCTGACCGGATCGTCCTCGTGAATCTTTGGAACACCAAAGAGGGCCATAACTTCATCTCCGTAAAATCTCTCGATGAACCCCTCGTATTTCGTTACCACCAAGGCAATCTCCCCGAAGATCCTGCTCATGATCTCTTTGACCTCTTCGGGGTCGATCTTTTCCAAAATAGAGGTATAACCAGTTAGATCAGAGAAGAGGACAGTAACCTGTTTCCGTTCATCTTCAATTATTGCCTTTGGTTTACCAACTTCTTCTCTTGTTTCAAACTGTTCTCCACATTCATCACAAAAATTCGCAACAGACGGTAATATTTTCCCACACCGAGAGCAGGCAAATTCAAGTTTTTCCCCACACTGAAGGCAAAACTTAGCTCTGTCTTGGTTTAAAAACCAGCATTTGGGGCATTTCATTTTATAGGATCCCTCCAATAAAGCTTTTTAAGTTGAAGGAGAACATTGGTTATCAGGTCTTGACTTTGGAGTGGTCTGAGAACCCCCAAGAAGGTATAGAACCCCTCGGAGGCTTCATATTGGTACCTTTTGGATTTCCCATTTCATTTTCAACTCCAAAAAGTTGAGGTTGAGTTGGCAGGTTGGCTTTTAGAAATGATATGATTTGATAAGAACTTACTAATTCCAACTGAAAAAGTCAACAAGATTTATCGATTTATCGATTACCACTTAAAAGGTTGTATTGAAGCAGGATTTTTAAAAATCACGATTAACAGTAGGAGGAAGTAAGTTTTACCCGACTTGACAGTGTTTGTAAGGTAAAATCCTGACTTTCATATATGTTTATTCAGTACAACGGCCTTAATTTTTTCATCAAGCTCAAACTTTGACAACCCTTGCCATCCTGGAAAATCTCTGATCAAATTGACTCGGATTTTATTTTGGTGGTCAAAGAGGGTAAACTCGGAGAGTTTCTGGGGGACCGTTAGATTACTTTAGACTTTCTGAATTGAGGATGTTGCCTTAATTGGCGTTTACCTATTTTTGCCCGAAGCTTCATTCTAAGGAATCTATTTACAATCGATCCCATCTCGAGTGGCCTGAGTGGACGGGTGATGACTTTGAGTTCGTTCTGGCGAATGGCAGCAAAAATAGATTCGAGATTCTTCTCCGCATAGATCAATGAATAGGTCGTTCCCAGTTGAGAGAGGAAATGAGCATCTGAATTCCCGACCAATGGGAATCCAAAGAATTGGGATACTTCTACAGCCCTTTGATTAAAGTTGATCATTGGGGAATAGAAATGGCAATATTCGAGCGCGTCGAAAAGATTCAGGTGCTTCAAAAGGTATCCATTCAAAGAGTATGTCCCCGGAAAATAGGGGTGTGGAGCAACGATCAAAGTTTCCGGACGACGCAATTTTGAGAGGGAGAAAAAATCTGAACACATTTTATGCGGGGGAGGGTTCAAAACGAGGACATGGCGTCTCCGAATCGTCATCTCTATACCGGGGATGAGGAGGATGCCCCTTTCCTGTGCGTAGGATGAAAGGTCCTGATTGAAGGTCATCTGGTGATGATTGGTAATGGAAATTACGTCAAACCCTTTATCGGCAGCTTTTGAGATAAGCTCTTTGGCTGTGTATCGGACGCGGTCGAGGGGATCTTCAGCTGTGTGAAGATGTAAATCAGCCTTAAGAGGCCGTAGTCTTTTAATTTTGGGAATAGATTCTTTCACCATCTCCTCATTCCACCCAGAACATTTCAAAACATAAACATTTTATAAGATTTCGTAGGTGTTATGTCAAATTCCGGAAGGACGATTGAGGATAGTGAGCTTGCGGGGTTAGGAATATCAGAGCAAGGTTTGAGGAAAAGAAAAGCATTGGAGTTGGTCAGTAAGCCATTGGGACAACAAATCCATCATCTGTCCCTTTCGGTCCACATACCTCAAGATAAGTTATATCTTTCCACTGCAAATCTTTTGCAATGTGTTTCACACAACATTTACCGCAAAGTGAGATGGGTTTTGGATTTCTTGGCAAGAGTGTTTCTGAAAAACCTTTCTTTAAGACATTCCCAAAATTATACGACGTGAGACCACTGGATTCGACCCATAGAAAATTTGCCTTCAGACCACAATCATGGCAAATGGTTTCCATTCTTAACAGATAGGCTCTTGTGTCATCATTCACTTTTGATTCCTTGAAAAATTCACCCCATTCTTTGTTAGAGTGATCAATCTGTTTGATATTCGCTGGGTTTTTGTTTAAAATGAATTCAGTAAGCATCGAGCTCTTTGCAGATTGGGGGTGGGATCATGAAGTCCTCCAAATCCTCATTTACCTTCAAATCCTTCCAAGACCTAAAGGCATTGCTCGAAAACAAACCTTTTTCGTTCCCGGAGCGCCATCATGTTGATCTCATAGATCATGAGGAGGAACAGCCTCCTGAATTGGAGGAAGAACTTTTTGAGAAGGCCATGGAAGGCGTGACACCCGTCTCCGGGGGCAAATATATTGAAAGGATCTTTCAATGTGAACTCCCTGAAAGCATGAGGGATAAAGAGGACGCTGAGGTATTGGAAAAGCTCATAGATCTTGTGAAATATGGAAGGGGCTTTAATGTAGCTGACACACCGGAATATATTGAGGGCACAAATTATCATGTTCATCCATCCGTTGCAAGACGGCTTCACCGGGGGGATTATTCCATCCAGGCGTTTGTTGATCTTCATGGTCTCCTCGCAAAGGATGCCAAGGAGGTTTTTGAAAAATTCTTAAAATGGGCGGTAACCACCAGTAAGACAGGCGTTTTAATTGTGCATGGCCGCGGTCTCTCATCACCTTTCGAGCCCGTCCTGAAGAAAAAGGTCGTAGAATGGCTTACCCGTGGCCCCTGGCGGAAATGGGTTGCAGCCTATTCAAGCGCAAGAATCTGTGATGGGGGGGCAGGGGCAACCTATGTGCTGCTCAGGCCTCGTCCTGTTTCGAACCGTTTGAAGAGGGGACGGGCTGGCGGCGAAAAATCCTGATAGGGAAGAAAAAGAAAAAAAGAAGTATCAGATGGAATATCCCTGGTTAAAGAATTATGACGAAGGTGTGCCGTACTCTTTAGAGCCGTATCCGGAACAGACGCTGCTTGACGTTGTGAGCGACACGGTGAGCCAGCGACCGAACCACACAGCTCTGATCTTCAAAGGAAGGCGCCTATCGTATTCCGAGCTGGAAAAGTTGAGCGATGCCTTCGCCAATGCACTGGTTGCATTAGGAGTTAAGAAAGGCGATCGTGTAGCCCTTCTTTTACCCAATTCTCCTCAATCTATCATCACCCAGCTTGGGATATGGAAAGCAGGAGGCATTGCGGCACCGATCAATCCACTCTATACTGAGGGCGAACTCGAACGTTTGTTGAATGAGTGCGGTGCTGAAACAGTAGTGGTGTTGACCCGATTCTACAAAAAAGTCAAGGCCCTCCAGCACCGCACCAGGGTGCGACGTATCATCGCTACCAATATTAAGGAATATCTTCCAACCTTGCTGAGCCTTCTGTTTACTTTATTCAAAGAGAAGAAAGAGGGCCACCGCATTAAACTCCAACCGAATGACCTGTGGCTAAGTAATCTGCTGCGACAACATGCCAATATTCCGAGACCGAATGTGAAGATCAATCCTGAAGACCCGGCCCTGCTTCTTTTTTCCGGTGGTACAACTGGCGAGCCTAAGGGAGCTGTAGGCACTCACCATGCTCTGCTGATGACCGGAATGCAGTTGCGTGCCTGGTTCAGCACCTTTACGGTTGAGTGGGATGATGTCATCATGCTTACCATCCCTTTGTTTCATGTGTATGGCAATGCCGGAGTATTTGCGGTAGGAATTTTCGGGCGCGATTCTTTTGCCATCATCCCCGATCCTCGCAACATTGATGATCTGGTCGCCACCATTCGGAAGGTCCGTCCAACTTTTCTCCCTGGAGTACCAACACTTTTCAATGCACTACTTAACCATCCCGATGTCCAGGCTGGTAAAGTAGATTTCAAGTCCATAAAATTGTGTGTCTCAGGAGCGTCGTCCTTATTGGCTGAGGTCAAGAACCGTTTTGAGACTTTGACAGGCGGCCGGGTGGTTGAAGGATATGGCCTTACTGAGTCTATGATGGCTGCTGTTGTTACTCCCTTGCATGGTCTCTACAAACCTGGCTCGGTAGGGACCCCGTTGCCAGACGTGGAGGTTCGAATTGCAGATGTGGATACTGGTCAAGGCAGTCTTCCCGCTCGTGAAGTTGGCGAGATTTTGATTCATGCACCCCAATTGATGTTGGGCTACTGGCAACGCCCCTTTGATACAGAGAAGACCATCCGGAACGGCTGGCTTTACACCGGTGACATTGGATACTTAGACGAAGATGGATATCTCTTCATCGTGGATCGAAAGAAGGATGTGATTAAGCCAAGTGGATTTCAAGTCTGGCCGCGTGAGGTAGAGGAAGTCATTGCCTCGCATCCAGCAGTCAATGAAGTTGGGGTAGGGGGCGTTCCGGATGATTACCAGGGTGAAGCCGTTAAGGCATGGATCGTGCTACGGCAAGGCCAACGGGCCACCGCTGAGGAGATTCAAGCTTTTTGTCGGGAAAAATTAGCTGGGTATAAAGTACCAAGACACATTGAATTCACTGATAGCCTACCCAAGACCATGGTTGGAAAGGTGCTTCGTCGGGAACTGGTCGAAAGGGAAAAGTCGAGGCAGAATAAATCGTGAGCAGACACTGGAGAAGGCGAGATGAAGTGTAGGAATCATCCTGACCGAGAGGCGATTGGAGTCTGTCAGAAACACGAGGCAGGATTCTGTCAGGAGTGCTGTGAGTGCCTCAACATTGACCATTGCTGTGAATGCCTGGATCCAAAGCTCCACTGTAAATTCAGAACCCAGTGCATCATCTGGGAGATGTTAAGGGATCGAAGGAAGAAAGAAGTGAATGGTCTATCAGTTAATTAGTCCATTTTGTAGCAAATTGCTTTTTGTTTTTAATCAGAGAAATTGAATAGGTTACGGACACGAAAAGCGGACACGGTCACGTTTTGCTAATTGGTGCGGCAATAAGGATGCCAGATGCCTTCCTTGAGTATGAGGCGGGTTGTATTATCACCTGGTTGGGCAGGTCGTCCGTGGTCTAAAGGAACAGAGATTTCTCCTTTTTGATAGATTTCATATTCTGGATCCCAGGGGAAAATGATAATGGGTCCACTTGTTATCTTTGTAAAAATAGGGAGAATTGGCCGAATTTTCATATTTTTCAGCGATGTGAACACTTCATCAATGGTTTTGAACCGTGAAAGATCCTCAAGAGTTTTCAGGGTAGGGGGGCTTAGAATGGCCTCTCCTTTCATATTCTCCTCAAGAGCTTTCTGAGGAGTTATCCAGATTCCAGCCGTCGTCTCCTTCTGATCATGACTTGCTTCCTGTCCCAAAGGATAACGTGCCAGAAAGAAACGGGTATCAAACCGTTCAGATCGAGCCTCTGGTGTAATCCAATGAGCATAATAATGGAGTAGGTCCAGAGCAAATAAAAGTTTTTCTTTCTGTGCCATCTCACAAATAGTTAATTCACCTTTTTGGAGTGATTCTCGATAATGTAAAAACTTTTCCCGCTCATCTTGATTTCTTAGTCGAAAAAGACTCCCTTTCTGATCATAGGCGAGAAGCACCCCTGCTTCCTCAAAGAGTTCCCGAATTCCTGCAATCCAGTGTGCGAAACTCTCCTCCGGAGAAAAAGTTCCTCCAAAAATCTTTTGCGCCTCTTCAAATGTGATTCCTTTTGAAAGGGTGCATATCTTCAATGAACCATCGTCTTGGTCAACCCTCCCCCCAGGATAGACAAAATTACCTCCCATAAAACTGCTTTTTTCATGCCGCTTGAGAAAAAATATCTCAAAACCTTGAGGTTTTTTATCTCTGAGAAGGATGACCGTCGCCGCGTTTTTTGGATTAACTGCCATAATCTTGTTCCATTAAATGAAGGTCACTCAGTAATTAAGTAATTAGGTCATTCCTCACTAGGTAATTAAGTCATTAAGTAATTGAGTTATTAAATGACGTGAGAACTTAATTACCTAATTACTAAATAGTTATTCGATCCATCGTATAAATTTCTCAAGATTATCTCTTTGCGATTTAAATCGGTTGATGGGGATATTCGAATCTGGATACCCTAAAGCCACTCCAATCACCACATTTTTATTTTCTGGAATATTGAGCAGATCTTTGATCTCATCTTCGTAAGCGATGATTAAACCGATGGAACATGTCCCCAATCCAAGTTCATGAGCAGTCAGGACCAAGTATCCTAAGGCTATTCCGACATCCACCATACGGGCATTTGGAAATGAGTCATCCAGGCAGATGAGGATGGCCACTGGGGCTCCATAAAAATTGCAACTCCCTTCATTAATATATTGGTCTATATTAACTCCCATCTCTTCGAAAAAGGGTTTCATCAATTCAAGGGTCTTGGCTCCTCTCCTCCCGTATGTTTTAGGTAAGGGCTTGACGTTTCCGGGACTGCAGGCAATCTGTTTTTCCTTGTATGCCTTGATGAGCCTACGGCTCAACCTTTCTTTTTCTTCTCCGGTCACGACAATAAATTCCCAAGGCTGGAGATTGATCGCAGAGGGAGCATGAATGGTTAATCTTAGAATCTCTTCAATCTTCTCTTTAGGAATTGGATCAGGTTTAAAAGCCCTGATGCTCTTTCTCTCCTTTATCACTTTGAGCAAATCCATAGTCCTCTCCTTTTTTCGTTTTAAAAACAAGTATTCTTTTTGAAGCGTAGCTTATCTAACTTTGTACTGTCAAGGCGAGGTCTTAAATTGCGGATTGGTGAATGATAAAAAAGGTGATCGAGGTCGGAAATCAATGTGGAAGATTTGTTGGTTACGTTTCATGAGGAAGAACAGAGGCAGGGCCTCAACAACCTGCCTCTGTTCTTCCTGACTTTTTTGCGCTTTGCCTGCCGCGCCTTTCCTTGAAACAATCCAAATTAAAGTGCGCCGGGTTTGCTCCCGTTACTTCACCATGGCGGCGCCGGCTTTGGCAGTCTCACCGTCCTGAGCCGAAGAGCCACCCGACACGCCGATGGCACCGATGATCTTGCCGTCCTGAATAATCGGCACACCACCCTCGATAGCCATGATACCGTCCAGTGTCAGGTAAGTCGTAGTCCCTTTGGCGATTAAATCCTCAAAGGCTTTGGTAGGGCGTTTGTACATGACCGAGCACTTGGCCTTATGGAGGGCCACTTTGACACTGCCCCACTGAATGACATCGAACCGCTCGAGGTAAACGAGATGGGCACCTGTGTCCACGATGGCGATGACGACATTGATCTTCATCTTGACCGCTTCCTCTGCCGCTGCTGCGGCGACCTTCTTGGCCATCGCCAGGTTGATATTCGGCCCATAGGGATTTGGCATCTGCTGGGCCATGGTAGTGCCAGCAACGACAAAGAGCGCCACGCAGCATATGACTGAAATCAGTTTTAGGTTTCTCATAAATATCCTCCTTATATGAATTCCCCGAAAAGGGTGAATCGAATATAGCACCAAGCACCACGGAGAGTCAAGGGAATTTCGGCGAGGTTGCGAAAAACTGACCCCTGTTTACAGCAGGCAGGGATTGGGGGATGAAAAAAATTGAAAGAATGTTAGAAATCAGGTAAAGCCAAAAGCTTGACATTGACAGGCAAGGCTATTATTTTAGGCTAAACATGGAGGACTATAAAAATGATCCGAGCAAAGATATGGTTTCGCTGTGCGGCGATGCATGACCCGGTCACCCCGATCGTGCTTCAGCCGGCTGTTATTGGGTGGGAAGCAAAGAAAAGAAGGGTAGGGACCCAGATTGAGAGAGCCTTCAATGGGGAAGAGTTGGTTCGCAGGATGAAGGGGTGGATTACGGTTGACCCCAATGAAGTCATCGAGGTCGTAGATCAATATGGAAGATTGAAGGTCTTGGATGAAAGAGAATTAGTTGTTGAAGTAGAGAAAATGGAGGATATTCAAAAGCTTCAGAAAGCAGTTCAAGAGACCTTCGGAGGTGAAGTGGACATCGAGGCTATTTCGAAAAGGTAGAAAATTTATAAATATTATAATATTTCACTTGACAAACCATTCCTTTATCTATAAGATGCAACCATCAATTCAAAAAAAGCGCTGTCCATGTTCAACTCCGTCAAGTCCAACAAAGTTTGCCAACACATCGCCGATCAGATCCGCAACGCCATCTTCGATGGGAGATTAAAACCGGGCGATAAACTTCCCTCCGAAAGGGAAATGGTTGAGAAGTTTAAAGTCAGCAAGGCTACCCTTCGGGAGGCACTCCGTTCGTTAGAGGTGTTAGGATTTTTAGAAATTCGAAAGGGGGTCTCAGGAGGTGCATTCGTTACCGAAGTCGACATGACCAAGGCGAAAGATTGCTTTACCAATTTCCTCCTTTTTAAAAACCTTTCTTTAAAAGACCTTTCTGAAGTCCGCCTTCTTCTGGAGCCCTATATTGCAGAAAAAGCCACTCTTGCCATTACCAAAGAAGACCTGAATCGATTGGAGAAACTGATTAAAGACTCTGAACAAGCCATCAAGAACGATATGGCTTTCGAATCTCGGCAGGATGAGATTGAATTTCATCGGATCATTGCGAGCATTACCGGAAACCCTATCCTGATGTTTATTCTCGATTTTGTTGAGAATCTCCTCATCGATACGAAAGAGATTTTGAAGCCTGGCAAAGAATTTTCCAGTAAAGTTTTAAGAGCTCATAAACGTATTTATAACGCATTATTAGAAAGAGATATTAAGAAAGTCCATGAGGAAATGATAAGGCATATTCGAGAAGTGGAACGGGACCTTCTTGCTGCGCACAAAGAGAGGCGTATCGAAGGACAAAAATTTGACCGAATTGGCAGGAAGAGAGAATCCATTCCCATTTTTTCGAGGAGGGTATGATTTTTTTGAAGAAAGGAGGAGGCAGGCAGTAAACATTTGGGTGGAGATGGTTTCTTCTGGGAATAGGTTTTATTCAATTCATCAAATTTTGCAGAAAAGGAGGATACTATGCGTAAGTCACTTGTATTTGTCATGGCTATATTGTTTTTAACTGTACTCGCAATTCCATCAATTGCCCAGGACACACTAAAAATTGGTGCTCCCCAACCGATGACAGGTCCTGATGCACCCTTCGGAAGCAAGTTCCAAAAAGCCTATAACTTGGCTCTGGAAGAAATCAATGTGAAAGGTGGTGTCAAGGGGAAGAAGATCGAAGTCATCATTGAAGACCATCAGGCAAAAAACCCTCTGGCAGCCACGGTCACTGAAAAACTGATTACCCAGTACAAAGTCCTGGCCCTTACCGGAGGACGAGCCTCAGGTCAAGCGGTCGAAATCGCTTCGGTGGCACAGCGCCTGAAGACCCCTTATGTGGTGGATCATCCATCTGCAGACATCGTTACCTCCAAGGGATTTGAATGGGTGTTCCGCAACAACCCGACCGGATCGATCTATCCACAAGCCTTCAACAAATTTATTAGCGATGTACCGGGGGCGATGCCGAAATCGGCTGCAGTCGTGTACGACAACACGGTGTTTGGGAAAACAATCGCCAATTCAGCCATGGTCTTTCTCAAATCAAAGAATGTACCAATCGTCAATGACGAAGCCTACTCCGTCAACACACTCGATTTCAAGCCTTTGATGACGAAGGTCAAGGCACAGAATCCCGATTTTCTGCTCATGGTCGCAGTCTCGACAACGGACGCCATCCTGCTCACCCGCCAGGCCAAGGAAATTGGAGTGGCACCTCGTGCCTTCGTGGGATTTGGTGGTGGATTTGGAGTTGCCGACATAGCCACTGAGCTGGGACCACTCAGTGAGAACGTATTTTCCTCGGCCGCCTGGTCAGGAAATCCAAACGACCCAGTAACCAAAGCGTTCTATAAGAAGTTTTATGAGAAATATAACTTCTATCCGAAAGAACATGAGGTGGAAGGATATGCGGTCATCTATATTCTTGCCGATGCTCTGAAGCGTGCAAAACTGACAGGAAAACTTGAAGATGATCGTGAGGCCATTCGTCAATCTCTGCTAAAAACCGACATGACCACTGTTTTTGGCAAGGTGAAGTTTGGCAATTGGAAAGGTCCGTTAGGAGACGAGTATACGAACCAGAATATCTATTCGCCCGAACATTCGGTTCTTGCCCAATGGCGAGGGGGCAAACTTCTCAATGTCTATCCAAAGGCAGTTGCAGAGATAGACGTTGTTTTCCCTGACCCCACAGTGAAACGTTAATAGTATATATATTTATATATATATCCTGTGCACGCCCTCTGTTTTGAGGGCGTGCACAAATGTTTGCAGAGTCCTATGGACACCTTTATTCAAAGTATTGTGAGCGGCATTCTTACGGGATCGCTTTATGCCATGATTGGTGTTGGGCTGACGGTGATCTTTGGTGTCATGCGGATTATCAACATGGCCCATGGCGATATGGTAATGCTCGGGATGTACGGAGCCTTCTTAGCCCCAACGTTCTTGAGAATCGACCCATTTTTATCCATTATATTATGGATTCCTATAGCCTTTCTTATCGGTGTTTTCATATATCGATTTTTCTTGAAGAATATCGTACCCGCCGGAGAGCTGAACACATTGCTCTACACGGCAGGGTTGTCTCTCTTCATCGCCAACCTTGTACTTCTCATCGGGACTGGCGACTACCGAACCATCAAATTAAAATACGCTATCATGCCTTTGCGTCCCTTTGGGATCGCCGTTCCCATTCCACTCGCCATCGCATTTGGAATGGCGATATTGATTACCATTGCTCTCTACTGGTTCCTTGTCCGTACAGATACCGGCCGAGCCATCCGGGCAACAAGCCAGGAACCGGAAGCCGCGGCACTGATGGGTGTGAATGTGGACCGCATGGCAATCATCACCTTTGCACTCGGGACAGCACTGGCTTGCGCCGCCGGCGTTCTGCTGGCACCCTCTCTCTATCTCTATCCCACAGTGGGTGAGATTTTGGTTGCCAAATGTTTTGTGATCGTGGTCCTGGGTGGATTGGGTTCTGTTCCAGGCGCTATTGCAGGAGGCTTGTTATTGGGAGTGGTCGAATCTCTCGGTGCCGTCTATGTTTCAGTTCCTTATAAAGATGCCATTGGATTCGTAATTTTTTTACTTGTCTTGTTATTCAGGCCTTCAGGATTGTTTGGAGTTGGTAAATCATGAAAAAGATCGTTATCACTCTTGCCATACTCCTCCTCTTCACGGCACCATGGATCGTGACTGCTCCATTTTTTGTCCATTTGATGATCATGGTGCTCATGTGGACGGTATTAGGAGCGTCGTGGAATATACTTGGCGGCTTTACGGGTCAGGTTTCCTTTGGTCATGCGACGTTTCTGGGGGCCGGTGCTTATACCACTATGATTTTATACCTCAAGCTGGGGATTGCTCCTTGGTATGGAATTCCCATTGGAGGGTTGGTGGCGGCCTTAATCGCATTGCCGATCGGCTTTATCTGTTTCAGATTGCGTGGCCCGTATTTCGCCCTCTCCACCCTTGCCGTAGCAGAAATCATTCGGCTGGTTGCGCTCAACTGGGAATCTTTTACAAATGGCCCGGTTGGATTACTCATCACAACACTTCCCGATGTGACCTTCTGGGGAAGGTCGATTGACTGGGAAAACAAGATACCTTTTTATTACATCATCGCCATCATTACCCTGGGTTCTATCGTGGCAACCTATATCATGTCCAGAACGCGATTGGGGGCCTATTCCCTGGCCATACGGGAAGATATTGATAGCGCAGAGGCGATTGGGATCAATACCGTTCAGGCAAGGGTGGCGGCTTTATCGCTTTCGGCATTTTTTGCCGGAGTCGCTGGTGGCTTTTATGCCATGTATTTACGTTACATCGACCCAGATGCTGTTTTTTCGATCGCCCTTTCCGTCGAAATGGTTTTTATCGCAGTGGTGGGTGGTTTGACAACTGTGGCAGGTCCGCTGATCGGAGCCATCGTTCTGGTCGCGTTTGGCGAAATATTTAGGGAGATTTTTTTGGTCCATTTCAAGTTGGTGGGCCACCTGATCTTCTATGGTCTCATGATGATGATCGTTATTCGATATTTGCCGGAAGGGATCTGGGGAAAGTTGCGTCTCTGGTTTGGAACCCGGCATTAATGGAAATTAGAGATGGCGTTGCTCACGGTTAAAGGACTCACAAAATATTTTGGTGGTTTAAGAGCGGTCCATGATCTCTCGTTCGAAGTTCAACCAGGAGAGATTCTTGGCCTGATCGGACCCAATGGGGCAGGGAAGACGACGGCCTTTAATCTCATCGCTGGTTTCATTCATCCCACGAGAGGTGAGATCCTTCTGGATGGAGAAAGCATCGCTGGAATGAAACCCTATGCGGTGACACGAAAAGGCATTGCCCGTACTTTTCAGATTGTAAAGCCCTTCAAGAAGCTGACGGTCTTGGAGAATGTAACGTTGGCTGCTTTTTTGAGATATCCTTCACGGGGAGAGGCAGAATCCCAGGCTCGCCGAGTTCTTGAAAGAATGGGACTGGGATCAAAAATTTCTGGCTTAGCAGTTGATCTAACACTGAGCGAACAAAAGAGGCTCGAGATCGCCAGGGCCTTGGCAACACAGCCCAAGCTGCTCTTGTTGGACGAGCCAATGGGTGGTCTGAACGCGACGGAAATTGAGCAAGCTTCGATACTGGTCCGTGATATTTGTAAGGGAGGAGTGACCATCATCTGGGTCGAGCATGTGCTCAAAGCCATTATGAATAGCTCAAATCGCGTGGTCGTCATCAATCAAGGGGAAAAAATAGCTGACGCTGCCCCAGAACAGATTGTGGAGAACCCAAACGTGATCGCCGCCTACCTCGGGACAAAGGGAAGATAAATAATATGTTGGCTGTTGAGAAACTTCAGGTTGCTTACGGAAAAGTTCAGGCCCTTTGGGATGTCACTCTCGAAGTTACAGATGGAGAGATTGTCGCCCTGGTGGGCGCCAATGGCGCGGGGAAGACGACGTTATTGAAAACTGTTTCTGGACTTCTCCGAAGACAGTCCGGTTCCATTACTTATGATGGGAAGCACATCGAGGAGGCTTCCCCACCGGAAATTGTCAAACATGGTGTCGTTCAGGTTCCTGAGGGAAGAAAACTTTTTCCAGAAATGGCGGTGATCGACAACCTTTTAATGGGCGCCTACACCATCCCTCAATCCGAGCGTCCACAAAGACTGGAACGGGTTTTTAGTGTATTTCCTGTGCTCAAGGAACGGCAGAAGCAGATTGCAGGGACATTGTCAGGAGGAGAGCAGCAGATGGTGGCAATCGGCCGAGGCATGATGGCAGGGCCGAAATTACTCATGCTGGACGAACCTTCGCTGGGACTGGCTCCTCTTTTGGTAGAAGAGGTGTTTCGCGTGATCACGGAGATCAATCGATTGGGTGTCACCGTTCTTCTCGTTGAGCAAAACACTCAACATGCGTTGACTCTCGCTCACAAGGGGTTTGTGATGGAATTGGGAAGGATCGCCCTTTCAGGTTCTGGAAGTGAGCTTTTGGCTAATAGTAACGTCCGTAAGGCATATCTCGGACTTTAACCTTGGATAATGTGCTGGAAGATTTAAATAACAAACCAACAGGAAGGAGGATTAATCAAGATGGCGATGTTAGAGGAACCGATCAAGGGAGTGAAAGAGGTAAAGAATTACATCAATGGGGAATGGGTCGATTCGAAGGGAAAGATCGTTGATGTGGTCAATCCTGCAACAGGAAAGGTGATGGGAAAATGCCCTATCTCCACCAAAGAGGAGATCAATGCTGCCGTGGAAGCGGCGAAAGCCGCCTTTCCGGACTGGAGAAGGACAACCCCTCTTGCCAGGTCGAGGGTTCTCTTCAGATTAAAAGCTTTGCTCGAAGAGAATTTTGAGGAAGTGAGCAGAATCCAGACCATGGAGCATGGGAAGTGTATTGATGAATCACGGGGCGAAACAAGAAGAGGGATTGAGAATGTGGAGGTGTCCTGTGGTATCCCCACATTGATGCAAGGCTACTATTCAGAGGATATCGCATCTGGGATTGATGAGTGGGTCATTCCATCGCCTTTAGGAGTTTTCGGAATCATTGGCCCTTTTAATTTTCCGTTTATGATTCCTCTCTGGTCAGCCCCTTATGCGGTGGCTACAGGAAACTGTATTGTGATCAAACCTTCGAGTGAGGTGCCTTTCAGTCAGATGAGGCTCGCTGAATTAGCAGAGGAAGCGGGTTTCCCACCTGGAGTTTGGAATGTCGTCAATGGTGGGAGAACCGTGGTGGATGGCATGTTGGAACATAAAGATATCGTGGGGATCACCTTTGTTGGCTCGACTCCCACAGGACGAGATGTGATTTATAGAAAATGCGGAGAAACGGGAAAAAGGGTGATTGCTCAGTGCGGTGCGAAGAACTTTATGGTCATCATGCCCGATTGTAATGTCAAGGCGACCGTACCCGCTTTGATGACCTCCTTCTTTGGCAATGCGGGTCAGCGTTGTCTGGCAGGCGCGAATCTCCTCATCGTTGGCGATGACAACAAGTTCTATAACAGTTTTATGGAAGAGGTCACGAATATGTCCTCCAGGATCAAGATGGGTTATGGATTAGATGAATCCATTCAGATGGGTCCTGTGCGTGATAAAGAGAAAAGGGACAAGATCATGGGCTACATCGAAATTGGACTCAAAGAAAAGGCAAAACTGAGACTCGATGGAAGGAAACCCAAGATTGAGGGTGGCTGCCCTGACACCTGCTTTGTGGGTCCGACGATTTTTGAAAATGTCACAACAGATATGAGAATAGGGAGTGAAGAGATCTTTGGTCCAGTGATGAGTGTTTTTCGAGCAAAAACCCTGGATGAAGCAATCCAGATATGTAATGCAAGCCCTTTTGGGAACGGTCATGCGATCTTCACACAGAATGGACGGAGCGCAAGGGAATTTCAATACAACGTGGCGAGCGGTAATGTCGGAATCAATATTGGAATTGTAGCACCTGTGGCTTTATTCCCATTCAGCGGGATGAAAGATTCCTTCTTTGGAATCTTGCATACCCAGGGCCAGGAGGCGGTTCGTTTCTTTACAGAAAGCAAAGTCATCATCCAGAGGTGGTTTTAAGAGAAGGTTTTGGTTAGGGTTTCGGTTAGGAAGCCAGTTTCGTAGTTGGGTTAGGTCATTGGTCATTGAACATTACGACTTAACCCTTCGACCATTGACCAAACCGGCTTTGTAACCCTAACCTGAGAACGATTTTGAATCCAATGTCGGGATAATTGTAGGAGGTGAACCAATGGGAATTAGTACATGTTCTGGGGCGATCAGCCTGTCAAGAGAGCTAGAAAATGAATCTGCCAAGTTCTATCAAGAAATGTCAAAACGGTTCGAAAAGGATAAAGACCTCTTCCTCACCTTTGCCAAAGAGAATGCAAAGTATGTCATACAGATTGAGCGGGCCTACTATGGCGTGATCACCGATGCCATTGAAGGTTGTTTCGCCTTTGATCTCAATCCGGAGGATTATCAGGTCAAGGCGGCACCCTCTAAGGATGCGAGTTACTCGAATGCCTTGAAGGAGGCATTGGCCATTGAGGAGAAGATTCTAAAATTCTATCAAGTTGCAGCCGAGCAGTCGAAACATTTGATGGCGGATGTTCCAAGGTCTTTTAATCTGGTCACTAAGAAAAGAAATGAGCGGATACCTAAGTTGAAGGAACTTCTTGAACAGGCAAAATAAAAAGCTCGAATTGGAATGTCTGAAGCCCTGCTTGTTTTCCGGCAGGGCTTCATGATTTGTAAAGATTAGAATTTGGCTTTGCAGACAGGGTCGAACTAACTCGTGACTGAATGTTACACCTACAAGTCATTGCGGGAAGCCACATTCAAGAATCGAGGGTTACGGATTGAAAGCGAGGGTAACGATCCGGTGGAGCCGTGGTGTTATGTACGTGCTATTCTATTTTTCTTTCAACATACTTGGAAATTCGTATGAAAACTTCAGCAACATTTCGGTGAACTTCAGGACCTGAAATGATTCACTCTCTTCGATTAGTCTAATCTCATGAGTAGCCTCGTTGCCCTTGCTGCGGATACGATCAACCCAAGCCTTTCCGTTCGGAGGCACATACCCTTTGGTGTCCAGATAATCAATGTACTCTACGAAGGACTTACCGGGCATGTCACCGTGTTGGACGGCTAGGTTCATAAGTATTTTTCTGCATAGCAAGGTTGCAGCAGTATATGCTGCCAATGAAGTGCAATCACGAGCTTGATTATAAAGAGCGGCAACGCCGCTATCCGTGATGCCTTGAACGTCATTGCCAATTCTTACATTAGGGGTCTGCTTTTTGTCCAGATCAAAAAATGTCGGTTTCTCGCAGTTCGGACAGATATAAATGAACAATTTCAAGCCGCCACCAGAGTAATGTGCAGTGTATCCCAGATGGGGTCCCACCTTATTCCCACAAAATCCGCAGGTATAAAACTTATTTCCCTGGACTCCAGCGCCGACCCAATTCCATAGCATATTGTTTCCTCCTTTGTGTATTGTGCATTATGGTGGAGTGAAGCGGACTTCAACTCGAACGGTTTATTAGCGATCCAGTCATATCCGCATTGTTTATTCGCAGTTGTAATATACATCCATTTTACAAATTAAGGAAGCGAAACTTTCAGGAAGTACTCAACATCAAATTTAACAGTATCTGGAAGGTCAAAGCCTTACCCTACCTTTTAATGCAGGATGGGAGTCTGTCTAATACACCTAATTAGTCAAAGCGAACTTATTCTTTCAAAAATTTAAGGATGGTCTGATCGCGCATCTTGTTGGGCTGGAATAAGATGGAGTAATGGTTGGTGCCTTTCACATCTACTCTTTTAGCGTTTGGTATCTCACGAACCATCCGGTCTGCCACGTCCTCGGGGAGCAAAAGGTCATCCTCGGCTAGCATCCCTTTCGTGGCCCGCAAAATCAGAGTGGGGGAGGTTACATTGGCATAGAATTGACGCGAATCTACTTTCCCTAAGTTCTGGGCTTCTTCCTCAATATGTTTTGGGTGGACGCGGGAGCGTACACCTCCCTCGACTTTTTCAATCTCGTAGCGGAAATAAGTCTCCATATAAAAATTCCATGGTTGTAAATAGGGGGCTTGCTTCATCTGAGAGAAATAGGCTTCTAAGGAAGGAAAAACTTGTCCCAGACGATCCAGGGAGGGTTTAATCCCTGCAAAAACCTTGGCCATCTGAGTTTCGGAGAGTTTTCCTCCACCATCCACCAAGATCAGACGATTCACCCTTTGAGGATACTGGGCTGCAAATACAAGGGAAATGAATGCTCCAAGAGAATGGCCCATGAGCACAGGTCGTTCCAGACCCTGATCATTCATCAGGGCTGAGATATCTTTGCAATGGTGCTCTATGGAATATCCTGTAGGAGGTTTATCTGAGAGTCCTCTCCCTCGGAGATCCATGGCTATCACCCTGTGATGGGGAGCGAGAGCCGAAGCTAAGCAATCCCAGAATCGGCAATTGGCTGTAATGCCGTGAATACAAAGAATCTGTTTTCCATTTCCTTCCCAGACTGCTAATTGGATCTTAATACCATCTCCTTTGGCTTTTATCATCTTTGGTTCAGGCATGACGCAGTCCCCCTTCGGTTAATGGATTCTACTCGGCTTTTCTCCTCGAGATGATTTCCTGAGCAGTCCCTACCACCCCTTTTGGAAAAAAGTAGACGATCAAGATAAAAAGAAGTCCAAAATAAAATAACCAGCGTTCGGATAACCTGATTGCGAAGGGGACACCTGGCAGAAGAGAAGCGATGAGGACTTGTAACTTTGGAAGAAATGCACGGGTGATCATTAAGAAAGCAGCCCCAAAAATCCCGCCATAGAGAGTTCCCATTCCTCCCACAATCACCATCAAAAGCACATCTAACATAATAGGTACACTCAGGCTCGAGTCTGGGCTCACATAGCACACCCAGATGGCATAGCACCCACCCGTGATAGCCGCGACGCAGCTCGCAAAGGAGGAGGCCATGACTTGGAAGAGATAGGTCCTATAACCTAACGCAATGGATCGCTGTTCATTATCCCGAATGGATTGAAGGACACGACCGAGAGGTGAATGGACGAATCGGAGCATTAAAAGAAATAAAATCAAAGAAACCAGAAGGATGAGATAGTAACTTATCATCCTGCCCGTGAACTCTACTCCCAAGAATCGACCTAAGCTATAATCGATCGCAAAGATGCCAGGAAGTTTGAAGCTGATTCCATCCTCTCCGCCCGTGATGGGCCTCAACTGACTTGCCAGAATAAAGGTGAACTCCATAAAGGCCAAGGTCACCATCGCAAAAAAGATAGCCCGTATACGAAGTGAAAAGAAACCGATGAGTACGGAAAGAATACCCGATATCACCACTGCTATCAAAATAGCTAACGCCAAATATCCATAGGAGGTCAATCCCAACTTTCCCATAAAAATGCCGACAAAGTAAGAACCGATCCCAAAATACATAACGTGTCCCAGAGAAACGATCCCGGTGTACCCAAGAATAATATCGTAACTGGCTACCAGTGCCGAAAAGATGATGATCTTTAATACGACATCCGCTATTTCAAAAGAACGGAAGAGGAAAGGGGTAGTCATGAAAAAGGCTAATAAGAGAATTCGTAGGAAGAATGAGGGATTCCTGAAACGCTCTTCTTTTTCCTTTAAGTGAAATATTTGAACAGGATTTAACCCATTCTTTTTCAAATCAAGTTCCTTCTTTAAATAATCCTGTTGGACGGATCAAAAGAATGACGACGAGGAGAAGCATTGTGATCCCTAAGGCAGCTTTAGGAATGAGATATGCCACGTAATTATACGACAGCCCCACCATCAGAGCTCCGACGACGGAGCCGGTCATACTCCCAAGGCCACCAATAATTGCCACGATTAGAGCAAAAACGATTACCTCTCCGCCCATGGCTGGGTTAATAGATTTGACGAAAGTGGCCCACATCCCCCCGCCAATGGCAGCCAGGGCAGACCCAGCCGCGAACACTCCTGTAAAATATCGGTAGATATTGTGACCCATGACTTGAACCATCTCAGGATTTTCCACACCTGCCCGTACGATCAACCCCAATTTTGTTTTTTTCAGTATCGTGTAAATTCCAAAATAGATAATCAAGCCAATCACAATCGCTATGAGAGGATATTTTGATATCACCACGTCGAAGAGATCCCAGGAACCCATAAAGTTCATAGGAACGGGCATCACCTCATCGTTGGGTCCCCATACAATTCGAATCAACTCCTCCATTACAATCATTGCACCCACGGTGATAAAAATCTGAAAGAGATGGCTCCCATAGACAGGACGAATCACTAACCTTTCAGTGACTACCCCCAAGATAGCAACGCCGATACCCGCAACCATCAGGACCAGAAGGAAGATAAGCATATTTGAAAAGATCGAATTTGATCCTCCCCATCCTGTCCATTTATTGATCAGGGAGAATGCGGTGAAACCGATGTAGGCGCCCCAGGCGAAGAGGGCCCCGTGGGCTAAGTTCAGAACACTCAGGAAGCCGAAGATCAATGAAAATCCAGAGGACACTAAAAAGAGGAGCATGCCCATCGCCAGACCAGAGATGGTCAGGGTAATGTAAGTTTTAGGATTGATGAATAGAAGTGGTAGGAGAAAAATGGCGAATCCGATGAATTTTGGAAACCATTGTCTCCATTGAGGACTCATAGTGTTTTTTCCTCCTAAGTGGTCCCTGAAATTCCTAAATACTTTTTCTTCAGTTCCTCATTTCGAATGAGCTCTTCCATCTGACCATTTAGGACCGTTCTCCCATCATCAAATATGTAAAAATCGTTTCCAAGGCTGCTTGCCATATAAAAATTCTGTTCCACAAGAATGATCATCGTCTGTTCCTGAAGTTTTTGGACAGCTTCAATTAAATGGTCGATAACGATGGGGGCTAACCCTTTGGAGGGTTCGTCAATGAGTAAAAGTTCATTCTTATTGACGAGGGGGCGAGAGATGGCCAGCATCTGTTTCTGTCCACCACTTAGAATCCCTGCTTTGGCCTTCCAAAATCTCTTCAGATCAGGAAAGATTTCTAAAATAGTTTCTACCCTCTGCTGGGTACTTTTATCCTCCTGAAACATGGCCACCCGGAAGTTTTCTTCCACAGTAAGAAGATTAAAAAGGCCACGGTCTTCGGGGACGAAACCAATACCCAAACGGGCAATATCGAAAGACTTCATATGGTGAATGGCTTGATTTTTAAAGAGGATGGTACCTTGAGAAGGTGAGAGCAATCCCATAATTGAACGTAACGTTGTGGTCTTTCCAGCCCCGTTTCTTCCTAGAAGGACCGTAACCTTACCAGGATGGACATCAAAGGAGACACCCTGTAAGATATGATGCTTGCCAATGAAAGTGTGAATTCCTTCAACTTTAAGGATCGGTTCAGCCACGAGATCGACCTCCACCAAAATAAGCCTCCTGAACTTCTCGGTTTTTACTGATCGCTTCGGGGGTATCATCGGCGATTAGCTTTCCTTCATGAAGGACAGCGATGGAATCAGAAAGTGCCATCAACACATCCATCTTATGTTCAACAAGAAGGATCGTTTTATCTCTTCGAATTTTTATCTGTTTGAGAATTTCCAGGATAGAAGGGACTTCCTCCAAAGCCATGCCAGCAGTGGGTTCGTCCAAAAGGAGCACCTCTGGTTCCAGAGCAAGTAAGATAGCAATTTCCAGCTTGCGCTGTTCTCCATGCGTGAGGCTACTGGTAGGGACGTTCCACTTCGTATTCAATAGAACCATTTCCAAAAGGTCATAGGCACGGTCTTCGAATTCTAAAAAGGTGAGATAATTTTTCCAAAAGTTAAAACCCATATTTCTCTGAGATTGAACAGCCAATCTGACATTTTCTAGAACGGTTAAGGACGGAAACACATTGGTGAGCTGGAAAGACCTCCCAATCCCGAGTTTTGTGCGGATGGCTGGAGAGAGATGAGTGATGTCCTTGCCTTTGAAAAAGACCTTCCCTTCAGTAGGGGAATATTGTCCTGAAATCATGTTAAAGAAAGTGGTCTTGCCTGCTCCATTTGGTCCGATAATTGATTTAAAAGTGAAAGGGAAAATTTGGAGGGTTACATGATCGACGGCGACATGACCGCCGAATCGAATGGTGAGGCTCTTGGTTTCAATGATAGGGGATGGGTTCATAACGCTCTTCGCAAAGGACATCGATTTGTCATTCTGAGCGAAGCCCTGCACCGCATGGTGTACAGGGCGAAGCGAAGAATCTCGGTTTCCCAAGAGACCCTTCACTTCGCTCAGGGTGACATTCCATTAGGGCAGATTAAATATTATTTCTTCACGAGAACCGGAGGTGCCCCTTCCTCCGGGGAAATCTCCCTGATGAAAACTGGGACAGCCCATTCCCTATCCGGCCTTGCTTCTAACCTAAAGATATACATGGACTGCATGGCTTGATGATCCTGGTTACGGAAATACATTCTACCCTTTGGGGTCATGAACTCCATCCCTTCCATTGTAGATATTAACTTTTCGGTATCGGTCGACTTGGCTTTTTCGAAGGCTCTGACGACTGCCATGGCCGCAGCGAATCCTCCGCAGGTAAAGAAGTCAGGAGGTTCTTTGAACCTGGCTTGATGCTCTTTGACAAACCAATCATTAACTGAATTTTTGGGGAGCTCATAATAGTAATAGGCTCCTCCCGTCATTCCTTTTAAGCTTTCGTATGCTTTCAACAATGGAAGAGTGGCCTTTAGAACTGGAAGGATATTACCACCTGTCGTGATCTTGATCCCATATTTATCAACTTTCATGACAGCCATCTGCTCAATGGGGGGGTTCTTTCCTGCCCACACTACGAAAACATATTTTTCACCAGGTTTGTCTTTTAGTGCATCAATGATTCTCTGAACGGAAGAGGTATGATCTGTTTGTGCCATAGGACAATATTCTTCGTGAATCATTTTGGCTCCCAACTTCTCGGCAGCCTCCTTGTAAGCGGCGACCCCATCCCTTCCAAAAGCGTAATCCTGGGCAATAGCAGCGAGATTAATGCCGGGTTTAGCCACAGCCTTTGCATTCGATATAGCGTCCTGTCCTGAATTGCGTCCTGTTCGGAAGATATACCGGTTCCAGGCACTCCCGGTGATGGAGTCTGCCACGGCCGGTTCTACAAGTAGAATCTTCTTGAATTCCAAGGCAACGGGAAGCATGGCCAGTGCGGCTGCACTACTGGTGGTTCCAACAACGAGATCGACTTTATCGTCCGCGTATAACTTTGTGATCAGCCTTTTGGCGACATCGGGTTTCAATTGATCATCTTCAACAATCATTTCTATCTTTCTTCCCATGACTTCATTCTTACCTTTGGTTCCATACTCCAGACCCATCTTAAACCCGGTGAGCATCTGCTTGGCGTAAGCCTCCAAAGCCCCTGAAAAGCCCTGGACAATACCAATTTTTATGGGGGGTTCTGCTCCATAAACCTGAGCACTGAAAAGCATTAACCCAAGAACGATGAACAAGAAAAATCTCAATCCTCCCTTCCTCATAATGATAACCTCCTTTCATTAATGTCTTTTGTTAAAAGTTCCTTCGGTTCAATGCACGTCAATGAAACTTAAATCCTCTCTTTAAGTGTATATTGATTATCACCATTTTAGAAAAGTATCAACTCAAAATCACTCAAAATCACTCCTTCTTGGGAGGCATTGCCCAGGCTATTCCATCCACCACTTCTTTTCCATTCTGGTTAATGCAGGTCGTTATAAATTTCGCCCGATTTTTTTCCTGGACCAGTTCGATGACCTCCACCCTGGCGGTAATGGTATCTCCTATTTTCACCGGAGCGAGGAACTTGATGTCATGGGATAGGTAGATAGTACCATATCCGGGGAGGATATTTCCCAGGATACTGGAGAGAAGTCCAACGGAGAGGAGGCCATGGGCGATCCTACCCTTAAAAATAGTTTTTTCCGCATAGCCCTGGTCAAGGTGAACCGGGTTAAAATCCCCTGTTACTCTGGCAAAATCGTTAATATCTTTCTCTGTAATGGTCTTGGAGAACTGGGCTGAGTCTCCCACTTTAAGTTCGTCGATGGATTTTCCTTTGGTCGTCATGATAAATTCCTTTCGGTAGTTTGAAGACTTTTTCGACTCTTGGCCTTCCTGTCGTGTCTACCGCAGTCAGATAGAAGCAAGGGGGAGCAGTCCTTAAAAACTTAAAAGTCTAATCAATCTCCTTTTTCAGAATTTCTAAAATAGAGGCATTTCAATCTTTGAAGGAATTGACGGTCACGCTCCTTAATCTTTTTTTCTGCTTCTTCAGGTGTGTAGCGGAAGAATCCGTCTCCCGTTTTTACACCAAGTTTCCCTTGCCTCACCTTTTCCCTGAGAATTTCTGGGGGTTCTGTGGATCGGTCAATCTCTTTGAAAAGGTATTCAGCAATATTAAGATAGGTGTCGAGGCCCCCAAAATCGCTTGTCTCCAAGGGACCGAGTGTAGGCAATCGAAAGCCATAGGACCCTTTAACAGCCATATCAATATCCTCAGCCGAGGCAATCCCTTCCTTGAGGCAAAACAAGGCCTCACGGTAAAGGGCAAATTGGAGCCGGTTTACTAAAAAACCTGGTACCTCTTTTAATATTTTGACCGGTTTCTTCCCAATGGACACCAGAAGTTGATAGACCAGATCAACGGTTTTATCTGAGGTGTACCGACCTTTAACGATCTCTACCACTGGAATGATGTGAGGAGGATTATACCAATGGGCGATGATCGCCTGATCCCGGCGTTTGATTCCAGAGACCATCTCTGTCAGGCTTAAACCGGAGGTATTACTGGCAATAATGGTGTGGGAAGGGCAGTACTCATCCAGTTCTTTAAAAATACGTTTTTTCAGGTCCATCATTTCTGGCAAGGCTTCCACCACAAAGTCAGATTCCCTGACCGCTTCCTTAAAATTCTTGTTAGTTTTGATTCTGGATAGGGCTTCCTTTGCTCCTTCAGGTGTGGTAATTCCAAACTCAACAAAGGTATTCAGGTTAGAACGAATCTGTTGGACGGCTTTATCCAATAAGGCATCGCTGATATCGTTTAGGTTTACTTCATATCCCCCCAAAGCGAAGGTCTGACCAATTCCATGGCCCATGATTCCAGAACCAATAACAGCTATATTTTTTATTTGAGAAAGTTTCATTTTAAGCTCCGTTATGGGGTAGTTAGGAAGATGAATCGATTTGTGTGACGTTAGAAGGGACTTATACCATCAAGTATTTTTTTCTTACTTCTTCGTTCTTCCTCAAATCTTCAATGGTTCCTTGATAGCGGATCGTTCCTTTATCCATCACGTAAGCCAGATCACTTAAGGCCGTGGCCAGACCCACATTATGTTCGCAGATGAGCATGGTGGTGCCCAATTTCTTGATCTCGCCGAGTTGCTCTTTCATGGCTTGAATGACCAAGGGAGCCAATCCCTCACCAGGTTCATCCAAGAGAAGGAGCTGAGGATTGGTCATCAAAGTTCGAGCGATGGTGAGCATCTGTTGCTCTCCACCGCTGAGTTGGGTCCCCATGTGGGTGTCCAACTCTTTTAATTTTGGAAAAAAAGAATAAATCCGTTCCAGATTCCAGATGGCTCCTTCTTTTTCTCTCCGGGCGATAAGAATATTCTGCCGGACTGTTAAGTCAGGGAAGATTCTCCGGTCATCCGGTACAAAGCCAATTCCCAGTGGCGCAATACGATACGGGGGTTTCCCGGTGATCTCTTTGCCACTAAACTTAATACTTCCCGAACGAGGAGGTGTTAGACCAATGATACTTCTTAAGGTCGTCGTCTTACCGGCCCCGTTCCTTCCCAACAGACAAACGGCTTCCCCTTCTTTGATATCTATAGAGATGCCGAAGAGGATATGGCTTGTCCCATAATAGGTATGAATTTCTTTGACCTCAAGAATCATGCCGTACCCCCTAAATAAACTTTCTGGACCTCTCCGTTCGCCCTTACCTCTTCGGGGGTCCCATCGGCAATCAAAGTGCCCTGATGAAGGACGGAGATCCTTTTGGCAATGCCGAATACCACACTCATATCATGCTCAGTGAAAAGGATGGTCAATCCTCTCTCCTCAACTAACTTTTTGATAAAAATCATAGTGGTTTCTGTTTCATCAGGAGACATGCCGCAGGTGGGTTCATCCAAAAGCAGGAGTTCGGGTTCGGTTCCCAAGGTGATGGCCAGCTCCAATCGCTTCTTATCCCCATGGGAAATGGAATCTCCTTGTGTGTTTGCTTGATCTGCCAGCCCCACATCTTCTAAGATTCGCCAGACCTCCTCCTTAAAATATTTTTTTGCGGCAGATAAGAAATTGAGTGTAGCTCTTCGATGAGACAATAAACCCATCAACACACTTTCATAAACGCTGAGTTTAGGATAGATGCTCGTGATCTGAAAAGATCGGGTCATACCGAGTTTACATCGATGGTAGGCGGGCCAATTCGTGATCTCCTTGCCTTTGAAAAGGACCTTTCCAGAGGTCGCTCGATGATACCCTGTGATAAGATTGAAGTAGGTAGATTTCCCAGCCCCATTTGGACCGATGATGGCATGGACATCTCCCTTGAGAATTTCGAGAGTCACATCATTAACAGCCCTGAGCTTACCAAATTCTTTTGTTATCCCCTGAGTTTGAAGAAACATATCATCTTTCCGCTAATTGGTTGAGTCTTTCTCTTCGCTCTTTAAACTTCTCCTCAGAAAAACCGAGGATCCCACCGGGCAGGAAGAAGATAATGATTAGAATAAGAGCCCCCATGACAACCGGCCAAAATACAGTGAAGCCAAGAACCCAGGCATGGAAGAACGTCATAATGAACATTCCCAAAATAGGTCCAAAGAAAAGTGATGGTCCTCCCAGAATCGCTGCCATAACCGGTTCACCAGATTTAATCCACATCAATGAGGAGGGCGCCATGGAACGATAAAAGGGTGCCCACAAAACGCCGGCCAGTCCAGCGTAGGCAGCAGCGATCACAAAAGCGATCAACTGGTATCTGGCGATATTGATGCCCAGGAATTCCGTCCTTTCAGGATTGTCACGCATTGATTTAAGAGTATAACCAAAAGGTGAATTAACAATTCGCCACAGGATGAAGGTCGCAAAGATAAATACGACGAGAATGAAAAAATAGTAGTTGATGGGTGACTTGAGTAGATCGGGTGGGAAGACACCCTGGATACCGTCATCCCCACCGGTGAAATCATGCCATTTATAAATGACAAAAAAGAGGAGCTGACCAAAGGCAAGGGTTAAGATGGAGAAATAGATTCCTCTCAAACGAACACAAAAAAATCCAATCACCAAGCCCAAAATACTCGCCATTACAATCCCGGCTAAAAGGCTGAGCCAGAAATTGAAGTGGGCTTTTGTAATAAGCATGGCTACCGTATATCCTCCAAGCCCATAAAAGGCAGCCTGACCGAAAGAGAGTTGCCCCATGTAGCCAAAAAGAAGATTGAAGCTCAAAGCCAGCAGGCTCATAATGAGAGCCTCGCCCAATATAGTGAGGTAGAACTCTGAAATGACAAAGGGGGTAACGATGGCCGCGATGATGAGTAGTGCTAACCACCACCCCGTCTTTATCAATGAGCTTTTTTCGTCAGTACGGTTTGTTTCCATCTCTATCTTTCCGGTCTTCCGAAGATTCCCCAGGGACGAATGATGAGGACGATGGCCATGACAATGAAGATAAAGGCCAGTGCCAATTCTGGTTTATACATGATGCCAAAGGAATAAACCTGTCCAACAATAAAAGACCCTAAAAGTGTTCCTGGAAGGCTTCCCATTCCTCCAATGACAACGACGGCGAAACATTCTACGATGATCTCGATATCCATACCCAGACGAATTGCTCCAAAGGGTGCTGATACAGCTCCACTCAATCCAGCGATCAGTGATCCCAGGACGAATATCCATGTAAATAGCCACGGAATAGGTATTCCTAAAGCCGACACCATCTCCCGGTCGCTTGCAGCCGCCCTGATGATGTCGCCCAGACGTGTTCGATAGACAAGCCACCAAAGGAAGACCACAAGGGCTAAGCCTAATAAAATGATAAAGAAATTATAAGAAGGGAATGGGAATCCGAAAAGGAAAACAGCTCCTGTGAAAGGCTTGGGTCTCGGGATCGAGAGGAATTCTCCGCCCCACCCCCATTTGACGATATCAGTAATAATCAAGATGATAGCATAAGTGGCCAAAAGTTGCTCAGGCCAACCTCTGGAATATAGACGTCTTAACAAGAAAAATTCTATGATAAGGCCAATCCCTGCCATGATCAAAGAAGCGAGGATCGTTGCAATATAGAAGCCGACGACCGGGATGAGCAGGTGCTTCCAGATGGAATATGTGATAAAGGCCCCGAGCATATAAATGGAGCCATGAGCAAAATTGAGGACCCTCAGGACACCGAAGGTGAGAGAAAGGCCCGAGGCGACGAGAAAGAGCAACGCGCCTCGGGCAATTCCACTCATGAACTGATTAAAAAGGACATCAAAAGACATCTATACTCACCGTGAAGCGTAAACGGTGAGGCGTAAAGGGATAATACCTTCCCCCTAACGCCTTACGCTTTACAGGTTTATCTAACTACTCCTGTTTTTTTCCAGATCTCTCGCACACTGGCTTCAGGCCGGATGACTTGTTCTCCAGGGATTCGAGAGATGTCTTTCCAGATTTTAAATGGGTAGTTGGGATCTTTAGCAATTGTTCCCTGATAGCACGGTACTGTTCCCATATGATCTAAGGGCCGAATAGTGAATTTTCCCCTTAATCCATCGAGGGATGTGCCCTCCATGGCCTTGATAACTGCCTCGGTTTCAATGGTTTTGGATTTTTCGATGGCCGCCTTAAAAAGGTAGAGAGTGTCATAAGCCATGACAGACCATGAATCTGGATATGCCCCACGGACTTTTTTAAACTTTTGGACAAACTCCATCATCTTTGGATTGGGGTCCATGAAGAAACATCCTCTTCCAAAACCAAATGTTCCTTCAGGTGCATCTTCGCCTAAAGCTAATAGAACAGGAAGGTCAAACAGTGCAATCATTGGGAACTTTTCGAAAAAGCCATAAGGTTTGGCCTGCTTGGTGAAGGCCACCAAGTCTCCACCAAAAAGGGAACCATGAACTGCATCGGGTTTTTTGGCCATAATAGCAGTAATAAATGAGGTGAAGTCTGTTTCACCGGGCTTTGGCCAAGCCTGATAGAGAATTTCAGCATCCGGTACCAACCTTTTGATCTCTTCTGCAAAGGCAGCTTCTTCACGACGACCGAACTCATAATCCGGGCCAATCGTGCAGAACTTTTTTGCTGTAGGGACTTTTTTCATGAGATAACGTGTGTTAGCAGTGGCCTCCATATAGGTATTGGGGACGACTTGAAAGATGTAAGGTGTGAATTTGTCAACGGTCATCCCTTCAGTATTGGCTATTCCCACCACCCTCATTACTTTAGCCTCGGAATGTACCACCTGCATTGCCAGAGATACACCACTGCTGCATGGCCCCATAAGGAAATTTACTTTCTCTCTGAGGATCAAATCCTTTGTCTCTCTTGCACCGACATCGACCTTCGCCTCTGTATCCCGGACGATCAGATCAAGTTTCCTTCCCAGGATGCCGCCCTTGGCATTGATCTCATCCATGGCGATCCTGATGCCATTGATAGCCGATTCGGAATACATGTAGCAAGGTCCAGCGAAGTCATAAATGGCCCCGATCTTAATGGGGTCCTTCGTTGCTGCGGGTGCCGCTTTTGCAGGAGCCTTTGCCGGTTCTTTGGCTGGCGCTGGTTTAGCCTGAGCCATCACCATAGATACTGAAATGATACTCAAGATAAAAACTAAAACCGTCAAAATCGCAAACTTTCTCATTCTAATCCTCCTTTCTTTAAATTGTTTCAAAAATAAGATCTTCCCCCTCCTTCAACAGGGCATCAAATATAATGAAAAGAAAAAGATGTCAAGGAAAATCTATCCATAAATCTCAGGATGGGATTGAACCTCCTTGATGAAATCCTCAACGGTTTCTTTAAGAAGAAATTTGGTCTTCCAGCCCCAATCCTCAGAGGCTTTCGTCTCTCTCAGATATTTTGGCCAGCTCCGAACAATTTCGGTCAATTCCCGGTCTGGCTTGAATTTGATGTCTGACTTTGGGAGAATCCGTTTCACTTCGTCGTAGATCTCTTTTGCCGTCGGTGAAAAACCAGCAATGCAGTAGACCCTTCTTTTTAATCTGGCATTGTCCGCTTCATATAACCCGATGAGACAATCGACACAATCTTTGATATAGAGTAAGGGCATAATGACATCTTCTTCCACAAAGACCGAATAAGGTCTTTTGAGAGCAGGCTCAGAAATCATGAGGGTGCTATAGGCCGATGCTCCTCCGGCACCCCTTCCCGGCCCAATGATAGAGGGCAATCGGACAGCTCTGAAGTCAACGCCGAATTTTCTTTGATAATATTCTCCCAATCTTTCAGAGAAGACCTTTGTGACCCCATACATGGAGATGGGCATCTGGATCGTATCCTCATCCACCGTATGGAGACCGAGGCCATAAGAAGCGATGGTGCTGGTGTAAACCACTCGCTTCACATTAAATAACCTTGCTGCTTCAAGGATATTAAATGTTCCCCCTGCATTAACGTTGTAGGCTGTTATCGGTTTTTCTTCAGCGGAAGCAGAGAGGAGGGCACCTGTATGATAGATGCCGTCAATTTTGTATCGTTTGACGACTTCCATAACCTCTGCCCATGAAGCAAGGTCGCCCTGGACGGTCTTTACCTTATCCTTAATATCCTTGACCAGGGGAGAGGAACTCATGACGTCAAACAGGACAACCTCTTCTCCTTTTTGCAAAAGAGCGTGCGCAAGATAAACACCGATAAACCCCAAACCGCCAGTAATGAGCTTAGCCATTGTGAGACTCCTTGTAAAGTTTAGATTTAAAAAGATCGGACCAAGATTGGATAACCCCCCATAGGTTGAACAGCCTCTGACAAGTTAGAAAATATTTAATCTTTTGTAAAGAAAAAAATTTACCCTCCTTCATCTTCATAGAGAGGTATAACTTTGAGAGAGCTGAGTTGAATCGTTTTTACTCCTTGAATATCTCTGAGAGGAGTTAAGATCCTCACCACCCTTTTTTCCTCAAAATAATTTCTTGTTACCCCCAGAGCCAGAGCTTCATCGTTACTATCCTTCAGTCCGATAAGAAGTCCATTGATTCGTAATGACCAATCAAGAGGGATGGGGTCACCATTTGGGTCAAGGACTTCTCCTTCTATTTGGACTTTTTCGATTCCCAATTCCTGGATCACAGAATTCTTAAAATAATCTCGAAATTTATTGGTTCTATTGATCCTCCGCTCCTCCAAAGACTTAGGTTTTACCTGGTCAGATAAAGGCAGACGAAGGATTTTATAAAAAGGGTTACCCTCATAAAGTTGTAATAAAGGCTCTATTTCGTCAGATTTTTGTAAAGCCATGATAAACCGCGGGGAAAGGAGATCGATTTTTCTTCTTTTTAATTCTTTCCCTGTTTCACCCAAAATGAACCCGGTGGTATCCACGATAATCACCTCAGCTCCGTATGAAGGAGCTTTATCCACCATCCTTTTTACTCCTTTTAGATGGATCGGGAAATATCCTTCGGGTGTGGTAGCGCCGACAAAGAAGATTTCCGGGAGTGATAATACGACTTCCCAATCTGGATGCGATTTGAATACAGCAAGACCAATGGTAGTCGGAGGGCCAAGAAAGGATTGCCCGATGTCTGCATCAACCAAAGCAACCTTTAATCCCCGTTGGCAAAGATTGAAGATCAAAAATTTTGCAAGAGTGCTCTTCCCTGTATCGGTTGCTCCAAGAATAATCGCAACACCTTTTTCTTCTTGCAAGACATCAAGGACATCAAACCACTTTTTCGGGGCAAGAATCTCCATGAAATTTAATAATCATAAGAATATAATTTTTTATTATTGGGCATAAATCTCCTTACAGATTTTGATTCCCGCCACAGCATCGGGAGCATAATAATCCGCACCAACGTACTCCCGAACCTGTTCGTCAGTTGGCGTACCACCAATGATCACTTTTACTTGGTCTCTTATTCCGGCTTTCTTTAACATATCCACTACGTTCTTCATCTCTTGGAAGGCAAGATTCAGCAAACAACTCAGTCCCAACACTTTAGCCTTGGTTTCTTGAAGTATCTCCACGAATCTTTCCGTACCCACATCCACCCCCAAGTCTATCACCTTAAAGCCAGCATTCCGCAGAAGGGTTACCACGATGTTTTTTCCAATATCATGGATGTCTCCCTTCACTGTTCCAATCACTACCTTTCCACCTAACTCACCTAGATCAACGTGTTCAAATAACGGTTCCAACTGTACCATTGCCTCTTTCATAATATGGCTCGAATAGATGAGCTCGCTTATAAAATATTCGCCAGAAGCGAAACGCTCCCCGACTTCTATCATCCCATCATTTAATTCTTTCACGATTTCCAGAGGAGGTATTCCCCTTTTTAGTTTATCTTCGACGATAGCGTTGACACGGTCCTTTTCAAGATTAACTAATGCTTTCGCCAAATCAGTCAACTGTACCATGAGTAAACCTCCTCCGAATGATTAATTGAATTTCGACTCCACATTCCAATTTACCAATCCCAGAAGCGAAGCCAGCAAAATGCTCTCTGTTCCAACGTTTCCCAAACCCCCTTGATCAACGTCTCATCGCCCATGACCCCACCGAATTCTTTTAATTTAACTTCCCAAGGCGTTATCACTCTCGGTGAGGGAATTTTACCGACCGAGGGGGCCGGGACCTTTTTGAGCTTTGGTTTTAATGTATCGCTATACTTTCCATACTCTAATGTAGCATCGATGTAAGCCCGAAAATTCTCAGGTTTTGTAGAATAAGGGATCCCACATCCACCGTTAAGAATGAAACCTCCGTCCCTACCGGCGGTCTCGCATAGTTCCTTTACTCGGGACCGAATCTCTTCGGGTGTCCCAAAAATGAACATTCGGTCTAGTATGCCCCCTGCGAGGCAAACATTATTCCCGATCTCTTTTTTAGCCCGAGAAATATCGGCCTTATTGTCGATGTCACAAAGTATCTTCCCTCTTGGGAATTCATTCCAATGGTGCCAGTTAGGTGTCCAATTTCCTTCGAGATAGGCACGTACGGTGTAGCCTGCCTCAATCAGGAGCGTTATCGCCTTAAACAACGAAGGCCAATAGAACGTATCAAACTGTTTAGGGGAGAGAAAGGGGTGGTTACCTCGATGGAGGGGCATGAAAATGGGGTATTGTTTAAGGGGGTTTGCTGTAGCGATTGCACAACTAACCGAATCGGGTATCAGGGCATCACAGGCTTCCAACAATTTATCTGGCCTCTCAAAGAGATCAATCATGATTCCCTGTAAACCTCGATAACCATCAGCTAAGGTATCAAAAGGTGCTAACATAACTCCCTGGAAAGGTTGGGGCAGGCCATACTTCTTTTCAAGATTTAGGACCTTTTCCCTCATCAGTTGAGCCATCAACATGTAAGCCATACCGCCCTTCAGAAAAGCCATGTACGAGCGCGAAGAACCTCTCTCCTTAAGTTCGCCTAAGACTCGGGGGAGACGATGCTCGATTAAAAACTCCACTGGGTTGTTGATCAACAGGTCGTATTCGTCAGCTTTCATCCACTCCCCTTCAACAAATTGGAAATCCGTATTTGGAGGAAGGTCTTGTCCCGGAAGCCTATATAATTTGAAACCCACAGAGTCGAAAATAGGCGCCCATATTCGTCCAGAACGCAGGAGATCTATCTCTGGGAAGTCTTCTGCAAATTTGGACTCGGCAGCAATCCATTTATTGATGTCATACATAATCTCTTGACGTGTATAACCGGCATAGACCTCAGCGAAGTAGTTGGAACCTGTGCCTGCAACAATCATCCGATCGGTTGGCTCTAAAGCTATCGTTGCATGGTAACGCGCCAATCTCTCCTCAAACATTTGTTGAATTTCATCAGACATATTCACCTCCAAAAATCTTGGATTGTTATACCTCTCATTTTGACTGTCCTACATCATTCAATATTTATCACCGTACTCATTATTCTGCAGAGGCCTTTGTACCAAGGTAGGTTTTTATTACCTGCGGATCGTTTAAAACTTCTTCGGGATTTCCTTCTGCGATTTTTGTTCCAAAGTTTAAAACAACGATTCGATCGGTGAGGTCTCCTACTAACTGCATGTCATGTTCCACCCATATGATTGTTACCTCAGTTTCGCTCTTTATTCTCAGAATGAACCGGGCCAAATCTTCCTTCTCCTGGCGATTCATTCCAGCAGATGGCTCGTCCAATAGAAGGATCTGAGGGTCCATGGCAAGTGCTCTGCCTAGCCCAACGATCTTTTGGATCCCGTACGGCAGACCAGAACTTTCACTTTTTCGGTATCTTCCCAGCTCTAAAAACTCGATGATTTTCTCCACCGATTCACGGTGTCCTATCTCTTCTTTTATCGTTTTTCCCCAAAAAAATCCATTGGCAATTAAACCGCTTTTCATCTTAACATGTCTGCCTACAAGAATGTTATCGAGGACGGTCATATGCCTGAACAGTTCCGAAAGCTGGAAAGTTCGCGCCATACCGATCTGTGCCACATCATATGGCTTTAATCGGGATAGGTCATGATTATTAAATAAAATACGTCCTCTCGTCGGGTTATAGATGCCACTGATGCAGTTAAGTAAACTCGTCTTTCCCGCACCGTTGGGACCTATGACTGCGAACAGCTCTCTCTTATAAACATTCAGAGAAATGTCATTAAGGATTTTTAATCCCCCGATTGACAGATTAATGTTTTCTAAACTTAGATGGATTGGCCTATCCATACCACCTTCGAGTGCGTCGGTATTGCTTGACATCCCGATAACTCTTTCTTGATTTCAGGTCCCCTTGTCCTAAATAAAATTCCTGAATGTCCTGATGATTCTTGAGCCTGCTTGAATCACCTGCAAAGACAATACGGCCATTCTCAATTACATAACCATAGTCAGCTATTTCAAGGGCGGCTAAAGCATTCTGCTCCACCAAAAGCACAGTGACTTCTTGTTGATCTCGAATGACTTTTAAAAGATTCATCAGCTCATTTACAATGATGGGGGCCAACCCTAAGGACAGTTCATCCACAAGCAATAACTGAGGTCTACACAATAAGGCCGTGGATAAGGACAACATCTGACGTTCACCCCCGCTCAGGTAGCCTGCAAGACGCTTCCTGGCCTCACGGATGGGAGGAAAATATTCAAAGATGAGACGGTACAAATCCTGTCTCTTCATTCGGTTTTCGCCAGGAGAAATACATACTTCTAAATTCTCTTCAACGGTCAGGTTCTCAAAAATCTTACCCCATTCCGGAACCAAAACAATACCTTTTGTAGTGATTTCGTGAGGAGGCTTATTCTGGATTTTCTCCCCTTGAAATTCAATAAAACCTTCAGTTACTTTCGCATCATCAACCCCTAAGAAACCAGATATTGCTTTCAATGTCGTAGTCTTACCTGCCCCATTCGTCCCCAGCAATGCTACAATATGATTTTTATAGACTTTCAGCGAGACACCTTGGATGGCAGTTGAAACGTTGAGATAGACCACCTCTAAATTTTCAACATTGAGCAAAATTCCATCGTCGGTCTGGGCCATCCAATTATCTCCCCAAAGGCTTATACTTAAACGGCCAAAGGATGAAGTAATTTCTTATTCTATTCCAGATGCTCACGAGGCCACCGGGTTCCAACACTAAAAAGATAATCATGATCAATCCAAAACTTGCATATTGTATAGCGAACATATAGGTTGTTAAGCGAGTGGGAACATGAAGCATCTTTCCGATGGCGTCGATTGCATAGGGTAACAGAACAACAAAAATTGTTCCAAAAACAGTCCCAAGGATTGACCCTAATCCTCCTATAATAATCATGGCAATGTATTCAATGGTCATGAACAGAGAGAAAGCCTCAACAGAGACGAACCCTCGGTAGTAAGCAAAAAGACAACCAGCAATGGATGTCATGATAGAACTTGTGATAAATGCGTAGAGCTTATAAAAAGGTACTTTAATCCCAAGTGCCTCAGCCACCACTTCCCGATTTCGGATTGCTATCCAAGCCCTGCCAGACCGTGAGCGCACTAAGTTAATTGAAAATAGAACCACCAAGATGTCAACAAAAAGCAGAATTAAGTACCAAAGGTGGGGATCCTCTATCTTAAATGAGCCAAATGACGGAGGATTAATAATAACACCCGTAGCAAAACCTCTCTTCGTCTCATATTCTGCTCCCAGATAGGAAACGATGAAGTGCATGGCCAACGTACTTAAAGCTAAATAGAGTCCCTTCAATCTTAACGAAGGAAGCCCAAAGATAATTCCCAGTATTGCTCCGACAAGTCCAGAGGCTGGAAGAGTGACAAAAATAGGGGCATTGAGCTCTTTGAAAAGGATGGCGGTGGTGAAAGCACCCGCTGCAATAAACCCTGCATGTCCAAGGGAGATTTGTCCAGCATATCCTGTTAGCAACATCAAGGCGGTGGCTCCGATCAGCGCCAAGAAAACTTGATTGGCTAAGTCCAAAAGAAATGCTGAAGCAATGAAGGGGAAGATGATCAATCCTACTATGAATAGGATCAGAAATACCCAATGGGTACGAGTCTCTACTAAAGATAAGTCACTTGCATATGAGGTTTTGAAGCATCCGCTTGCGAAGGCCATTAAACTCTTTCTAATTCTTCCTTGGTACCCAAAAGCCCCCAAGGTCGAATCAACAACATTACTAATAGGACAATAAAGGGGGCTGATTCACTTGCCTGAGGGCTAATATAATTGATGGCAAGAATTTCTGCCAAAGCGACGATAAAAGCCCCTGGAATAACCCCCACTAAGCTATCTAATCCTCCGACCAAGACCACTGGGAACGCCTTCAGGCCGATAACAAACATTCCGGGTTCTAATCCGGAGTCGCAGGCCTGAATCATCCCCGCGAAGCCTCCGCTTAAGGCTGCTATCCCCCATGAAAACGCATAATACTTGTGAAGTTTAATTCCTCTTCGAGAGGCTAATAAGGGGTTTTCTCCTACTGCCCGCATCCTAAGTCCCCAACGAGTAAATTTTAGACAGAAGAATAAAACCAGATACAAGAAGGTGGCACCGAGAATCTTTATAATGCCAAACGTCGAGATCACGGCTTCTTCCATTAATCGATGGGAAGAATTCTCCATACCCAGATGTTGGAGGGGATGCCAAAGCTGTGAAGTCCAGATCAAAGTCATCAGTCCTCGCAGAAGGATACCAAGAGCGACGGTTACGAGAACTGCTGCAAATACAGACTCCCCTGCCATGAATCTCATCAGAAAAAAGTATATGATGAAACCCAGGGTTAGACTAAAAATACAGGCCAATAAGAAAGATGGAATGGGACTTGCATATAAACCCATGGTCACTGTGAAAAGAAGGTAACCTCCAAGGGCCATCAATTCTCCATGGGCTAAATTTAAGACGCGACTCGCTCTGTAAATGAGTACATATCCACAACAGATCAGACAGTACAATGAAGCGAGGACGATTGTGTTCAGAATAATCTGCATGGAAATGAATGCCCGTATCTGAAACCCATGGGCTACAAAGGAGTAGAATACATGTAATGGTTTTTAAGGAGTTTTGGCTTATAGATCGTTCGACCAAAACTCTTCAGCAGGCCGAGGGTAAGTAGGTCTCGGCCTGCCGAAAGAAAGTTACTTGACCTCTAAGGGAGTCCAATCCTTAACGATTACAATCCCGTTTTTCTTTGAATCCCATTTGTAGACTCTATAATAAGTCGCAGTCCTATAATGGTTGTCCAGGGTCCATGCGAGAGGTCCTCCTTTAAGGCCTTTTATATCGACCTTGAGCTGATTCATAGCAGATCGGACTTTCTCTGGGTCCGGCGGCCAAGGGGTCTTCTTTAATATTTCCTCAAGAACCGTTGCCGCAATCCAGCCCTCCGCAAGCTGTGTGTAAGGGAAGATGCTTTTCTCCTTTTCACTGGCTGCCTTTATTTTCTTGTGGATCTCGCTGTTGTCAGCGAAGAAGGCATTGGTTCCGAAAACATAGAAACCATCATCTTTCAGTCGCCTGAGTTCATCTTCCGCATTGATATGGGCGTAAGCTAAATACTTACCCTCCCAGCCGAGCTTGCGCAATGCTTCGAAAACCCTCACTTCACATCCCCATGGAGCCCACGCATAAGCCCAGTTAGCACCTGCACTCTTGATCTTGGTTGCAAATGGAGTGTAGTCCGGGGTAGGGGGAGGAGTAACTTCTTTATCTACAGCCTCGATCCCCATGGTTTTGGACAACTCTTCGGCAAAGTCGATCTCACCTCGCGAAATAGGTATATTCATAGCCACCAGGCCTAATTTTACCGGACCTTTTGCCTCTCCTTTGATGAACGAAAGCGCAAAGCGGCTGTCATACTTTGCACCAAATGCAGTTGAACAATATTGATAAGGATCTGCTTTGGGAGGGTATACGTTATCGGGACAGACACCTCCTGCAAAAAAAATCGGTACCTTGAACTGCTGAGCCACCTGTACCATCGGAGCATAGGTACTGGATAGACTGGCATTGATCAGAAGGAGTACCTTATCCTGAGTTACTAATTTCTTTGCATCAGCCGCAGCTTTTGAGGGCTGGGCTGCATTGTCCTCTATGATTAACTTCACAGGATGGCCGTTAATTCCTCCCCTGGCATTGACTTCCTTGAAATAGATATCCAATGCATCTTTTACAGGTCCATAAGTCTCTGCCCCAGGTCCTGTCACAGCCATGCTGCACCCAACCAGATAAGCCTCTTGGGCAAATGCCGGTGTTGAAAGAATTGCTATTAAACAAACCCGCACTACAATTCCAAATAGACTTTTCTTTGACATGTCGCACCTCCTATTTTATTTTGATTCCTTAATTGGATCCAAGGTTATCGGGTTAATAAATTACATTCCTAAATGTCTGTAATGTTATTATACATAGATTCGATAAGAGTTCTAAACTTCTGGTACATAAGTTCACGCTTAATCTTTCTTGTCGGGGTGACCGGTCCTCCATCTTCGGCCGGAATCAATTCAGTGGGTATAATCCTAAAAGCTTTTACTTGCTCGTGAAAGGGTAGATTCTCATTTGCTTTTCCTATCTCCGTCCCAATGAATTTTATAATATCGGGGTGCTGTATCAAGCTTGCAAAACCGGTAAAAGGTATATTGTGTCGACTTGCCCAATCCGATACAGTTTCGAAATCAATTTCAATCAGGCAGGACAGGTATTTATAGCTATGGCCGAAAACCACAGCTTCGCTGATATAAGGGTTGGATCTTAAAACATTCTCAATGTACATCGGGCTGATTTTCTTCCCATCAGAAGCTATTATGAAATCTTGGACACGGTCTATGATTCTGAGATTTCCATCCGATGTCCATTCCCCCACATCTCCTGTGTGGAACCATCCATTATCCTCCAGAACCTCAGTGGTGAGTTTATCATTATTCCAATAACATTCGAACATTTGTTTTCCGCGGACCAGAATTTCCCAGCTTTCTGAGAGCTTAACTTCCCAGCAAGGCAGAGCCACACCAACATTTCCAGGTCTGGGAAAATGCGATCCCTGCCCAGAAATAATACCTCCTCCGGTTTCGGTAAGCCCATACATCTCAGACACATTTACTCCATAGATCTGCCACAATGCCATGACCTCCGGCGGAAGAGGTGCACCTATTGAAAAGGCAATTTTAATTTTGTCGAACCCAATTTTGTTGAGGATGGGTCTCAATACGGCTTGGTAACAGATAAAATAAGCGAGGTTTAATAAAAGGCTCTTCCTACCGTCCCAAACATTTTTCATATGGCGCCGGCCTATTTTTATAGCCATACGATAAGCAAGTATTTTTAAACGGCTGGAATTTTCGATCCCAACAAAGATACTTGAAGCAAATCTTTTAAGGTATCTTGGTACGGTGAATAAAACGGTCGGGGCGATTTCAAAAAATGTTTGGCTAAAATCCCCAATGTCCTCACCATAGTGAGGAACAATAGGTGAAAGCAAGGGCAATGTTAATGCAACCATTTTACCGAGAGCGTGACATAATGGGAGGTATACCACCGTCCGATGCGGAAACTCCGCCAAAATGGGATAACGTTCAATCAACGTGTAAGCAACGGCTAAATGGTTTCCATGACTCATGAGAACGCCTTTGGGATTACCTGTCGTTCCCGAAGTATAAGCGATGAACAATCCATCTGAAGGTTTAACCCTGTTAACCATTTCTTCAAAGGCCCCTGGCATTATCTTGAGCTGAGCCTCCCCATTTTGTACAAGCTTTTCATAGCTGATCAATGATGGATGGTCATACATGAATATCCCCTTGGTGTCAAAAACAATGATATGCCTCAAGTTGGAAACCTTATCAAAAAGGGGAAGAATACGGTCTAAATATTCTTGGTTCTCAGCAATGAACATACAAGCTCGGCCATCATTCATCATATAATGTAATTCATTTGGCGGAGAAGTAGGATAGATCCCATATGTTACGGCGCCTAACGATTGAGCAGCCAGCTCACAAATTACATATTCCTCACATGGGTCTCCCATCAATGCAACGCAATCACCATGCTTGAGTCCCAGTTGTATAAATCCCGCCGCACAACTGGCAACCATCCGATGAAACTCCAACCAAGTGCGTTCTCTATAAATACCAAGTTTCTTTGTTCGAAACGCTACCTCATGGGGAGTGTTTTTTACCCTCTCCAGAAAAAGTCTCGGAATGGTCTTATTTCTTAACTCTTGGTATTTTGGGGAATAATCCATTTCCTCTTAGGCGTTATAGATAGGAATCTATTTATTGAAAAGTTTCCATTAGATATTTGTATAAAAACCAAGAAATGTCAACGGGTGGGATTTCCTGGTAGCTATTTCAGAGAGGTATTTAAAAAGTTGAGAAATATATGGCAAAAACTTTATAGGCAGAATATTTTTCAGCCTCCGTTCTTATCTTAAACAAAAATCTAATATGAAAAGCGCCTTGTTTTCACGATTTTGGAATCCCCTCTGGACTCCAACCTCTCAGGGCGTAGTAATCCTGAAGCATTCTTTGAAGGTCTTCTCTTCGGATCGTCTTTCCATCTTTGCCTAAAGGTTCATCAAAAAATCTCTTTGGAAGGGTGTCCTCCTTCGGGGTGAGGCCTTCACGGAGATTGAACCTTCGGGTTTCGTTCTGAATTGTGGATGAAATTTTTCTCAATCCATTTTCATCCATTTTTAGGCCTGTGGTCATCTCAACGATCGTCGACAGGTAACTCCAATCCCAGTAGATGTCCCGATAGAATCTGCATAGGATCAAGGAGTCGTGGATATTAAAGCGATCTTCGAATTCGAGAAAGAGTTTTGCCTTTCCCTCCATCTGATCCATCGGGATCATCCCGGCAAGTTCAGCCTTATAGAAGGTGGTTCTTAAATGACAAGCTCCACGATCTGAAGTGGCATTGGCGAGCCCCATTCCCTTAAGGACTCTTGGATCGTAACCCGCAGGGTCAAGGCCTTTCACGTGGATGGCCACATCTTCCATCTCCCAGGTTTTTGCAGCATGCCGGATTCCTTCTGCTAAAATAGCACCGACCCCTTTCTTCGATGCGATATCATAAAGAAGTTGAGCGATCTTATCCACAGCTCCCCAAGTAATCTTTTCTTTAATCCGGCCGATCTCTGAAGCTTCAATGGCAAAGGCGCATAGGCTCCCGGCAGAGATGGTGTCCATACCCAGGCGGTCACAGATATCATTGAGATAAGCGATCTCCTCAATCTCATGGATCATGCATAGCCCACCAAAGGCATAGATCGTTTCATATTCAGGTCCCTCGATTTTTAGGCCTTTATGCCTCCCCTCTTTAACTTCGCTTAGATCTCCACAGGCTATAAAGCAACGGAGACAGGCAGTGGGTCTGACCTGACACCGTTCGAGAAGAGCTTCTCCGCTGATCTTCTCCCATCCCTCAAAAGTTCCGAGATGCCAATATTTTGATGGAAACGCACCTACTGAATTAGTGATAGCCACCAATTGAGGTGTGCCTAGCCTTCTATAATTTTGAACTCCTGGATTATCTTTTCCACGCTCTAAAGTCTCCTTTGCAAACTGCTCGACCCGATCAGGATAGGCGATCTCCTTTTTCTTTTCACCGTGAAAAACAATGGCTTTCATTTTTTTGGAGCCCATCACTGCACCGACTCCGGTCCTTCCGAGGGATCGCCAGTAATCATTTTCAATGACAGCATATCGGACCAGATTTTCTCCAGCAGGACCAATGACCAGAGCACCCGCACCCTTTTGATTCACCCTTTTTAAAACTTCATCCTCTGTGGAGTAGGTATCCTTTCCCCAGAGGTCTTTTGCCTCATGGAAGATAACCTTTTGGTTAGAGATCTCGATCCAAACTGGTTCACTCGATGCCTCATCAAAAATAAATGCATCATAACCTGTCCGGCTCATCGGTTCTGCTACTTTCCCGCCGGAGTAAGACTCAGAAAAGATTCCGGTCAGGGGAGATTTGGTGAAGACACCATGCCGGCAGGAACCATAGATTCGGGTATTGGTGATTGGGCCAGTACAGAAGATGAGTTTGTTATTTGGAGAAAGGGGATCAACGCCAGGAGGATTTTCTTTCATAAGGAGATAAGTACCGAATCCCTTCCCACCCAAATAGGTTTCATAAACCGAATCAGGGAGGGCCTCCTCTTTAAAGGTTTTTGTTTTGAGATTGATCCTAAGAATTTTATTAAAGAAGCCTTTCATTTGATTTGCCTTTCTGATGGAAGATTAGTAAGCGGATTTGTAAATGACGACAGCATCTTCGAGGATAACTTTTCTTGGGTTATTCGCCAATAGTCTTGTTACTTTCATGGCTGCTTCGGCTAACCGGGGAATCGCGTCCTCCGGGATTCCAACATCTCTGAGCCTCCTTGGGACTCGAATGTCTTCGGAGAGGCGTTCTATAAATCTCACTGCTATTTCTGCTCCAACTAATTCAGAGATTCTTTCTACCTTTTCTCCAAAGGCTTTTGCCATCTGAGCAAACTTATGAGGGCATCCCAATATATTATAACGCATCACATAGGGAAGCATCAATGTATTGGTGAGTCCATGGGCAAGATGGAATTCTCCTCCGAGGGGATAAGCAAAGGCATGGACAGCACCGACGCCAGCATTGGCAAAGGCTATTCCTGCGAGGAGGCTTCCCTCCATCATGTTCGTACGGGCAGGCAGATTTTCACCGTGTGCATAGGCCATCCTTAAATTTTTTGAAAGGAGTTCCATGGCTTTGAGAGCAAAAAGGTCTGATAAGTTAGTAGCGTTTATAGAATAGTATGCCTCAATGGCATGGGTTAAAGCATCCATTCCTGTGAAGGCTGTCACGGAAGGGGGAAGGCCGATGGTAAGTTTGGGATCGACGATGGCGACCTCAGGGAAAAGGGTAGGGCTGACGATCCCTTTTTTCAATTTTTCTTTTGTATCGGATAAAATGGCGATGGGGGTGACTTCGCTTCCCGTCCCCGCAGTGGTCGGAATAAGGATCACAGGGACTCCTGGATTGGGGACGAGATCGATTCCAAAAAAGCTGTCTATCTTTCCGGTATTGGTGATCATGATCGAAGTCACTTTGGCGATGTCAAGAGAACTCCCACCTCCGAAGCCGATGATGAGATCGATTCCCTCTTTTTTGGTCTTCTCAACGCTCTTTTCAACGACTTCAATTCTGGGATCCGGTTCCACGCCATCGAAAATAACAAAAGGAAGACCAACGGACTGAAGGGATTTCTCAACGCTTTCGAGAAGGCCAGCCTGAATAACGCCTGGATCGGTGATGATCAGAACTTTCTTCGCTTTTAGAAGTTGAGCTTCAGTACCTATTTTTTCAACCGCTCCCAGTCCAAAAAGAATTCTCCTGGTTGTCCTGAATAGGCTGAGTTTTTCTATCATGGTATCCAACCCCCCTTGAATCCGTTTGGATCGTTAATTTTGTTGAGATTGTTTAAATCGTTCATTTCTTCAATCGATCAAAAGATTCTAATCTAAATGGTCATAACGGTCTAACTGTATTAAAACTACTTCCCAACAAGCTTTAAGAGTCTTTCGTTTTCGAGGATTTCCCGAGGATGTCCCTCAAATATAATTTCTCCTCTTTCTATAATATAGGTCCTCTCTGTGACCTGCGATACGATTCGGACGTTCGATTCTCCTAAGACAATAGTCACTCCCAATTTTCTAATCTGATTTAATGCTTCCATAAAATGATTTACTACGAGAGGGGCCAGTCCTTCGAAGGCCTCATCCAAAAGTAATAATGAGGGATTGAGTGCTAAGGCTCGGGCAACGGAGACCATCTTCTTTTCCCCTCCGCTCAAGTTAAGCCCTTTTCTGTCCAAGAAATCCTTAATCTTTGGGAAAATAGCAAAAATTTTTTCGTAACTAAATATCTCTCCCTTTCCACGAACCCACGTCGAAAGGTTAATATTTTCTTCCACGGTTAGCTCTGTAAATATTCTCGTATCTTCGGGGGAATATCCAATCCCCGAGAGGACTTTCTTTCGTGGAGAGAAAGAGGTAATGTCTTTTTCCTTGAAAATGATCTTGCCCGATCTGGAGGGATAGAGACCAATGGTGCTCTTGATAATTGAACTCTTTCCTGCCCCATTTCTACCCAGGAGGCAGACGATTTCCCCTTCGTTCACACCCAACGAAATATTTCTTAAAATTTGGGTCGATCCGATAAAGACGTCTAAATTTTCAATCCTAAGTAACATCTCAATTAACTCACGATACCAAATACGGTAGCTTTGACTTCCTTATTTTCCATAACTTCATTCGGTTTACCTTCTGCCATGATCTTTCCTTCATGCATCACAATCACTCGATCCGAATACCCCGAAACAATATCCATATCATGCTCAATGATGAGAGTTGAGATCCCCTCCTTTTTTATTGCGGACACAATCGAATCCATGACTTTAAATTTATCGTTCGTAGCCACTCCGCTGGTGGGTTCATCCAATAGGAGGAGTTTTGACTTCAATGCAAAGGCAATGGCAATATCAAGAATTTTTAAATCCCCTTCAGAAAGGCCGGTTGGAGTTAGGTCCTTTTTATCCGACATATTAAAATTATCGAGAATCTTGATAGCCTCATCCGTTACAGAGGAATAGCGATCCGCTGGTAATAGTCCCCTACGTATCATCCCATATTTTGAGAAGAGGGCCGTCCTGACATTATCCAGGACCGTGATATTTCCAAAGAGTTGGATCAATTGGAAGCTTCGGCCCACACCCAATTTAATCCTGATATAAGGGGAAGCATAGGTAATATCCTTATCAAAAAATAGAATGCGTCCGCTATCCGGCTTTATATACCCACTGATTAAATTGACTAAAGTCGTTTTTCCAGCTCCGTTGGTGCCGATAATAGAAACAATCTCACCCTCCCGGATATCCATATTGACATTATCGACGGCCCGGACAAATCCAAAATGTTTCTTCAAATTATCTATGGTTAACATGGTGTTCCTTTAACGGTTTTTCTTTTTATCTTTGCCAGTAGGCTAGCGATGGCTCCTGCAACCCCATTTGGGAGGAGGAGGACGAGGACAATCAGCGTTGCACCGATGACGAACATCCAATATTGTGTATTCCCCATGGCATATAATTTTAAGTAGGTGAAGAGGATGGCCCCGATGATGGGTCCTTCCAAGATCCCGAAGCCTCCAAGCAATGTCATATAAACGATTTCACCTGAAAAAACCCAGTGGGATAAGTCTGCTGTGACATGGCCATTCACAAAAGACCAAAGGGCACCGCCTAACCCAACGAACATTCCAGAGATGATAAAGGCATAAAGTCGATAACGGCGAACACGAATACCAATCAACTCTGCCCGTACTTCATTATCTCTGATCGCCTGGAGGGCTTTTCCGAAAGGAGAGCTGACAATTCCTCTCATAATCACACAGCTGATAGCAAATAAAACCAACAAGAAATAGTAGTATGTTCCGGAAAGAAACTCGGGCCTCCTGATTCCTTTAAATGATATACCAAGCAGGGTTGGAAGAGGAACACGAAGTCCATCGGATCCTCCGGTAAGGTGATAGAGCTTAAAGAGTAATGCATAGAGAAGCATGGAAAGTGAAAGGGCGAGGATGGAGAAAAAGATCTTTGTATGCCTTACACAGACAAAGCCGAAGATGATCGAGATGATGAGCGAAAAGAGCAGGGCGGCCGGGATCAATATTTCGAGGGAATAGGCTCCTGGAAAGTACTTTGCAATCATTCCAACGGTATAGGCTCCTACCGCAAAATAGGCGCCGTGACCAAAGGAAAGTAAGCCTGTATATCCTAAAAGAAGGTTGAACCCCAGCCCGACAATGGCGAAGGTCAGCCCATATTCAAAGAGCATAAGGTCATGGATAGAGAGAAGACGAGGAATAAATAGTAAAATAATGAAGATCAATACATAGGCAACCCATCTTGGATTTTTAACCATTTCCCTTAAGCGCACCTTCTATCTCCCAAAAAGACCTTGTGGTTTAACGACCAGAATGATGCCAGCAATCATAAATAATAGGGGTAATTCTATTTCTGGAATGATGGCGATGCCGAAAGATCTTGTAAACCCTACAAGCAGGGCTCCCACCAAGGCGCCTTTAAGGCTTCCGAGGCCACCAACGACGACCACAATAAAGGCGAGGATGAGGGGCTCCATCCCGATGCCTAATAATGCCGGAGTGGTCGGAACCACCAAAGCTCCTGCCAGTCCAGCCAATCCGGATCCCAGCACAAAGGCAAAGGTGCTGAGCCTCCCAATATCGAGTCCTAATCCTGTAGCCATTTCTCTATCTAAGGAGATGGCTCTTAGCATAATTCCCAGTTTCGTTCTTCCCATAAAAAACCAGATGAATAATCCAGCAAGAAAGGTAATAAACATCACAAATAAAAAGTATATGGGATAAACATGTCCTAAAATATCTACCTTGCCTAAAAGTTCAAAAGGGGCAGAAGCATAATAGGCCTGTCCTCCCCAAATCATTTTGATCACATCTTCGAGAAGAAGGAGGGCTCCAAAGGTAAGTAAGAGTTGGTATTCCAGAGTCCTTTTATACATAGCCCTTATCAAGGACTTCTCCATTAAAAATCCAACGATGCCGGCAAGCACCAATCCACTTAACAGCGATACAAAGAGGATAAATACTGGAACCTTTCCCACAATTTGTATGATGGTCCAGGCAGCTATAAAGGCGCCAATCGCATAGAGAGAACCATGAGCCAGGTTAAGAATTCCCATGACACCTAATATGATATTAAGGCCCAGGGAGGTGAGAAATAAAAGGGCTGCGAAATATAAACCATTCAGTGTGTAAATGACCCACATTGCCAATTCCTATTCAAAAAAATCTCACTCCTGCCCGTGATCGAGCAGGAGTGAGAGAAGAAGGAGTCTACTTATCATTTCCAACTATTGATCCAATCCACTGTCCTCATGCCAACCGGTGCATTCACCTGAGCAGCTGGAAAGATTTCCATCCTTTTTGGATCAAGGATAGGGAAAGGATATTTCGGCGTTAACTTTGAAATCCCAATTAAGACATCTTCAATGGCGTTATGGTCCTCTCTAATCGTTATATTACCAGAAGGAGAGGGAAACGTCAGACCGGTCATTGCCTTTGCAATTTCCTCGATGGTTGGCCAACCCCCCGCTGTTTTGGCAGCCTTCTCTACAGCATTTTTATAGGCATACAGTGCCTGATAGGCATGGTAGCAGGGATAAGTAGGATATTTTCCATATCTTTTTTGATACTCTCCCACAAACCATTTCTGTAAGCCTGCGCTCGTTTTGTCAGGAGGTGTAAACAGAAAATAATGGGTTCCAGCGCAACAGATAATCTGTTCTTCCGGATAATCCTTTCCCACTTCTTGAGGGTAAGGTTCACCACGTGAATAAGCCATCTTAATCTTCTTAAAATAGTCCATCCCCAAGGCTTGCTTCGTGAAGGTAACGGCATCCCCTCCCCAGAGAGATGAATGGACGATATCCGGCTCCGCTCCTATCAAGGCGCTGATATGGGCGGTAAAGTCTGTGTTGCCAAGAGGTGGCCAAAGGGTTTTGACCACCTGAACTTGCGGCATCAATTTCTTCATGGCCGTCTCGAAGATGAGCCAGCTGTCCCGACCCCACGCATAATCCTGGTTTATCCCAGCGATCTTTTTAATGTTTGGATAATATTTTTTAATAAAGAGAGCTAACCCAATATTGTCAATGCCCAGATGTGCGGAGCTTCTAAATCCCAACTTGAAGTTCGGAACTTCATATGGAGATTTTTTCCCTTCCATCAGCTCATGGGTTCCACAGTCATAGGCAACGATCAAACCGCCACTCTCGTCTGCAAGGGGAAGAACAGCCAGACAGGATGCTGACGAAATGTAACCCAGGTCCACATCCACCTTGTCTTCGAGAATCAATTTTCTGGCAAGCTTGACCTGAGCATCCACACCCCCGTTCTCATCTTTGCTAAGAAGTTCAATCTTCCGGCCGAGTATTCCACCTTCTTTATTGATCACATCCGCACACATCTTGTAGGTATTATCACCAGGGATACCAAAGGGAGCTGCTGCAGCGCCGGTTAAGAAACTCACCGCAGCAATTTTTATGGGTGTGGTGGGGATGGGTCTTTTAGCTTGGCCAATGGCCTTGGTGCCGCCCCCAAGAGCCCCAACCGATACAGCGGTTGCCCCCATATATTTTAAAAACTTTCTCCTCGAAATCTTTTTTGACATTATTCCTACCTCCTTCCTTTCTGATGGAGAATTCCATCAAGGTAAAGTTAAAAATTTATTTATCTCACCTCCTCTTTTTGAAAATATTTTTCATTTTAGACCTTGATATTTTTATCAAACAGAACAGGTTGATGTCAATAAAATTGTTGGTAAGGAAATTGATCCATCACTGGAATCACTGGAATCTCGACTCAAAAATATTTTTATGATAATCTAAATATTAAACGTAATAGATTTTTCGTTCATATTCTGTAAGGGGGAGAGAATATTTTTATGAAAGGGAAGATGAAAGCGGCCAGATTTTATAAGGTGGGAAAGCCCCTGAAGATAGATTTAATCCCCATCCCTGAGCTGGGACCAGGAGATGCCTTAGTTAATGTGAAGGCCTGTGGCATCTGCGGTTCGGATATTCATATTGTTTATGAGGAGGTGACTCCGACGGCTTACACACCCATCACACTGGGCCACGAACCTTCTGGAGTAATCGCTGCTTTGGGGCAGGAAGTCGAAGGTTGGAAAGTTGGAGAGAAAGTGACCATCAACCCTTTTCTTACTTGCGGGAAATGTGTCAATTGCCTTTCAGGAAACTCACAAATCTGTATGTCCCGACGCGTCATCGGTATTCATACAGAAGGAGGACTCGCAGAATTCTTAAAGATCCCTGCAAAGAATCTTGTTCGTTTACCTAAAAATATTCCTTTTGATCAAGGAGGGATTGCTGTCGATGCCGTGGCCACTCCCTTTCATGCTATTACGAACAGAGGAGGACTTAGGGTAGGAGAGAAAGTTGCAGTTTTTGGTTGCGGTGGATTGGGTATCCACGGAGTTCAAATTGCAAAGGTTTGCGGTGCATCATTGGTGATCGCTATGGATACCATTGATTTGGCCTTGGAGAGGGCGAAGAAAGTGGGGGCTGATGAAGTGATCAATACAAAGAGGGAGAAACCGATTCAAAAGATCAAAGAGATGACAGGAGGAATGGGCGTTGATTTGGCGCTGGAGTTTATTGGTCTTAAGGAGACAATCGATCAGGCCATTGGAGGTGTGAGGGTAGGGGGGAGAGTGGTAGTCGTTGGCCTTGGACCTGAGACAATCTCACTCCCTCCGCCCACTGCGTTTGTCCGGACCGAATTATCATTACTCGGTTCTTATGGTTCGACGACATTAGAAATCCAAAACGTGATTGACCTGGTTGCCAGTGGTAAATTGAACCTTACAGAATCCATTACAGAAAGATTTCCACTGGAAGAAGTGAATAAGGGATTAGATCATCTCCATAAAAAGATAGGGAATCCCATCCGCATTGTCATAGTACAAGAGTGATAAATTGTGAAGGTTGAGATTTGACTTCTCGGTTACCATCAAATTTGGTGCCGATGTCTTTCTGTAATCTTGATTTTTAAATTTCATCCCACAATGCAGCATTGCAAATCGAAATCTAGAAAATTAAAATTATAGAGAACTAAAATTACTTGACAAAACCATCCATCTCTATGTCATATATGCAACAAGATTCTTCCGTAGACGATCCAGGCGTATGACGGCTACCCAGACCCATACCTTGAAATCCCGGATTGCGGGTTTCGCGTGGAAACCGCTGATCATGCTGGCTGTGGTGGCGGCCGCATTTGCATTGGTGTATTTTACGCCGGCGCGGAGATATTTCGGCAACATCCAAAGCGTCAAAGGCTGGCTGCTTTCGCTGGGGTGGGTGGGGCCGGTGGCATGGATGGGAATTGTTTTCGTGCTAGTGGCCGCGGGCATACCGCGTCTGCTGTTCTGTCCCATCAGCGGCCTTGCGTTTGGATTCTGGCACGGCCTGCTGTGGACGCAAGTGGCGACACTGGCCGGTTATTATACCCTGTTTCTGTTTGTGCGCTGGGGCGGCCAAGATTTCGTCCTGCGCCACTGGCCGCGCGTCGGGCGACTTAAGGAGCATTTTCACGGGCATTCGGCGGCGCTGCTGGTCTTTGCCGTGCGTCAGCTCCCCATCAGCGGGCTGATCATCAATTTTCTGCTGGGGCTGTCGCCCATTCGACACCGCCACTTTCTTCTGGGAACGGCCTTCGGGATTCTGCCCGAGGCTATCCCGTTCACGCTGGTAGCCAGTGGCATGTTCAAGTTGACCGCCCGAAACACACCGCTCTACATCGCTGCTGCGGTGGGAGTTCTCCTGTTGGTGTGCGCCGCCTTGTGGTATTTCTCCCGCCATTCAAAACTGCTGGCCGAGCTGCGCGATGAACCCGAGGCCTCGGAAGAGGAAGCCGGGGTCCCTCCGCCCGAGGCCTCCTAACGGAGATCTAACACAGTCAAGTTTGTAGTTATTGGTCTAAGATTTAATCACCTTTGTAAGGTAGGGGCCTCATTTTCTGATGGTAATTGCCAATTACTTTCAACAATCTTCCATTTCGGAAGTCTATTCTCAGAATTTTACCAGGGTGAAAATCCTTTTCCAGTTTCGACCCTATTTGCTGAGTGTAAGATAGACAGTTTGTCACATCAGCGTCCTTTCTTGTTACTTTTTAAATTCAAAATCGAATAACGTTTTTCTCTCTTGGAAAAAAAATTTATAAATTCCAATAGATACATTTCTTTTAAAATTTTATCTATATGGCACACAAGATGCAGGGAAATAAAAAGGGTTTACTTTGTTTACAGGGTTTACAGATCTAACAACCAGGCAAGAATGGTTTTGAATAAAACCTCACAAAAAGGGCTTAAAAATGGTTGGACAAGGGCCACGTTTATCCTGAGGAAGGATTATTTAGAGAAACTCAAATCATTATCCTACTGGGAAAGAAAGAAGATAAAGGAAGTAATCGATGAGGCTTTAAGGTCGTATCTCAAGGGGAAAAAAATCAGAAATAGGATGAATAGATAATCTTCGCATCCTAATAATTGAGATTTAAGCAGTTCCGTTATGTTTCAGAATATACAGAAAAAAGCTTATGTTAAACCTAATGCTGTTTATGAAAATACAAATTATAATTTATTAAAATGATTAAGAATTTATTAATTTCTAAAAGAAGCTTATTGACTATCTCAGCGCTCATCCTTTTCCTAGCATGGCTGCCTTCAACCCGTGGAGAGTTAAGGAATAGGAATGAAGACCTTCAAGCAGTCCGAGTTCCCATTCTTCTTTATCATCGTTTTGGGCCTGTAGCGCGCGACAGCATGACGGTGACAACAAATGCTTTCGAGTCGGAGCTGAAATATCTCAGGGACAATGGCTATAAAGTGATACCCGTCAGAGAACTTGTGGACTATTATCTCGGGAAAAGGCCACCCCCTCATCCCCATTCAGTCGTAATTACCGTTGATGACGGCCACAAATCGGTCTATACAGACATGTTACCTCTTGTCAGAAAATACCATATTCCAGTCACCCTTTTCATATATCCTTCGACCATTTCTAACGCACCCTATGCCATGACATGGGGCCAGCTTAGAGAGATGAAAGAAACAGGGCTTTTTGATTTCCAGTCTCATACCTATTGGCATCCTAACTTCAAGAAAGATAAGAAAAGGTTAAAATCGGCTGAATATGAAAGTTTTGTAGGCATGCAATTAAAAAAATCAAGGGAGAAACTGGAGACGGAGTTGAGTGTCAGAGTGAATATGCTGGCGTGGCCCTTTGGTATCTATGATGATGACCTCATCGAAAAGGCCATAGAAACGGGATATGTGGCCACATTTACTATGGAGCGGCATCCTGCAAGTAATTTTGACAACGTTATGGCTCTCCCCCGTTACCTTATGACGAATGGAGAAAGAGGTGGGACATTTGCGACAATCCTGGGAGACTCACCGAGGGGATAGAAAGATGCTCATGAGTAAAAAACGCAAAGCATTGATGGTGTTGTTTGTGCTCCTTCTCTTATTGATTCCAGTGTATGCTATGGCGTATACGACTGGAAGAGTCGTTGATTTTTTCACGGGGAAACCAGTCAAGGGAGCTTTTGTCACTTCGAACAATAATTTAGTCCTGACGGATGATAAAGGAAGTTTCACGGTGAACTCTGCCTTGAATAAATTGGCGGTAAGAGCGCCTGGATACGGAAGAACTGAGCAGATCATCATTCCTTTAAACGGCATGCCTCAAGAGATAAAGCTCATCCCTTTCACACCGAAAGCCCTTTACCTCTCCTTTTTTGGAATAGGGGATAGAAGCCTGCGAGAATCTGCAATCAAACTCATCCAGGAGACCGAGCTCAATACCCTTGTCATTGATGTGAAAGGGGACAGAGGCATGATTCCCTATAAAAGCTCAATCCCCCTTGCCGCTGAAGTGGGTGCCCAACGAATCACCACGGTAAAAGAGATGGCTGATCTGATGAGATCCCTGAAGGGGAAAGGGATCTACACCATTGCACGGATCGTTGTATTTAAAGACAACCCCCTCGCCCTGGCGCGGCCTGATTGGGCGGTGAAGACACAGGGTGGAGAGATATGGCGCGACAGGGAAAACCTGGCTTGGGTGGATCCATTTAATAAGGAGGTATGGGATTATAATATCAATATTGCCATGGAAGCGGCTCAATATGGATTTGACGAGATACAGTTCGACTATTTGAGGTTTCCTGATGCCTCAGGCCTCCGATTTTCGATGCCCAATACAGAGGAGGACAGGGTAAAAGCCATCTCTGGATTTCTCATGGAAGCGAGAAGAAGGCTGATTCCTTATAATGTCTTTCTCTCTGCAGATATCTTCGGTTATGTATGCTGGAATTTGAACGATACCAATATTGGACAAAGGCTTGAAGACCTTGCACCCCATGTTGACTATATCTGTCCCATGCTTTACCCCTCCGGATTTCAATATGGAATACCCGGTTATAGAAACCCTGTTGCAAACCCTTTTGAAATCGTCTATCTTTCCCTCAAACGAGCCCAGGAACGGACCAATCTCCCATCCCAGCGTTTCAGACCATGGTTACAGGCATTCAGAGATTATGCCTTTGACAAAAGATACTTCAATGACAAAGAGATCCTGGGAGAGGTTAAAGCAGCTGATGGATTTGGCTCCCATGGCTGGATGCTCTGGAATCCAAGGAACAATTATTCCTCAACGGGCCTGAGAAAAGAAAAACCATTGGGCTGAGATTCGTTCGTTTTATCTTTGCCGAAAAATAGAACATAAACTTTGAAGGAGCAAAAGACCGTGGAGCTGTGGAGAATTCTCTTTCCACTGATACTGTCTTTTATGATTGCCGTCTCAGCATCCTCTCAGGTGCTTCGGGAAGAGCAAATAGCGCCCATTTCAGAGATGGCGAAGAAGACGATTCAAGCTGGGAAGATTCCCGGAGCTGTCATTCTGATCGGGAACCAGGGGAAAGTTGTCTACCGACGAGCTTTCGGCTTTCGCGCGCTAAAACCGAAGAAATTGCTTATGGCATCAGACACCATTTTCGATATTGCCTCCCTGACCAAGGTGATTGCGACGTCTACGGCAGTGATGCAACTGGTGGAGAAGGGAAAAATGAATCTCGAAGACCCAGTTGCCAAATATTGGCCAGAGTTTAAAGCAAACGGCAAAGAAGAGATCACAGTGCGCGATCTCCTCACACACTATTCCGGGCTTCGAGCGGATCTGGACTCGAAGCCAAAGTGGTCAGGTTGCGAAACAGCCCTCAGTATGATTGAAGGGGAGAAACCCGTTCTTCCTCCCGGGACAAGTTTCATCTATAGCGATATCAATTTTATCATTCTGGGCGAGCTTGTCTCACGAATCTCTGGGGAGCCTCTTGACGTCTACTGCGCCGATCACATATTTAAACCTCTGGGGATGAAGGATACGGGCTTCAAACCTTCCACTGTTCTGCGGCCTCGTATCGCGCCCACCGAGTACCAGAACGGGACAAGAGGGAAGATGCTCTGGGGAGAGGTTCATGATCCAACGGCAAACAGCATGGGTGGTGTAGCCGGGCACGCAGGGCTTTTCTCCACTGCCGATGATCTTGCGATCTTTGCCCAGATGGTCCTCGATGGAGGCAGTAGAAAAAGTGTCCAGATTCTTAGCCCCCTTATGGTCGAGAGAATGATCATACCACAATCCCCGCCTGATAAAATGCCTTTAAGGGGATTGGGTTGGAATATCGACTCGTCCCTCGTTTCTGTAGGTTCTTTCGGACACAAAGGTTTTACCGGAACTGGAATCTGGATTGATCCGGTTTCCAATACCTATGTTATTATCCTGACCAACCGGGTTCATCCGAAAGGCAGAGGGAATGCTGAACCGCTGCGTACTAAGGTTCTATCGCTTGTCAGTGAGGCGATTGGAACTCCCGGTCGACCCCTACTGAGCAACTACTATGAACAAGGAAACAGCAACAGCAGAAAGGTGCAAACAGGAATCGATGTTCTGGTTGCCAAGAAGTTTGGTTCCTTGTCCGGATTGCGTGTGGGACTCATCACCAACCATTCGGGCATCGATTCAACAGGAAAGCGCACGGTTGACCTTCTCCATAAGGCGCCAGGCTTAAAACTAGTGGCGATTTTCAGCCCGGAGCACGGCTTCACTGGCGGGGCAGAAAAAAAAGTTAACTCGACAAAAGAGCCTTTGACAGGCCTGCCCATATATAGTCTTTACGGAGATGCTACACGTCCGACACAAAAGATGCTCGTTGGCCTGGACGCGCTCGTCTTCGACATTCAGGATGCAGGGGCTCGCTTCTACACTTATATCACCACAATGGGTTATGCGATGGAGGCGTGTGCCAAGAAAGGAATTCCTTTTTATGTTCTCGACAGGCCAAATCCAATCACTGCTTCACTGGTCCAGGGACCTATCCTGGACAAAAACTTAAAATCATTTGCTGGATATTTTTCTCTACCGGTGCGGCACGGTATGACGGTTGGCGAACTGGCTAAGATGTTTAATGTTGAGATGAAGATTGGCGTTAAATTGCACGTAATCAAAATGCGCGGCTACGAACGCACCCGCTGGTATGACGAAACCGGCTTGCGGTGGGTGAGTCCATCACCTAACTTACGCACCCTAACAGAAGCGGTCCTTTATCCAGGAGTCGGGATGGTTGAAGGTGCAAATGTGAGCGTGGGCCGGGGAACGGCTACACCTTTTGAGATTCTCGGCGCTCCCTGGATTAATGGAGAAGAATTCGCGTTATTTCTGAACAATCGTAAAATTCAGGGTGTCCGATTCATGCCTGTTGAATTCACACCGAACAGTAGCCAGTTTAAGAATCAATTGTGTCGTGGCGTCCAGATTATTCTCCTCGATCGACAGATCCTGGATTCTCCTGCCCTTGGAATAGAAGTCGCCAGCGCGCTTCACCAGCTTTATCCCAGGGACTTTCACCTTGAAAAAACACTGGGACTTATTGGTTCTCGTGAGGTTCTGCAGGCCATTAAAGATGGTCAGGACCCCATCTCCATTGTTCAGAACTGGCAGGGTGCGCTTGACCATTTCTGTAAGATGCGGTCGAAATATTTGCTCTATTAAGCAAGCTTCCTATAAATTAATTGGCCTCACGTGAAGTACCAAGTAAGCTAGGAGTGAAGTATTTTTTCATTCCTGAAATGTTGTTTTCCAATTTGAGCCAGTCCGTTGCTAAAACTTTTCAGACCTAACCTGTCCCCCAAAAATCGATCCAGATTTTGAGAGAGTTTTTAGGTTCGTTTATTATTCACCCTTTCTTCCCGTAACATTGACCACTCAAAGTATAGTGATTGTAATGACTGGTGAAGTCTCGAGAGAAGAGATGACCTGACGGTGTCATTTAATTCAAGTCCTATCCACTACAATCATTCAATTCCTACTATGCGTTTTGCCCAGCGCTTCTTCTGCTCAAGATTACCTAAACGGCCATACATCACCTTCTGGGTCTGAGGCGATCCTGCACCATGCATGGACTCGACCAGAGCTGTCCCTCCGCTCATATTTTCGATGAGCCTGAGGATCTTGATCCTGTCTTCAACAGGAATGCCTTTGACGCCTGCCAAATATTTCTTCACGTAATGGCCCACCTTACTGCTTTCCAGATCGCCCTGGAAAGGCATGGTGGCAACAATCCCTCCTGCAATATCATGGGCAAGGCGCGATATTTCATAGATATGGCGTGTGACATTATGCTTCGTCGTATTCGCCAGGAGCGGATCCGGATAACAAGCTCCTGAAGGAGTCTTGTATCCCATGGCAGAACAGGCCACGGACCCTGCATAGATCGTCTCGGCGAGGTGAATCATCTCTGCCAGTTTTTCTTTAATGTGAGAAGCATTGGCTGTTCCTTGATACTCCGCGGCCAATGCCGTGGCTCCTACCAGAACATCGGAGACTCCACCCTTGCAACCTCCATAGTTCTGGCGATGCAACGTGGCAAACCGTTCCACCAGTATTCCGGCCATATCATATTCTCCACAAAGGAAGACTCGTTCCCAGGGGACAAAGACATTATCAAAGATGATGAGGGCCTCTCCTCCAACGAGTCCAAAGGGATTGCCGACATCAATCCCTCCCTCAAATTTTCTTTCTTCATTGGTCTGGCGACCGAAGATGAGCACCACACCTGGTGCATTCAGGGGAATGGCGCAGGCCAGAGCATAATCTCGATCCTCTTCTCTCATTGCCTGAGTAGGCATGATGAGAATTTCGTGGGAATTGACACCCCCTGTCATATGGGCCTTCGCGCCTCGAATGATGATCCCATCGGATCTCCTTTCGGCAACGTGGGTGAAGAGGTCAGGGTCTGCCTGCTTTCCAGGGGAAAGAGACCTGTCTCCCTTGGGATCGGTCATGCCACCTACCACCATGACATTGCTATCCTGGACATAGATCAGATATTTCTTGAGCCGTTCGAAGTAGTCGGTCTTATATTTTTGATCAACATCATAAGTGGTCATGTAAGTGGCATTCAAGGCATCGAATCCCACGCATCGTTGAAAGCATGAGCCTGTCTCATGTCCAATGAGACGGAGCATTTGGACCTTTTTGATCAAATCATCCACACTCTGGTGAACGTGAGTGAATCGGTTGATCTTCCTGCCGGTAAGATGGGAGGTGGCTGTCATCAAGTCCTCATATTCGGGACGAAGGGCGAGCTCATAGGTGAGGGCGGCAGAGTTGATGTGGGGACGAATCCCCGGATGCTCGGTAATATCCTCCACAAGTTTTCCATTATAATAGACCGCATGATGAAGATCTTTCAGACTCTGGATATAATCCGCTTTAGTCACGATTCTTTTCATTCTTTTTCTCCTTTTTGTTCATTCCGCCATTCCCGTGAAAACGGGAACCCAGTGTCTGGATTCCCCGTATCAAGTACGGGGCAGGCCTGCTGGAGTTTAGCCCGTTCCACAAACGGGGCAGGAATGACAAGAAATGGTGGACACGTATAGCATTGCAAAACCTTTGAGCTTTCAGCTTTGAGCATTCCTGAATGCTCTTCTCAAAAATTTCCCTGTGGCGGTCTTGGGCACCTCTTTGACAAACTCAACCTGCCTTGGATATTTGTAAGCAGCCATTCGTTCCTTACAGTGGGCCACGATCTCTTCCTCCTTCACCTTTCCTTCGAATCCCTCCTTCAAAGCCACAAAAGCCTTGACGGTTTCTCCTCGGTATGGATCCGGAACTCCGACCACTGCGACTTCACGAACAGAAGGATGAAGATAAATAACATCTTCCACTTCTCTTGGCCAGACTTTGAATCCGGAGGCAATGATCATGTCCTTTTTTCTGTCTAAGAGATAAATCCATCCCTTACTATCCATTGTGCCTACATCTCCGGTAAAAAGCCAGCCCTGACGGATAGCATGGGCAGTTTCGTCCGGTTTGTTCCAATATCCGGGGACGATCCCCGGTCCCTTGATAGCCAACTCACCCACCTCTCCGGGAGGGAGCTCTTTTTCAGGATCACTCAGGTCCATAATCTTAGCTTCATGGCTCGGAATGGGGACTCCGATGGCAATGGCTCCGGTCGAGGGATCTACAGGTGCCCTCGATCCAAGAGGGACCAGAGTCGCAGGTGAAGTGCTTTCGGTAAGACCGTAAACATTGTGTATGTAAGTGCCTGTGAGTTTTTCGAATCGCTCGATAACAGCAGGAATAACAGGAGCTCCACCACTGTAAACTTTTCGAAAGGAGGAGAAATCATACTTTCCAATATCAGGATCATTCATCAAGGCAATAAAGACCGTAATGGCCGCGATCGTGCAGGTGGCCTTCCATCTCTCGATCATCTGAAATGTTGTTTTGGGATCGAAACGGTAAAATAGAATGAGGGGAGTTCCAGAAGCGATGCAGGTTCCAATATGGCCGACCATCCCTGTGACGTGAAAGAAGGGGGCTACCCCAAGCATAATATCGGAGGGCGTCAGCTTCCAACAATGACGATAAACCTCAGAGTTGAAAGCAACGTTCCCATGGGTATTCATGGCTCCTTTTGGAGGACCAGTGGTGCCGGATGTATAGGTGAGGTAGGCGACATCCTCTCGCGAAAGCTTGACCTCTGGAGGGCGTTTGCCTCTATACTTCTCGACGAGCTTCGTGAAGTCTAAGGTTTCCAGCTCTTTAACTTTTTCAACCCCTTTGAGAATCGAGGGGAGTGGACTTTTTGAATCGAGAAAATCGAGTTCTGAGGTAGTGATCACATGCTCAACTCCTGTTTCTTTGGCCACCTTTCGAATCATCTCTCCGTAGAGAGATTCCATGCAGACAAGAACCTTGACAGAGGCATCCCGAAAATAATAGGAGAGCTCCTTCTCCCTGTACATGGGATTCAAGGGGACAATTATTCCACCACTCTTCCAGATGCCAAACTGGCCGATGACAAATTGTGGGATATTCTGGAGGTAAAGGGATACACGGTCCCCTTTCTTCACACCGAGGTCTATCAGAGCACAGGCAAAGGCATCACTCATCTCATCCAATTCTTTGTAAGAGATCACTTTATCGAAATAGTAAAGAGCGGGCTTGTTGCCATGTAACTGTACTGTTTTTCCGAGGTGTTCTAAAGAATTTGTAGCTTCCGGAGTCAAATCAGAAGAGTAATCTTTCGGGTATAGAGAAAGCCATCGTCTTGACTGATTCGGTGAACTCATCAGAAATCTCCTTTCTGATTAAGTGATTTTAACCAGTTTATTAAGGTATCAAAATCATTTTCTCCTGTGACTGAACAATGGGGAATTTTTGCTGTATTTAGATCCTTGCCTGCGCAGGCTCTGTGACATCCACTCATGAGAACCAATATATCTATATCCGGTTCGTCATGGCGGAAGAAAAGAAATCGATCGTTGAATCGGAACTGAACCCGCTGAATCATCTCGACCCTTTCATAACCGGGGTTGCATCCCCCGCAGTATTTGATTCCGATCTTCTTCCTTATCTGCATTCCTCTCGGTTTATTTGGTTTGTCTAGTTTCTCTGGTTCTTTTTCTGTTTTTACGCTATGCACTTTGCGCTATGCCCTTTGCGCCATCACCAGACCGTCCAGCCCCCATCCACATAAATTACCTGGCCGGTGACGAAATCTGAAGCTGGCGCCGCCAAAAAGATGACCGTCCCTTCCAGTTCAGGGAGATAGCCCCATCGGCCCATTGGTGTGCGCTCATTGATAAAGTTGAACCGCGCGGGGTCATTCCGAATCTGCTTGACCATATCGGTTTCGAAATAAGTCGGGCCAATGGCATTCACACGCACACCCAGTTTAGCCCATTCAAGAGCCATTACCTTGGTCATCTGTTCAACGCCACCCTTCGAGGAGGCATAAGCTAACTGAGTGGCAAGCCCCACTTTTCCAAAAATGGAACTCATATTAATTACCTTGCCATATCCCCGTTCGATCATCTGAGGAACGACAGCCTGAGCCACTAAAAAATATCCTTTCAGATTAGTGTTGATGATCAGATCCCACTTGTCCTCAGGATATTCAAGGACTGGAACCCGATAGTTTGTACCGGCATTATTAACGAGTATATCGATGCGACCGAAGTGGCTCAGTATCTGTTCAACCCCTTTTTTAACTTTCTCCTTGGAGAGGACATCCAATTCGAACCCTGCGGACTTTCTTCCCATCGATTGGATTTCGACCGAAACCCGTTTGAGGTCAGCAGGATTTCGACCACAAACTGCTACGTCCGCGCCTGCTTTAGCCAAGGCTTTGGCTGAAGTTTCGCCCAACCCCTTCGTGCTTCCAGTCACCATTGCAACCTTACCACTTAAATCGAAAAGCTCCATATTATCCCCCCATTCCGATTGTGGAATGCGGATTGCAGATTGCAGAATGAATTGTTAGAAGTTTTTATGTTCCGAAATCCGTAATCCGAAATCTGAAATTGAATCACTTCCATTTCCCTTGAAGAGGAGTATTACAAAACTTGCATTTTCCATTCACCAAATTCATTTCAATGACGTCCATGTGCATTCTATGGATCACGTTCCTGTTACAGGATGGACAATAGGTTGAATTGTAAATATGGCCTGGGACATTTCCAATATAAACATATCTCAAACCATTTTTCTTTGCAATCTCATAGGCAGATTCTAAAGTGGAGACCGGGGTAGGGGAGAGATGGGTCAACCCTTCGACTCCCTGGGCTGAAAGCAAGGGGTTGCTCAGGGTTGACCCTGAGCGGCGCTTCTTCCTCCTGTCTTTAAAGGAGAAACCCGGCGCGGTCGAATGGGTCAATTTATAATCTGGATGGAATCTGGTGAAGTGAAGAGGGGTATCAACTCCCAAATTCTCTTTGATCCATAGACACATCTCATCAATCATTTTCGGATCATCATTTAAAGTTGGAATCACCAGATTAACAATCTCCAGCCAAACATTCTCTTTTTTAATGGTGAGAAGAGATTCAAGGACAGGCTTGAGTGTGGCTGAACAGACTTCCTTATAAAATTCTTCGCTAAACCCTTTGAGATCAATTTTGACAGCATCAAGAACCTTCAGAAGTTTCAAAAGTGGTTCTTGATTGATATACCCATTCGAGACAATCGATGTCTTAAGTCCGCTTTGTTTGGCAATGGAAGAGATGTCATAGAGATATTCAAAGTAGACAGTAGGCTCTGTATAGGTGAAGGAAACGGAATTAAGACCTTGTTTCTTGGCCTGTTGGATAATTTCTGAAGGAGAGTAGGAATAATGATTTAATTCTTCAAAGCTTTTCTGGGATAAATGCCAATTTTGACAGTGTTTACATCTCAGATTGCAACTCGCACAGGTGAGACATAACCTGAAATGGCCTGGGATGAAATGGTAGAAAGGGGCTTTCTCAATAGGGCTGATATCTACGACAGCAGGACAACCATAAACCAGAGTGTATAATGTTCCTCCTCGATTTTCTCTATTCCGACAGAATCCCCTTTTCCCATCGCTGATGACACACTCCCTCGGACAGAGAAGACATTGAACATCTTCTCTTTCTTTCTTTTTATAGAACATTGTTTCCCGCATATTAGCTTCAGAATAATACAGGGCTATTTTTACTGCAAGCCTATGCCTATCACCAATCTCTTATTTTGCTTGCCTTCCCGAACCATTTCGACTAAAATTTTATAAACTCTTTGTCGATGAAATAGTGGTATGGAGGCGTTAGACGATAACGTTAGGGTGAATTTGTCGGGGTGACTATGACTGAAAAGGTTGTGAGAAAAGGAAAAATGAAAGACTTCGTCGAAGTTAAGGAGAACCTTGCTTACTGGCTATCCAAGACTCCAGAGGAACGAGTGGCTGCGGTTGAGTATTTAAGGAGACAGCTCAATGGAAGTTCAGCAAGACTTCAGAGATCTGCTTGCGTTATTCAACGCTCACAAAGTTGATTGCATCATAGTCGGTGCCCATGCACTTGCATACCACGGGGCTCCACGGTATACGGGAGACATGGATATTCTTGTGCGCCCCGATTTGGAGAACGCTAAACGTATTCTCCGCGCACTTGGCGAATTTGGTTTTGGTTCTTTAGGTTTGAAGGTTGAGGATTTTGCAGCCCCTGATAAGGTAGTACAACTCGGTGTTGCACCGGTCCGCATAGATATTGTTACCTCGCTCACCGGAGTATCCTGGGAAGACGTGGATGCAGGACGGGTTGCAGGAAGTTACGGAGGTCTTGAAGTATATTACATAGGAAAAAAAGAGTTTATCTTGAACAAGCGAGCATTGGGGAGAAAGAAGGACATCGCGGACCTGGAGGCAATAGGCGAAGAATAGTCGCTCGGAAAAAATCAGAAAATACGGTTAAGCGGTCAGGTCTTGCAATATTACTTATTAGGCTGATGATTAATGAGAATTCAATCATGTAATAATGCAACGGGCTGTTGCCCAAACTCTCTTTCGAAAAACCCAAATTTAGGTTTTGATATATCCAATGCTAACAAAACCTTGGAATAGGGTTTGATTCATTTCATTAGTATTTAGACTTTTAATAAGACCTAA
>Ga0208321_1000171_pt1 | contig 65843 bp, 59 predicted proteins | sample June2015DPH_4_15_FD_184692 | JGI IMG/M metagenome (GOLD analysis project Ga0208321, IMG submission 184692) | Peatland microbial communities from SPRUCE experiment site at the Marcell Experimental Forest, Minnesota, USA - June2015DPH_4_150... | ecosystem: Environmental > Terrestrial > Soil >... | reverse complement strand
CAAGGAGCCGTTCCTCACGGCCAAAGGGCTCGTATGCTGTCAGGCCAATGGTTTGGCCTATGCTTCTACGATGGGATGGATGCGGGTGGAACCGCAACAACGGGATGCCCACCCAAGAGAAGAGGATCGTGGTGGAAGCATGAATCTCCCGACCTCAGTCGAGGAGAGAGTCAACTCAACCGTCTCAACCATCTCAGCTCCTCAAGGACGAGCGTGATTGCCTCACGAATGTTCGTGAGCGCCTCCTCTTTCGTTCGCCCTTGGCTGATGGCGGCAGGGATCTCAAGACACTGTACAACGTACCAGCCGTCTTCGCCCGTCTTGAGGGTGACATGATAGGTTTCACTCATCTCTATTCTCACAGTGATATCGGTTGCCTCTCGAATTTAGTTTTATGGTGACCGCATCGTGGCCGACCCTTATCGCCAGTCTTTCAATATCTGTAGATCGACCTTCTATGACCATAACTGGGCGAGCGCAAGCTCCCGACTTCTGGTCGTGTAGTAAGCGAGCCCTCAGCAGTTTTAGAGGAGTACATCCAGAGGCAGAGTAAGAGATGAAACGCAGCAACCTCTTCAGCCTCGCGCCGACACGGGAACAGCACCACATTCTCCAAGAGTTGGCCGTGAACTGCGCGAAGCTCTGGAACGAGGTCAACTACCTCCACCGCCAACAGTACCAGAACTACTTGAAGCTCGACTGGAACCCGCAAGCCTACAAGAAGTATGTCCCAAGAGCGAGCTTGTACCATTGGCTGGAAAGACGAGGTTACAGGTCTCCGACTAGACTGGGACAGGTGAGCCGGACGCCGGATCACACAGGTGGCTAGTAGTCCGCATCGAGGAGCCAGTAAAGTCTAATATATCATGTCTATGGTTTATCCAAACGGCGTGAGAGGATATGAAGAGGGTCTGGATTCTTGTCACGGTATTTCTCGGCTCACTGTTGGCTTTGAGTAGCTTAGCACCGGCATTGGCTGGAAACCCATCATTTTTCGCACCTGTCACAGACCCAGCCGGAATTGCGGTCTCTCGCTTCGTGCTGTTGGTCACTCATCCTTACTGGACTAATCCAAGGGAAATTCTGTCCATAGACGACCTCGGGCATGTGACCCTGTTTGCCACGCTCCCGGACAGAGTGAGTACGGATTTGCCGTCTGAGGAACTGATTGCCATATCGCCGGGCCTAGGAGGCTTTCCGGCCGGGTTCGTGTATGTTACGCAGGGAAAGAATATCATGCAGGTGAGCCCCAGCGGGTCGAGCGTAACCTTGTTTGCCACGATTCCTTCGCTACCTCCCTCCCACAACGGAATCACCTTCGACCATGTGGGCACATTCGGATACGACATGATCGTAACCGCAGGCACCAGTGCTCATACCACCGGTGCAAGCGGCGAGATATGGAGGGTAAACTCCGCGGGCGTTGCAACATTAGTTGCCACAGTGCCAGGCTGTCCATCTCTAATCACATGTCCATTACTCGAAGGAGTAGAAGTGGCGCCGCTAAGCTTTGCGCCATACGGAGGCCAAATCATCGTCACCTCTGAGAACACTGGTGAAGTCTTGGCAGTATCCGCCTCCGGAGTAGTAACTCCGATAACTACTTTGCCGGCCTGGGGTCCAGAAGACGTTCGGTTCATTCCGTCCGACCCCTGCAACTTCGGGAGGTCCGGTGGAATGTTCTTTGACTCTCTGTATGACGCTAATGCGGTTTGGAAGTTTCCACAAAGCGACTTTGTTGGGTTAGGTGGGAGCGCGCTCATACCCGATGAGTACACTCATACTATAAGGCTACTGACCTCTACCGGCGGAGGTATTACGGTTACCACCTTTCAGACTGGTCTTCCGGGTCTGCAGGAAGGTTCAACGATCGTGGATTGCACAGTGCCGTCGCCGTCGCCCGTCCCTGTGGGCGGCACCTTCCATGCCGTTGACAACTTTGAATTGCTTTCGCCGTGGCTGGCAGTCATCGGCCTAGTCGGCTGCATCCTCACAACCGCCGTGGTCATGAGGAAACGTCGGCCGTAGCTAGATCTGAGCGAGGAATCGAGCAAGCAACCCCACACCTTTCAAGGGTGGGATGAATTGCGTGTCAGCCTTCAGGCTGACCAATTCCGCGAGCACAACCTTCACGGTTTATAACTGATCAGTAGATCGAGAGAGGTAGAAGGGAACGTGATGCTTGTCGCCCGGACTGTGAAGATTCCAGTCCACTACGGCATCACGACGCATAAACTTTCAATTCTTGATTCACTGACAGCACGAACGGCATACGGTGTCTCGGTCTGGTCGAAGCTGTTCAAATGGGCGACAAATCCGCTACATCCAAGAAGAATGCGCGAAACTGGGGATCCCATCGGAAGCACCGGATGAACGCTGGTCAAGTCGAACATGCCACCGTTGCGGCTCACGCCATACGGAGCGCATAACGCAGAGCGTGTTCCACTGCTGGAACTGCGAACTCATCTACAACGCCGACTACAATGGAAGCATCAACATCGGATCTTGTTTCTTGGCATCGCCCCTGATCCGACCGGCCACAGATGATTTGGCCTATGCTCGGAATGAGCAGGCAAGAGAAATAGTAGCCTGCGAGCCGAGAAGCCCACATCCTTCAGGAGTGTGGAGCTAATCACATCCACATGCGGAGAGCGAGCCTTCAGAACTTAATAGGGGGTTTCATGTCACATATGTCATGTGACAGTTCATGATGCGCCCCTTCGTTGAAGCGATTAGGACTTTCAGGTGGGAGCCTTTCCGATCCGTAGATCTCGTCGAGAGGCTAGGGTACGCTAGTGGCTATGCAAGAAACTTCCTTAGCCAAGCCACCCGGCAGGGCCTGCTCATAGTCGAATCGAAGAGAGGAAAGAAGGAGAAGACCTTCAGGGCCAACCCAAGCGTGGTTAGAGAGATCGTTCTGAGAGGAGGAAAGGAAAAAACGGAGCTTCTCGAAGCGCTCGGCCTTCACTCAAAGTTCCTGGGCCAGTACGTCGCGTTGAGAGGATTCAGCGTAGTCGACCATGACGCGGACCTGTACAGCCTTGCGGAAAGGATCTTCCCCGACACGGAAGCCCAAGACGACGTCGTCATCACTAACGTCGGCACCCCAAAGAAGATCCTGACCGTTGAGATCTAGAGGCGAACCCATGATTGGCATCCATGATCGGCGTGGGAAAATGCTGGGCCTTCAAGGACGACGAACAGCCGCCCTACCCCACCATCGAGCTCACGGTATCGTCAGGTGATCGTAAAGCAACGATCAGCCCAAAAGTGGATACGGGCTTCAACGGGTCGCTCGCCATAGGCAGGGAAGCTGTTAGGAAGATGCGCCTGACCGCTAGGGGAACGGTTCTCATCAGAGCCGCCACCGGGCATAGCGAAGTGCCAGTCTACGCTGTGAAGATCCATCAACCCGACTTAGCGCTCAGCTTCACAACCCTCGCCATAGGTACCGAGCGCTCACTCGCGGGAAGAAAACTTCTTGAAAACAGAACATGGTTGCTGGACTGCGAACAGAGAAGGTTCTGCGCAACGACGCCAAAATCAGCCACCAACGATTAAGGTCGTCACGTCTGAATAGTGGAGCGACTGTTGCGATCGAGAAGGCAAGAGACATCGCTGTAAATCAAACCACTCGGGAAACCGCTAGGACAGTATGTGGGCATGTTTTCAATCGCCTGTAGGGTTTCCTCTCCGAATTCTCGTCTCCATTTGGGTCGGAGCCTCTCGAACTGTGAGCGGTGCGTTTGGGTTCTTCGTAACCCAATTCTGTTTGAGTATAGGGAGTGAGCTGTAATGCCTCAAAGCCTCAAAAGTGGGCTATTTTGACCAAATGCCAAGTGTAACACCTGATTATCATCCAACGGGTTACCTTCTAGAAATATGGCGACAATCATCTAGTTAACAGCATCAAAACTGGCTTAATTGTGATGCGACAGTCATTAGCCCACGCATTTCAGGTGCACACCACGCCTCAGAACATCGTCTCACCAAGGGGTCGGTTGAGCGTATTGTTTCCGAACAGTGGTAACTCGCTTACCCATCCCTCATTGGTGCGGTTTTGGCGTAGGAGCGTCAGAAATCGAAGCTGGGGAAGACTGAACGTGGCCGAACGGGGGCTTTACCGATGCGCTCTGTGGGTCGCCAAAGCCAGAGGCAACATCACCAACACAAGACTGATGGTGCAGGTCATACGGATCGCGCTGAAGCTTCTCAAGAACTTCCAGAACCGCATCCTCAAAGCCGGTAACGCTAGAGCCGTTGCGATGCTTGAGGAGTACGCACGACCGGGAGGAGTGTTCAGCTGGGCTCCACAAATGCGTGAATGGTTGCTTGACCGCAAGTACATCGTGTACCTTGGCGTATTGGAGGTGAATGCGTAGGATGAACAAAGATCAAGGAATCGGCACCGCAATCCTCGTGGCCAGCATAATCGGAGTTATCGTTTACGCGTGGCTCCTCTACGCTTACGCGATTGTGGTTCTGCAGATTACGGCGTTCATCGCAGTTGCAGCTATACTTGTCATCGCAGCTTGGATAGGGTGGACGATGGCGACGACGCCTCCACCAGCCGCATTGGAACCCGAGCCAGCCTCGCCAGAACCGAGCGCTTCAGCAGAGAAGCAGGCGTAGTCTTTCAGATCACTAGGCGAGCCTGGGACTCGTCATGTTCACCCAGAGTTGAGGCCAGGCTACTCTCCGCTCACCGCTTGCAGTCCAACGGAACTCGAATGCGCTCATTTCAGTCTGCCAGGTCAAGAGTTCAGTTCTGAAATGCTTTGACCAAGCTGTCGATAGTTGGCGCTGGGTATGTCGGGCTCGTCTCGGCGTGTTGTTACGCTGACAAAGGCTATTCCGTGATACTTCGCGAAATTGACCAGAGAAGATATGAAGCAATCCAACAGGGAAAGCCGCCCTTCCACGAACCTCTGATCGATGAAGCTCTGAAGCGTTCACTTTCCTCAGGAAGGCTCGTCGTCACGCAGGACATGCAAGAAGCGGTCCTCAACTCGGATATCATTTTTGTCGCCGTTGGAACCCCGAGCAAGATGGACGGGAGCATAGACCTAAGTCAGGTTCGGCTCGCAGCCAAGGAAATAGGGGCGACGCTGAAGCAGGCCGAAGGCCACCATCACGTCGTGGTCAGGAGCACCGTGGTACCAGGAACTACAAGCAAGATCGTCAAGCCCATCTTGCAGAAAGCTTCAGACAAGAATATGGGTGAGAACTTCGGACTTGCGATGAATCCCGAATTCCTGAGGGAAGGAAGCGCAGTCCACGATACTTACCATCCTGACCGGATCATAATTGGAGACCTGGATCCGAAGACGGGTGATTTCCTGGAAGATTTCTACGGCAAGTTTCACGACGGAAAACCCCCCCCGATTCTTAGAATGAGTTCTGCTTCCGCCGAAATGACCAAGTATGCAAGCAACGCATTCTTGGCGACAAAGATATCATTCATCAACGAGATCGCGAACATATGCGAGAACGTCAATGATGCGGACGTAATTCAAGTCGCGGACGCCATAGGTTTGGACGCACGGATAGGGAGAAAGTTCCTTGACGCGGGCTTGGGGTTTGGCGGTTCGTGTTTTCCGAAGGACCTGCGAGCACTGGTAGCTGCATCCGAACGATGCAATTACAGACCTCGGTTGCTGAAAGCCGTGCTTGACATAAACGCGAAACAAGCATTGAATGCAGTTCGACTTGCCCTTGAAGAGCTCCATTCTCTTAGGCAGAAACGAATTGCAGTACTTGGCCTCTCATTCAAGCCGGAGACTGACGATATGCGCGAGGCGCGATCGACGATCATCATCGAAAGGTTGCTGAAGCTAGGTGCGAAAGTTGTCGCCTATGATCCAGTAGCAAATGAGAACGCACGTCAGCTTCTGCGAGGAAAGATTGAGTACGCGAAATCTATGCAAGAGTGCATACGAGGTGCGGATTGCTGCATCGTTGCAACTGAGTGGGACGAATTTCAGAAATTGACCGCGGAGGATTTCCTCTCACTAATGAGAAGACCAGTAGTCGTAGATGGCAGGCGTATCTATAAACCGCGCAGCTTTGCGAAAAAAGTCCGGTATAGAGCCATCGGATTGGCGAATACTGAATCCTTGGAGCGGGTCTAGGGTTGTTCGCAGACGCGCGAGGTCTCTCCGTTCTAGTTACGGGCGGTGCGGGATTCATTGGAAGTCACCTCTGCGAGCGCTTGCTCACAGATGGCGCCAAAGTCACCTGCTTAGATAATCTATCCTCTGGAAAGTTGAGTAATCTCTCCGGAATAAGGCGGGAAAAGGGATTTCGGCTTATCAAAGGAGACGTACTCGATGCCAAGACTGTGAACAAGGCATTGAGAGGCGTTGATGCGGTCTGTCATCTCGCTGCAAAAGTCGGTGTCAAGCACTATGTTGAGCATCCAATAGACGTAATCAGAACGAACGTCTTCGGAACATACAACCTGCTCGAAGCGTGCAGGCGAAAGAGGCTGAAGCGTTTCATCTTTGCGTCAACATCCGAAGTCTATGGGAAAAACCCTGATGCTCCATTGAGCGAAGAATCCAGCCGAATACTTGGCCCAACGCGAATAGATCGCTGGTGCTACTCGACCTCAAAATCTGTCGATGAACATCTCTGCCACTCATACCGCAAAGAACACAAAACCCCCTAGTCATTCTTCGCTACTTCAACTCGTACGGGCCACGCCAAGACTCGAGCGACTACGGCGTCATCTCAATGTTCATGCGAAGGATCCTGAATAACCAGGCACCGCAAGTTCACGGAGACGGGAACCAAACGCGCTCTTTCACTTTCATTTCTGATACGATCGATGGAACCGTCACGTCACTCGTGAGAAACGAGGCCGTAGGAGAAGTGCTTAACATCGGTAATCAAGTTGAGACCAGCATACTGGAGCTCGCGAACAACATCATATCAGTCGCGGGAAAGGAAGGAGAGCTGAAACCTGAACTCATACCCTACAGTGAGTTCTATGGGCGATCGTATGAGGACCTGAGGCGAAGAGTGCCCGACATATCCAAAGCAAGGCGTCTTCTGGCCTTCGAACCAAGAGTTACGCTTAGAGAAGGGCTGGATCTGACCTATCAATGGTACCTGAAAGAGTCCGCACCTTGACTCCTTCGCTTGCTCGACTACGTTCCTGCAGCAATTCCTGCTGGAAGTGGAGTATTGTCGATTCCCTTGGAACATGGAAAACGCCTGAGGCATTTTCTAGTTGGCTGCATCACAAGAGTACTTTAGACGCGGATGCCTCTAAGAATTGGAGTCGCCGTGGTCAATGTGCAGGACTCCATCCACAATGGACCTGCGCCCTCGAGGCCGCGGCGAAGAGAGCCATGGCACGTGAACTCTCCTAGGTGAATAGAGAATTGATCACCAGGGCTGTGATTCCTGTCGCAGGCTCAGGAACCAGGCTGCTTCCCACCACAATAGAACAGCCCAAAGAAATGCTGCCGATATTCGCGCCGTCAGAGAACGGGAAAATCATTGTGAAACCTCTTGTTCACCTAGTCTTTGAGCAGCTCTACGATGCTGGAATTCGCGAGTTCATTTTCATAATAGGTCGAGGAAAGAGAGTAATCGAAGACCATTTCACTCAAGACCTCGATTACACTCTGCACCTTAACACACAAGGCAAGAACCACCTTGCTACTGATCTATCTGCATTCTATAGGAGACTTGATGATTCCAATCTAGTTTGGATCAATCAGCCAAAGCCCTTGGGATTTGGCGACGCCGTTCTGAGAGCAAAGAAGACGCTTGGAGACGAGGAGTTCTTGGTTCACGCTGGCGACACCTACATTGTTTCCGTTCAGAATGAGCACCTCCATAGTCTGTTTGAGGCCTTTGAGACAGAGATACCGGAAGCCATCTTCATAGTGAAACAAATGACAGATGTGAGTCAGCGTGGCGTTATGGAAGGGCGCGAGCTTTCTCTTGGATTCTATCAGGTAGACGCGGTTGTGGAGAAGCCTGAATATGCAGTATCAAACCTGGCTATTGAGCCAGTATACCTGTTTCGTCCTAGCATTTTCGAAGCACTCGAGAAAGCTAAACCATGCAAAAGCGGCGAGTTACATCTGACAGATGGGATACAGATGATCATCGAATCAGGAAAGAAGGTTCTTGCGTGGCGCTTGTATGATGAGAGCTTGCGTTTTGATATAGGAGATCCGGAAGGCTACTGGGAGGCGCTTCGCCTTTCCCATCATCATGCCATGACAAGAACTTCGATTCTACCCGCTTCTGCGCAGCGCTTGCTGAGGTCAACATGAGGCCTTGCTCGCTCGCTTCGAGCGCACCCTTTCCAGCTCGGCAACCTCAGCAGATGTGGCATCGGCGGAGTCCTCTCACTTAGAAACCCCGGCGGAACCGTTGGCTGTGAAGTGAGTTGACTACGACAGCTTTGCGCAACATTGCTTACGATGGAGCGAGACGTACAGTGCTTGAGTTTTTGCAGAGGATCGAGAAGGGCAATGTCTTCACTATTGACGGCGCAGAGTCTGAGAAGTATATTGAGAGCATGTTGACCTTGGGTCTTGTTAGGAGCATTGCAGCTCTCCACGGAACGACTTACGAAATCACCGAGAGTGGCTGTCGATTTCTTGAGGAGTTCCATGAACTTGAGACGGTTGTGCCTTCTGGAATTGACAGCCTGCCAAAGAAAAGCGTAAGCAGTGAATTCCCCCTGGTGACTATAATTGTCCCTGTCTACAACGAGGAAGAGACCATTGGCGATCTTCTTTCCCGGCTGGCCAGGCTCGAGGGAATCAGGAAAGAGATCATAATCGTTGACGATGGCTCCACCGATAGCACACGAGCGATTCTGGGCACACTCGAACTTGCGAAGAGCATCATAAGAGTTGCAGGAAAGAAAGGAGAGCTGAAACCTGAACTCACAGCTTGCAATGAGTTTCCAAGCATTAAGATTGTGCGTCATCAGGGAAACCGAGGCAAAGGCGCGGCTTTGAGAACAGGGCTTGCCTATGGGAGCGGTGACATATTCGTGATACAAGACGCAGATCTAGAGTATCTGCCCGAGAATATTGGCGTGATCACACGTCCAATCGTGGTAGGAGAGGCCGACGCGGTTTTTGGTTCCCGTTTTCTCGGTTCATGCGTGGGAATGAGCACCTCGCATCGCGTGGGGAACTGGATTCTCTCAGGAATGACGACACTGTTGTTTTCGAAGCGAATAACAGATGTCATGACGGGGCACAAGGCATTCTCTCGCCGTGTACTACGTGACCTATCTTGGAATGAGGATGGGTTCGCAACCGAGATTGGGATTGCGGCGGCTGTTCTCTCGAACAAGGAATTAAGGCTGATAGAGGTGCCGATCTCCTATACATACCGTCTCAAGGGACATTCGAAGATAGGGCTTAGCGACGGGTTGGCATCCTTGCTAAGGCTTCTGAAGCTCAGAATCCGCAAGTTTCATTTGGTCTGACAAGGAGAAGGAACATGAGAATAGCCTATCTGAACACTCTGGGCATTCCTGCTCACCACAGCGGATTCGAGACGTGTGCTGAAGAGGTCGGTGCGAGATTGGCCGAAAGGAGCACGAAGTAACGGTTTACTGTAACGACTTTTCAACCTCGAAGTATTCTTCGTACAAAGTGGTCGGGCTGATCAGCATTGGGACTCGTAGGTCGAGGAAGTTCATTGCCTTCCCCCTTCGGTCGCTGATCTCGACGCTTGATGCTACTTCTTATCGCTGCTAGCGCATGAATTCACGCTGGCGATTGGATAGGAGGACGCGGAGTACGCGCAAGTACGCGACACGACTACTGAGCGAAAAGAGCGATTCAGTGGTTTTCACCGGCGGTTTTTGCTAGGCTAGCACGCAAAGGATGCCGCGTCACAACTGCTTTGCCTACACCCACGGCCACGGCATGAGAGGAACGAATGCGTCTATTGCCGATCGTCATACTGGCTCTCGACGTTCCACCTAATAGAGAGGTCGCCGAGACTTCTCCGATCCACTTCAAAAAAGATCCAGAAGAAAGAGAATACATTTGTTTGAACACGCAAACGATACGACCGAGATGAGAATCGGCCTGCGAGCTTTGCACGCGCGAGTACACGGTACAACATGCAGTAGAATCGTTCGTCAAGTTGCTTAAACGCATAGACAAAATGCAAGTCGATAGACGCCTCGCGAACAAATATTGATGAGGATCGAGTAAGGAGTTTTTTGTATCACATTTTTCTTTGCTCAGTTCGAAGTTATGTCAGAATTCCTAGCAACCGTACCACATACTAAATGCGCCATGCCCGCTAGAAAATGGGCGTGCAATTGAGTGGAAACTCTGCGATTCTTGTTCACCTCATCTTTCTATCCGCCATATCAGATAGGCGGGGATGCGAATCACGTTTCTCACCTGGCTGAACAACTAGCTAAGCGTGGTCATGAAGTGCATGTGCTCCATAGTTTAGATGCATACAAGGTGAAGAGGAGACAAGGACGAAGGACCAAGGACCCGGACGCACAACATGGCGTGCTTACTCATCCAATTGAGACGGCTCTGTCGCGGAGTGCGTACGAGGCGTACATTTACGGATGCTCCCGGGCTATCACCAACCGATTTAGGTGTCTCGTTGAGGAAGTCAAGCCTGACATTGTTCATCACCACAACATCTCATTGCTGGGACACAGTATCTTCCGGAAACGCAGCAACTATCTGAACCTGTACACGGCTCATGATTACTGGCTAGTGTGCCCCACGAACAATCTCCTGCGGAACCGGAGAGAGATTTGCCATAGGAAAACATGCTTTTCATGCGCGATCGCATATAGGAGACCTCCACAGATTTGGAGAAAGCTCAGTCGCGAAAGCTTCAGGGATGCAATTGCGTCATTGGACTTGATCTTATCCCCGAGCGAATACATGCGAAGAAGGTTGTTGGAGGAGATCGAAAAGGAGATAATCACCTTGCCCAATTTCGTGCCATCCCCTCCGACCCGTATACTCAATAAAGCCGATGAGAAGCCCTCGAATTACTTCCTCTTCGTTGGAGTGTTGGAGCCCCACAAGGGGATCATGGAGCTCCTCAAAGTGTTCGACGAAATTAGGCGTGATCGAGACTGTGGCCTAGCGGTAGTCGGCGATGGTTCTCTAATGAGGTCCGTTAACCAGTTCATCGTCAGTAGATCATTGGCGGATCGCGTTTGGTACGAGGGCTTCGTCGACGATGCAAGGTTGTACTCGTTGTACAAGAACGCTTTGGCTCTGATAGTCCCATCTGTGTGGCCTGAAAACGCCCCTTTGGTAGCCCTAGAAGCTCTCTCTGTCGGGACCCCTGTTATAGGCGCGAACAACGGTGGTCTGCCAGAGATTGTGGGAAAGGTCGACGGGAGATTGTTGTTCGACAACTGGGAAGGTCTTAAAAAGATCGTGGTGGAATTCTCCAGGACGCAATTTCCCTCGAACACCGTGAGGCAAATCTACGAGAGCAACTTCTCGCCTGGCAAGTACGTTAATGAATACATGAAGATAATTCGGGGCCAGAGCGGGTAGGTACTGGCAAACGCTTTCAAACAACAGGTGTTTCCCGAGTGTTCAATGATCCTCTCTGAGAAGATTGGATAGATGAACTTGGCAAGAGAGAGCATGGCACGCTTGTGTTGAGGCGATAGAGGATTGTTGATGCAATCATACGTTCGAAATTACGTAGGATTTCAATGAAGTCCTGTCTGAAAAGAGCGGCACGTCGTTTTGGCCTCTGCGTACCTTCTTCTTTTCGGTATTGGGAAGGAAGAGCAAAGCAGTATGAGAGAAGGGCAGTACTAAACATAGGGCACCCAGAAGAAGAATATGAAGCGGTAACCGCCATTCAAAAGCAGGAAATCTATCCCTCGTTCAAGCAGTTACTCTCAGGAAGTGAAAGGCTAGTACTCGATTTTGGCTGCGGACCCGGCAGATTTGCCGCTGACCTCGCGTCCATGATTAAGGGCAAGGCAATAGGCATTGACCCGATAAGGAAATTTCTCGAGATAGCTCCAAAAAATGCTGATGTTGAATACAGGCTTATGAAGGATACTCGCATACCAGTTGCCTCCTCTTCTGTTGATGTGGTGTGGGTTTGTCTCGTGCTCGGCGGTCTAAGGGGCAAGACTTTGAAAATGGCTGTCGATGAAATAGAGAGAGTCCTGAAGGGGGGGCCCTCTTATTTCTCATCGAGAATACTTCAGAAAAGCCGGGCACGCACAAATGGATCTTTAGGCAATTCTCTGAATACAGGGATATGTTCTCCTTTGCACAACTCCAACATATTCGCGACTACTATGATTTGGGTGAGCGTATTTCCATTATCGCTGGCAGGAAAGTAACGGGCAGCCAATGAAAAGGCACTCGTCTATGCAGACAGCATAGGATTTGATACAATCAAGGCAGTCAGGGCCATATCCCGGAGCGGCAAGAATCTCCCGAGGGAAACCCATGCCAAAGTCATCTGTTCTAATGGTGAGTCCGATTGATATTTCCAGCAGTATACTGGGGCCGCTTAGACACGAGAAGGAGTTTGCCAGTATTCTGTCTGCTTACACAACGACATATCTCATTGTAGGGATAACATTTACGCGCTTTCTCTCTAGATCCACTTTCGTTCACAAGGTCTTGGGACCTGTTACCCAAAACCTGAGAGTGATTGTCCTACCGCTTGTTTGCGTGAAGTATGTGGTCGTTCTGGCCAGAGTTGTGTTTTCTCTGGTTTCGGCATTCATCCTAGTTGTCTGTCACAGAGGGCTTGGGATCAAGATGGTAATTTCAAGAACCAGCAGCGTGTCGGCAATCATGTCGCTAGTCACACATTTAGTAGGCCTACCCATAACATACAGAGCGATCAATATTCCCTTCTCCGCGGAAGAGGCTGCTACGTTTGACTTGCCAGATCCCGTCAAAAGCGTGGTTAGGACGCTATTCGACGTATTCGATCTTGTCGCATTGAGAACCGCTAACAGGATTCTTGTTCCTTCACCCAATGGCGCAGAGTTAATAGCCACTAGGCTTTCCGTCGAACGAGAGAGAATTCTATGTGTGCGCTTTCCCATTCCAGATTTCTTCTATGACCAGATGCGACGGAAGGAAGACATTGCTTCAAATTTCGACCATAAGGCTGGATTGATTTATTGCGGATCTTTTTATGAATTCTACAACTTCGAGGCTCTGCTTGGTGCGATCGGTCGCCTAAACAGAGAGGGTTACAAAGTCACTTTGAATATGTACGGAGATGGGCCCATACGAGGACGGGTGCTAGACCAAGTCCTAGAGTTGGGTCTTCAACGCGATGTTGTGATCCATGAACCTGTGTCGCGTGAGAAGGTGCCCGAAGTGTATAGATCGGGAACTGCGGCGGTGGTACCATACTCTCGCAACTATCAACGAGGACTACCACTGAAGAGCGTTGAGGCTATGGCCTTAGGAGTGCCGTTGATAGTGTCAAAACAATCGGATCCGCTGTACGTTGACGGACAGAACTGCATAGTAGTAGGCGGTGATGACGCTGAAGCGTGGGCGATCGCTATACGTAAAGTCACAGATCCTGACGTCAGACGGAAAGTGGTTATGGGAGGCATCGAAGCGGCCAAACCCTATAGGCAATCGGTCGTCGCTGGGATTTTGCGGAGCATAATTCCCTGACAGGATGGCAGGGCGAATCCTTGGGGCTCAGGAATAGCCAAATTGAGCTTATGTCCAGATCAGGGACGCAATGCTCGTTTCTCAGGATCTGTAATGGGCCTCACATTGGAGGTTAATCAAGTGATGCATACTTCCTTCAGTTCATCGACTGTGCGCCATCTGGCCCTAGCCGTTGTGCTATTGACATTCCTGATTTCTTCAGGTGCCATGTTTTTCGAATTCACCACAATCTACGCCGCCCCAACTGCCGCCTATGCATATTGGATTTCGTCTACTGGCCACATATCCGCGGTCAACCATAGAAGCAGTTTCTGGCAATTGGCCCTTGGGACCGAAGAGCAATTTCCGGCCCCTGCTATCCTGCTATCGATCCTAATGTCTGTGGCTAATCTTCCCAGCAGCTTCATGATGTTTCTCCCTTACCTTGGGATTGCATCCTTGGTGTATTTTGTAATCAGCAGGCGCGTCATTGGGAGCACACGAAACATGAAAGGGCGCGTCCTTTTCTTCTCGGCTCTCTGCTATGCCTATATAATTCTCAGCAATAATATGGTAGATGTCGCAAGATCTAACTTCGGGTTGTTGCTTCTTTCGTACTTTGTGTTGACCTATCTCTCTTACCTCGAGGCACACTTGGCTGGTCATCCATCGCGCGCATGGCTCCTAGTTCTCTCGATCTTCACGATTACGATCGGATACAGCTACTACTTTTCCATACTGAGTGTGTTGCTGAGCACAGGTCTAATGATAATGGCATTGCGCTGGTTTCCCTTTCGGGATCGTCCGACGAGTAGGACTGCCTTCAGTCCTGCTCTGCCTATCACCATCATGGCTTTGGTGCTTGCTTTCTGGGGGCCGTTGGAACAGGTAATGCGGTCTGCCCCTGGGCTCTCTGACCCGACGTTGTTCATGCATAACTTAGCGTCGGCGTTCATTACTATTCTACACCTGGACGTGGGAAGCACGGAATATCTGCTTCAGTTCGGGATCGTCAAAATCGATCCCTTAACTCGGATTACATCGGTTTGGATGGGAAACTCGCTGAAGCTTCTGTGCGCCATTGCTCTTTTGTGTTCAGCAATCATATACAGACCAAGGAAACACAAGCCCGTTAGTGTTGCTTGGGTATACACGCTCGTGGTGATTTTTGTTAGTCTTGCTGACCTGGGATACTTGTTCCAGGTGGTCAGCCTTCCAATCCGTTTTATTTCATTGTACGGTCCGGTGATCCTTTTCTTCATCATTGGAGATTCCATTCGAATAGATTCATCGGAGGACGCAGCAAAAGAGACGCTGAATCTCAGAGTCGGTACGCGCCTTCACTTCGAAGCTGGCCCTGTGAGGCATATCCTCGCGGTTACATGTCTGACAATAATTCTTCTCTCCACCCTGGGCTCTATGAGTTACCATTGGAACTACGCCGTGTCAGTGCCGGGGGCTTATAGCACAATTTCCCCGTTCTCGACATTCCTTGAAACGCACTCTTCGGCCGAGAGTCCGGTAGTTCTGGTTGGCGATGCGGATTTTACTGCGAACTTGTTCTTCATCGCATTCACTCATAATGCGACGGGTATAGTCGCCGAGCCACTAGGCACGGACACGATTCTACCTGTATACAAATCCTTGATGTTGGGAAACAAGGGCCAGTTCACGTTTGAGATTAGCAACAAAGGAGCAGGGTTCTTCTTGTTTGTGCGGAACGGTAGGCCTTTCTATGCTGATGAGTGGGGGCCTGCATTCACAATTCCATCTGGACGACTGCAATCCTTAGGCCTATCATTAGTGTACAATGATGGAGCTTCACAGCTCTATTCTATACGCTGAATTGAACAAGTGCACGCTAATTCGAATCGCATGAACTCGGGGACAACTGGCGCAAGTGACTCTAGCGCGTGCTGGCCTTCAGGCGGTGATGGCGTGATTGCCAGTTTTGACACCAATCGAGATACTTCGTTTATTACGCAGCAATTCTTTGGGCTACAGCTAGACGCTGCACAGGATTGGAGTTGCAGGCAAGACACGGGAGTAACGTAACGTATGACAAAGAACAGAGAACCAGCACGGAGGGAGTTTCTTGTTTTCGGTAGACCGGATATCAGACCGGTGGACATCCAAGAGGTAGTCCAAACCCTGCAATCCGGGTGGTTGGGTACTGGACCAAGAGTACACCGCTTTGAAGAAGCATTTCGGAAGTACATCGGCTGTGCTCATGCAGTAGCAGTGAGCTCTTGCACAGCAGGGTTGCACTTGGCGCTGGACGTTCTCGGCGTTGATAGAGGAGACGAAGTAATCACCACGCCTTTGACATTTGCGTCTACGGCCAACGTCATAGTTCACCGTGGCGCTCGCCCGGTGTTCGTAGATGTCGATCGTGATACAATGAACATAGATCCAAACAAGATTGAAAGCGCCATCACCCCACGAACTAGAGCCATCATTCCGGTTCACCTGGCTGGACGGCCATGCGAAATGGACAAGATCATGGATATTGCCCGGCGTCATGGCCTGTATGTGATAGAAGATGCCGCTCATGCCGCCGAGGCCCATTATAGAGGCCGCAAGGTCGGCAATATCGGCAACATAACGGCATTCAGTTTCTATGTTACCAAGAACATTTGCACAGGCGAAGGAGGAATGGTGACTACAAACAACGATGAGTGGGCAGAAGCACTACGCATCAAGAGCCTGCACGGTATCAGCAAGGATGCTTGGAGCCGATATTCGGCGCAGGGCTTTCAACCCTACGAAACCCTGTATCCTGGGTACAAGTACAACATGATGGATATTCAAGCCGCTCTTGGCATTCATCAGTTGGAACGGGTGGAGGAGAATCTAAAGCTACGTGAGCGATACTGGCGAGTATATGATGACGCCTTCGCGTCTGTTCCTGAGATCTTCACCCCAATGAAGGACTTGTCAGTCGGCACTCGCCACGCTCGACACCTATACACAATCTTGCTCAACAATGAGCGGCTGAGAATTACACGCAACGAATTCATCGAAGCGCTGAAAGCCGAGAATATAGGAAGTGGTATCCATTTCACGGCCTTGCATCTGCACAGATATTATCGGGAAACATTCGGATACCAGCACGGAGATTTCCCAAACGCAGAGTGGATCGGAGAGAGGACTGTCTCTCTACCGCTGTCTCCTAGTTTGACTGATGATGATGTGGCTAGTGTAATTGAAGCTGTGCATACGGTGCTGCGCCGGTCTCGTCGCTGAGTTCAATTGCTGCGGGTTAGGATAATCTTCGCGGGCAGCTTGTCGACAACGCCTAGAGAACTACTTTGGGCAGGCGCTAATGAACATGGCATTCAAAGAAGCAGTACGTCGAGCTGAATGCTATACAGTTCGTCTTGCAACGGTCAGGCAACACTGCACCAATGGAATTACCACAAACGGTAGGGAACCTAAGGAGATCTGAGTTATCGTCCCAAACAGGCCGGTAGTAGCACAAATCAACAAGCAGTTTTTCGAGCGCACACAGACCTTCATATACTCGTATATATCGGGATTTCGGCGGTTCGATCCCATATGCCTGAGTTTGAGACCATTCGTAAATGTGGACCTTTTCCCCGTCCCACCTTCCAATCGCTACGCAGTCGGTGGCAGGCCCTACACTGTGAGTTGGCTGTGTCGATGGGCTTTGCGCAGAGTAACCGGGCGTCATATTCTGGCTGAACAGATTCTACGCAACCGCAATGCTCGTTTACTGCACGCCCATTTCGGTCCTATCGGCTGGTGGGCACTGCCGCTCAAAAAAGCACTTGGACTTCCCATCCTAACAACCTTCTACGGTTACGAGTTCGGACCTAGCGCCGAAACCCTGTTGGGTGACTGGCCTCGACGCCGGCAGGAGCTATTTGACAAGGGTGACCTATTCCTAGTCGAGGGACCGTTCATGCAGCATCGACTTACTAGACTAGGTTGCCGGAGGGAGAAAGTCCAGATACAGCGTGTTGCCATCGATCTCCGCCAAACTCCCTTCCGTCCCCGCAAGCTGCGGAGCGACAACAAGGTTATCGTCATTTTCGCCGGGCGGTTTGTAGAGAAAAAGGGATTGACATATGCACTTCAGGCAGTGCGGGACGTCCGGGACATGGGATTTGGGGTGGAATTCCGCATCATTGGGGATGGGCCGTTGGCTGATCAAGTCTACGCATTAATCCGAGAGAACAAGCTGGAGAGAGATGTTAGATTGTTCGGCTTCCTTGACTATCACGACTACTTGCGTGAAATGAGGGAGGCCGACATTCTCTTGCAACCCAGTGTGACTGCGGCAAGCGGAGACAGCGAAGGGGGAGCCCCTACAACCCTACTGGAAGCGCAAGCATTGGGGATGCCGGTTATATCTACATACCATGCGGATATTCCCAATGTAGTCCTGCCAGGCAGGAGTGCAATATTGGTTCCTGAGCGAAACAGCGAGGCATTGGCCAGTGCAATGGCATACCTCATGGGCCATCCCAGCATGTGGGAAGAAATGGGCCGGAATGGTAGGGACTTTGTTGAAAGATTCCATGACATCGATAAAGAGAGACCTGCCCTCGAAGACAAGTACTTCAGTTTGCTCGGCCATTCTCCCGCCGAGGGCGAGAAAAGTAGTCTCGCCCGGACACCATCAGTACTGTCCGGTTTATCAAGAAGCTTTTGAGACCTGTAGCTGTCTACCTTGAGCGGTAACTACTTCGTAACGCGCGAATCCTGTCCAGCCTGCGCTTCAACAGAACATGCGACTATCTACTCACGAGATTTCCAAGATCCTCACCTTCGAGAGTACCTTGAGTCTTTCTATTCTTCACAGGGGTCAATTGAGACCAAGTATTTGAGAGGAGCTACCTTTGTCCTAGAGGAGTGCAAGAGATGTGGACTGATTTATCAGAGAGAAGTACCGAACGATTTCTTGGCGAAGAAGCTATACGATGAATGGATTAATCCTAAGCTTGCGCTTGAGCGGCATTTGAACAGTGATCTCGAGTACCATGCCGCTCACGCGCGAGAAGTGATGACACTAATTGCATTCTTCAATGTTGGGCCTTCGAAACTTGAGTTTCTCGATGTTGGGATGGGATGGGGAGAGTGGTGTCTGATGGCTAGAGCATTCGGTTGCAATACTTGTGGAATAGAGTTATCTCAATCCAGGATCGAATATGCAAAGTCGCTCGGCCTAAATGTCATTTCCTGGGATCAGTTGCCCGATCACCATTTCGATTTCATAAATACTGAACAAGTGTTCGAGCACATCAACAGCCCTCTCGAAACTCTTCGTTCTCTCAAGAAGTCCTTGAAATCGCAAGGATTGATAAAGATCAGCGTGCCCGATGGTAACGACGCAAAGAGGGGGTTAGAAGTCTCCGATTGGACAGCGCCAAAGTGGGAAACAGGGACAAGGAACTCCAATCCTGTCCACCCGCTTGAACACATGAATTGCTTCAATCGAAGGTGTATTATCAAAATGGCGCAGATAGCCGGGCTTCAAGAGGTAAGAATCCCGGTACTTCTCCAGTACATGTACAGCACGAACTGGAAACCTGTGGTACCCATGTTAAAGAATATGTTGAGACCATTGTACTTCAATGTGCTTCGGAGAGGTACGTACCTCTTCTTTCGTCACGAGAAAGATAGACCTAGTTAGTGCTACGCGTGCAGGCCCTTGCCTTCGACTAGCTACAACGCTGAAACATCGGCTCGTGCTCTTTTGTCAATGAATGTGACGCCACGACCGCCGCCCGACCTTCACGCTAAGCCCATTTTTGACTGAGTTAGCTGTTACATGAATGTGAAGCAAATCACCGAGGCAGATGAGAAATCCCATTGGTCGGAATAGTCGGGTATACTAAGATGCTCGCGCATTCGGACTCGTTAGACGACGAGAAGCCTGTCGTGAGGATGGCAAAGAGCATAACAATGACAAATAGGCAACAGGCAAACATCTTTCGGAGCAGATTCTTGGACTTCGCTCTGGTGACCCTTCCTAACCCGGGCTTTTATGGGTCTGCCCTTAACGAAGATGGCTCTCTAGGTTCCGCAATCTATGGCAAGATCTTCGGATTTAGCTCCAGAATACCTTCGCTTGAAAAGGCCGGTCACAGGTTTCGCGATAGAAGCAATGGTGCAGAATTCATACTTCATATGTACGAAGAACGCGGAGACTCTGCGTTCCGCGACTTGAACGGTTCTTTTGTCGCAATCGTGTTCGGCATTGATCGTCCGATGTTATTGTTGGTGACAGATCGTTTTGGGACCAGACCAGCGTATTATGCTGTCCACAGGGGCGAATTGATTTTTGCTTCTCATGCGAGGGGCATTCTCAGCTACCCGTTTCCGAAGAAGCTAGACAAGCAATATCTGGTGGAGTTCTTGCGTCACGCTATGATTGGCGCCCTCGGAGATAGGACCTGGTTCGAAGGAATAAGACTGATGCCGGCTGGCTCGATTCTGAAGTCTGGTGATGAAGGACACTCAGTCCGAAAGTATTGGGATCTTGAATACTCGATGCAGTCCGAGGGTGCAAAAGAATACGATGTTGCTAGGTGCCTAGCTCAGAAATTCAAGAAGGCTGTGAGGATGAGGGTAGACAGCGATGTGGGAGACTGTTGCGTAATGCTGAGCGGCGGATTGGACTCCAGGTGCGTCCTAGGCAGCCTAGAACCACGGCATCTTCAGAGAATGTTCGCTGTGACTTTTGGTCTACCAGGGCAAGGACGGTTTGATTGCGAGGATGTGAAGATAGCAAGAAACGTATGCGATGCTCTAGGCATTCGGCACGTCGTTGTTGATGAGTACTTCTGGAATGATCTTGAAGAGTACGCCGCAGAAGTTGTCCGACTAACAGATGGGCAGGTCACCATTGACATCGTAACCGAACCGCTCATTGCCCGCAGAATAGAAGATGAGGGAGCGAGTTGTTTCTTGCAGGGATACATGTTCGACCTTTTGCTGGGTGGCAGCTATTTGTGGGGGGTCTTAGGGGGAGCGGGTCTTGGGGGGAGCATAAGGCACAGCAGGGTGCAAGACTGGAGTGAATTCATCCGGATTCTCGAGAAGCAAAGCACAACCTTCAGCGATCTGGAGTTGGAGAGGCTTCTGAGAGAAGACCTCCGGGAAAGAATAGGTCTGGCTCGACAGGAATTCTGGAAGCTTGCCAGAAGAAGCAAGGGAGATACGTTCGCCAATAGAGCAGACTTCTTCTTCATCAACGCTCGGGTGAGGCGTTATACGCTAATGGGTTCCGTAATCGATCGGGAATTCGTGGAGGAACTACTGCCGACAATAGACAACGACGTAGTGGAAATGATTAGGCGGATCCCCCCCGAGCTCAGGTATCGGCATCGCTTGTATCGGAAATTCCTCGTCGCGCTTGATAGGAAACTTGCGATGATCACATACGACCACAGCATGATCCCTCCGATATTTCCTGAAAGGTCATGGTGGTTTTGGCAGGCATTCTGTTGGCTTCTGCGACAACTGGAATTGAGGTCCAAAGGATGGATCAAGACATACGTATCACTTCGGCGTTCGTACCCTTCAAGCCTTCCCCTAGCGTTGCGCCGGGATCCAAATTGGACGAACCTAATCAGAAAAACACTACTAGATGGAAATTCCACGCTATTCAAGTATCTGAACAGGAGCGATGTCGCGAAACTGGTAGCCGAGCATCAGAGGGGCATCAAGGATCACACTCTGAAGCTAATCACACTCATGACAATTGAGATTTTTCTTCGAAGTAACTTTCGTATACGAAGCTCATTGGATTAGTCATATTAGCTCAGACGACTGGAAGGATATTTCATAGGTAGTGGAGTCAGCTAGCGAAAATCCATTTATGCTGGAGAGGGCCCGTAGAGGAGAAGAAACAGAACCTCTTGCGCCGTATGAGCAATGGTTCAGGTCCCCACGTATTCTAGTGGAGTAGGCGACACAACAACAGTCCTCAAGATCAACGTCTTCACACTCGAGGTGTTCCTACCGCTGGGCCCAGCGGTTGTGTGGTTTTAGAGTGTCTACGGCCCTATCATGGCATTTGTACTCGCAAACGCCGTCGGCAGACTCTGTGGAGTGCGTGAAGCCTCTACGAAACTCTGTGTATGACCTAATCTGAGAGTCAATATGAGAATTCTTGTTGCCGCTTCCGCGGCGGGCATCCCAACGATGTTGATGTTCCTTGTTTATTTGACTGGGACAGCTACTGTCGACTTGACGATTGGAGGGATTCTCTACCTGATCACCTATCTGACCTTGGCCCCGGTCGTGGGTCCCTTGAGAAAATCTGATGTCGGCAATCTCAAGACCGTGTTCTACAGGATATCGCCTCTCGCAACGCTGGCGAAGCCCATCCTCAGATATGAATCGTGGATCCTTTCCGCAACGGGCCTAGACAGAGTCACCGTCAACTAACTACAAGGACGGTCGTATGGAGAATGTGGAATTGTCCGCAAGTCCCCCTCATCTGGAAGCTCTGACCCCAGTCCTTATGGTTGAACGACGGCCACTGGGAGTTCTAGCACTTGCCCGAATCGGCAAGAGTCGATCGTTCTAAGCATCTGATAGGATATTGTGTAGTTGTCTGTCTTGGTCGGTGCGGTCACTGTGAAAGTAAAGGTATACTCCTGGCCAGGGGCAACAGATGTTGCTGGATCCAGTTCTACCATCGCAGGGCCAAACGGCGATTGGCCAACGAAACCGAGCATGTAGCTTGTAGCAGTCCAAGTCATTGTGCCCGTATTGCGGACGGTTATGTGCACGGTGTAGGTTTGGCCCGCAACCATTACCTTAGGCACGTCAGGAGCGGTGATGACGGCATTGAGTGTCCCAGCCAGTTTGACTGTAAGATTGGATTGCCTTTGACCTGTAACACTGAAGCCCATTGATGGGATTCCCGTCCCATCTGTGAGATAGTAGGGGGTCTCTCCGAAGTTGACGGTTACAATGACGCCATTTGCGAACGTCGTCTGTTGTACGGTCCGGTCTGCGGAAAGGAAATGATGATCAGTCATCTCGGAAAAGCCTACCAATCTCGCGATCGGTGAGACGTTCTTGTAGCTCTGGAGGAATCGTTCCTTGTTGCTATTCCAAACGTCTTTGTTGAACATGAACATCGGTGGTGTGCCGTAGAGAACATTGAAGAGGTCCCTCTTATCCCATAAAGTGGGGAACTTGTTGCTGTAGTCGCCCCAGTACCATGTCGAAACCACACAGTCGTGGTACACTAGCTCCCAGAGTGGAAGGCGATACTGATAACCGACTTGGAATTTGGCTACTTGGTCCGGAACCTGAAGCAGCATCTGATCCATATTGCTTCCTGCGTCCGCAGCCCTGTATGGAGCGAGACTTAGCATACCCTCAAAATAGTCGACATACGGCACAGCTGCGTCAATGCCGGTCTCGCTGCCGGTCACAAATCCTGCCTGGCCGGAGACGAATTGCAGGAGATCCATTCTCCACTGTCGGTCCTCACTCCTGACAAGAGGGTGATCAGGAGAATAATCTTCATACCATGCGAGTGCAGTTGCGGTGTCTATGAAACGAGCGCGATAGGTTTTCGAGTCCTCGAGAATCCTAGACACGTACTTGAGTGCCTCTTCGTCGTTGATGTATCCGCAACGATACCATTTGCCATCCGTTCCTAATACACTCCATCCCTTGACCCATTGCCCGTCACCACCAATCACGATGTCAGCCGGCCAGGCCGCTTCGGGCCAATCCGGATGAGGGACGGTCATTACCCCAAGATTCTGGGGATCAATCACATCTGAATAGATATCGTATCGACCAGTCAAGACTCCCAGCTCGTTTAGGGTTTTGATTCGATCAGAAGACTCACTGGCAGGGGAGGTGTTGCTCCAGAGTATTCTGTCCATCCCGAGGGACTTCATCTCCTTGACTATCAAGAGGTTGTCATCCGAAGCTCCGCCAGCAAACCAGACATCGACCGCCCCGACGAGGAGATCAACGTTAGGGTTCTCCTGGAGTTTCTGGTTCAGCGTTTTGAGAAGCCCGATCGCTTGCGCATAGGTGCGGTACTGCTTGCACATGGCGACGTATCCCCCGTGGTCAAAAAAGACGTATCGTAGATACCGTGGGTAACCGAACTGTCCTTTCTGTGAATCCCATTCCGGAGCAACGTACAGATTGCCTTGATCGCGATCTATTCGAATCTCAGCATCATTAGGGGTCTCGATTACTGCCATGTGGCCCTTCTCGCCGTCGGTCACGCCCCAGAAGGCCATACTGATGCCGCCATGCCCAGCATAGGCGGCTAGTTGCATTGGAGAGATCGATGTGTCCTCCACAGGATAAGAGATCCCCTCGTTTAAGGGCACGACCAAGTACGTGCCTTTTTGAGTCCGAAATGGATGAGGAAATCCCAGCGAGTCTGTCATATTACCATTCCCAGAAAGTTCTACCGTGAACTCGGGGGTGTCTCCCTGAAGCTTGATCGCTGCATCCACTTCAAGCCCAGACGGAGAGAAGAACAAGGTCGTTCTGATAAGGCCGGGTTGCTCCTTCGTTGCCTTTTCTACCACGATGTCGTTTGACACAGGTTGTTGATCCCAGATCATATTTGTCCGCAGGTCTACCACTGTCAAGGTCGCAAAGTCCGTGTGAAACGTCAATGAGAGCGACGGGTTGGTGATGGTCAGGTCAGGCGTCGCCTGGTCTCTCACGTTTCTTTCCCTAATGAGGTGAACGTCATCAACCCATATAGTGGCAGGTTTGCTGCCCGTCAGTCGTATTTCGATTTGTGCGACATTCAACTGGGCAACAAATCTGGAGTGGAGCAAGTGCCAGTCTGTCGGGCCTTGGATGTAACGCGCTGCGAAGAGCCAGTCTACTACATTGCCTTGCGTATCGTAGGTTATGGCTGACACCATGGCGCTTCCTGATCCTGAGATCTTCACCCATGCTTGAAGATCAAATAGGTCACCAAACATAGCGGGAATTTGAGCAGGTGAATAACGAAGACTCCAGTCTAGAGTTCCGTTGAATTCGATCCGTGCTGAGGAGGTCCCACCGTGAAAGACCACATTGTCCAGAACGACTTCGCCCGTTCCGGGTTCCCTGGTCCAGAATTGTCCTCCCCCCCATGGCGACAGTCCTTCCTCAAATCCACCGTTTGGGACTAGCTCCACTCCGTAGGTCACCTGCAAGTTGGAGCCAAAGGCCACCGCGGAGACGGACGAGATCGCTGCAATCATTGTCGCAGCCAACATGAGCCGGCTTAGACTCCTCTTCGTGAACAGTTGCATTGTTGAGCTGCCTAAGCGCACCGGATGTTCTGCAGGCCCTTGAGCAGCGTGTGACTGGCCCAGAAGAACCGAGGTGACACATTCTAGGAATCCAATCTAGATTGAGCGCTGACGACTGTGCCGTGCCCCAAGGTAGTGGCAGTTCATGAGAATGTTGTATCGAGATAGTCGTGTTTATAGTCCGAACTGGAAATCCATGAGGATCTGTTCAGGAAAGGAACTCGAGTCATCTTATAGGTAAGAGGGGTTTATCGAATCTAGGCGTGAGGTTGCCGACAAGATGTCTGATCAGGCGCAGGTCGAGTCTTTGAAGGTGCTGGTAACTGGAGGAAATGGATTCATTGGCAGCCACTTGGCTGAAGAACTGGTTACGAGGAACGCGTTGGTTTCTCTGTTGGACCTGCAATTCAGTGCCAACACTGAAGGCATCAATTGCGACAAGATTGTCGGTGATGTCAGAGACTACGACGAAGTGTGGAAAGCCGTTCGCGGAAAGGACATAGTCTTTCATCTCGGTGCCGTATCTCGTGTGATCTGGGGTCAGGAACAGCCTTTGAATTGTTGGCAGACGAATCTTCTGGGCACGGTTAACGTCCTTGAAGCCGCCCGGAGAGCTGAGACTAGACCCATCGTTTTCTATGCTTCCAGCCGTGAGGTCTATGGTGAACCTCGGTATCTGCCAGTTGATGAGGCACATCTCAAGAATCCAAAATCCGTCTACGGAACAAGCAAGCTCTGCGCAGAGAAGGCATGTATTTCGTACCATAACGCGTTTGGTGTGAAGACAGTAGTGCTTCGGTTCTCGAATGTCTATGGAAGTGATAGGGACCAACTTGACAGAGTCGCTCCAAACTTCATGCTGAAAGCCCTTGCTAATGACCCAATAACACTGTATGGCGGAACTCAGGTTCTTGATTTCAGCTTCATTGACGATGTTATTTCGGGTATCCTGCTTGCCTATGACAAGGCTTGCACTCAAGCTGGAGACATAGTTGGCACAGATTTGCACTTTGTCACGGGGATGGGTGTGAGTGTGTCCGACCTCGCCGAGAAGATCGTCAAGACATGCGGCTCATCCTCGATCATCACCAAGGAGGACAGTAGGAGTTTCGAAGTACAATCATTCGTCGGCAATCCTCAGAAGGCCCACGCCGTGCTAGGGTACTCTCCTAGAATTGAACTTGAAAGAGGTCTACTCACTCTGAAACAAAGACTCGGCCGTCAAACTAAGGCGTAATTGCCGGTAGAACTGCGAGAGTAACCGGACTTTGACAAGCCTCAAGTTGTGCATGATCGCCCCTGACTTCATGCCGGTCTGGAGTGGCATTGGCTCATATCGCATCCATTTGGCGAGATATCTACCTCGAGATATTGAACTTCATGTATTGACCACGGAACGAAAGATGAACAGAGCTGCTTCCCAATCCGCGGGGAGTATCAATTCATTTCTCGAGTGGCTCGACGGAAACGTTCAAATTCATCGAATCTGTGAGGCGCGCAGCACTTTTCTCTATCATGCGGCATTTCAATTCGCCTGCCTAAGGACTCTGCCAACATTGCAGAGAAGAATCGGATTCGACTTGGTTCACACCGATTTTCCGTTGATGTCTGACTTACTAGTACAGCTTCTCAAGAGAACAAAAGCGAGAACAATTTCGACTGTCCACACCACCATTGAAGGCCAGAATCTCGGAGTAAGGAGGGCAGAAAAGGATCTACTAAGACTTGAGCAATCTGATCTTGCGAATCTCATGCTTGTTTTGCCGCTGAAATTGTGCGAGTACTTCTACCTTCGACGTGTTCATCACTTGATCACGAGTTCTGAATACATCAAGACAGAACTCCAAGAGTGCTTTCCCTTTCTCCGAGGCCGATATCTCCCCGTTGTGCGTTATGGGATCGATACAGACTTGTTCTCTCGGTGTACCGCGTGGCAGAGAGAGGACCTGCGAGAGATTTCATCGCTTGATAGACCCATCGTGCTTTTCGCGGGACGTTTGGTTGCCTCAAAAGGAATACACACTCTGATCCAGGCAATCCCGAAGATACTGCATGCTCATCCATCTGCAGTGTTCCTGTTCGCGGGAGGAGGAGATTGCCGACAGTACGTCCGAGAACTGAGGAATAGGGGAGTGCCACGAGAGAGTTACAGGTTCCTAGGGTACGTCGACTATTTCGACATGCCGCAAGTCTACTCCTTGGCGAGTGTTTTCGCTGTCCCCACTTTGTACGAGAGTCTTCCTCTACGCATACTGGAAGCTATGAGCTGTGAGACTCCGACGGTTGCCACAAGGGTTTGCGGGATTCCCGAAATGATAAGCCATGAAGAGGACGGAATTCTGATCCAGCCGATGGACTATGAGGAGTTGGCCAAGAGTATCGTTTTGCTGCTTGAAGACAATGGGTTGGCGAGGAAGCTGGGGAGGAAAGCACGACAGACGGTCACCGACAGATTCTGTGCTCGTGACATGGCTTCCAGGACAATGGATGTGTTCAAAAGGTGTTTGGAGAGCGAGGCCTGATGCGGACTCTCCGTGTACCTGGGCTAGCTTTCTTCGTGTAGGCCTGCGCCAACCCACGCAAGAGCTTCATAGAGGTGCAATATTGCAGCAATGAAGACGCTGTCAGGAACGAACAGGGAGAGAGGAAATCACTCGATAGATCGTCCTGAGACTGATTCGTGAATCTCAAACCAGATCATGATATTAGTCCCCAGACTATCGTCTGTTCACGACCGAACGATACTACCCGCTATGAGTCCACGAGCTGAAAGTCATGTCCTCTGATGAGTTGACCACGATCGCTCGGAAGGCTGCTCGAGGAGGACTATTCCTATTCATCGGAAACGCATCCTCAACCGTGATCTTGGCGGTAGGCGCGATCCTCGTTGCCCGTCTCCTTGGACCATTCAGCTACGGTCTCTACACCTTGGCTGTCGCGATTCCATTACTCCTTGTGGCTCTCGCGGATGTAGGCATGAACTCCGCGCTGGTCAGGTTGCCTGCAAGGCTCCGATCCGAAGGCGACCACGCGCGGGCAAACAGGCTGGTCAAGCTAGGGTTTCTCCTCAAAATCGCGATCAGCACAGCGGCCTCAATCGTTTGCTATGCTGGCTCAACGGTCATCGCGTCCATCGTGTTGAATAGGCCTGAGCTAACGCCTTTCATACAGCTCGCTTCGCTGATGATCGTCTTCCAAGCCATCTATGACGCGACGAACAACATATTCATCGGACAAGATCTCATGCAGTACAGTGCCAGTATCCAGATTCTGCAGGCAACACTCAAGGGCGCGATTGCACCCGTGCTTGTCTTTGTCGGCTTGGGTATCACTGGTGCGATCTGGGGATACGTCTTGGCCCTGGCCGCCGCTGGACTGACAGGCGCAACGCTCCTCTTCACTAGACACGTCCGCTCCTCAGGTCGGGCAACTAATCAGGCGTCGGTAGAGTTATCTACAATGCTCGGTTATGGTTTGCCGCTCTATGCTGCCGCGATCTTGTCCGTGTTCCTCACGCAATATCAGAACATAGTGCTCGCTCATTTCGCAAGCAACGTAGAGGTCGGCAACTTCGGTGCAACTTGGACCTTCGTCACATTCATGGCGATTCTCTCATACCCTATCACGACAGCGATGTTTCCCATGTTCTCAAAGATGGATCCCAAGGATCAAAGGAGCGACCTTGCGAGGGGTTTCGTGTTGGCCGTCAAGTACACGTCGCTGCTCATGATTCCCGCATCGGTGGCGGTCATGGTCTTCTCACGAAACCTCATCTACCTAACTTTCGGCAGCGGCTACACGCTAGCTCCCCAATACCTCGTGCTCTTGGCTGCGCTCTATCTCCTCACAGCAATCAGCTATCTGGTCATAGGGAACTTTCTCAGCGGAATAGCTGACACTAGGACTGTTCTGAAGATGAGTGTCGTGACGTTGGCGGTTTACTTGCCGCTCGGTCCGGCTCTCGCCACCCTTTGGGGGCCATTCGGGCTCCTGATCGCATTCATACTCTCCATCGCGACTTCGACAGTCCACGGACTCCGTCAGACCTCAGTGAAGCATGACGCTCGACCTGATCTAAGAGCGAGCGGGAGGATCCTCCTCTCTGCGTTGGGGGCGGCTGCACCAACATTAGGATTGATTCACCTGGATGGTATGGGAGTTGGCGTAGTCAACCTGGTTGTCGGGGGACTCCTCTACTTGGGTGTCTATCTGACGTTAGCCCCGATCCTCGGCGCCGTAGGGAAGCAGGACATCCTCAACTTGAGGACTCTTCTAGGCGGAACACGGATAGTTGCGGTGCTGGTGAACCCAGTGTTCGACTACGAATCGAAGCTCCTCTCTGTGGTGAAGCGAAAGTAGAAGATCTTCCCTAGAGCTAGAGCAAGCCGTACTCGCTATTTCTTGGTCTCCCAGAACTTGCAGGAAATAGGCGACCATGCCTAGCACGAGCGCATCTTCCCGGAAGCGGTCCAGTCTTGGTCGGCATAGAGACTCTCCTCACCCTCTTCACAGGTGACCCCGAAGGTCGAATTCTTCTAGACGCCGAGCGGCGATCGGCACGGATAGCTGAGTAGTTTCAACCGTCTCTCGTGATAAAATACTCCAGCAGCGTATTCTATTCTGCGGGATGTGGCTACGTCAAAGCTTGCATCCGATCTCAGCTCTGGCTCAAAGAAGGCTCAACCAGCCAGTTCTGTTCCGCTGGATGAGATCTACTCTTGGGCAAGCCAGCTCGCGTCCGAGAGTCGTAGACTAGATTGCGTCTTCCGCTGGTACGTGTGGCCGGACGCAGTTCGTGAGATAATTCACAAACTGGAAACAATGAACGGGGGAATCATAGGTCTTGTCGATCTTCAAGGAGTCGGCAAGAGCAGCGCACTACAGGCAATACTGGCAGGAAGAATGCTTCTTCAGGACAAAGAGTACCGCAGGCGCACAAGTCCGGTGACCCGCCTGGACTTGGACAGGACGTGATCCGCTTCAAGTGGCGCAGACAATCGGAGCTTCTTCCAAGCCTTCTCAACAACACGCATGAGGCCTCTGCGGATTTTCATCTTGAATACTTGCATGCACTCATGGCGGATGTGAAGGCACGTTTTCCTGGAGAATTGGAGAAGAATCCCAGATGACTCAATCAAGATTAGGCAAGACTGGGCAGGAATTCGATTCGTTGGGTTGGGTGAGTATAGGCTCGGTTGGGTCTCTAGGATCAGGCGTGGCGAGCGCTGTATGTGTGTGGCAGTCACCAAGGATGTTACAGTCAGAACACGCATCCAAAGTTGGTCTAATCGGGAAATAGATCGAGGGAAAATGTGCTGAGAAGCGATCTGACTGACATTACAGAAATGTCTGCCTTTTGTTCTAGTTATCTCCATCAGAAATGGTTTAATTTCTCGCGCCCATCCTGTGCGCAGAAATCCTCATGCAACCATACGACCACGTCAGTGGCTCAGCAAGCAACTGGCTGAGAACGGTAGCATTGCAAGGCAGCGACTCGCTGACGTACTACACTCTCAGGCAGCTGAAACTTGGAGGCTTGAGGAACGGTGGATGGGCAAGGCTGGAGATTGCGGAGAAGGGACTTTTCAGATGCGCTCTTTGGATAGCCAAAGCCAGGAACAGGATCACCAACACGAGACTGATGGTGCAGGTCATACGGATCGCCTTGAAACTCTTCAAGAGCTTCCAGAGTCGCATCGTAAAGGCTGGAAAAGCCAGAGCCGCAATTATGTTTGAGGAGTACGCGAGGCCGGGAGGAGTATTCAGCTGGGCACCACGAATGCGGGAATGGTTGCACGATCCCAAGTACCTCCTGTACCTTGGTGTATTGGAGGTGAGGGAGTAGAATGAACAAAGATCAAGGAATCGGTGCGGTAATCCTTGTCGGCAGCGTCGTTGGTATCGTGCTTTACGCGTGGCTCATCTACGCTTTCACGATTCTAGTCTTGCAGATTACAGCGTTCGTGGCCGTAGCTGGCATACTTGGCATTGCTGCGTGGATAGGCTGGACTATGGCGACGACACCGCCGCCCGCTCCTTTGGAGCCTGAAGTCACACCCACAACACGGGAAAAGTTGGAGACCTGATTCACCTGAACGCTACCCAGAGAATCAAGCGGCAAAGGGGGCGATAGTGCCAAGAATGTTGATGGAACAGGCAGTCAAAGAAGATGTGCAGGACGCAGCGACTCAGGTTCTCACAAGAGGTCTTGTCAGGAAAGTTGTGACTCCGAATGGAATAAGGTACGAGATCACCGACGCCGGTTGGCAATTCGTCAGAGAATACGAGGAGATCGCAGCGGAGCTTGGGGGAGGCGCATCAAGGATGGTAGCAGGCAGCATTGAGGCGCCGATGGCGGGGTCGAGCCTCCTTTCAGTATCCCTTCAACAAAGGCCCGAACTGATGGAGTTCTTGAGTGATCCAGCGGGACTTCATCTGCTGTACGAGGTCATGAAGCCTGAGATCGGTGTTGTGGTTCCGACACTGAATGAAGTGAACACCATAGGAAATGTGCTAAAAGAGATACCTAGGCACGTCCAATATCCCTCGAAAGTTCTGGTCATTGATGCAAGTGACGACGAGACATCACTGGTTGCTAGGAAATATGGCGCGAAAGTGCTAAGGCAGCGTGGACAAGGAAAAGGGAACGCCCTGCGTCAGGCTTTCTGTGCTCTCGGCAGCGACATAGTCGTGATGATGGATGGTGACGGCTGCATGCAGGCAGAAGAGATCCCAAGATTTGTAAAGGCAATAGTCTCCGGTGCCGACATGGTGAAAGGTTCGCGCTTTCTCAAGAACGGAGGGTCACAAGACCTGAGCTTCATCAGAAAGGTCGGAAACCTGCTATTCGTTACCCTGGTGAACTTGGCTTGGTCTGGGAAATATACGGACCTCTGCTACGGGTTCCTAGCATTCAGAAGGGAGGCTCTCGAAAAGCTGAAACCCTACTTGACCTCAAACCACTTCCAAATTGAGACGGAAATCTGTATCCGAGCCAACAAACTCGGACTGAAAGTAGTCGAGGTCCCCAGCGTGGAACTCAAGAGATCCCACGGGGAATCGAAGTTGTCTGGAATGCGTGACAGCTTGCAGATCCTACAAGTCATACTGCACGAGTTTGTCTCACGAGATTGAACAACCCGATCAAACTCGGCATCGTCGGCTTGGGAAAGATGGGCATACTCCATGCAGGGATCACTAATTCTATCTCTGGCGCAAATGTCACGGCGATTTGTGAGAAAGAGAGTTTCCTGACCACGGCAGCTAAGGCATTCTTGCCCAAGAGAATAGCTGTATACAAGGACTATCAGAAGATGATGACAGAGGAACAACTTGACGCCGTATTCGTTACGACTCCCATCGGAACTCATGCCTCAATAGTAAACGATCTACTCAAGTCGAACACGACCCTCAGCATATTTGTCGAAAAGCCATTGGCTTCTTCATATGAAGAAGCAAAGGTTGTATGCGAAGCTGCAACGCGCTCACGAGGAGTGCATATGGTTGGCTTCCAGAAACGGTTCTCGCCTGTCTTTCAAAAGGCAAAGCAGCTCATCGAGCAGGGGATCATGGGAGATCCAATGTTCTTCAGGGGTTACTGTTTCTCCTCTGACGTGCTTCGTGAGGGCTCGGCGTGGCGCTTTCGAAAGAATACCGGTGGTGTGTTGCTCGATTCGGCACCACATCTCTTGGACCTTCTGATTTGGTTCTTTGGCGAACCAACGAGGACTATGGCGATCAAGAAACAGGTCTATTCGAGTGAGGTCGAAGACTATGTTCATGCGGTCATATCATACGACTCAGGATTACAGGGGCATATCGATGCCTGCTGGAGCGTCTCCAACTTCAGGCTTCCAGAATTCTTGATAGAAATCTACGGAAGAGACGGAATACTCACGGTGACCGATGACTACGTCAAGTTCATGCCTGGCAGGGGAAGCACCAAAATGGGAGGAGCTCAAACATATCACAGACAATCATTCGAAACCTCGCCGCCATTCTTGCTCGCAGACATCGACTACACAATGGAAGACGTCGCTTTTCTCAATGCAGTACGCACCAGAGCTGCGCCGGAACCGAGTTTTCTTCAAGCAGCAAAGGTGAACGCACTGACTGACCAGATTCTGGTAAGTTGCAAAAAGGGTTGATCTACGATTAAGTCGCTGCTGATAGGAGACAATTCGTTCATAGGCGTGAGTCATTTGTCCCAGGAGCGCGCTAGGGACAGAATAGACAAGCTGAATATTGAATCCATTGTCGAAGTCATTTGCAGCGCCCTGTCCTGTGGTGCGACGGGATATACGTTCTCAACTCATCCAACAAACTCTCGGATTCTCAGCGCTCTAGAAACCTCAGGCAAGGTTCCTCGCCAGTTTGATTTGTATCCAGTTGTCCCATATGCAGAGGGATACGTGCGACTGGCGAACGAGAAAGGCATGACCGGTCTCGTAAATGAAATATTGTCCAGGTTGTCTTTGTCGGACAGAGCGAAGCTTCTTGTTGAAGGCGGCTTCTCTGCACTAAGATTGGACCCTGCTGGAATGTTGAAGACCTACTTGGATGCGGAGCTGAAAGGCTACCTCAGCACAAAGCCAAAGAATGCGACTCTCCAAAGCGTGCTGCTGCACGAAGTGCTTACGGATCTCTGCCTGGGATTAGGGGAAACTGGCATGCTGAACGTGTTCGCCCAGCATCTGCGGGAAAACCACCATGTTACGCCCGGATTCGTGACCTATAATTTTCCTAGGTTCATCAAGCTCTTTCAAGAGGCAGGGCTGTCCTTGAAGGATGTCGTCATTATGACTCCTTTCAATAGTCTTGGCTACCAAATGAGCCCCTCAAGAGAGTCCTGTGAAGTTTGCCTGTCAAATCTGCACGAGGGAAGCGTGATAGCGATGAGCATAATGGCAGGTGGTTTTCTCTCAATGGATCAGGCCATTGAATATATCCAGTCACTGCCCGGCCTTTCTGGGATAGCCGTCGGAGTTTCGACTAGGCAACACGCAAAGGATGCTTTCGCAAAGCTTGCAGTGCTATGAGTTAGTCCGGCCAGGGTGGTGAATTTGGCCAAGAAGGTTCTGTTCCTAGGGGCGCATCCAGACGATGTGGAGTTTGGAGCGGGAGGCGCATTAGCCAGATTGAGGCGGACCGGCCACGAAGTCAAGGTAATCGTATTTAGCAAATGCGCCAAGTCGCTTCCCGATGGACATCCGGGCGATCAGCTGGTAAAGGAGATGGAACAGAGTATGAATGTTCTGGACGTAAGGAGATATCTGGTGCTTGACTACGCCGTGAGAGATTTCCCATCATCCCGCCAAGCCATTCTAGAAAAGCTGATCAGCCTTGACCGTTCGGAGCAATATGATCTTGTGATAGCTCCTTCTGCGATCGACCTTCATCAGGATCATTCCACGTTAGGAGTCGAAACGACTAGAGCCTTCCAAACTCGAAGTGTGTTGCACTACGAGATAACCAAGAATAGGCCCAACTTCTTCCCGACCTTCTATCTCCCCATCACGGAACGTGATCTGGCGACAAAGATCAAGGCTGTACAATGCTATAGGTCACAAATTGAGTTAAGGCCCAGATTTTCAGATCCGCGAAACATCGAAGCTATTGCGAGAGTGAGGGGAATGCAGGTACGAGTCGAATTTGCCGAAGCCTTTGAGACATCGAGGTTCATTGTCGATGAGGGAGAATGGGACATATGACAGGCGGCAGTGCGCTTCCGCCTCTCCTGAGCACTCGTTTGCGCCGAAGACTGGAACGTCACATAGACGACTTTCAAGCAGGCGATGGAGTCAGAATCGCTAATGATGTCGAAATGGTGGGCGGAAGGATTGCGATTGGAGATGGCAGCGTGATTAGAGATGGATGCACGATACGTGTCTCGGACAGGCTGGTGGTCGGCAGGAAATCGGTTATTGGAAAAGGTGTAGTTATTCAGGGACGGGATATCGCCCTAGGAAGGGAATTCTACGGTCTGAGCAGATTCGAGATCGGCGGCGGCAGTTGCTACGAACGCTCGAGCACACTGAAGATTGGATATTGGTTCCACTGCGGCAGAGACGCGTTCATCAATACTGCGAGGGCTGTAGAAATCGGAGACGAGGTTGGGGTTGGCGCCAGGAGTAGCCTGTATACCCATGGTGCTTACCTGAATGTGCTTGAAGGCTTCCCCGAGCAATGGGGAGACATCCGCATCGGAAGTAACGTCTGGATGCCGGCAGTCACGGTCCACCCTAACGTAAAGATTGGAAGCAACGTTGTTATTGGGGCGGGCTCGATTGTTACAAAAGACATCCCATCGAATTGCTTTGCGCTGGGTATTCCGTGCCGTGTCGTTTCGGAGAACTGCTATCCGAAGCCTATGGATAGGTCGACTGCGAGGAACAGACTGTTGAATATCCTCTCAACCTATGGCACCGACAGTGTGAAATCCAAAGCCAACGTGACTGAGAATGCAATGATAGTTCTTCGAGACACCGTCTTCGATCCATTCGGGAAGACCATACGCGGGAGTGCCACTTCGGAAACGGAGCTTCTGCGAGATCGGCTAAGGCGTCATGGAATAAGATTCAAGGTCGATGTAATAGGAGACAAATATGAACCGTGGGACACTGGCGACTAGTGCTTTCGTTGGGACAAATCAATCGCTGTTGGGCGAGACAGTGCTATTGAGACTGAACGAATTCGAGAATCAGGTGCATGCTGGCAAGTCCTTCTCAGGTTGGCAAGTTCATAGGAGCTAGGCACTCGCATTGAAGGCATCTTCTCCGGTACTAATGCTTCTTCCGAAAGCGTTTCAAATACCGGAATTCCCGAGAGCCAGGCTAGAGGCCGAAGTATTGCTCGAGGCCGGGTATCCTGTGTATGTAATCGCTTGGGATCGGAATCAAGAATTTCCGACACTTGAGAACGTAGGTGGAGTAGTCGTCCGTTCCATTCGTTTCCTAAATCTCTCGAATTTCTCCAGGTTGGGTCTTGCGGTCGGAGGAATAGCACTTCAGGTGTTGCTCCTTTTCGAAACGCTCAAGCTGATTAATCAACTCAAACAGCGACCGATAATACATGCACACGATGTCAATACTTACCTGATTGGATGCCTTGTGAGGCGGCTTCGACTGTGTGGTGCTCTGATCTATGACTGCCGAGAATTCACTTATGGTGTATATTGTGAATGGTTCAACGCATTCGTAGGTTCTCTGGTCCGTGTTGTGGAGGAGAGATGCTTAAGGTATGCAGACGCTGTCGTCACCGTGAACGATTCAATCCGTGCCTATCTCTGTAGATTCAACGCAGCGACAGAAACAATCTACAACTGTCCCAGAATCAAGGAACTTCCCAAGATCTCGAAGAAGGAAGCTAGGATTCGGCTTTGCCTGGCACCGCACGACCTTGTGGTATCCTTTGTAGGATCAATCAGGTATGGGTGCAGATTTGACCTCTTGCTGGATGCGGCGTCAGCGACCAAAGAGCAGAACATCAACTACATTGTAGTGGGTGACGGCCCGCTGGCACATGAACTCAAGCTTGCGGTGAGAAGAGCTGGCGATTTGCGTGTGAGGATCATGCCCAGTGTCATTCGAGAAGTAGCATTGCTATACGTAGTCGCCAGTGATCTAACTTGGGAGGTCTATGGAACTGGTTCCAGACCAACGGCGAACTCGCGTGCGGGTCTATCGTGGAAATTCCTTGAGTCATTGGCATGCGGTGTACCCGTGATCGTGGAACGGGAAACGGTTCGTGCAAATCTGGTTAGGCAATTCAACTGTGGTCTAGTGCTGGAAGGTGATGACCCCAATCAAGTAGCACAGACGATTCTCTCTCTCGCCAACCATCGCGATGACCTTCACAGAATGTCCCTCGAAGCAAAGCGTGCTTGGGAGAGACTCGACTTGAACTGGGAGAGTATGTCTGTGAGGTTACTTGCGATATATGAGCGGATACGGTGCCCGTCATGAGTCTGAGCACATTTGAAGCCAAGCATGACACGTTGGCTCATTGGCATCTTCGTCGGCGCGCCTCGATTCCGTCCGGGCAAGACCTTTTGACCACTGCTTACACGAGATGCTTACAGGAAATCTAGCACGGCAAGTGTTCTTGTTATCCCGAAGAGGCGTAAATGCGAAACGAACCGTACTTTACTTCTATCATTCTAGATCAAGACAAGGCAACGAGCTACTTGCATCAGGCCGGCCGAGCTTTGATCCATTCGAATACCGTTTCTTGGAGGTTCTATCAAGAAAGCACAAAGTCATTGTGGTCGTCCCAAGTCGGTGGAGAAGATCGTCGTGGGAGAAGATCGCTCCGGAAGGCATACCTCTGGTGCACCTTCGCGACTTGCCACTTCCGAGACGTGTTCCGTTGCCTGTGAGACTACTCCTGGAGAACTTGACCCGCCTCATGGCTGTTGCTTTGCTCATACGTACTCTCCGCCCAAGTATTGTGGTCGGGAACTGGATTACCCGAGATAGCGGTCTCTATTGTGCCCTTGTGGGCTATCATCCCTTCTTGGCGGTGGCGTGGGGTAGTGATATTCTTGTCGAGGCAAGAAGATGGTTGATTCTGCGAATGTTCGCTCGCTTCACGCTTAAGGTGGCAGATGGCGTAATAGTGGACAGCGAGGTCCAAAGACAAGCGATTCTAAGTATGGGCTGCAGATCGTCGAAGATCTACTGCTTCCCGTGGGGGATAGACCTCAACCTGTTCAGACCGGAGAGAACAAAAGGACTAAGGGAAGAACTTGGCTGGTTGCATGACAAGATAGTAGTAAGCACCAGGAGGCACCTCCCTATCTACGGTATCGAGTACCTAATCCGAGCCATGCCACTTGTTCTTGCTAGAATGAACGACGTGAAGCTGCTTGTGATTGGCGAAGGTCCCCTACTTGAATACCATAAGTCCCTCGCAAAACGTCTCGGGATTGAAAATCAAGTGAAGTTCCTAGGAAATGTCGAAAATCACAAGCTTCCTGCAATTCTCAATGCAGGAGATGTGTATGTGTCCACTTCGTTTTCAGATGGGTCGTCTGCCTCCCTTATGGAGGCAATGGCGTGTGGTCTGCCAGTCGTGGTGACCAAAATCGCAGCTAATGAAGAGTGGGTTGTACATGGGGAGAATGGTTTTCTAGTGAAGCCTGGCGATAGCGTGACTCTTGCGGATTATGTGATCAAAGTGTTGCAGGACGAACGGCTGAGATTGCTCATGGGAGAAGCGAATCTTAAGGTTGCGAAAAAGAGAGCGGATTGGGAGGTCAACTCCCTCATGCTAGAGAAGTCGGTTTCTGACTTGCTCGCTCAAAACGAGCGGGGTACGCACTCTGCGCTGCGGTTCGGTTCTGAAAGCGGCGCTGGATGAGTTTACCGTCTCTCCTAGTACAAACAATCACAATTATCTCCTAGTGCTCTGTGTAGGCATGGCGCGGGTTGGTTCGATGGTTCAGGAATCAGCAAGATCTCAGCCTCCGATGAATCTCATACCCCCAGCGAAGCCATTCTTCGCACAGAGCGACATAGATGAACTAAAGGTGCATTTGGAGAAGATGCTCACATCGGGAATGCTGACACTTGGAGAGCACACAAAGGAACTGGAACGTAGATTCGCTAGTTTGGTGGGAGTGAAGCACGCAGTTGCTGTGAACTCGGGCACAAGTGCTCTTGAGATATCGCTAAGAAGTCATGACCTGAAAGAGGGGGATGAAGTCATTCTTCCCACAAATACCTTCGCTGCAACGTGCGCGGCTGTGGCTTTTGCAGGTGGAAGACCTGTCATCACAGACGTCTCGCGGCCTGCAATGACCATCGATTCGGAGATCATGAGGAGTGCGATTACCCCTAGGACAAGAGGGATTATTGCAGTCCACATCGGAGGGATCGTCTGTCCAGACATCGAGAGTATCAGAGAACTCTGCGATGAACGCAATTTGTTCTTGATCGAAGATGCGGCCCACGCTCATGGTTCAAAGATCGGAGAACGGTCTGCTGGATCATTCGGCTCTGCTGGCTGTTTCAGTTTCTATCCTACGAAAGTTATGACCTCAGGAGAAGGAGGAATGATCACCACAAACGACGACAAGTTGGCTGCCACTGCAATGATCCTTAGAGACCAGGGTAAGGAGAGTTTCAATAGCAATCGGATAGTCCGACTGGGATTCAATTGGCGAATGCCAGAAATCTGCGCAGCTATGGGCCTAGTTCAGCTGCGTCGACTGCACGAGTTCATTGCGTCGCGAAACGCCATTGCGAAAGTGTATGATGAAGCCATTGACAGGATCGGATTTGAACGTATTGTAACACCTCCAAACCACGTCAATAACTACTACAAGTACACATTCTTCCTGCCGAAAAGTGTGGACCGCGACAAATTCAAAGCGATGTGCAGAGAGCAAGGGGTAGCCTATGGCGGCGAGGTCTATTGGCCACCACTGCACCTGCAGCCGGCCTTTGCAGAGTTCATCGATAAACGCGCGCATTTTGATGTATCCGAAGAGTGGGGAAGAAGGATGGTGAATCCGCCCATGTTCAGCCAGATGACTCCTGCGCAAGCTGAGAGAGTCGTCGAAGTAACTACCAAAGTTCTGTCAAACTTGAAGAGCTGAAACCACTTTGGTAATTCTAGTCACGGGTGGATCAGGGTTCATAGGCAGTCATGTCGTCACGGCGTTAGTGAGAGAAGGATTTACCGTCAGAGTTCTCGACAAGCTGAAACCAACAAGCGACGAAATCGAGTGGTTCAAGGGTGATCTGCTTAGCAAAGAGAATGTACACGACGCAATGCAGGACGTAGACACTGTTTTTCACTTGGCAGCTATCGCCGATGTCAATGTTGCTGTAACCGATCCTGAGGGCTGCCTTGCAGTAAATGAGATAGGAACTCTCAATCTGCTCCGTGCCTGCTCCGGGCGTGAGGTGGAGCGCATCCTGCTCGCATCATCTGTCTGGGTCTACGGGAAGGCACATGGGACAGTTACCGAGGAGACTCAAATTCCGCTTCCAAACGACATCTACACCAAGACAAAGATAGGTCAGGAGCAACTGGTTTATTCTTGGTGCCAGTCTCATCCGCTCGCCTACACAATTCTACGGTACGATATACCTTATGGACCAGGGATGCGAGCGAATATGGCGATAGCAGCCTTTGTTCGGAGAGCCATGCGCAAGGAGCCCATAACAGTCTACGGTGACGGTCGACAGGGACGATGTTGGATATTCATAACAGACCTCGCACATGCTCATTACTTGGCTTTGAGTGATGCGGCAAAGAATCAGATCCTGAACATTGCTGGCAACGAATTCGTGACCATTTCTGAGATAGTTGACATACTCAAAGAAACCTTCGCTGAGCTCCCCATCACTCGCGCAGAGTCCAGACCTGGTGATTTCGGGGGCGTCCACACAAGCATCGTGAAAGCACAGAAACTCCTTGGTTGGTCTCCCGCGACTCCCTTCAGACAGGGGCTTCTCAATTACATTGAACACGTACGTACGCAACAAGCCTAGCCACGTGCCAGAAGATGATACTTCTTGAGATTCGCAAACTTGTTATGACACTTACGGAGATGGCTGACGGTTGCCAAAGCCAAGTCCTGTGTGTATCTGAATGAGTTGAATACATTTCATGGTATAGGAACGGAATTTTGGGGATCCCGGGTTTACTCCATTTGGGTCATCTTGACAATTTCGCCGTCGAGAATAGAGTGTATTCAAACGGCGGTTCAATAATGGATGCATGATGTGGATTCAGACGAATTCGAGTAAGATGGCTTGGGTGCGCCAATAAGAAATGTATCTTTCACAACGGTTAGGTTTCACTTCTGCTGTGCCCTCCTGGTGCATGCGTGCTGGTCTGCTGTATTCGCGCGTGATATGTGTGGCCGTTGTACTTGGGGGCACTTTTCATAGGAGCATGTTCAAATGTTTGGTGTCAGCAACAGATGAGGCGAGTCAATCCGATGGAAACTGACCGTGCGGCGCCTTGGATCGATGATGCTTGGCTAGCTCTTGCCGTGTTGGTTCCGTCGACGGCCGCAATCGCTTCGTATTACGGAGCACGGACTGTGCTTCTCGGAGTCTATTTGCTTCTGAGCTTGGTAGTTCTACTCGTCATATTGAGGCCACCAAATGAGCAGACACTACTGGCTTTGACGTTTTCCATTAGTCTCTCTCTTATCCTGTCTTTCACACTAACGTCAAGCAACTTGATCGGAGGAGACATACACGGAGAGTATTACGAATTCATTCCAGTCATTAGAAAGGGAACGTATTATCCACAGACAGGTTCTCAATATGGCATGTCAGTGGCGGTAAGCATTCTCCCCACAGTGATAGCTCTCATCACGAGCCTAAGCGGCATTCAGATTTTCAAATTCGCTTTTCCGATAGTACTTGCCATGGTTCCACTTGTGCTTTGCTTGATCTACAGAAAGTTGCTGGAAAAGCAGTTTGTTTTCTTGGCCATTTTCCTTTTCATGTCATGCCCCACGTTCTACACCGAGATGATTGAGCTTGGTAGGCAAGAGATAGCCGAATTTCTTCTAGCAGTTCTCATACTACTTTTCCTTTCACCTCAGATATCGCAGAAAGCCCAAGGGAGGGTGTTGATGATCGCGTTGACCGTCGGTCTGGTCCTTAGTCACTATTCGCTCGCGTATGTCTATTTGTTGATGTTATTCTCTTCTTACTTACTGGGTAAGGTATCGAGGAACGTTCTGGCGTTTAGCGGTCTTACGACGCTCGGCATATCGCTCGTGACGGCTTTTTCATGGTACCTATTTGTTGCCGGGGGGTCCGCGATATTTAGACTGAGTTCATTTATGTCGACTGTCACTACTGGAATTCTACAAGATTTCTTCAATCCATCGTTAAGACCCTCGCTGGTCTCGCAGGCGCTTGGTCTCAGTTCGGTAACGCCCGGCCCTCTTCACGTTTTGAATAGATACACCCAGTATCTAGTCGTGGGGGGTTTGATTTTTGGTTTCGTCGTTTTCTTCTTGAAGGGGCCGAAGAAGGCTGCGGAGAAGAGGATGCTCTCGGTTATGTGTGTAGGAGCAGGGATGTTGGGGATGTCAGTGTTACTGCCTTATTTCGCCGGTGGCTTGAACCTGTCGAGGGTTTTCCAGATCTCACTCATTTTTCTCGCTCCATGTCTGATCTACGGAACTGAGAAGGTCCGTTCGATGTTGGGTCTTGTTCTGTATCGGTCAAAATTGATTCGATTTGTGTCTTTGCCGACTAAGAGAGTCTTTGTCGCGACCCTCCTAATTTGCTATTTCCTGTTCACGTCAGGATGGGTATGGGCCGTGACCATGGACAAACCAACATCGCTAGTTATGGACTCCCAGAGAATGAGTGGTTCTCGTGATCTCAATCTCTTGGTGACATACTACAGTGAATACACACTTACCTCTGAGATTGCTGGGGTATCGTGGGCCCGGACCTACGGAGCGAACAATTCTCTTTGCGGCGATGTCATCTCTGGATACGAGGTTCTAACTTCATATGGAGAACAATCACGACTAGTGATGCGAGTATTGCCGTCTGAGTGCGACAACTCATATATCTACTTAAGCAAATTGAATTCCCTTAATGGCGTAGGGATAGGTTTTGAGGGGGCAACTTGGTCAATTGCGGACATTGCGCCGCTACTTGGATCGGAGAACAGAATCTACAGTGGAGAAGCGACCGTTAGTTCGCCGGTTCTGACCTAGTGGACAGCTCAACGACCAACATGTGGAAGCACCACATGTTACCTGTGCTTGACCTTGATCTGAGATTGCCCTTGGTGTCGACGCCTTGACAGCAACGCTAGGACTCCAGAGAATTCCGCCACACCATAAACGATCCAATATGGAACGAGGTTAGGTCTTCCTGCGAATATGCTTCGCATACATTGACTTGTCATGTTCTCAAGTGGACTCAACAACATCAGGGTTGATCTGCATTTTAGGGCCAATCTCGCAGATCCTTTGCCGTTGCGGAAGCGTTGCTGAAAGAATGATAGAAAGCTTCTCCGATAGGTGTGATATGCGGCCGCGCTTGAGACACCAACCCGTAGCTTGTTCCGACCAAGACTCCAGCATAGGTCGACATCTTCCGCTGACTCCGCAAAAGATGAGTCAAAAGGATGCTCCAGAAGGATGCTCCGTCTGAATAGGGCCGCCGTCGTGGGTATGCAGTCTATGGGTCCAACTTTATTGAAGTGAAGGGAGAACCTCACATCTTCAGATCTCTGCCAGTAGCTGAGATTCTCTCTACTCATCATCTGCGCATGTATTCCAGCCCAACCAAAACGTTCAAGCTCGTGACGCATCTGCCCTATGCAGTCTCGTGTCAGTTCAACGTCACTATCAACAAACATGACGTAGTCCCCACTCGCCGCTTTCACACCCATTTGTCTAGAATGACCTAGAGACATCGAAGGATCGAGTATTACCAAAACGCCACAGTCTTTCAGAATGTCGAGCGTGCCGTCTTGCGACCCACCATCAACGGCAATGATCTCACGTGGGTGCTGCCTGATCACCGAGTTAAGACAGGATGACAGTGTTCTGAGCGAGTCTCTGGTGAGCATGATCACAGAGACCGCACAATTCTCGACAGATTCTGCCTGATCCGGCAAGGTTAACCTTTCCATTAACCTACTTGGAGCAAGGCCATACAAGGTTTTTGAAAAGTCCAGGCACATATTTGGCTGGCGCGCCTCTCGCTATGGTGGACGTCCGCACTCGATTCTTGCTGCTGCACGACCGCGCGCAGTCGACAACATCAGAATGAGTCGCGCACAGACTCCAGCACGAATCTGATCGTGGATTTCCTTTCATCAGTCTCCCGAAGCGCATGCAGGCTGGCGCTGAGCTTGTCAATAGCCATTTTGGCAAGCTGCGGCCCGGTCTATTACTTGCCCAACCTCGCTGGAAGGAACTGATCAGTGGCATTTCATAATGCAGCGACCAGGAATGACGGATTCCTACTCGACCATGATGTTTAACGAGGCTCGACGAGCATTGCGCAGAAAGGAACAGGAGAGTCGTACTCAAGCGCGATCTTCGCCTGGGTTATGGCAGTCCCGTCACGCTAAGCTAATTCATGATACATGTCCAGGACACGTGAGAACACGTGGTCAATCGAGAAGAGTTGCTCGGCTCTTTCTCTGCCCTTACAGCCCATCCTCTGACGGAGCTTCGCGTCATTGATGAGAAGTTTCAGCTTCTCCGCAAGTTCGAGGGAGTTGCCTGGGTGAACAAGAAATCCTGTCTCGTTATCAACGACTATGTCCAAAACGCCTCCCACCGAAGAAGCGACCACTGGAAGGCCAGAGGCCATCGCTTCCAGATTGACTATCCCAAAGGTTTCCTTGAGAGATGGCAATACGAAAATGTCCGCCTGCCGGAGGAATGACGGCGGATCTTGTATCAAGCCAACGAACTTCACTTCCGGCAGCCTGGCTGCTCTCGTGTAGTCAACAAGCTCTCGATAGTAGCGAGGGTCGTCGCTGGGGTCGCCACCAATTAGCAGTTCCAGATTGTTGTACTCGGTCAAGTGACTGAGTGCCTTCAGTAGTGTGATTATGCCTTTGTCTCTGTCGATACGGCCAAACCATGCGATTCGTACAGTACCTGTTGAGCTTTTGCGCCTGTGGCTAAAGCGGGAGACATCAACACCATGGGGTATGAGCCTAATCTTCTCTTGTGGTATCCCAAGCTCCTTCAGGCCTCCCATGCCGTGCCTTGAGAAGGTATGAAACAAGTCAGCAGACTTGGTGAAAAGCCTGCGAGCAACCATATTTCGTGCATAGAAGTCTAGCGTGGAAGCCAGAGAATGACACGAGAAGATCTTGGGCTTCCTTAACCTCGCCGTCGAAACCGGAAAGGACAAGTCAATATCGTCATGAAAATGCAGTAGGTCGAACCGTTTCAAATATGTCAGCATCTGGAAAGGTGCAATAGGAACATAGTGTAGCTCGATTAGCCCAAGAAGCCTATTCACAGAGCAGGATGGCCATACAAGAACATTGGAACCGTTCACGATTTTGTGCCTAAATCGTCTTGATGCCTCCCATTTTCTCGTATCGCACAAGGTGATCACTTCATTCGCAACATTGCGCTTCTTGAGTTCAAATGCCAGGCACTTGACATATGTTTCAGTACCTCCGACTATTGGAGAGTAGCTGGGTGTTAGTAGCGCTGCAGATGTCGCGAGCTCAACCCCCCGAAGTTCTGTTGTTGCTCAATCGGGCACCAGCTAGTCTCCTTCGGACCACCAAATAAGACATCAATTGTTTTCTCCACCAGCTGCCGGGAGATCTTTGGCAACTGAGAGATTGTGTTTTGAAGTGTTCAGTGTAATAACTCTCTTGGAGCGATGCGGCGTGATATATCTCAGAATAGCCTACTAGGCAATGCTCACATTAAGCGAGCGCGATAAGCACTCGGCGATATGCGGCACCCTGACATCGGTGCTTAAACTCATCTCAGTCTTCTGATAGTAGCAAGCATTACACCAGTTACCACGAATGCGTGGCACTCATTCGGAAGAACCGATCTGTTTGTAGCTGGAGGTTGTCCTGAAGGACAGGCGAGCGTTTTGCGAGAGAACGAACAGTGTCTCACCCAAGCTGACTCTTGCTTCGCCAAGAAAAGAGGTGTGGCTTCCGGATTGCTGCAGACCAGAGGACCAGGCATTCTGCGGCGTCATCCGAGCCGATGAGAGCATTCATTAGGTGCAACACGCTCCCTTGCAGACGTCCTCTTGCGTAGCCTGTGGCATTTCGCTGGGGAGGCATTAGCAAGATGAAAGAAGGATATCTGAAGATCGCAATTGTTGGTTGTGGTGCGATAAGCGAGTCCTATTACCTCCCCGCTCTGAGAAGACATAATGATGTCGAACTGACCTTGGTCGACACGGACGAACAACGCCTAGAAATGGTCGGAAATGCTTTCGGCACGAAGAAACGCATCAAGGATTACCACGAGATCTTGGGCGAAGTGGATGGCGCTATCGTTGCAACGCCGAACTCCTCCCATCACCGAATCTCAATTGATTTCCTGCGCGAAAGCTCGCACGTGCTATGCGAGAAACCCTTGGCCGTAGCCGCCACTGACGCGAGGGAAATGATAGCGCAAGCAGAACAATCAGGAGTGACGCTTTCGGCAAACAACATTCGTAGGCTTTATCCATCATTCCAAGCGGTGAAGAAACTGATATCAGAGGGGAGCCTTGGCGAAGTTCGTTCAATCGTCTATCTTGATGGGGAAGATTTCTCTTGGCCCACGGTTACCGGGTTCTTCTTTGACAGGCAGTCCTCGAAAGGAGTTCTGCTTGATCAAGGTGCCCATGCGCTAGATGCCATCTGCTGGTGGATTGGTTGCAAGCCTGACTTGATTTCCTGTCGAACCGACTCGTTTGGAGGACCCGAGGCTGCAGTTGCGGTTAGATTCAAGCGTGGGTCAACTACGGGGGAGGTAAGACTCAGTTGGTTGGCCAGGCTCCGGAATCGCTACTCGATAGAATGCGAGAATGGTCGTATCCTTGGTGGCACTAGGGATTGGGGAAAGTTGACCGTTGGATTAGGTTCCGAGAAACCGAGAATCATGGAAGTTGATCCAACAACAGAAAGCTGGCGAGTTCTGAGAGAGAAAATGGTAGACAATTTCCTTAGCGTCGTGGCTGGAAAAGCTGAACCATTGGTCCCAGCAAGAGAAGTTGTCGAATCCCTTGAGCTAATTGATGAATCATACGCAGCAGCTGAGAGGTTTGACATGCCTTGGTGCGACAATGTTGAATGCATCTGAACAAACCCGCACTATGTTCGTTACAGGGGCCGGCGGCTTTCTAGGAGGGCGAATTATTGAAATGGCTCATTTGTGTGGGTTTGCGAAGGTGAGGGCAGGCGTAAGACGGTGGAATAGCGCGGCTCGGGTTGCGCGGTTTGCAGTTGATATTCAACTGTGCGATGTGCTTGATCAGGAACAACTTGACAAGAATATCAGAGGCATCGACACAGTTGTTCATTGCGCACTCGGAAGTAGAGACGTGATAGTCAGAGGGACAGCGAATGCCCTCGATGCAGCTTGGAGACTCGGCGTGAAACGATTCGTACACATCAGCACTGCAGAGGTCTACGGGAAAGTGAGCGGAGAAATCAATGAAACATTCCCATGCAGGTCCATGAACAATGAATATGCAGATGCCAAGATACAAGCTGAAAGCATCTGCTGGAACTACAATTCGAAGGGGTTACCAGTAGTCATATTGAGACCTTCAATCATCTACGGACCGTTCGGCAACCAGTTTGTCGTTAGAATTGCCCAGAGCCTTTATGCAGGCACACTGGGCAATATGCAGAATACTGCAGATGGCTTGTGTAACCTCGTCTATGTAGACGACATGGTCCGCTCCATCTTTTATGCAATCAAAGACAGTAGAGCTGTTGGCCAAGCGTTCAACATCAACGGACCTGACAAATTGACTTGGAATGAATACTTCAGGGAATTGGCAGCTGCGCTGAAAATGCCTGCAATCAAGGATCTGAAAGCGACAGAATCAAAGGTCAAGTCGACTGCTCTGGGTGTACTCAAACCGGCTGCTTCTTTTCTTGGTGGGCATTACGGAGATCTTATCCTGAGACTCGGAAGCAGGCTCGGATTGGAAAGTAGAATAGAAAGAATAAGATCGTTCCTAAGAACAACTCCTTCGAACTTTGACTTGAAGCTATTCAGCAGAAAGGCACACTACTCGTACGAAAAGGCTGCAAACCTGGTGGGATATTACCCTCGCTATGACCTGCTGAAGGGTGTAGAATTGAGTGTGAAATGGCTGTGGCATGAAGGCTACCTAGAGCGGTTCACGGGTTCTCAGTGACAGTCTCCAGGATGTCAGAACAGTCCATTGGAACTGGCATTCTCACTTGATCTATACCAAGTCAAGAAGAATCAGATTGTGTCAGGGTGCTCTATTCTGTTGAGGTCACCATCCGCAATCTGAGTGGCTCCGAGTGAGAAGTTGATGACTGACCGCGCGCGCCTTTTCACGTCCCTGAGCAGCTCAAGAGTGTCCGTCTGGTTTGATTATCGCCGCATCTTTGCACGCACCCGCAGGTCGATGAGTCCCCGGAGAGCACTCAGCAACCAATCAGATTGGATCAGTGTAATCGTTGGAAGAAGCATTTCGTACAAGAAGTGCGATCTTAGCTCCAATCTGAGACGCCATTTCGCCCGGAACATCCTGTATGAACGACGTATTGCAAATCCATTCATTCTATGTCTCCTGTAGTGTAGGTCTTGCTCACTCGGCGAGGAATCATGAACAATCTTTGCCTCGTGCACGATTCCTTGTTTCCACTTGTGCAATTGAAGTATCTGCAATGATTTATCGTAGTCTTCGAAATACCCAAGACTGTCGTCCCATGAGAAGCTACTTCTGAGCTCCGTTCTGTAGAGGAAAGCTGAGCCGTTTAGATTATTGACCTCTGTCCATTTCGCGCTAGGATTCAACTCCGGGATCCGCAGTCGCATGACTCCATCACTGATATGGAACTGCTTTCCTCCTGCGTCAATCATACGACCTCGCAAATTGAAATGGGGCATGCTGACGGCGCCCAACTCGGGATAATCTCTCAATAGATCTATAGCCGGTCGAATTGTGGTATCTGTTAGATAAGCATCGTCGTCCATTACCATCGTCAATGGTGATGGGATATTCTGTGTTAACAAGTTACGTCCGCCCCCGACACCCCACCATTGATCCGGCGGCAATGTGATCACTTCAATCCGTGTATCATTAAAATTCGCTAATGCTTGTATCAGGGGTCTGTGGGAGGGTTCCATGAGAAGTAACTTGATAGTGAATTCAACTGGGCAATACTTCAGAATTGAGGACAAACATCTGATAAGGCAACTTTGTCTCCTGTAGGTCATTATGCAAAAGGTAATTTCCGCTGTCAAAGGGCCTTGAGACCTCAGTGTCTAACCAACCACGTCTTTTTAGGAAGTTGTCGGCTGGGCAGAGATAAGCAATTCCCACGCGACCGTAGCTGATTGCAGTGGCAAGACACTTACGCCTGCTCCACGAGTCACGAGCCCTCTTCTATCTCTCCAGCGGATTCGAACCTCTGCGGTGACATTCTCAACCAGTGCTCTTGCCACATCTTGTCTTCACATAGTGCGAGTTCATTGAGTTTGCCAGGGTGGTTGAGCACGTGGCATTACCGATCATGTGGTACTAGGCGTCTGAATAGACCAGTTGAAAGCCATGTCCTCTGATGAGTTGACCACGAGAGCTCAGAAGGCCACTTGAGGAGGACTATTCCTATGTACTCTTGAACCACGAGAATTGGGCGAACGCAAGCTTCCACAGGCGCTCATTGAAGAAGTCCGACGAAGACAAGACGTTTCGACGCGGAGGGAGCAGTCTTGTGTCCATGGATGGCGTGATTCTGAATTTGAGTCAGCTTCTACGAGAGGACGGAGTCGAGAACCTGGCAAGGACTCGGACACAAACTGGATGTGAACTCGTCGCTCTTTGACTTGGTCTGGTGAAAAATCTCAATGAATACGGATTTCCGGCCAGACTGGGCGACCCCCGTTTCGACCCATGCTGTGGAAATGAATTGGGAATTGGCGAATTGGTCTAACCTATGATGTAAAGCGCTAGATCATCGTTGTAGACTGAAAACGTTTGTACCTCAGCTCCAACGTAAAGACCGAAATGCATGTTGAGCAAATGCCTTGGCTGAGCGTCCCGCGCGTGAGTCGTGAAGTCGACAATCTTTACGTTGTCTTGGTACAGAATAACATTTGACATCTCGATGGATGGCCTGTAATGGACTTCCACTTCTAGTTTGACCCATTTGTCAAACGGAAGCTCAACCTTCGAGTTAATGGTTTGATATCCATAGGTGTCGGTGAATATGGCGTTCCAGATCATTAGGTATCTTTTTGGAAGACTTCGAGAGTCGAGGTCGATGGTAATAGAATTGTAGCCGTCGAAGCCGATTGTGATGAAGCTCGCCGTGCCTATGATGGTTTGTGTAGGAACGTAGATCCAAGCTTCAACGATGAAGTCGTGCGTTGTGGGTTGGCGTCCCGCCCAATCTATCGACCAGTAGTCTCGCACCCAGCCGCCAGTCGGGTTGGAAGTAATGTAATAGTAGCTCGCATACATGCCAGAGTGAACAAGGTTTGTGACTATCTCGCCCGGACTGTTTCCCGGGGCTATGTTCTGCCCATTCGGCACGTTGAAGCATGCAGCATGGTTCCCAGATTCGAAGTTGCAAGCCCAGAAAAGGGTTTTGGAGAGGGCCGTGGTCAAGTATGCGGTGAACGTCCTGTTGCTGGGCGTGATACTAATCATTGCTTGGTAGGTGTTGTATCCGTCCTTGCTTACGCTCAGCTGATGTGCACCAGTGTATGGTCCTGCAATGGTAAGCCCACCCTGTGAGTTCGTCGTTCCCACATACACATCGTCCAGATATACCGAGGCGCTCTGAATGACCGCATGGGAGTTTGCATCCTCCCCGTAGACTATAGGCATGCGCGTGACCTTCAAAATAGCATAGGCTTGCCCTACAGGCATTGCGACAGCAATTGCTAGTATCAGTAGAATCGAAACGACTTTGCTAGCAGCAATGCTGTTCTTGTTCATCTCGTGATCAAATGAGGTGCTGCGCTTCGACACTATTCAAAGATCTGTAACTAGACGAAGGTGACATCGGTGACAATAGTCAAGTCGCATCTCCCTACGGGTGGCGGAGAAGTTCGAACTTCCCACTGCTGAATCGAGTGTAGTTCCGGATGTCTGAGATTATAGATATCGGCGTCGTGGAGGTTCGATGAACGCTTTCAGTTCAGACGTGCCAGAACAAGGGTACTGGTTTGCAGAACTTTAGGAATTTCAAAGCGGGAGGACGTACGCAGCGTGACATAGCGGAGACTAGGAAGTAGCTCGATGGCGACCGGCAAACGACTTTCGACTTCCCGAATAGCCTCATCAATGGGACGCTCCAACACGATAACCCGACGGGAGATTCCGCTCCACCATGCGATCATGACGATTGGTTTGTGTCAGTACTATTGGACTCTGCTTCGTGCCAATTCGATGGCGAGATGTCCTCGGAACGATCTGATGCCAATTGCTTAACAGAACTTGGTCGGGTCGCATGTGGAATTGTCAACTATGGGAGAAGAAGGATCGGGCTGGTCCCCATCATTGCCTATGTTAGCAAGAGTCGCGAAGGTTTTTGAATGTCCTAGACTTGCATTATTTTGGGATGTGGATGTCAAAAGGTCGGCGGTGGGAGCGGTCGTTACTACCTGTTATCGTCATGGGCTTAATGCTGTTGTCGCTGCATCCTCGTCTCTCCGCGGTGCCCTCAACGCCAGTCTACAGTACCGACTTCGAACATGTAACTAAGAAGGATGCAAATCGGCTCAATATGGGGATCGATAATTGGTTCGAGTTTGGCGGTGACGGCGGTGCTTCGATATGGATGGAGGGACTAGATAGGAATACGTCTGGCATTACGTGTCACAGTGGTAACCGTTGTCTAGGAATGGAATTGACTGATATCACTAAATCCAGACGCAATCAATTTGGCATCTATAATCTTCAGAACTTAGGGATCACAGATCAGTACTTCGTCTCGGAATGGCTCTATCTACCAGGAGACTGGAGATTGCATCTGCCTATGGGTAGGTGGAACTGGTATGAACTCAGCAACCCCGATGGTGCAGCAGGACCGACCTTTGGTCCATACACATCAATTCACATTATTCAAAGAGACCCGACCGTGGACGTATTCGAACTGAATTTTGACCAAGTAGATACTACAGGTACGCAGACTACACTGAAAGTAATCCCGAATTATGCGTTGCCCCGAGGTCAATGGGTCAATCTACAATACTACGTATTCCGCCATCCGACCAACGGAATCGTGAGAGTTTGGATAGACGGCACCTTATTGTGGGACGGTGAAAACATCGCTACCAAGAACCCCTCAATCGCGGATTGGCTGACTATTCCAGCAAAAATATACTACGAAACAAGTGACACATTTTCGCCTTACAGAATCTGGGTCGATGACCTAGAAATAAGCAATGGAGAAGTTTCCACGGTAACCTCTGTTTCGCTTAGTGCTCGTTTGGATGGATTTTCGAGTCCTCCCACGGTCTTGATCTCGGGATCGATCTACCCAGCTCCGGGCGGCCCAGTGAACGTGACCCTAGAATTCAGCAACAATCAAGGGGGAACCTACCAAGAGATCGCTCACGTCACAAGCGCGGCTGATGGCACTTTCAGCTATTCCTGGAAAGCTCCGGGCAACGACGTATTCATGATAAGGGCCGAGGCACAGGGTGTGGAGAGCTCCGCTGTCTCTGTTGGAGTGAACAGTGTCCCTGGGTTCCCGTTGGAATCGTTGCTTCTGGGATGTGTGCTGGGTCTGCTGTTCGCTATCATGCGGCGTAGACAACGCTCGAGTCGCTCAGGGCCCTATAGTCCCGTCGATTGCCACAACTAGCTAGTGAAGAGAAGATTCCGTCAACTCTTCCGTTTCCTGACCAGCGAGCTGGGGCGTCGGACATCCGCTTTGGCGAGCTTCAGATTCTTGGACCCAAGAACTTCCGACAGATTCTTCATCTTGAGGGATGAGAAATTGCCCAGATGCATGCGTCATGTCCATCCGCGACCAGTCGATTCACTAGGTGGCTTCCGGTGAAGCCCGCTTCCCCGGTGACCAACTTACTCATTCATCACTAGCCTTGCTTTCTGAGGATCTCTCCGAGTCTCGCTAAAATGTAGTCAATCTCTTCCTGCAATAGACTTGGATACATTGGAACCGACAAGGCGTGATCATGAGCTTTTTCGGAGTTTGGACATTCAACTGCCGCGTGGTGACTGTGTAGGGGTTTGAAGACGGGTTTCTCGCAGACTATTCCATCTCTGCAGGCCTTCTCTCTAATCTATTTCATTTTCTCAAGCATTACTACATACCTGTAGAAGACGCACTCACTCTGTCTCAACAGAAGTCTCCCCAACCTCGTGGATGAAAGTACCATCCGCCCTCGTGTCAGCGGAAGTCTGTATCGCCAGGTCGCCGTAGTAGTACTGACAGTGTTCAGTCGGTGCCGTCATGTTTGATGTCCTCCACCCAACTCGCCCAGGATGACTGCAAACGAGGCTGTGAGAGTTGCTGATCCATCTCGGCTCTAAAGATGATATCTGAACCCAGATCTCCTTCGTTTGTCAGAGACGCTTCCCATTGCTCACCCACGTTTCTCAGGCCGAGGTTCACGGCATAATCAATGATACAAGGATGCAAGCCTAAGGCTCGTTCCGAGTTCTCGAGAAAGGTAAGACGTCTGGCTAACATTGAAGAATTGTTTTCACGTCTTATGGTGTCTTGCTGTCTTGCCAAGTCCTTGATCGCGTTGATCTTCTCGCTCCGCTCACCCATCGAATCTGCGATCTGCTTCTTGCGGGTTTTAAGTTCGTCTATGCGTCGCTGCACAGTTGCCAACTTCCCTCGTAAGGTCGCCTCTGCTGCCTTGCGCTGTGACAAATCGAAGCTTCCAGCCAGCTTCTTGAGAGTCAGCAGCGCTTCCAGTTGGCCAAGGGCAAGATATCTGTCGTGTGGCCGCCAGATCACCACAGGCGGGAAAGCCATCCTCATCCGATCCGCCACGTAATTAGCCTGCCATAAATACTGTCTTCCTCCTACGCCTCCAACATAGCAGCAAACCCCGAGACCTCCAAACACCACGAGCGGCATAGCCAGGGCCCTCGCCGATACTCTAGAGAGATCACTCCAAATCCGCGTTTCCGGAGAGAAATCGATTTCATACCGCTTCCCGCAAGCGAGACAATCTCCATGCCCCATAATACCTCCTTCAGCATCTACGGCCATCAGCCTCGCTTTGCTTCCGCACTCGCAATGGTACCACACGGGGACTGTAAGGTGTTCGTCGCCGTGTACTCCTCCGTCTTCTGTTCGTGATCTATCTTCAGCCTCTCGTACAGCCTTGGAGTATTCCCAGAATCGACTAACGAGCGAGCTGAATTCGTGCTTGAATATTCGCTGGCACTCGGAGAATCTACAAAAGAGCGTATCGTACTCCCACGTATCGTTGATGATCTTAGAAATGATGTAAGCGCTGAAATCGGCGCAGTTCTCCGCTTTGTCATGTGAATCGGTGACAACGCTCCAGAATTGAGTGAGGTTCTCTAAGTACTCGCTTTCGTCTAACTGGATTCCTGATAGTTCAGCGACGGATTTGGTTTTGCGGTGGATCCAATTCTGAATATCGTGTTTCCACGTGTCGAGAATCGTCTCTGATGGTTTCGGGGTCTTGTTGAGCATGATCCGTTCAGGAAGTGGAATGCGCAGTTCAAGCGTTGCATTCCTCCTCTCAATATCCGGGAGTAGAGCCGATTTGACCCATCGATTGTTTGTGAAGTCCTGATCGACAAGTCCGAAGAAGCTGACAACCGGCACATCCATCCGTTTTGACAACCTTCTTGCGAGGACGTGATTCAACGTTGCCTTTCGGAGCACACCGCCGTATGCAAAAAGGTTTGGTTGGTGTGCCGTCATGAGCAGGAGGCAATTGTCGGAATTTAGTTTCTCAAGTGCTTGCTCAACCTGAGATGTAAGCGTGCCGCACTCGTGGTGAAATTTGCGAATCCAATGCGCGAGCTTTCGCCTGGTGGCAAGGGTTTCGATTGTTCGCTGATCCTGAAAGTGGTCGTGGAACTTCTCGCATGCATCCGCTAGGTCAGAGAGGTTTGAATAGTTGTGCATGAGAGAGAGCGTCCTTGACCGCGTCCCCCCTGATTCCTGATCTCTAAGGGGTCGATGGGTAATGTTTCGAGGTCGAGGATGTATTTGGCTACTTCAAATGCTTCGGCCAAGTCCACGCCGGCTTGGAATCCCCTGTATCTCGCGAGGCCGGCTATCGCGTTCGAGATTTGACTATAGTTCTCGCAGTTGCGACATGGATCGGTTGATCGCGTTTTCCCGTTCATGTAGGGCTTTGCACCCTGCGAGTTGAATGCTTCGACGGCCTTGAGTTTAGGGCTCATGGTTTGAGATATGTCAATGAACGCCTGTGGGGAGAACTCTTGCAAAGCTGGCGGAGCCTCGTAAAGCAGTATTTTGCTTGCATGCCTAGCAGCGGACATTGATGCAAGATAGGTGTTTCTATGGTCTTGGTGAGAGTCTTTGGGACTATGAGTGAAGATAAAGTCCGGAGCGACCGTGTCTATCGCATCCTCTATTGTCCTTATCGTCTCAATTCCGTCAGTGATCCTAGTGTCGGCCATGTTGCTAAAGTAGAGTCGGTCCACGCCGAGGATTGAGGCGGCTAGTTTGCATTCATTCTCTCTGACGACTGGGTCTCCTGAAGCTTCCCCTCGTGTTAGCACAAGAACGCTGACATCGTGCCCTTTCTTCTTGAACAAGGCAAGGGTTCCGCCGCACCCCAATTCGATGTCATCAGGATGTGCGCCTATCGCCAGGATTCTCACTTTGTTTCACTCGTGACACGCTATACGCCCGGCTATCCCCAATATGCTCTTACATAATGTTGTGGGCTCGCCCACTGAAAATCCTGATGGCAATCTTCTAGTACAGTTATCGGATTGACCGGCTCCAGAGGAGCAGGTCAACTGCAAGGGAAATCGATGTGCCACCAATGAAACGCGAGCAGTTTCCCAGTAGGCGTGGCCGGACACGCAGTTCCTGAGATAGTCTATGTTGGGGTCGTCAACTTGGTCGTCGGGGGGCCTTTTCTTGGGCGTCTATCTGACCCTAGCCCCGATCCTTCTTAGGTCATCATAACGTGATCAGTAGATAGGTGACCATGCATGGGATGAATGTGGTTTCCCCGAAATAGTCCAGTTTCGTCGGGACCCCATCGTTATTTCCACCACTGCAACATCGAGGTCAGGATGCAGAGGAAAGTGGTGCACACGCGAGGTCCAACCGTTGTCGGACGTTCCTGTTCCAGAGTTCAACGGCGCGGGTATCGCAGCACTCTTGCTTGTGACTTCGATCTTTGTGCAACGCAGACGTAGGTACTAAGTCAGCTTCAGAACGTTGAAGATATTCAATTGTATTTTGGCGTCCACGAATTCGGATTACACATTCATTGGGGTGGAAGTAACAAACCGCAGACCGAAGAAACGGTGAGAAGAATTATGAAGAATTTCCGCTCAGATGATAGAGGTTCACCATATGTACCACACACAACACTGAACTATTTCGTGTTTCGATAGATATCGATGTGGGTTTGGATTTTGTCCTGCTTGCTCTTGGAATATTCAATGAGCACTTGTTTTTTTAGTACGTAGCTTCGCAATGCCATCGCGACATGCCGTTTGAATTTCGCTTGTGGATTGGTTTTTCTTCATTATCTGGTCACGCCATCCGATTAGTTTGTCATACTCCTTTTCACATGCATGCTGGAACATCACCAAGTCTGCTTTTGCATTTCCAGTGAACTTTTGAGCAATAGGGTAGAGGCGTGTGTGGTTCTGTGGTGCGCACTATTAGACCTCACTCACACAGTGAGCGGAGCCCTCCGTGGTTCGCGATGATAATGTCGAAACTAGCGCTGTCCATTGAAGGCGTCCAGCAACGGACGATTCCCGGGGCTGGATATGTTCCACACACGAGTCATCCCAATGAGTATGCTGGAACCATCATCTCTTTCATCGAAGCAACTCCGCCAAGGTAGAGGGTGAAATTAGCGAGGAATAGTGCGCGTAAGCCCTTCTGGCAAACCCGAAGTGTTCCCATCGACTTTCAGCTGTTGACGTAATACTTTTCGGAGCAGCTTCCCTGACGAGTCGTGAGGGAGTGGTGTATTCATAAGGATGACTTCCTTAGGAATCTTGAAGCTGGCGACCTTGCCGTGGCAAAACGCTGCGACATCCTCCACGGTTAACGACGCGCCTTCTCTGGGTTGAACTATCGCGCACACCTTTTCTCCCCAGACTACATCAGTCTGACCTATGACGGCAACATCCAGAATTTTGGGATGCTGAATAAGCACTTTCTCAATCTCCGCCGAGTAGATGCTCTCTCCGCCAGATTTGATAAGATCCTTCGCGCGATCAATTATGTAGAGGAACCCATCTTCACCCAACTTTCCCAGGTCGCCTGTGTGAAGCCAGCTATCTCTGATCGCTTGCTTGGTAGCCTCAGGGTCAGCCCAATATTCCTTCATCACTGTCGGCCCCTTGACCAATATCTCGCCAATCTCGCCAGAGGGAAGATCAATGCCCTCCTCGTCAACGATCCGAACTTCAGCGCAAAAGATCGGAAGACCCTCTGAGCCTGGCTTCTTCACGGCATCCGAGCCGCCTACGATGGTGACATATCCTGCTTCAGTCAACCCATAACCACGCCGAATCACCATGCCTTTATCCAACCATTTGTCAAGAAGTTGACTAGGGAGATCCTGGCTTGTTTCGAGCATGCGAAGACCACTCAAGTAAGTTTCAAAATTAGGAACTAGTGCTATCTGTTGAAGCATTCTCGGAACGACCAAAAACGCTTCCACTTTTTCTTTGCGAATAGTCTCGAGAGCATGGAGTGCATCGAACGCTTTCATCAGGACAGTTGTGCCGCCTCTATGGACAGCTGTGACGGCAAAATTAAGCCCCCAACCGTGACACAGGGGTACGGCCACTAAGGCTCTTTCCTCAGAGGGGTAATCGAGAGTTGCAGTCAGCCCCGCCGCCAACCACAGAAAACTCAGATGGTCTCTGACCACTCCCTTGGGATGTCCAGTCGTGCCGCTGGTATACAGAATTACTGCCGGGTCGTTTCCGGCCCCTGCCAATTTCGGCTCGTTGTGCGGAAGTCGCTCGATGAATTCTTCGTCTTTTGCCCAATTTGGTGCGTGTGAGCCCACGCCCACGTAATCATTAATGTCGATTTCAGACCGTATTGTCTCAACCGTTTGGATAAACTCTGTATCAAAGACTAGGCTCTTGAGTCCGCTAACGTTACAAATGGACTCTAGTTCTGGCGGAGCAAGGCGCACGTTGAGTGGAACCAGCACAGCTCCAATCTTGGCCAGACCAAAGAAAACTTCCAAAAACTCATTTTGGTTAGTTAGCAGCATCCCGACTCTATCACCTTTCTCTAAACCGAAATCACTGAAAGCATTGGCCCAGCTGTTGCTTCGCTCATTGAATTCGCGGAAGGAGAGGGGCCAACCCTCGAAAATGAGACCCGGTTTGTGCGGATTACGCTGTGCTCGCTTCGTCAAAAACATGCTCACGTTGAAATCCATGAAAGATCAACTCGGCCCGTTGGAACGCATCATATTTCTGGTTTTCGGATCACACACTATCTCGAGTTCATAAACAGAGCTTGGAGATGCTCATTTTTAGCGAATTTCTGTTTTATCAAAATTACTTGCTTCACGTGTCCGGAGTGGATGTAGAAGGTTCAGCCGATCCCTTATGGCCATGCAGCAATCGGCAAACTGCTGCTGTGCCCTCACCGCAGGCTCCCGAGGACTCGGCAGGGAGACCTTAACTTCGTATATCACGGTTCCAGGCCGGGCCGACATAACCAAGACGCGGTCTCCCAGGAATACTGCTTCCCCAATGTCATGTGTAACCAGGACGGCCGTTACCTTCAATTTCCTTATGATGTAACTGAGTTCCGTCTCAAGAATCTCTTTCGTAATCTCATCGATACCTGTGAGCGGTTCATCCATTAATAGGACATTTGGTTCGTGAACGAGGGCTCTTGCTATAGCGGTTCTCCGCTGCATTCCTCCGGATAGCTCTATGGGATATGCGCGCTCAAAGCCGGTAAGATTGACCATCTGAATCAGTTCGTCGATCTTCTTCAGGTTGTCTTCTTTTCCGAGCACTTCAAGTGGTAACTTGATGTTATCATAAACCGTTCTCCACCGCATGAGACTGGCATCTTGAAAGATGAAACCTACAATGAAGCCATTATCCTGGCGCCGCTCTATTGACCCCTCGCTTGGAGCTTCTACACCTGACATCAATCTGAGGAGAGTAGACTTTCCGCAGCCGCTTGGCCCCACGATGGCTAGGACCTCGCCCTCGTGCAGTTCGAGTGAGACGTTTCTGATTGCCTCTATCGTCTCCCCGGTAACAGTCACGTAACGCTTGCCAACCTCCTTTGCCGAGACTAGGCTCGTCATGTCTACTTCTTCCTAAACCAAGGCATCGCGAGGAATGCAGCCAGTTCTATGCTACCGTAAAGCGCTAGACTTGAGACTCCAAGAATCATAAAGGCCGCGAACGCCAAGCTCGTTTTGAATGTGCTTTGGGCGTTTATTATCAGGAAGCCCAAGCCAGCATTAGAGCTTACGAATTCAGCAATGACCGAACCAATTATTGCCCCCAATGCACCTAGTCTGAGACCGACGAACAGTTGGGGCATCGAATTCGGAAGCCTGACTTTGTAGAGGATCATCATCTCTCCAGCTCCTAGGGTTTTCATAAGGTAAACGAGATTCCTGTCAAGATCAACGAGACCTGTCAAAGTGGTTAACACTATTGGGAAGAAGACTAGAAGGATTACCATGAGGATCCGCGCGAGATCGTTGAAGCCGAGGAGTATGTAGATCAGAGGGGCAATGGCGATTTTTGGCAGAGCTTCGATGCCAATGAGGTAAGGTAAGAGCGTCTTTCTCAGGAAGGCGGACTCGGTGACCATTACCGCGAGCGCCAACCCGCCTAGCGTCCCTAGGAAAAACCCCACAATAATCTCCTTCAGTGTTGTGAGAATATGTAGAGGCCAGTCCACGCCAGGACGGAAGAACTCAGCCACAACAGAACTCGGAGGCGGAAGTAGGAATTGAGGAATTATGTTGTTGGCAGACACGAACTGCCATAGCAATACTACGGCTATGAATACTGAAACTGCACTAGCTCGGTTCTTCAGCTCGGCGAAGACCCTATGACGGCTTACGCGCATAGTCACGGCCGTTCAGCAACAAATTGGTTCGTGTATACCGAATTAGGATCAATGCCGGAGGTCTGGTATATTTCTTCGGCCAACTGAACGATTTCTGAGACTGATCGAGGGTCATGCCAGCCGAGCTGAAGTGGACTCAGCGTCTGTACCTTGCTTGGGTCATTGAAGGGCGGTCCGAACGTGTAGTTCCAATGCGCACGCATGTCCGCAAGAGCGATGTCAAAGTCGAAGGTGGGGTTAACCCTTATCAAGTCGGCTACGCAGCGGGGGGTGTCCATTATGCAGAAGCGTATTCCTGTCATTGTGGCATTGACTATTCCCTTCACGACGTCGGGATGATTATCGACAAGACCCTTTTGTACTACGACCCCGAACCCTACGGGTGGCATACCATAGTCGGATAGAGAGAAGAATGATACGGCCTCATTGATCTTCTTAGCTTGTGGATCTAGGCCGGCAACGTTAGCGACGTACTGCACAATAGCGTCGACTTTCTTTGCGAGAAGGGCAGGGGCCAGTTGTGCGAATGCAACGTTTTGGACATCAACTTTTCCTTCGAGACCCGCCTTCTTAAGAAAGGCATCAAACATCTGTGCGCTGAGACTGCCAAAAGGACTCCCGACCGTTCTTCCTACGAGGTCTGATGGTTTCGAGATTCCGCTACTCATAAGGTATAATACTCCAACGGGGTTGACGGTACCCATGCTGGCTACACTCACCAACTTTGTAGCATTGGGGTTCTGGCTCTCATAGGCCACAATATTGAAGATGCTCGCTTCGACAACAAATGCAAATCCACTTCTGTCGGCTGCAAGAGCCTCAACTGCAGCAGTCGTGCCTGACAATATGACGGGTGTTGCAACGATGCCATTCTGTTCGTAATATCCCTCCACAATGGGAGCATACACAATTCCATTCTGGTCAGTCATTCCCGCGACATAGTCGGTCACATTCACGAGCTGTTTGCCAGAAGATGTGACCTTAGGCACTTGAGATAGGAAGAAGGCACTCGTTATTGCTGAGGAGGCGATTATGGCAACGATTAATGAAACAGCGAAGACCTTTGTGGAAACCATATCGATCAACTTGAAGTCAATATGATCTTCTGAATCTTGCATTCTGTCTGAACTTAACCCTGCTGGTCAGCACGCCTAGAAAACTTGCTCACCGAATTCTGAACTCCGCGACCCCACCAGTAATCTCTAACCGTTAATGTCTTCTATGAGTTTCAATCTTAAACCGTAGCGAGCTAAATCCTCTTTCTCTTTCACGCAAAAGATTTAGGAGACAGCTAAGGCTGTCTCGTTAAGGTTTCAGACACAGCATGTTTTTCGGCTTTAGTGCTGGAACGCGAAGATGCTGGCGGTCATTGAGGGGAATTCAGGATAATCTAATTTTCGATGTCGGCATGAACAATGGTGAAGATACCGCATACTATCTCAGGAGAGGCTTCAGAGTGGTAGGGATAGATGCGGACCCAAAGATGATTGAGCTGGTCAAAGCGGTTTCCTCAAATGAAATAACGAACAACCAACTCACCCTGTTGAATCTAGCCGTATCAGACAAAGAGAACGAAGACGTGGACTTTTACCTGAGCGAGGATCCGCAGTATAATTCGCTTATCAAGTCAATGACGAACTCTGGAGGAACCCATTTTACGGGCACAATCAAAGTCAAGACTAGGACACTCGGCTCCCTCTTCAACGAATACGGTGTACCCTACTATTGCAAAATAGATATTCAGGGCTACGACGCCGTCTTACTCGAGACACTGTTACATGCGGAGCAGCTCCCCAAATTCATATCAGTTGAGAGCGAGGGCTGCATTGAGCATGCATCTGATGCAGAGGAGCAATCGCCTGAAACACTAGAGAGGCTTAACGAACTCGGATACGAAAAATTCAAGCTTGTCGATCAAGCCAGCTTGACTGTTCTCAAACCTAAGACCAAATTCTACGGTTTGAATGTTGCTGGACCATACTATTCAATCGAGAACATGTTACTCCGCACGTTAACGCCCCCAGGATTGAGATCGAAAATTCCCCCCTGGCTACTCCGGAGCCTCCACAGGCGACTATTATCATTCAAGTTCGATTACGAATTTCACGTTGGATCCTCCGGTCCGTTCGGAGATGACCTAGACTCGAAATGGTTGAACTATGAAGAAGCCAGGGAAACGTCTCTATATCACAAGAGAGACTACTTCGACTCAGTAGCAGCGGGCTGGATCTCTCCCAGCAACGGGTTCTGGTGTGATTGGCATTCAAAACTCAAATGAGAAACGGTAGGGTAAGTTACACCATAACTGCTATTCACAAACACAAAAAGTGGTTCCTTCCTCACGTGCTGCATCTAGCTCGACGACCTGCCCACGTGCTCCGAAAGGTATGAAACGTGCTACGGAATGAAAGATTAACGGAACTCGCCAAGAAAAGGCGGGAAGCGGTCGACCTCCTCAGAAGGAAGGGAATCAGGCACTGCATCACAGAGATTCTGAGAATAACATCAATTTATCGTACAGCCATTTTGAGCGAGCTGAAGCTTGATAGACCGATACCTAACGTCCCCGCCCATGTCCCTATAGTTATTGACCTTCTGAACCCCAATGCCGTAGACGAACTGGCAGCCTTTTGCGATCGCGTGCATTATCGATCACTCGCAGCCAGTGAGATTCGGAGTCGCCTAAACCAAGGGCATTTGTGCTTTGTAGCGCGTCACAACGGGCAGATAATCCATTTTAGTTGGGCAGCCTTCGATAGTTGCTATGTTGAAGAGGTAGGTCTACGGATCCATCTGGCTCCAAGCGAAGGGTACGTATACGATATGTACACTAGTCCAGAGTTTAGAAGTAAAGGTGTAGCTCGCGCGAGAATTGGTTGGACGTTAACATACCTGCGAAACGCCGGATACAAGAGGGTATATTCCTTTGTCCTCCCAGAAAACATAGCATCCCAACGTGCCAGCAAAGACCTTGGCTTCACCACAGACGGTTGGCTTTCCCGGATAACTCTTGGTCCACTTGCATTAACGTTGTACAGGCCAATCCGAAATGAGTCTAAACCTCATTAATGATCAATCTATCAGAGACCTAACGGCGGGGTCGAATGGGCCGAACGGGAACTGGTCTGTTCCGTCAGCTGCTCTCGCTCGTCCATTGGCTGTTACGTAGGTTCCTCCGTCCGGTAACGTTGTGGGCTGTAGTGGGCTGGGGCGAACAATAGCGCCCTGGTCGAGAAGTAGGATATGCCGCTTGTGTATCCGCCGACGAAGCCGAGGTTCCCCAGTTCCTGTCCGAAGTACGCGTGATTCGAGCTCCCCTGGTAGGTTATGAGGGTGCCGTCGGGTCGGAGTTGTTGTGCGTCCCATCCTCCTACACGTTCCGTTTCAGCGATGGAACAGTGAACACGTCGTACGCGATAGTCGTCGGCGCTGTCAGGCACATTCACTAGAACGAACCTCTCACGGAGGCATTCTCCTTTCTCTCTTTTTCCAGTTTGGAACCTGATCCTTTGCGCTTTGCAACATTAATAGGGCACATTCGTGCAGTCGGCCGACTGTTTGGTCTCGCGGATGGTTGAGCCGCTACTGCATTTCCTGGTTCCCTTCGTGTCGCTCACATTTGCTTCGCTGATCGCTTTGACCATAACTGGGCGAGCGCAAGCTCATGTCTTTAGACATGGAGGCGCATAGGGATGCGGTTGGCGTCTTGAATATAGCTGCCCGCTACGGCGGGTACGCTGTCAGGCCAATGGTTTGGCCTATGCTTCTACACTGGGATGGATGCGGGTGGAACCGCAACAACGGGATGCCCACCCAACAAAGGATCATTGTGGAAGCATGAATCTCCCGACTTTTGGTCGCGGAGAGAGTCAATTGGTTCGACCCAGGGCATCGGCGGTGGATCCCTCAGTCGAATCCTTCTCATTTCTGAATCGTCACGGCGCTAATTATGTGTCGCATTGTTCGCAGTTGCTACAATTGAGACAACGTCCCTTCGTCAGTTCACTAACGCAATTCGTACAGACTTCGTTTGAACTCATGCGCATCGCCTAGGTTTCTCAGGTTATAATGAAAGGGTGACTGTTGCCTTTGCGAGCGTTGATTGCGAAAGCATCAAGGCCTCTGGCTGTCGGAGTGAGAGAGAGCCGAGACCCGCCTTAGTGACAGCAACAACAGTGCACTGAAATGCTTATAACTGCACCCTGATGCACCTATGTTCAGAGTGGTGAAAAATCGTGCTTCCAGATCCGCCCCCGATACTGAAGGGTAAGGAGCTAGAGGCATTTCTGGAGGATATAGCGAAGCCTCCGTCGAAGGAGCAGCAGGCCATCATAGATAAAGCCCTGAAGGAATTTCGGAAGCAGTAGCCGGTTTTCTCCCTGACGGTCATCCGCAGGCTCAATTTAGAGGATGACCTCGGCAGATTTGATTGCGATGACGCCGATCTCAACGAGTACATTTGGTATCAAGCAGTTCAGGAGCAGCTTGACGGAGCTGCCACCGTCTACCTAGCATGGGAAGGAGTACAATTCGTTGCTTTTGCCAGTCTTCTGCTAAGTCGAATCAGCACGGACTTCGTCGGCCTAGAACACAAACCACGGACAACCTGCTACAGTGTCTTTCCCGCGCTTATGATAGGACGCCTAGCCACCGAAAAGAACTACCAACGGCGCGGCTATGGCAGCGAATTGTGCAGGCTTGCCCTGGCGAAAGCCATAGCACTCAGGGAGGAAGTAGGATGCCAGTTCGTCATTGTCAACGCCAAACCAAAGTCAATCCCATTCTACATCAAGAATGGATTCCAGCTTGGCCGGAATCAGCCGCCCGACCGACGACTGCCCTTCATGTACTTTCCAATTCCCCAGCGATCAAATATGTCGTCCGTTGATAGAAGTGAGGCGAGCGCGAACCCCTGAACTTTATTCGGGGGATAAGCGAGATAAGAAGTGAATGCAATGCAGCGAACCAACACGATCCTCCTCACGCCAACTGAAGCGGAAGAGCAAGAACTGCACGCGCTTGCGGACGCATCAGCGCGATTGTGGAACATGGCAAACTATGAGCGACGACAAGCCTACTTCACGGCGGGCAGCAGAGTACCAAGCTACGAGAACCAGTGGAGAACATTCAAAGACAGTGAACCCTTCAAACGAATATTGCAAGATTGATAAGGTACATTCCTGCAGTCAGCCGACTGTTTGGTCTCGCTGATGGTTGAGCCACTACTGCATTTCGTGGTTCCCTTCGTGTCGCTCAGAGCAGTAGGGTTCGATCTGCGCAAAGCCACGTTCGCTTCGCTGATCGCCCTCACACCGGATCTGGATGTGCTGTTCAATAGTCACAGGTCTCCGACTCACTCCCTGATCGTGGTTGGCCTCGTTATCTTCGGCCTTCTTGCTTTGACTTGGAGACGGAATACGGCGCGGTCGCTAGTGCTGTTGGCGGCGTTCGGGGTGTTCTCTCACATCCTCTTAGATCTTTTTCAGACGTCCACTCCCATACTCTGGCCGCTCTTGAGTCAGTCAGTTCAGCTCTGGCCTAGCACAGGATTCCACATGCGGAGTACGGTTCTGTTGTGGTATCCATCATCGTGGCTTGATGCGCCACTGATCACCGCTGAGGGGTTAGGCATCTCGCTCGTCCTCCTCGCTCCCACGATCTTCACGATCCTACGTCAAGCAACATCCTCCGCCGGGAAACCAGAAGAACTCTAGCAGCGCATCACCCTCACCTAGTCATCGCCGATCAAGAAAGCGATGGGGGCTGAGAGGATACTTCCCCTTTCAATGCGGTAGGGGTGGAATGCAGACCACTTTGGCGTTATTGGAAGATCCTCTTGATTCCTTTCACTCTGTCGAAGGCTCTGTCGTTTGAGTAGATCTCTGTTATCTTCAGTCGTTCCATCTGTGCAAGGTAGACTCTGTCAAAGAACTCTAGTCGGGGATGGGCGTGTTCGAGCTCTTGG
>Ga0208321_1000169_pt1 | contig 67364 bp, 82 predicted proteins | sample June2015DPH_4_15_FD_184692 | JGI IMG/M metagenome (GOLD analysis project Ga0208321, IMG submission 184692) | Peatland microbial communities from SPRUCE experiment site at the Marcell Experimental Forest, Minnesota, USA - June2015DPH_4_150... | ecosystem: Environmental > Terrestrial > Soil >... | reverse complement strand
CGGTATTTCGGCTAGCGAGTCCGGGCTGGGCCGCAGTGCGGCCCAGCCGATTCCTGCTCCCTTCCATCTGCAGCGTCAGCGATTGCGGATTGGAAAAGGCGGGCGGATGAGGTTTTCGGCCAGGACAGGTGGACGGCGCGAACGACAAGCCGCCTAGCATGGCCTAGCGCACTTGATCTAATTGGATGATCACAAGTTGCGGCACTTCGGTCGAGCTAGACCCATCTATGGGTGACGCCGGGACCGACCGCGGCGAATTTCGTGCTCGCCGCAACGAGGATGACGAAGATGAGGCCCGGAAGCAAGGAGAAGGGCAACTCCTTTTCTTTGTTATGTCTTCTGAGGTGAGCTACCGAATCCGTTCTGATGCCCTCTTGACCGGCACAGGTCCTTCTAGTCCAATTTCCTGATCTGCATTGGCCGCCGCAATGGGCTTCTCAGCCGTGGTTCTATACTTGGGTCTTTGACAGGACCTCGGTATTGGAGAGCAGCTCAATTACCTTCATGACTGCAGAGTGGTCGAGATCGCCCCACCCGTTGGCCTGCATAGAGGCAAACAGCTCGTAGGCCAGGGCGGAAGCAGGCAGGCAACACCCGAAGGCCCGCGCGGTTTCGCGAATGATGTTCAGGTCCTTGAAGTGGAGCCGGCTGCGGAACCCAGGGGTGAAATCCCTGCGGATCACCTTCGGGCCTCTCACGTCCATCACCCGGGTCTGAGCGTAGCCGCCGCTTAGGACGGCGAGAACGATCGCGGGGTCCACCCCGGCCTTCTCCCCCAGGACCAGCGCTTCGGCCATCCCAATCAGGTTGAGGGCCACCTGGATCTGGTTGCAGGCCTTGACGGTCTGTCCGGCGCCGGAAGCGCCGCACAGCACGGGTTTGCCCAGTACCTTGAGCACAGGCTCCGCGCGCTGGAAGACCTCCGTTGGCCCGCCGACCATGATCGACAACGTGGCCTGGATCGCTCCGGTCTCGCCGCCGGAGACGGGGGCGTCCAGCATTAGGCAGCCCCGTTTCCGGGCCTCGTCGGCGACCCTCACCGCCGTCACCGGCGAGATGGTCGACATGTCGATCAGGAGAGTCCCCGCCTTCACCCCGGCCAGTACTCCTTCACCGCCCAGGTAGGCTTTCTCGACATCCGGCGAATCCGGGAGCATGGTGACGACCAGCTGCGCGCGCGCGGACACATCCCTGGGGGAGGTCCCGGCCAGGGCGCCTTGCGCGACCAGCCGGGTCAGCCGCTCATCGACCAGGTCGTAGGCGACGACCGAGTAGCCGGCCTTGAGCAGGTTGCTGGCCATTGGCAGTCCCATAATTCCCAGTCCAATGAACCCGATGACAATGTCCATAAAGTGCACTCCTTGCATCTAGAGCGGTATCCAGCCGGGGTCCTCCACGAGCTGCTTGATGCGCTGAAGGAATCTTGCGGCCGGGACTGCGTCCACTGCCCGGTGGTCAAACGTCAGGCTTAGCGCGATCATGTCCCGCAGCCGGATCTGCCCCTGCCAGGCGACCGGCTTGGGCAGAATGCGTCCCAGGCCCAGGATCGCGACCTGAGGGGGATTGATGATGGGGGTGAAGGCGTCGATCTCGTTCATGCCCAGGTTGGTGATCGTGAAGGTGCCCCCTTGAAGGTCTTCCGGCTGCAGCCGGTTCCCGCGAGCTCGCTCGATCAGGCCAGCCAGTTCCCCCGCGATTTCGAGCAAGCTCTTCTGCTGCGAACCCGTCACTACCGGGACCAGCAGACCTTGCGGAGTGTCAACAGCTACCCCCATGTTGACGGACCGAAGGATCCACAGAATGCCTTCAAAGCTCTGTCGGTCCGGGGTCCTGGGACGTCCCCCTTTGGTGCTTGCCAGCCACTCGGGTAGATGCGCACTGATCTTGTCCCTTTGCTCGTCGGTTAGTCTTATCTTGGCCATGCCCCGTCAAGGGCAATTTCCATGCCAGGTTCTGAAATGACTCCCAGAATGATGTCGCGCCACCCCCGCCGAGTGAATCCCCCGAGTTACCTCATGGATAAATGTTACCGTGGATGGGAGGCTAATAGGTCCTCCAGGGCCTCCCCGATCTCAGCTCTAAGCTTGACCACATCCAAGCCAGCGTACTCCTCCTTCAGCTTTTTCTTGTCGCTCTCGCGCACGCCGGGGGAGGCCAGCATTCGGGCGTAGGGTGTTTGGGGCACGTCGAAGACGCGGCGGACATGACTTCCGGTCCGCACCTTGTCCTTGAGCTTGGTCACGGGGAGAAAGAAGTTGATATAATGACGATACCGGGCATAGAGGCGATTGAGTAGGTCAACCTGCTTGCGAGTGTCATATCGCCGGTAGCCAGCGATGCGACGCACCACCGACCAGTTCTTGTGTTCCACAAAGGGATTGTCGTTTTTCCGCCCCTCGCGCCCGCGTGAGAAGGTGATCTGTTCTTGCAGGCAATAGCGGAAGAGTTCGTTGTTGATGAATTCCGCGCCGTTGTCCGAGTCCGATCCCAGCAGCGGAACCGGTAAGCGCCCACGAATGGCCTGCAGGGCCACAAAGACGTACTTCTGGGCTTTGGTAGGCACAGCTGCCATCTCGGTCCGGCCGGTGTGCACATCCGTGGCATTCAAGGTTTGGCCGAATTCTCCGCGGGAATCCCCGCCGCTGTGGTCGACCAGGTCGATCTCGACGAAGCCGGGTCGCATCCCGTCCCAATCGGCGAACGTTCGAATGGGGATCTGGCGCTTGAGCAGGGTCCCCGGCTTGGTGAAACCCCGGTGCCGGCGGCCGGGCAGACGGTGGGCGGAGCGAATCCGGTCCATGGTGGCAGGGCTAATCCTCTGCAGGTGGGCATAGCATTGAGTCGACACGCGGGGATTCCCCTGGCGGCGCAGGATCGCGAGGGTCGCATCCATGGCAACCCGCAGTCGTTGAGAACTGATCTGATCGAAGATCTCAGCCAATCTGAGCACCACCCGCTCGTCCTCGGGGGTGTACACCCGGGCGCGCGGCCGCCGGATCGGGCCATGCCGGTGCATGCGCTTCCCAGACAGCAGGGCGCTCGCGTGCTTCCGATGGTACCCGGTCGTCTTGACGAGCTCGTCCAGAATGATGCTGCGCTGCTTCTTCCGGGCGGCCCGATACCGCTTGCGCAGAGCTGCCAGGTAGTCCGCGGAGGGCTTGGAATCGCTCACGGAAAGGTCTCCTTTGGGTAACATTTTCCGTGAGTTGACGAATGGCCCTTCGGTAACATTTATCCATGATTGGACGTTGCCTTTTCGGTAGCATTCTTAGTGAGTTGACTCAACCCTTTTTTCGGAAATCCGGTATCATCAACGATGTGCACTCCCCTACTCACGCTGGCGTGCTTGAGAATCTTCCTGATCCGCAGCCGATCCAGTTCTCACGGCTCCCAACCCGTGTTGGTCAACTTCTCCTGGATCCGCTGTGGGCTGGTGCCCGCTACGGTCCGCCCGATGTCCGACACCGTCTTGCGCTTCAGGTCCACCAGCAAGCCGGTCGTGAAGCGCTTGATCGACTCCCGGCATTCGGACCGCACTACCAAACTACTGAAGGGCCTCAAGAACTTGGCCAGGTCGGGCAATGCCTGCCGATCCGCTTTGAGAATGGCCATCGCTCCTCCCGGAGCCCTACGGCCAAGGCCATTCTACAGCCGATCATCCACTCCCTCTACTCATTTGACAAAGTGGCAATAGGTGACCCTCCCCTGTCCTCTCGGAGGGCATTAGACGAACGGGGAATTTCACATTGCCAGCACGTTCATTGGTGTTGTTGCAGCTCTCACCACAATAGATCTTGGATAACCAGGAGGAGATGATGACACCGAAGGAAAGGGTTCTTTCGTCCCTCCAACATCGTGAACCCGATCGAGTGCCTACTGGCGAGACAGGCGTCGACTATTCAGTCAGCGAGCAACTTCTCGGTTATTCCACCCTCTACCGCGGCAAGTGGAAGGAGTATCAAGCTTTGTGGCATGGCAGGCGCGACGAATACGTCGAGTCCTGCAAGCGAACTATTGTAGATCTCGCCCTCAAGCTGGAATGGGATTTTGTGCCCGTCCACCTAGTGCCCTCGCGCAACGCGATACTTGAACCGCCTGTCTTTCTCGATAAGTACATCTGGCAAGAAGCCGACGGTCGCATAATGCAGTTCTCCCCAGAAAGCGAGGGTCACGCGGTTACAATTCGGGTGCCCACGCGCAGTCTCGATGATCTCGTTGAGGAAGATGTTGTGATCGATCCATCCCAACTGGAACTCGTCGACTATGTTACAAGCGAGCTAGGGGCGACCCATTTCATATTGGGACGCTCCGAGGATGGTTCCTTTCCCCATGAGAAATTCGGACTCTCCGAGCTCCTAATGGCTATGGTCGACAACCCAGCTTTCGTGCACCGCGCTATCGAGATTGAAACGAGAAAGGCGGTGGCGACGATCAATGCTTTGCTCGACGCAGGCTGCGACGGTGTTTGTCCTGGCAATGACTACTGTTCAAGTAGGGGGCCAATGATGTCCCCAGCCCATTTCCGTGAATATATTTTCCCTGCCCTGTCTGCCATGTGCCAGGCAACACATGCCAAGGGTAAGTACATGATCAAGCACACCGATGGCAATACGTGGGCCATTCTCGACATGCTCATTGATGCCGGGATTGACGCGTGGCAAGGCATCCAGCAAACTATCGGCATGGGTCTGTCAGACTTGAAGACCAAGTATGGAAATCGCCTCTCGTTGTGGGGCGGCGTAGATTTAGACTACCTTGTTAGTGGCACGCCCGATCAGATATGCCAGATCACCCGCCAGGCGATTGACGCCGCTGCGCCCGGAGGGGGGTTCGTCCTGACGTCAGGCAACACCCTGATGGTTGGAGTCAGAGTTGAGAACTACATCGCGATGCTGGAAACAAACAAGAGCTACGGGGTCTACCCGATACAGCGGGGAAAAGCCTTCGGCCGTTGATCGCCAATACAAGGAGTCCGCATGTGGAATGTGCTCAAGTGACGGTTTTCGAGCTTCACGTGCCCGGAGGCCTCTCAACGCCCACAATAGAGCTGTTAGCCTGCTGGGCGCTCCAGGTTTATCGTATCATTCCTTTGCACACCCCCAGATTGCTAACCGCGATGAACTGCTCAGGCATCTCAAATGTAGTCCCGAATCGTTGGGATCGTCACAGTCCCGCGCGGGCCTGGCTCCGAATGAGGACCCCCGGCAGGGCCGCGACATCCGATCGAGACACTTGATGCCACTTCGGCTCTCCAAGGTCGCGGGGCAACTTTCATCCCTCAAGGCATGGGACCGAAGTGCATGGCTCTGTAGGAACGCCGTCGCCGCAAGCCACATGTCCCTGGAGCTTTCCAGGGCGCCAGCCGAACCAGAGCGGCAGGTAGGCCATCGGCAATCCAGCTTGTGAGAGGATCCACTGCAACAGACTCGCATGATCGACCAGCACTAATGCTGCTTCTACTACCGTCCATACGTGGCGCCGCCGACAGTCTATGGGCAAGTCGGCCCATTCAAGCCAGTTTCCCGAGCGACTGCACGACCAGGCCTGCGATACGACGAGATGTGAGACCATGCTTCTCCAGCAGCTCGTCGGCAAGACCTGATTCCCCGAATTGATCATTAACACCTAGACGTAATTGCCTTGCAAATCCCCCCTCGCTAAGCACTTCTGCCACAGCGCTTCCCAGGCCGCCACACGCTTGGTGGTCCTCTGCAGTAACGACCAAAGGCACCCGATGTGCCACTGCTTCGAGAACCTTCCGATCCAAGGGTTTGATCGTGTGAACGTTCAACACCGAAGCGCGAATACCATCATGGGCCAGCAAGTCGGCGGCCTCCACCATAACGGCAGTCATGATGCCAGTGCCGAGCAAAGCAACATCGTCTCCATCCCTCAATTGGTCGATCTTGCCAATCTCAAATCGGTATGCACGATCGTGCAGTTGAGGGGAGGGGTAGCGGCTCAAACGCATGTAGACTGGACCTGGATAGTCGGCAATTGCCCACGTGGCCTTTTCGGTTTCGACTCCATCACTGGGGACCACGACGGTCATATTAGGCAGGACCCTCATCAACGAGATGTCTTCCAATGCCTGATGACTGGCCCCATCGGAGCCGTGCGTCAGGCCTGCGCTCGATCCGATGAGCCTGACTGGTAGGGAAGGGTACGCGATCTGAACCCGTATCTGGTCGTAGGCGCGCCCTGTCAAGAACACAGCGAAGCTATTGCAGAAGGGGACCAAACCCGCCGCAGCGAGGCCTGCCGAGGTGCTCACCATATCCGCCTCGGCTATCCCCATGTCGAGAAAACGTTGAGGAAAAGTCTGACGGAACCCATCCGTTCGGGTCGATTTGTACAAATCCGCGTCAAGCACAACTACGTCAGGCCTCTGATGGCCCAAAATCAATAATGCCTGTCCATAGGCATCCCGGGTTTCTACCCGCTCAGCCATCACCCACCGTCCCTCTTATCCTCTAGATGTGATTCGAGCTCTTCTAACGCCATTCCCAATTGCTTCTCCGTCATTGCTGCGTTGTGAAAGTCAGGTGCGTTCTCAATAAAGGATACGCCCCTCCCTTTCACTGTGCGGGCGATAATTGCAGCTGGAACGTCGCGGACCTCGTCGACTGCCCAATCCAGAGCGTTACAGAGCTGATTCATATCATGCCCATCAATGGCCCGGACTGCCCAGCCGAAAGCCTGCCACCTTTCCTTCAAGGGTTCCAAGGACTTACCGGATTCCGCATTGTCCATGCCCTTGAGGCCATTCCGGTCAATAATCACCGTCAATTTGCTAAGCTTGCGACGCCTAGCGGTCATTGCTGCTTCCCAAATCTGTCCCTCGTGAAGTTCGCCATCTCCAAGGACACAGAACGTTCGATAGGCCCTGCCCGCGATGCGACCCGCCAAAGCGAGGCCGTTGGCGTAAGAGAGTCCTTGTCCAAGCGAACCAGTGCAACCTTCGATGCCGGGAGTGAGGTGCATAGCCGGGTGACCCTGAAGGCGGCTACCCAGCCTCTTGAGAGTTGCCAGCTCTTCTATGGGGATCACACCCTTGAGCGCGAGGGCCGCATATTGAGCGGGGACCGCATGGCCTTTGCTCATGATAAACCTGTCGCGGTCAGGCCAACAGGGATCCCTGCACTCGTACCGCATCTTGTAGAAATACAGCGATACCACGATGTCTGCCACTGAAAGCGAACCACCAAAATGGTGAGCCTTTCCGCTGCCCATCATGCTGACGACCAAATGCCTTAGCTGACAGGCTCTCCACTCCAGCTCGCCAACCTGTTCCCGGGTCACCATTCCCCCGTTCCCTTCTGTACGATGACGGACTCGTTGAGTTGCAGCGGTGGCGATGTCATCATGTGCTATTCACAGTCGGAGAATCATTCGGGCGAGGGACCGTTCTCGGTGCAACACACAGGCTCGCCAATGGCCCCACAGAGATGGGAACCAGCAGATCATGCATCTCCGCGCGGCCTATCATTGGTTCCTCCGTTTCCGCAGAGTACTGCAGTCCCTCGTGGTCGCCGAACGGCATAATCGTGCCTCCGGACCACCCAAAAACCCCAGAAGCAGGCTCAGGACCAACTGCAAACGTCGCTCAAGGCGTGTTTAGGCGATCTAAAAGGATCTGTGTGACGTTATTTCAGGGCCTGCGGCTCGATCACTATGATTTGTGGCACACTCGTCGCCTCAGAAGGCCTACTTCGATCACGTAGCCACTCCACAAGATCACTGCCAGCCTGGAGGAGGTTCTCCTCAACCAGCTTGCGGGAGAGTACTGGGTCACGTGCTCGGAGGGCGTCGGCGATGGCCTTGTGGTTCTCGGCTGCCGTGCCATATGACGTATTCGAAGGGTACACCTGTTTCTCGAGTATCATTAGCACCCTGATCCGCAGCAACAAGGACGCGTATGCGGAAATCAATCCGGAATTCCTGCTTGATCTCACAAGCAGCTGATGGAATCCGAGATCAGATTCGTTCGCCTTTTCATGATCTCCCCTGCCGATTGATTTCAGGATGTCGTCAGCCAGAGCAGACAGTCTCTCAAGCTCAGCATCAGCGATCCTTGACGCGGCTAGCTCCGCGGCCAAGCCTTCAAGAACCGAACGTAGCCTTGCGAGATCCGCAACATCCTCCACAGTCCAGTCGGCCACCCAAACCCCCCGTCGGGGAATCATCAGAAGGACGCCTTGCCGGGACATCTCCTCCAGCGCCCGTCGCACAGGCGTTCGACTCACTCCCAATTCCTTGGCAATAGCTTCTTCTACGAGGCGCTCACCGGGCCGCAAGCGGCCCTCAATCAACGCGCGAAAAATGGAAGATATGATTCGTTGATGCAGGAGATCCAAGGCGGGTCGTTGGAAACGTCCTTCGGCGCTTTGCACTGTATTAGCTCCAATCACATCATGAGCACGAAACAAGGTCCGACAGATCCAACAGCTCTTGCCAATGAAACTGATGACACTTAGTGTCGCGTCTTCCGACTACATTGAATAAGTGGTACGCCTTCTGCACTCTGCGTGTTCGTGGCTGCTCGACGACACCGGCAAGGGTTGAGACGGATTCTGGACTCCACAGTCAACTGGGCCTTGGAAGAATGCACGATGATTCTTGAGGTCATTTCCGAGACGAGACCCTAGAAGTCCGGCCGGAAAGCTGGCCATAGCAGCCTACAACACCAGGCCGAGGGTCAGAGTTTCGGCGTCGATGGCTTCGACGAGACCTTTTTTTCGCAAGCTCCTAGTGCAAAAAGAGGCGTAGGTGTTCAACCGCCATCGCTGCCGCTCGATCCGGGTCGGGAAGGGCTAAGGCCTCCAAGGACATGTACCCCTCATACCCGATCTCTTGTAGAGTCTTGACGATCTTGCCAAAATCAACATGTCCACAACCTGGTGCAAGCCTGTTGCTATCCGCAACGTGCATATGCCACAACAGGTGCCCAGCGTGGCGGATACTGGATTCGAAGGATTTGTCCTCGATGTTCATGTGAAACGTGTCCAACAGCAAGCCGAAAGCCGGGGATCCGAGGCGATCGAGGAGGCGCAGCCCCTCGTCAGCATTGGGAACGCAATCTGTCTCATATCGGTTGATCGGCTCCAATGTCAGCTTGACGCCCTTCTTGGCTGCGTACTCACCTATCTGCCCCAAAGCAGATAGCATCACATCAGCAGCCATGGTGGAGTCTCGGATTGCGTCCAGCCGACCCCTCATCAGGCCGATGTCAACCATTGTTTCCCATTCCGTAGCCAGGTCCACAAATGACTCAAGCCTCTTCATCGCGTTCAGGCGAACCTGTCTCGAGGCACAGGTCAGACTCAAACCATCGAGTGCAGATGCCCCTCCAGTATTCAGTGCTGCCACTTGAATCCCAGCTGACCTGGCGGCAGCCGTGACGGTTGATACGTCGATTTTGCTTGGATCACGAATGAGTAATTCCACGCCATCGTATCCAAGACGGTGGGCCTTATGTAGCTTCTCGGAGAAGGTTCCGCTGAGAAGGCCGTAAGGCCAGCCGGCAACATCAGGGGTTGACACAACTATGGCAAGCCTAATCGCCATTTCCCGTTCTCCAGATCCCATGTGTCGTCTGTCTGCCCCCAATGTGCATTCATCCCTACCCTTTGGCAGGACAATTCAACCTCGACCTTGATGTCGCCCAAGCTGACCCACTAGTCATTAGTGTAAACCGCTTCCAAGAAGTCCAGCCTGGCATGTGCAAACCATACCGGGCCGAGAAGCTTTTCCCCCCTTGTCGATCTGATCACATTTCCATGCACCCCACGCGTCTTGTCGAGGTCAGTACACTGCAGTCGGAGCATAGGAACACCCTGACAATTAATCGGAGTCAACTGAACTACCAACTGCAGTTGCTGGGCGCTCATTCTGGCGGCCGTCTTCTCTCAGATCTCCACCCGAGAGACATCCGCGCATGTTTGGCGGCAGGAGCGCAATGCCATAGGGTCAGGGGTCCCCAATCAGTCAATCCGCAAATGTCACTTTTCTAAGGGGTCCGATTACTCAGGTAATACGCCAGCATTTATCCCACCACAAGCATCACACGCCTCTCGCACGTAATGACTCTGCAATTCATGGCACAAAGTCAGACCATGGGGTGATCCCAAATATCCCGATGGCCTGTCAATAGCACTCCACTGCGAATCTAACAACTTGTTCCTCCTCCGCGAATACCCGAAGTCCGAGATGCCTCTGCTTCCCTGGGAAGTGGATCTTACGCTGAACGTGGAATTGCCGCAGCGTACCTCTTCTTCCATGGACGGAAGATTACCAATTCATCCCGGTTTTCTTGACACCCAGCCACTTCGGCGTGGTCGCCTCGCTGACAAGGTTGAGTCAAGTCGTCAATGCTGGCTCAAGGGCTTTTCTTCTGCACCGACCTGTCGCCCTAGTACGCACGGACCCCTTGAAGCGTGCATTTCGGTCGATCGGATTGTTCGCCTACCTCCAGAGTGTCAAACTTTCAGCCTCCGGGCATTTGTCGCATAAGATTACTGAAGATAGAAGAATCGCTCCAGAAGCTCCATTCGTTGATGGGGCCTCCCACCATCCATTCCTTCAAAAAAGGGGGCCATTTCATCACCCCAGCGCTTGCTGATCTCGGTTTCCTCGATCCTCTCCAAGGCTTGCCTGAAGTTGTCTGCCTCCACGTACCCAAACACCAAGCCCTCTTTATTCAAGAAAAGTGAGTAGTTGCGCCATCCGGCTTGCTGCAATGCCGCCAGCATCTCCGGCCAGATTTCCAGGTGCCGATTCTTGTATTCGTGCAGGCGGTCAGCCTTCACTCGCAGTAGGAATCCGACCCGTTCCATCAAATCCTCCCTATTGCTCGTCCCGGTGATCGCCGGGACACCCTAGATATGGAGCTCAAGCAACCTCTTCATTCGGACTGTCTCTGTCACTACGTCTACTCGGTCGGCTTGCATGAAGCCTTGGTGAAGATATTCCACCGACAAATAGCCCCGATACTCTGCCTCCCTAAGCTTGTCGAGCAATAGCGGAATGCTCAGAACACCATCATCAACTGGAGTCTGGAGGGAACCGGGTTTGCATTGTCTAATGTGCATGTGTGCGGAGTACTCAATAAGCGGGTCGATATCAGCCTGTGAGAAACCGAGGCAAAGGAAGTGTGAGAAGTCCAACGTCAACCTTAGTCCTTCGGCCCCCCGCACTACTGTCAACACGTCTCTGGGATCTTCCAAGATCGAGCCGAGATGCGGCTCTATTGTCAAAGTGACTTCACGCGCTCTGGCTATCGGCAACAACTGATTGATCGCCTCAATACATGAGGCAAGGCACGCAGACTTGCTCTGCCGAGGGAGATGCACTCCGGGTAGGATCATAATGATAGGAATCGCGAGTCGCGCGCAGAAGTCGACCACTCGTGTGAATTCGTCTTTGTTTTGCTGTGACTCGCCATCGTCGAGGGTATTCAAAGGCCGGACCGAAGGTCCGTCCCCAAAGGTCCAGAAGAGGCTACTGGAAACCAAGCCAAGCGCCTCGACGCGCCGTGCTTGAGAATCTGGGTCGTGCAAGATCGCGTGATGATCAAGGTGCCCGCCCGGATAGGCGCTCAGGTCAATTGCACCGAAGCCGAGTGCTTTGCAGACCCCAGCAGCCTCTTCGAGGGTACAAGCGGGAAAGGACCAACTGCAGCAGCTTATTTTCATTTGATTAGCCAGCCCTCTGAAGCCTTGTCGCTCTCCTGCACGCTAGAATGCAGAGGACACAACACATCTCGATCGGCGGGAGTGTCCAAATCATCCCATCGTAATACAGTATATGCCGCCTTAGACAGGACCTCAGATGCTTGGATGGCAAATGGGTTCCAGGATCGGATCCTACAACCTCCACAAAAGCGAAATCCACGTGGTGCTGTGACATGCCTAGCCGATTCAATGTTACCACTCTTGTGCTCAGGCAAGGCGCGACTATGCGCCATAGAGCGTCTCAACATCCACAACACAACCCCTGCCCGCTGATAGGTACGCTGCCTCTATCAGCTCGACCGTCCGATGACCAATTAGGCCCGGCGAACCGTTCTCCGATTGGCCACAAATAACATCCACTAGATTGCGGCTGGTAGCGAAACGCGGATATCGGTCTTCTGGTGGAAGCGGCCCAGAATCTTGCTCGATGCCATCGTGCGTACGGATGTACAGCGAACCTCGAGCTTGGTCAAGCAGCAGGTATCCTTGGGCACAGTAGACGCGGACATCGAACTGACCCGTGTCGCCGACGCCGATGTTACCTGTGCTTCCCACTACGCCTATTGCGCCGTTGTCCATGCGTATTTGGATGGCATCGACCAGGTCCAGCGGCACGTCGCATTTCTCCATAAAAGCCGACACCTGCTTTGCTCGCAATTCGGTGATGAATAGCATACAGCCCGCGAGGTGAGATACATGCACTTGACCCTGTCCACCGCCTGTCAGCTTCGGATCTGCGTAGGAGCAGACAGGGCCACCCATTGGGTACTCAAACACTGAACGGTAGGCTTCCGGATTTCCCCGAAAGAACTCAATATTCATTGCTGAAGATGTGCATACGATGAGTTCAATCTTTCCGAGATGCCCCGACCGAACGATGTCTCTTGCGTGAATAGTGCGTTCGCTAAAGTGGTAAGGAAAGCCGACAATGATTTGCCTGCAATGCTTATCAGCCAAGTCTAACAGTTCACGACTGTCCACTGCATGAAGCGTCATCGGCTTTTCGAGCATGACATGCAGGTCGGATTCAATGCACGCTTTGGCTATCTCGTAATGGAGAGCGTGCGGGACTGCAATAACGACCCCATCCAATGTCTCGAGCTCGAGCATCCGTCGATAGTCGGTATAAGTCCTGTGAACCCCATACTTTGCTGCCACTTCTCCCAATCTGGTTGAACTCGAATCGGCAATTGCCATTAACTTTGCCCGTGGATCGGAGAGTAATGCGGGGATGTGCGCATAAGTCGACCACCACCCGGCGCCGATTACACCAATCCGTGCCACATTGGTGTTTTCCATATTCATTGCCTTCTTGTGGGCGAGTGCGACGCCTCTAGTTTCGAACCCACTCTCAGTGTCGGGTTTCCCTCGGCACCTGATCTGCGCTGCATCCAGCTCTGCACCGAGACAACGCACCCGCCATGGGAGGAAAGAGGTACTGCCGCAAGTTCAAGTTCCGAGGCGCCTGGCAAGTCCTCACTGGGTGGGAAATACGGGCCCAGGTTTGCATGCAACATGGCGTCTACTCAGCTTTGGATGACCTCTGCCATCAGTCCCTTCAAGACAATGCATTAACCCTTCTATCCAACGGACGAATGGGCAAAGGAAACTCAAAGCAAGTGGAGCGCATTGCAGTTTCGCAACAAAGATGAGAACGCTGACACTCACCAATCGCCTGCCCCACATGATACAAATGCGCCGCAATCCTGCATGTGTGCACACAGAGTCTCAATCCCTGGAGACAGAGACGGCCCAATGCAGCGACCCCATTCATGGGTTTCTGTTTGCACCTCATCCTATGTGCGATGCTTCTGGCATCCATCGGGTGACATGTCTCAATACTGCGTAAACTAGGCGATCGATACAGATGCCAACTAGGATTATCCAGACCATGACTGCCATGAGTGACTCCGGCGAGAAATATGACATGAATATCATCGCCAACCGACCGAGCCCAAACTGGCCCCCCATCAATTCCCCCACGATCTCCAAACCCCAGGCAAACGCCATCACAACTCGAACCCCGCCAATAATGCCAGGCACAGAGGCCGGCAAGATTACCGTCAGATAGACGTGTGCTGGAGTTGCGCCGAGCGTGCGCGCGAATCTACTATAGACAAGCGGAACGTTCTGGATGACGGTGAAGGTGTTGATAACGAGAATCAGGAAGCAATAGGATGCAATGAGGAAAACCTTGGACATTTCGCCACTACCGAACCATAGTAGGCAGAAGGGCAGAGCGACCAAAGGTGGCGTAACACGTACCAATTCCAGAGGGGCCCTTACGAGGTCGTTGACCGTTCGACTCCAGCCCATAGACAAGCCCACCACGATTCCCAATGGCGCACCAATCGCAACCCCGATGACATAACGCACAACAGTGCTTGTGAGGTGGGGAAGCAGGTTATAACCTGCGTTTGGAATCGATCGGAGCTGAGGAATGCTGACTAGCATAGTCAAAGACTTGTACAATACTGTCCATGGCGCTGGTACACGCAGCGGCCCTATCAGGAGTGTCGCGCCGTACCATACCATGATGTACATGAGCACGAGGAGAACAGGACGACCGATCGAGGCTAGTCTTCGCAATGGACTAGATCGTGCACGACTTGCGGCTACGTTAGCCGAACTCATCGGCCCTCCTACTACCTGGTTCTTTGAGCTATCTGCAGACTTACCCACTCAGGAGGAGCAACAACCATCCGAGAGCCGATACGTTCGCCGCGATTGGCACGCGCAAATCGTATCAACATCCGAGCTGACACCGCTCGGTTGCACACGCATCCAAACCCGCCTTGCATTGGCGCGATCTTTCGTCGGCACCCAACTGCGTTCCCGATCACGAAGCTTGCCTTGCTCCCATTGATCCGGGCCGCCGCATGTCCCCCAAGCCTGATCCTGACCAGAAAAGTCAAATGACGGCCAACACTTGATGAGGGTTCCTCTCCTTGACCATTATAAGGAGAGGAACCCTCTGCCAGCCAATTACGGTCTTGAGACCCTGATTGTCACCACTACCCTGTGTTGCTTCTATTGCTTCGAGAGCGCAATTGTATAGTCAGCCCACTCGTTCGCAGCTGTGCCGAACCGTGACGCGTCCAGATATGCGCGTGTGTCGTAGAAATGCGTGGCTTGATCAAGCAGCTGCTTCGCCTGAGTGAAATCAAGGGCCGCGTTCGAAGAACTGGTAATCTTCGCTTGTGCCGCGTCGATCTGATACTTGGCATCGTCCTTGTCTTTGCTCAACGCAGCATAAACGTTTTGGGCGTCGATGACGTCATCAGGAGTTACTTCGCCTGTCTTGTAGGTCCCCTGCGATTCAGCGAGCTTGAGCTGGGCCCCGATCCAGTTCTTGTAGTACGTCGGGTCGGTGGGGTCCTGAAACCACGTAGCTTGCCTCTCAAACGGAGCGAAATCCGTTACAAGGGGATTTATCAGCAGTCGTGCATCATCCATTGCAAAGTTGGTGCCCGAGATGCTGTTGTAAAAGGGTACCCAGATATTCAGCGCAGCCTCTGACTGATTGTTAATGAAATCAAGCGTGCGGTAGCCCACACCAGCGAAGCGGAGTATCGTGTCCATGTTGTTCTTTTCGTACTGCCGACTGGTGGCCCAACCTGCGGTGCCGATTGCGTTCAGTTCCTCCGAGTCAGGCGATCCCGTAGCTCCGATCAGCAGGTCTCGAGCCGTCACAATTGGCTTGAACCCATGGCTCTGAAGCGTCAGTCGCTGAGGAATGCCATCGATCTCGCAGTCTGCTTTGCCAGCGTACATCAACGTCAGGTGTTGACGGGTGTCGGGTGCGTCGGCGCTGAAGTCACTCCAGCTGATGCCCCCTTTCTTAAAGGCAAGCGCCAAGAAAGAAGTATCTGATGGAGCATTCTCGTATATCAGTTTCTTGCCCTTCAGCTGCTGTATCGATGCTGCAAGCGCCTTCTGCGGGTCAAGGCCCCCGGCCTCGAAGTCCGCTATCGTCTTGAAGCTCGACGCGCAAGTTATTGCAAAGCCATACGCTTCGTTTGAGAGAAAGAATGGGCGAATATCACCCGCATCTTTCTGTACCGGTACGAGAGCCGGCACAAAGCACGAAGCCACGTCGTACTGGTCAGCAAGTGTTACGGCGTTTATGCTTTCGAAAGGAACCGTATCGCCCATCTTAGGCTGAATGGTAATCCCGACTTCTTGGAACCACCCCTGAGCCATGGCAACGCTGGCGAAAGTCGTGTCCATATAGGGGAGTGCCGCGAACTTGACAGTCACTTTCGGGATCTCTGGGATGCTTGGTTTCTGCAGTGGGACCTTTGTCGCAGCGGCTGGGGCCGCGGTCGGCATACTAGGCGCTGATACTTCAGTCGGCACAGGCGCCGTAGCCGCCTGTGCGCAAGCAAATAGCATCGTCGACAAGACAACAAAGGTTGTGATCAGGACGCGCAGATCTCTCTTGGTATTCATGCGTTTCTCCTCCAAAATCGCCGTTCACTAGTCTCCAAAATCGAGAGACGAGTTATCGAAGCTCTGTATCCGGTTATTGGGGAAATCAATTTCTGTCGGAATGGTCGATGGCAATCGGCACCCCAGGTCCGTATGCTGGTCCTCCTTTCTGTGCTTCTTTCGGCGCCCTCTCTGTCAGCCTTTGGACAGGAGCATGCGGAATCCTTGGCCACACAGCCCTTAACCATACTCATCTCCTCTCCTCAGGCTGATACTGTGTGTCCCTCGAATACAAGCCCATGCCATTTCAGGCCAGCCCCGCACTCTCTTGGGGCTCTGGTACCCGTCCAATACGGGGCGTCACAAGATGGTCGGAAAGACCGCCAGTAAGAGAAAGCTTATGCTGTGGTGCATACTGAGCCCCCGCCACCTAGCAATCCTGTTCCACCTGCGCAGGAGCCATTCAAGGGTTCCGCATTTAGTATCCTGTATACATATAGTGGTATTATATAGCCGTTGCGAGTCGAATTCAAGAGCCATTACGAATCACGTCATTCACCTTGACCGGCTAATGTCGTCAAAGTTTGTGATAATTGGGGGGAAATGGAGCGATCGACGCCACGTGCGTCAGATCTTATGGTCACCACTGGGTGCTCCATGAGAGCGCGTCTTGGACACCATCGCGGATCTGCCTTTTGGTTCCGGCATGGCCGCCTCCTGAGAGACACGGCAGTGCAGCCCGATCATGCCTGGGAGGCGATCGATGAGTGTCAGCGTTCTCATCTTTGTTGGGATCCTGCAATGCGCTTCACTTGCTTTGGATAATGTCTCCTGTAGCAGTATTGAGTATAGGGCTGGCTGGACGCGCATCTACTCCACCAACACTCTGGAGCGAACCATCCGGGAGATCCGTCGGCGCACCAATGTGGTGGTATTCCCGGACGACATCCTGGTGGTCCGGTTCCCGGGGACGCAACTCATCGAAGAGGCGGAGGACTGGGAACTGAAGCGTCGCGTGTCGATGTAATGGCTGACCCATCCTCAGCGGGTGTTGCTTGCGGAGCCCATGCCCCTGCGCTTGGCTCCTATTCTGTGATGTTCGTCTCAAGAACCGTTCGGTCATTATTGAGGCGCTGCCCTGAATTACACCATTGACAGGGACGCAAATAGTTCCCTGATGACGAATAGTCAATACGCGACGTTTCTTTGATGGGAGGACAACATGCGTAACTGGTTATCACTCAACCGCTGAGACGGCGCTGTTTTCAGCTGCCGTTGACAAAAGGCTCAAATGGGCGCAACATGGCAGATTACTGGCGCAGAGAAATGGTGCCACACTACAGTCATTCTATTGGATGAGTTCCTCTGTCGAGTTTGCGGGGCCAATCGCTTCGCTTAGGAGGGGTTGCTGGGATGGAGACACCTGCCGAGAAGGAAGAATACAGGCCGTACAAGGAACTTGGATTCTACCCAGGGATTCACTTAAGTCCTGAGCGAAAACGCGAACTCGATGAAGACGCTGTCGAACCGAATGAACTCACGACGGACGATATTGTCTACAAACTATCACGGATGATAACCGGAACCTTCTATGGCTTCATCCGAGTGATTGAGGATAAATGGGGGAAGGAAGCGGCTAGAGAAGTCGCATTCGAATGGGGACACCAACGGGGTCGAGAGAACCTTGAACGTTGGATGGAGGCGAGGGGAGTGAAGCGGCTAACACCTGAGCTCTTGGCGCGATATCAGGATTACCGACATCTAATCTCGGGTCCTCTTCTCGCGCCTTCCTTCACTGAGTATGAGGGTGAGTCGGACTTGGTGCTGAACCGCTCAGTATGCCTATTCCACGACGGCCGTCCCGAAGGCATGGACAGCTATTGCTGGGTCTATGCAGATGGGATGTATCTCGGATACAAGGAAGCATGCCCCGAACTCACTTGCGAGCATCCCATCTGCAAGTCCCGCGGGACCTCGAAGGACAATAGATGTCAAGTCAGGTACCATATCCAGAGTTGAGAGAGGCTTGCGCATTGCCCGTTTTCGTTCGAAAGGGAGACCCAAGAAGATCACCGGAGTGTGTTACTCCTTTGCCGCCAAATGGTGGCCCCGGCCAGCTGATCTAGGCCAGATTGTGTCGTGACTTTGCAGAACTTGTGAGCGAGGGGGAGCGGTTTCGGCGGTTCTTTGTCGGCGCATCACGATCCTGTAGATATATCCTGGGCGAGTCGGCCAAACAGACCACTGGTGACATTTACATAGCCAGAGTCCGATTGTGCTTGGGCATGAGCCAAGCCTTGCGACCCTGGGAGCCCCAATGGAATTGAGACGTCGTCGAGTTTGTGCCATGAGGAGCGGTCCTGGGACGCGCCGTTCCGCCGGCTGATGCACGCTGGCAAGCTGTGGCACGTGCACCTGGGGGACAACAACTGGCTGCTTCCCGGTGAGAAGATGATCGACTTCGGTCGAGTGGTCGACATTTTGGCGGACATCGGCTGTGAAGGATGCCTATCCGCCGGGCTTCTGGTGTTCCCAGACCCCGACGCAGCCGCCTGAACAACGCTGACGCGCATGCGTGCCCTCCTGGAGCGTTGACCATGCATCTCAGCTGCCTGCCGGTATCGTTCTTCTCCGACATCATCGAGGGACGCATGTCGGTGGCCGACTGGGCCCGCATGGGATCGGAGCTGGGATTGGACGCGATCGATCTGAGCATTCTTTTCCTGGCCGATCGGTCGCTCAAGACCGCGGCCGTAATGCGGCGCCAGATCGAGAAGGCCGGGATGCGCGTCGCCATGCTCACTTCGTACCCCGACTTCACCCATCCCCAGGCATCGGTTCGTGATCGCGAACTGCAAATGGCGGTCGAAGCCGCTGCCATCGCCGAGGAAATCGGGGCCGATCTGATCCGCGTGACCGCCGGTCAGGCGCATCCTGAGACAGGTCGTCGCGATGGGATTCGCTGGGCGGTTGAAGGCCTCACCCGGCTGATCGAACAGAGCGGCAGTTTGCGCGTTCGCCCTGTTTATGAGAATCACGCCAAGCCTGGGGCATGGGACTACACTGACTTCTCGCAATCCCCGGACATTTTCCTGGAAATTGTGCGCCAGACAGCGCCCGCCAATCTCGGGGTGAACTTCGACACCGGAAACGCCACGGCCTTCTTTGAGGATCCGTTGGGTCTGCTCGAGCAGGTCATCAGCCGGGTCGTCAGCCTACACGTCGCCGACACGGCTGTGCGCGGCGAGCTGAAGCCGGTTCCGTTGGGGACTGGTCTGGTGCCACTCGGCCGCGTCTTCCGTCGTCTGCAGGGTGCGGGCTGGGACGGCTGGGTGTGCATGGAGGAGGCTTCCTTCCGGGGACGACGGGGGGTGGAAGGCGCAGCCCGCTACGTGCGGGAGACATGGGCGGATTCGGCCGCCCAGGTCGCATCGGGTTGAGCTGTGCGCCGGAAGGCCCGAGGACTCGCAGACCATCCGAGACCCGAGGAGGGCAAAGGCAGCTATGGCGGCAAGACCGACTCAGATGGATGACAAGAAGAGCCTGACCGACGAAATCCGTTCCGAGCTCCGTGCACGGCAGCGGTCTGCTGGCCGCAACCCGTTGACCTTGGTCCTCAAGGGTCGCGTCGAAGATGCGCTGAATGACTTGGTTTTCTACACCCCCCCCAAGCGGTTCGGGGCCAGGTTCGATTCCGTCCTGGCCGGGATCGCCGCTGTTTTTGGCACGCCACCGGCGCCCACCCAGCGGGATTTGCTGTCCTTCGTCGCCGATCTATCCAAGTGGCTCCGCTCGTTCCTGCCACGCTGGAACCTTCAAAACCCTGAGCTGAATGCCGATGCCGCTCTGCCCAAGGCCGCCCTCGATGCCATGGGTGACCAGGCGGCGGCTCTGGCGGTACGGCTGGCGAGGTCGGTGCCTGATGCCGAGAAGGATCTGCTTCGCATGTGGAGAAGCAAGACTGCCGCACGGTTTAAGGCAGAAGGAGCTTCCCATCCGGATCAAGAGGCCGATGCGTTCGTTGGCGATACTCTCGAGACCTTTCTCACCAACATCGCCCAGGGCTTGGGTTCCAGTAGGGTGCGCAAGATTGCCCAGATGCAGCTCGATGGGCTGACCCCAACCCGGATCGGGAACGACTACGCTGCCTATCTGCGCTACGCCCAGTTTGTCGGCGCCTCCTTCGTCACCTGCAATCCTCCCTTGGTTAATCTTGCCTGGGAGGCCAACCCGGAGCGTTGGGATCCGGTCGTGGATGGGGTGATCCGGGCCAACCCGCTGGCCGACCCCGACCGGTTAGCGCTGTGGGTCACGCTTGAGTTCGTGCTCTCCAACATGCTTCTGCTTCGGCCGATCTTCCTGCTGACACTCGGACAGACGGGGTGCGTCTGCCTGCAGGTGAATCCGCACAAACACGCAGATTCTGAGACGATGATTGCTGACGCGCGTGCCGTGTATGCTGAACTCAGGCGCCGGCTATCCGGGGGCGTACCTAACATCGTCTTCAAGCTTCCGGGGACCTTGGCCGGGCTGCACGCCTGCCGGGATCTGACGGCCGATGGCATAGGGGTCACAATCACCGTCAACTTTGGCCTCTTCCAGCATTTGCCATTCGCGGCCGCAATCCAGCAGGGCCAGGCGATCTTCTCAACCCTCGCCCACATGAGCGGGAGGCTTGCTTTCCCGGTCCGCGATGAACTCCTTTCGATGACGGAGGCGCTGGCCTCGACCGGGATCGATGAATCCATGATTCGGGAAGCGGCGGCTTGGTCTGGGATCGCGGTGCTCAAGCGGCTTCATCGCGAGATGGAGGCACGCGGCATCGATCGGAACCGTGTCCGGCCGCTTATCGCCTCCTTGAGGATGTATGCCGGCGCAGGCTATGAGGCCCTCCCCAGCCCCTGTCCCGACATCACCGAGGCCGTGGGCACCGGCGTCATCACCGTCTTTCCGAATGTCCGCCGCGCCTTCGACTCGGTTCCGATCGAGGCCCTGGATCCACGCCGGATCGACCAACCGGTCCCGGAGCGTATCTTCAAGGTCCTTCAGCACAGCCAGATCTTCAAGCAAGCCTATTGGGTCCCTGGCAGTAGCGTTGACCCTGTCTGGCGCCCGACGAAGCCCTTGACCCTCGAGGATGTCGCCGGAACCGAAGCTTGGTTGCCGGTGAGCAATACGCTCGGCGAGTTCGTTAAGGCCTATGACACGTTTGTGGATCGGATCCTTGCTCGGCGGCAGGGGTTGGCCGAAGGCGCTCCGGCCTGACCGGCCTCAAGGGTCCGGCCGGAGAGAGGCGGTGCTGATATGACAAGGGTGGAATTCGACGTGCGGCGAGGACGCGAGGAGTGCATGCCTGACGAGATCAACCTGGAGAATCTTGGCTTGACCAAAGAGAAAGCGCTGGACCTCTTGCGGCAGATGTGGAAGATTCGAGTGTTCGAATAGCGGGTCTACGACCTGCTGGGCAAGAACAAGATCAAGGGCGCCTCTCACTCGTACGCGAGGGAGGAGGCGAGCGGTGAGCTCGTGAAAGGCAGGGAGGCCACTGAATCGGCCGTCCGACAGGGACAGGAGGTTTCGATGCTGTGCTGGCTTGAAAGGTGCTGGCGACCAATCTGGGCTGATCCAATCACAAGGTGCCCAGCATATCGCCGCCCGCGGTGATTACCGATAAGCAGATTGACCGCGCGCTGGAGCTGTTAGATGTCGCTTTCTGGAAGATTGAGCGCGCACAGGTGCGAGCCAGGAGCCAACGCTATGGCTAATGAGCAACGACGACCCCACGAGATCTTTCACGATGTTGTCCAGATCGGTGTCGTTGTGCGCGACCTCGACCGGACCGTGCAAGCCCTGACCGATATCTTCGGCATGGGCCCGTTCCGGGTGGTCGATTGGCCGGCGGAAGGCAGGACCGATATCGAGAGGAAGTACTTGGGCAAGCCGGGTCGGTTCACCGCCCGCATGGCCTTTGTGGACCTGGGGTCCGTCGAGCTGGAGGTCATCCAGCCGGGCGAAGGTGACAGCATTTGGGCCGATTACCTCCGAGCACACGGCGAGGGCATACATCACTTTCGTTTCAACACCTTCGACCTGGCATCCGTGATTGCCTACTTGCAGGGCCGCGGCATCGGCGTCACTCAAAGTGGCTCGGGAATCAGGCCCGGCACATACTGGGCCAACTTCGATACGGAAAAGCGTATAGGTTTCACGATTGAAGTGATGCAGGCGCTGGCGGGCACCAGTGGCAGGACCCCTGCAATCGTCGGTGACAGAGTCGAAGGATAAGACCCGCCAACATTACATCGATGCCCGACTGACCTTGAGTGGAATGGAGGCAGTATAGGGGATGCCCCGATTGGTTTCTTGCCTTAATCCGGCGCTTCGGGATGTGGGCGAGAGTCGGCGTGAAGCCTATCTTGGGAACTATGGACTAAGAGGAGATGCCAGGACGACCAGGTTGTAGCCAGAGATAGGCATCCAAGGATCCTGGACCAGCTTCTTCTCCCGCAGAAGTTCTCTCCTGACTTGTGCCTCAGTAGCCAGGCAAAGTCGGGGAGGCGTTGACCTTTCGTACGAGATGGAGGAAGTTTTCTGAGCCCGGCGGTACTCCCTGAGCAGGTGGAAGAAATTGCTCTTGCCGATACCGAGCGCCTCCTGGACATCAGTGCGCTTCATATTGCCCTATAGGTAGGCCCGGAAGAGGAACCTGGCCTGCTCGCTCGTAAATGGCTCGCCCGCCCCGTAAGCCGGACCAGGGTGGATCTGCCCTATGGTTCCCTCCTGATGATCTGGGGGGGGTACCAGGGGATGTCCACTTTTCAGCTTTGAATCACACATCTATCAACTTGCAGTTGACATTGATGGTGGCATGGGATAAGATAACTGCCGAATAGAAAAAGTATCTTGTACTCAAAATGCACCGGTCCGTAAGCACGGCTAGGAAGTATTCATCCCAGGTTGATTGGGATGGGTTATACGATTCCCTCATTCATGGAACCTTTCAATAGGCTGGTTGAGGTGACGCAATCTGACTAGCGCGGAATTCACGGATGTACTGATGGGATGCTATTGCGCGCCCGCTATGGCAGCACTTACCAGGGACTAGGTGGAAACATAGTAGTCATCAGGCAGAGATCCTTTCCTCAATAGGCAACAAGCAAGAGATATTCTTGGTGCTGTGTTTCAGTTTGGGGAAGTCTGGCATGAACATGCTGCCCATTTGAATGTGTTTGTGGGGCAGGCAGGAAAGCGGCGGTAGGACCAGCTTGCTTCCAGATTGCTGGTGCGCAACTTCCTCGCCGAATGGGGAACGAGTTGGTAGCAATCCCGCAATGCCTCGGCGACGGTCTTGGCTGCAAATCGATTGGGGGTACCAGGGGCAGTGCAGGATGGTCTCAACCTCAGCCTGGACAAATCATGTAGTACGTTCCCACTCACGATCCGGCCCTCGTCCATCAGCTATCACCAACGAAGGTTGTCGGGTTGGACCTTGTCGGCCGACCCAATCGACCCTGGCACGCCATCGGTTGTCACAAGAAGAGACACTGCTTTCCTTCGCTCCTGCAACTTCTGAATTAGACTTGGCCGAACCATTCAGCTCGTGTTGCTGCGCAGCGCTGTTTACAGAGCTACCTCACGGCAAGATATCACACAAGCCATCAATCGAATTTTCCACCACTGGAATAGGTACTCGAAGGGGTCTCACTCAACCAGGAAGGAGCATTCAGTTGTGATGGCAACTCTAGATCGAAGACCAAGAATCAAGATTGACGGTATCAAGAAGGCCTACCGCACTCAGGAGGGGAAAACGCTTGATGTCCTCAGAGGCTTGGACTTGGAGATCTATGATGCCGAGTTTGTTTCACTTATCGGTCCGTCCGGTGGAGGGAAGACCACACTACTCAACATCATGGCAGGTCTTGTGCCTGCCACTTCCGGCCGAATCATCGTGGGGGGGGAAGAGGTGCAAGGACCTAGTAGCGATCTCGGTTTGGTGTTTCAGGAAGACTGCATATTCCTGTGGCGCACTGTCTTGGGGAATGTGGAGTACGGACCGGAGACCAAGGGGTTGCCGAGAGACGAAGTACGACGCATAGCAATGAAGAACCTTGATCTCGTTGGTCTACGAGATTTCGCCAGTTTCTACCCCAAGGAACTCTCTGGTGGGATGAAGAAGCGTGTGGCGTTGGCAATGGTACTCGCAAATGACCCGGCTGTGCTCTTGATGGATGAGCCCTTCGGTTCCCTCGACTACCAGACGAAAGTCGAATTACAGCTAAGCTTGCTGGAGATCTGGGAGAATAACAAGAAGACTACGGTTTTCGTTACCCATGATATCGAAGAAGCACTTTTCCTGAGCGACCGCGTTGTCGTCTTAACCAACGGTTTGGTTGCGGAAATCCTGGAAGCACCTTTCGGGCGCCCCCGCGCTAATGAGTTGCGTACTAGCACCCAGTTTGCCGAGGCGAAGATAAGATTATGGAACCAGTTGAAGTCAGAAGAGCGAGCCGCCAATCCTTGAGGGACATTGCGGACCGATTGCGCGCAGGGTTCCCGAGGTATGCCTTGCGGATGCTTGGTCTCGCATTGCCATTAGTTGTGTGGGATTTGCTTGCCCACTATCTTGCATCGAACACCAAGGGGGCTTCGATCATATTGCCTACAATAGAGCAGGTCGTGCGAGAAGGCATACCTGGGTTTTCAGCGTTTTGGCAGGGTGGGGGTCGGTCAGTAGCCACCGGACAATCAAACATTGTCGAAAGCCTCCAAGTGCTGGCTCTGCACTCGGCTATTTCGTCAGCGAGGCTTCTTGTTGGCGTCCTGTTGGGGATTCTCGTTGGTATCGGCATTGGTCTAATCATGGGTTGGAGCCGGAGGCTCAGGAGCATCTTCTATCCGGCTATTGAAGTGATCCGTATTAGCCCACTACTGGCGTTCATGCCACTCTTCATTCTCTGGTTTGGCGGCTCGGAGACAAGCCGCATTTTCTACATTCTCTTTGGAGCAGCCATTGTGATGATTGCGTACACAAACAACGCAATCGAGAATGTGCATCCTATGTATGTACAGTTCGCCAGGACACTCGGTGCCAGTCGGACTCGCGTCTATCAGACCGTTGTGCTACCAGCCATTGTTCCCGAACTAGTAGCTGGTATCCGTGTGGCGATTGGCTTGGGCTGGGCCCTGACCCTCGGCGCAGAGTTCATGACGGCACAGGCGGGGTTGGGAAGGCTCATGCTGCTCGCTGAGATTTGGGGACTCACGGATCGGATCATTGTGATCGCGTTCTTGTTCATGGCCTACGCGTTTGTACTGGATCAACTCTTTGTCGGATTATCACGCAGAGTCACACGGTGGAAACCGTAAGACTGAACCCAGAGTCAAATGGCCTGCTGCCAGGATAGCAATTGACCATCCGTCTTTCGACTTTGAGTTTGGGCATTTCAACGGAGCTACGTTAGTCAAGGCGGAAATAGAGCAGAATTGTGCCTGCCCAGATAGGCATTTCATAGGCGAAGCTTCGCGAGATGCTGGGGCAGTCTACTCAAGAGTATTAGGCCGTCGCACCGACGGAGTAGCGTCCTGACATTTATCCGAATCGAATCATTGGGGCGGCGGGGTCCTTCCGGGATGCTCCACCCCAACAAGCTAGCAGAGGTAGTCGTTGGGGGAGGCAGCAGTGTATGACTTGCTTGTCAAGGGTGGGACAGTAATTGACCCTTCCCAGGGCCTTGAATCAGTCGGAGACATCGCAATCAATCACGGGAAGGTTGTGGCGTTTGGAACGGCAATTCCGGTGACGACGGCACGAGAAGTCATAGACGCAACTGGCTTGCTTGTCACACCAGGCCTGATTGACATCCATGTGCACATTTACGAGGGCGTTACGCACCTCGGGGTAAATGCCGATGTGAACTGCCTGAACAAAGGAGTGACAAGTGTTATTGACGCCGGTTCTTCGGGCGCACAGACATTCCCGGGATTGCGCAAGTACATAATTGGAGTCTCGCGCACGAGGATTCTGGCCTACCTCAATCTCTCTGATCTGGGAATGGTCACGGAAAACGCGGGGGAATTGGAGGACCTGCGTTATGCAGATACAAAAGCCGCCCTTAGGATGATAGAAGCCAACCGTGACATTATCCTGGGTGTCAAGGTCCGAATGGACAGGCGCTATCTCGGTGAGAACGGCACTGAAGTGCTGAAGCTTGCTCGAGCGACTGCGGAGGCTGCAGCTCTCCCCATCATGTTCCACATAGGAGAGACATCACCGCCGCTTCCTCGCATTCTTGCGGAAGCACAGGCTGACGATGTGATTACTCACTGCTTCACATCGCGGCCTGGCGGGATCCTGGACGAGGAGCGAAGGATCTTGCCTGATGTGCTCAAGGCTGTGCAACGCGGAGTTCTCTTCGATGTCGGACACGGGGTTGGCAGCTTCTCGTTCCGTGTCGCGCGCCAGGCCATGGCTCAGGGTTTCACACCTGCGACGATCAGCAGCGACCTTCACGCGCTAAATGTGGCCGGGCCTGTGTTTGACCTCGTGACCACCATGTCGAAGTTCCTATACTTGGGCGTCTCTCTCTCAAAGGTCATTGAGATGACCACTTTGAAGCCTGCCCGTCTCATCAGGATGGAGAAGGACCTCGGCACATTGCGCGCTGGGGCGTATGCTGACCTGACGCTGCTGAAGCTGCTGGATGGCCCTTGCTCACTCAGCGACGCGGGGCGAGGTGTCCCAGTGGAAACCGTTGTCGCTGATCAAATTCTTGCGGCTGCAGGGGCAGTGCGGGATGGACAATTAATCTTCTTCCATCCAGCCAGCCGATCCACGGTTTAGGCCTGGCCTGACGAGAGTCCCCAATCTCAGGACGCAGAGCCTTCGGCACTGGCCTTGGGGGAACATAGTAATCAACCTTGCTGGCGATAACATGCATGACGCCTGTGTCTTGGTCTACGTGTAAGTTGTTTGGCGTGATCGTTTCCTGATCCTCAAGTCGACGAGGGTCTCCAGAAAGGTGGACAAAGTAGAATCCGGCGAGATTTTGGATCTTGTCTTGCCATATGGGGCTGAGTCCGTGCATGTTAGGATTCCCAAGGCCAATCTTGTCGCGGTTGCCACTCCCCGTGAACTCGAATCACATGCCGACCCCGGAAACCTCGTGCGGCGAGCGCTGAGAGAACCAATCGATGCTCCGCCCTGCTCTCGACTTCTTGGAAGGAAAGAGCGGCTACTGATCCTCATTGACGACATTACAAGGCCCACACCAGTCAAACTTATCTTGCCCATTCTCCTTGAGGAGCTCCAGGTTGAGTTGAAGGCGGTTGAAGTCACCTTCCTTGTAGCTCTGGGAACTCACCGCATGATGACGCAGCAAGAGATAGAGGAGAGGGTGGGAACCCCGATCGCATCAAAGTACCCGGTCAAGAATCACGAATGGAATAACGAAAGCGCACTCGTAGATATTGGCACTACGCCCAATGGCACACCAATCAAAGTCAATCGGTTGGTCACTGATGTAGACACGTGTATCGGAGTTGGCAACATTGTCCCTCATAATATTGCCGGATGGTCGGGGGGGGGCAAGATCCTCATCCCAGGCATCTGCGGGAAAGAGACTACCTTTCGTACTCACCTTCTGGCGGCACGATCTCCATCCACAAATCTCGGTAAGCTTGTGAACCCTGTCAGGATGGAAATCGATGAAGTCGCCAGGCGGACAAAGCTTAAGTGGGTCGTCAACACAGTGCTTGACCGTGATGGCGGGGTGGCACATGTCGTTGCTGGCGAAATCCGCGCCGCCCACAGAAAAGGGGTGGAGCTTGCACGAAGTATATGGGAGGTGGCTGTTCCGGTCCTCGCAGACATCGTTGTTGTAAGCTCCTATCCTGCAGACTTAGACTTCTGGCAGGCGAACAAGGCACTTTATGTTGCACAACGTCTTGTGAAACGCGGCGGGGATATCGTTTTGCTCACGCCTTGCCCTGAAGGCCTGTCGGCCGTCCGCGAGCATGTTCAGGTCATCAAGGCCTTAGCAGGGGTTCCGTCCCGTGCGCTCTACCACGAGGCGATCCGACAGGGTCTACATGACTATGCGGCCCTAACTGTGAGCGACATTGCAGTGCGATGCAGGGAAACAGCTTGGGTGACTGTGGTCTCGGAAGGGCTGACCTCTGAAATGGTAGCGCTGCTTGGTTTCGAGCGGGAACATACCCTGGAGGAGGCGCTGAGAGGGGCATTCATGCGGCAGGGAGAGCAGGCTACTGTTACATTCGTGACGCACGGAGGCGAAACCTCTCCTGTTGTTGGCGGGGATCAAGCCGGACCAAATCCTCAATGAGGGGCTCATCGCCGCGATGACTGAAGTCGGAGCGAGGTTTGAGCGCGGCGAGTTCTATGTTCCCGAGATTCTCTTCGCGGCCCGGGCGATGTAGTCGGGTCTCTCGATTCTTCGCCCCTTGCACACCGCCCATGACGTCATCATGCGGGGCAGAGTGGTAATCGGCATGGTCAAGCGTGATTTGCATGGCATCGGCAAGAACTTGGTGGGGATGATGCTTCAGGGTGCCGGATTCGAGATCGTCGACCTGGGAACTGATGTGCCACCGGCGAAGTTCGCTGAGGCGGTTCGGGAGGGCGGCACTGCAATCCTGAGAATGTCGGCACTGCTTACGACAACTATGCGCAACATGAGTTCGGTCATACAACCGTTAGAAGACATGGGATTGCGAGACAAGGTGAAGGTCATGGTGGGGGGAGCGCCTTTGACTGACAAGTTCGCGCGGGAGATTGGCGCGGATGGCTACGCGCCCGATGCAAGTCGTGCGGTCGCGCTGACTAATCAGCTGGTCCAGCGCACCCTCCGACATTTCCCATCCTAAAGTATTCCGGAATCAGACGAAATGAGATCTTGGGCGCTCATCAGTTGCTGCTCATTCGACACAGGCTTCTGACTTCCGCCTATCCTAGCCAATGCTGATCGACCCCTAATTAGTTCAGGCCTAATGCACGGCCTGGCCATCGCCGAATGCGATTTGCGAATGCAGATGCGTTATTGCGTCAAAGGCAGATGCCATTGTTTCCTTGAGGAGTGACCCATGGATCGACACTGGAACTATTATTGCACGATGAGTATCGTCCACTTCATGGCGTACCCAAAGTGCATCAACGGTGAAGCTCCAATTGCGCTGAGCGTGAGCAAGATCGCCGAGGATCCTTTTTTTGGCGGCATTGAAATCACTTGGATCAAGGACCCAGCAGAACGTGCGGCCACTAGGAATGTGATCGCAGCGGCCCACATCCAAGTCGGCTATGGTGGGCAGCCAGCGGTGCTAATGGGAAAACTCAACCTCAACAGCTTGGACGAGGGCCAGCGCAAAGCAGCGGTTGCAGGGTTCAAGGAGCGTATTGACGAGGCGGTTGAGATGGGTGCTAAGCGCATTGCGTTCCTTTCGGGGAAAGATCCGGGTGAGAGGGATCGCGGCGCGGCGGTGAGGGCGCTGGTCAAGTCGGTCAAGGAGCTGTGTGCTTACGGCCGTGAGAAGGGAATCGCGCTGACCTGCGAGACCTTCGACCGCGACGTCGACAAAAAGGCCCTCATCGGTCCCAGCGCGCTGGCCGCCGAGTTTGCCGCTCAAGTCCGCGCCGATTATTCTGAATTCGGCCTGATGTACGACCTCAGCCACCAGCCTCTGCTGGGGGAAAAGTCCGAGGATGCCTTGCGGCAGCTCAAGGATTACCTGGTCCACATTCACGTGGGGAACTGCGTGGTGACGCCCGGAGTACCTGGGTACGGCGACCTCCACCCCCGCTTTGGTTGGCCCGGAGGCAGAAATGATGTCCCTGAGCTGGCTGAGTTTATCCGGGCCCTCTTCAAGGTCGGGTATCTGAGGGAAGGCAAGAAGGAACGTCCCTGGGTGGGTTTCGAGGTCAAGCCCCAAACTCCGATGGAGACGCCCGAGCAGGTCATCGCCGGGACCAAACGCGCCTGGCAAGAAGCCTGGACGCTCGTCTAGAGGTCAGCGCTTCTTTCAGTTAGAAACCGAGTGCACATGGAACGCAGACAGGACGTAACCAGATTGGGAGAAAGGCATGGATCGAGCACGAGATGAGCTGATAGCACGTAGGTACCGCGACCTGGTCCCGCATTTCGAGCAGTGGGAGAAGACGAAGGACCTGATCGACCAGCTCATTGACATCATCCTGAACTACCGGCAGAGCGGCCACCCAGGCGGCTCGCGGTCGAAGGTCCATGCCTTTCTGGTAACGTTGCTGAGCGGGGTGATGCGCTGGGACGTGCGCCATCCCGAGAAGCGGTTTGCGGACCGGTTTGTCCTGGTGGGCGGCCACACCGTCCCGCTGGTGTACTGCACGCTGGCGGTGTTCAACGAGGCGCTGCGGGTCAAGCTGCAGCAGACGGGAGATCTGCGTTATGCGGTGCCCAAGGAGCGAGCCCTGGTTTGGGAGGACCTCCTGGGGTTCCGGAACCGGGGAGGTCTCTCGGGGCATGCGGAAATGGAGGGCAAGACGCTGTTCCTGAAGTTCAACACCGGGCCCTCGGGACACGGTGGGCCAGCGGCAGCCGGAGAGGCGCTGGCGCTCAAGCGGGCCGGGGCAGAGGGGGTCAAGGTTTTTGCGCTGGAAGGCGAGGGGGGCCTCACGCCGGGGGCCGCGCACGAGATGATGAACTCGGCCTGGGGCTTGGCCCTGGACAACCTGTACTACGTCCTGGACTGGAACGACTTTGGGATCGACGACCACCCGGTGAGCAGCGTCGTGTATGGCACCCCCCAGGACTGGTTTGGCTCGCATGGGTGGCGGGTCTTTGGTGCCGAGTTTGGAAGCGAGTGGGGTCCGGTCACCCAGGCGATCACCTCAATGGTTTGGGGGGAGAATCCCGGCCGTGTTCCCTCCATAGCCTGGGTCAAGACCCGCAAGGGACGCGGGTACCTCAAGTACGACAATCCCTCGCATGGGTCTCCGCACAAGATCAACAGCACGGAGTTCTGGGAGACCAAACGGGTTTTCGCCGAGAAGTATGGGGCCTCCTTCACCAACGCCGGAGGGGCAGCGCCGAGCAACCCAGGGAAGCTACGCCAGGAGTTCGAAGCCAACCTGCGGACGGTGATGGAGGTTCTGCACCAAGATCAAGGTCTCGTTGACTATCTGGCCGACCGCCTGGCGGAACTGGGGGAGGGGGTTCCGGAGGAGATCCCCAGCTTTCAGCTGGGGAAGAAAGGCAATCCCTTTAAGGACAGCCGGGTGTATGACTTTCGGGAGTACCCCGCAGAGATGTACGCGGTACCCGGGACGTCTATCGCCAACAGAGCCGCGTTGGCCAAGTGGGGGGCTTGGGTGAACGCTTTTGGGGCGAGGGAATACGGTCGCCCGCTCTTCATCGCCTGCTCGGCGGATCTGGCAGACTCCACCAACGTGAGCGGGTTTGGGAAGGGCTTTGGGGATTTCAAGGGATACGGCTGGTACGAGCGTTACGGCACACGGGAGGGAGTCTTGCTGCCGCAGGAGATCACCGAGTTTGCCAACGCCGGGATCTTGGCGGGTATGGCGAGCGTCAACTTTTCAAAGGAGCCCGAGAAGGAGTTCGATGGTTTCTGGGGGATTAGCTCGACTTATGGTTCGTTTTCCTATCTCGCGTATGGGATGCTGCGCCTGTTCAGCCAGTTGGCACAGGATTGCCAGTGGAGAGTGGGCAAGGTGGTCTTCGTGGCGGGACACTCTGGCCCGGAGACCGCGGACGACAGCCGTACCCACTTTGGGATCTTCGAGCCGGCGGTGATGCAACTTTTCCCCAAGGGGCAGGTGATCAATCTCCAACCCTGGGAATACAACGAGGTTCCCGTATTGCTGGGCGCGGCGCTGCAGCAGGCTGCGCCTGTTGTGATCCTCCACCTCACGCGTCCCCCCATCACCATCCCGGATCGGGCCAAGCTTGGCATTGCTTCGAATTTCGAGGCGGCACGCGGAGCCTACCTGGTCCGGGATTTTGCCCCGGGGAAGCCGAAATTGGGGACGCTGATTGTCCAGGGCACAAGTTCAATGGTGAGCCTCGTGGAGATCCTGCCGGAGCTCGAGAAGCGGAACCTCAACGTGAAGATCATCTACGGATCGAGCCCAGAGCTTTTCGCGCTGCAACCGGAAAGCTACCGAGAGCAGTTGTTATCGCCCGCCGACCGGGCAGACTCGACCGTGATCAGCACACAGTCCCGCGGATCAATGCGGGAGTGGATCTTCAACGAAATCTCCGGGGAGTATGCTATGACCTCCGACTGGGACAACCGCTGGCGGACTGGCGGGACACTGGAGGAAGTCATCGACGAGGCTCATCTTTCACCGGAGTGGCTGCTTCGAGGGATCGAGAGGTTCGCGCAAGACCGGGAGGACAGGGTCAGCCGTCAGAAAAAGCAGATCGAGGCAGCGCTTCACTAGATTGTGGCATCTTCCAGGTCAGTGCCCCGAACGGAATCAAAACTGAGCGTCTTCGGGCTACCGGCCCGACGGACTACGAATCCAGCAAAGCGAACGCCGCGGATTGACTGATCTGCGGCGTCCTGTTGATCACTCAGGGTTCTCAAGAACCAGAGTTCGTCGGGTTATGAGATCGTCTCTGGCAACCACGGCCTTACAGCGGTTCGGTTGCCGCGACAACCCACCCGTCGCATTGGAGTTCCAGTGTACCCGCTCGATTCCACGGGGCGATCTGAATGGGAGTGTAGGCGAGTACCCTTCCCCTGTCAAGAGTAATTGAATCAGAATAATTGAATCAGAGTAATTGGATCACATGGGGTTCAACTGCATGAGCAAGGTGCCCAAATCCGAAAGACTTGCTCTAGCTTCCGTGTTTGGGTTCCGCTTTGGCTGCGTCTTCCACGACACCTTTCCGTTGGTAGTGAATGAGAAGTTCGAGGTCAATACTATGGATATCGACGGGATCTTGAGCCGAGTCTGGGACCGCAAGGGCGATTTCTTTGCGCGCCAGGCCGTCCGTGACTTACGAGCAGAGATCCTGGAACCTGTCAAGGAGAGGGGCTGCTTAGATGGCAGGCCTATGATGTCACGCTTCAGCTCCATATGGGGAAGATCGCCGATAAGGTCTTTTGGGCTTGCGCGATAGAGAGGGGTGCGATGAAGCGGCTACCTGCGCGACGTTGCTCACTCCGAATGGCTTTGGGAGGCCCTGAGGAAGGCGCCGAAGATTGAGCGGATTGCAGACGGCGATGACGACGTGAGGGAAGACCGGGTCGCCACGGATGTTGTCGTTCGGGCTTTGGTGGAGTTCACGTGCAGCTAACCACTGCTCCAGGCGCAGAATGAAGTTAGGCCAAGGATGCGACTTGGTCCAGTGCGCGCAAGGCTGTCTTCCAGGCGTCTTCGAAGGTCACCTCAAGGGGAGATGGGACCAAGTGGGCTAGATTCTGAGACCAATCACGCTGGAATTCCCCTTTCCTGGCCTCGAATGTCGCCGGGTTTACTGAACTGATGTTCAGTCCCTTCGCGGCGAACTTAGGACCTAGCACAGATTCGACCTCGCCCAATGACAGGCCGCCTTCCGTTAGAAGGTGATGAAGATCGTAGAGATCCCGGGAGATAGCATATCTCCTCTGACCCGAGATGGCTCGGATCTTCTCCGCCAGGACTTCTCGAAGGTCATAGCAGAGGACCATGGCAGGCTGCACAAGATGGCTGTCTCCATAGGGATGGTGAATGCGTCGAGTGACTCCTTGAAACGCAAGGTGTTCCTGGGAGCTGATATGGAGCCGGATCGCTTGAGGGTCGCCGGTCCTTCTGAGAGGACCCCGGTAATAGAGCTTGGCCTCAACAGAGGCTTCGTTGTCCTCATCGGTCATGCTTCTGATTCGGGGCGGCGCCGCGGCCAAGTCGATACCAAATGTGTCTCTGATCCTTTGGCGGAGGTTCTGAGTGAGGCCACCAACAACCTGGATGTCGAGCTCTTCTTCCACGGTGAAATCAAGATCCTCTGAGAACCTGTACTCAGAGAAGTAACACTTGCGCAGACAGGTTCCGCCTTTGAGGCGCATGCGGGCAGTGGCCGGCTGGAGGCTCCACTGACTCAAGAAGCAGCCGAGGACATAGTCCAGGTCGACGATCATCGGGTCGACATGCCATCTTGCGGCCGCGCGGCGCACCTCGTCTTCAGATATCACCGTGTCTCCTGGAGGGCTCGCACGTTGACCCGAAGCTGCCAGCGAGTGTCGACGGGGCCTTCGAGTGATCCGCCGGGGTCCAGTTTGGCAATCCCCTTTGTCAGCGCCAGACGCCATCGTCGGATCTTGCTCTCCACCCCCGGGATGCGCAACCCGAGCCTTTCAGTCAGAAAGCCGAGCCGCTTGTAGATCGCCCCCGATTTGAACGTGCACAGGTAGTTATCGACCTTCTCCCAGTCCAGTTGAGGTTCTGAACGAAGGGCGGCGACGAGCTGCTGAATGCCTCCGCATAGTTCCGGGCGATCGCAAGCGTCGATAATGGTCTTCTCTCGGTCCGTGACCCTGAAGGGGAACCCTTCGTTGCTCTGAGTCACGACGCCGAAGATCTTACGAGGGGTTACAACGACGAACTGGTAGTTGACGCCCAGGATTTTCACGCGAGGGCTGTAGCGACGGCGCGCAGTCTGGACGAATGTTGTCCTTGGTAATTGTTCTGTCATTCCCCAGAAACGAAGGGCGCTCCAATAAGCGACCGCTCCGGCCGGATCAAGTTGAGACGCGACGACGTAGGGGTCTTCGGACCATGACCGCTCTTGCCCGGCCTCGAGGGGAACGATCAGATAGACCGCTCGTTCGAGTCGTGCGAGCCAACCCTTGGTCTCAAGCCTGCTCAGAGCTTTCCGTGTTTGCTGCCGGCTGGGCCAGAACGGCAGGGCGTCCTCCACTTTGAATACGCGTTTCCCTGCTCCGGCCAGCCCGGTCAGGAGACGGCGCTCCCGAGGTCCCAGCCGATCATTGGTCTCGGTCATGATAGTCTCCGTTATGAAGATACCATTCTAGCGGGTATGTTCATTACAAAGAATATCACAAGTTGACAGCACGTCAAGGTCCTGATTCCCCGTACCACGGGTTCACCGCTCACTGCTTCCCTTGTATCCAGACTCCCAGCGCAGGGTACGATCCGGGGATAGCCAAGCTCCCTATCGCCGAATCGTTGGCTCCGCCCCTTCGTGGTGCACAAAAATCGCATCGTCGATCCTGACCAGGGCTCCCACAACTCATGCGGCTCGCTGGCAATCGTGGTTGTGGTCCATTCAGGACCCACAAACGCGCCACAATTCTCGGTGGCGGTAATCCCTGTGCTGGCCGAAAACCCGATCCGAGGTCGTTTGGAACACTTGGCTCACCCTTCGCGGCGGTAGTCGTGGTGCAATCCGTTGAGTACGGGAATCGTGATGAGTCGTCCTCGTCTGGGCCAAGCTGGGTGGGGTAGGATCCCCCCTGGAATCCTCTGCCCAATCCCCTGGTGTGGCCGTGCTCGATTGAAGTATTCGACGTATTCCATGATCACGCGATGAAGTTGCCTGTCCCCGACAACCAGAAAGTGATCAAGGCATTCTCTTCTGACGCTCCCTAGGAACCTTTCGCAGACCGCGTTGGCCTTTGGAGCGCGGTAAGGCGTCTTCAACACTTCAATGGAGCTTGCCTTCGCGACTCGGGTGAAACCGTCGCTGAACTTGCTATCCCGGTCGCGGATCAGGAAGCGTGGGGCTAGGCCGAACGGCGTTGCCTCCCGGAGTTGCTGTGCGATCCAGGCGTCGGTGGGGTGGGAGGTAACGCCAGAATGGACAACTCGCCGGGAACCGAGTTCGATGATGAAGAAAGCGTAGATCTGCCGGAAGAACAGGTCAATGACTGGGAGGAAGTCACAGGCCCAGACCAACTGGGCGTGATTCTTGAGGAAAGTTGGCCAATTTTGACCATGGGCGGGGCGGGGGCGTGCCAGGCGGACATACTTCTGGATCGTCGACCTGGGGACCCGGATGCCGAGTTTCATGAGTTCGCCACGGATGCGTTCCCCCGGAACCCGCCTCCGGGGTTCCGCGCCCCACAAGCGGTTCTCCCCTGCTATCTGCTGGATCAAAGTGATGGTTTCCCGGGTTACCCTGGGGCGCCCACCCCGGTTGCGAGACTTGAACCTCCAGAACAGCCGGAAGCCTTGGCGATGCCAGCGCAGGAGCGTATCGGGCTTGAGGATGAGGAGGGCTTCCTTCCAACTTTGGACCCGGCTGGCGAGGAGGAGAAGCCAGAGGCGATCTGCTTGGGTAAAGCGTGGTTTCTTGACTAGGCGATTGAGGATGACCAGTTGCTGGCGGAGGAGAGCATTCTCGGCGACGAGTTCGGCCTTGCTGCGGGTGACATCGAGCGCTGTGGCGAGAACGACAGAATGGCGAGAGGGCCGGGTGAGGTGGAGGTAGGCTTGTTCCAGAGAGGGCAATATGGAGCGAAGGGGTCGGATAAACCGGTCAACTGAGTAAGACATGCAAATTGAGCCCTCGTCAGGCTGTCAGAATCCATCATGGGAGTATATTCCAGGTCCGATCCAAGTCCGTTTTCGGGCGGATGAGGTTTTCGGCTAGGACAACCACCCGTGGTTCAGTATCCTCGAGCCCGACGAGGTTGATCCGTAAGAGTAATCCGAAGGGTACCTCTTGATGGGCGCGTTTGTCAACGCACCAAGATTGTCTGAACCAGCAAGGCTGCGAATGGATCCCTAGATAGACGGTCAGAATCAATGATAGGAGCATTGTGCACGTCCAATCCAGGCCCATTTTCGGACGGATGATGTTCTTGGCCAGGGCAGCCGATTATCGGACGCTTAGGGTTGTTGGCCAGGACAGCTCTCCAGCATTGTTCGCAGTCATGACGCGTTCGAGGGCACTGGCGGTTCGCTGGAAATGCGGAATAATTAGAACGGATGCGCCCCTGTTCCTCTCCCTAAAAGACAAAGTCGAGCGCAGGTTACTTCAAATGATCTAGTTTCATGAATGCATTAGTTTCATCAAGTCTGGGCATTGATGATTGGGCGCCAGCGCGGGTTGTGCTCAATGCCGCAACAGCATTTGCAAATCTTACTGCACCAGTTAGTTCATCCCCTCGAGCCAAGGATACTGCTAATCCACCATTGAACGCATCACCCGCACCAGTTGTATCCATTGGATTGACATGGTACGCGGGAACTACCTCATTTCGGTGACCAACAATAAGAGCACCGTCCTTACCCATCGTAATAACGATGTTTTCTATATTGAACTTAGATCTCAATACGCATGCCGCATCTTGAGCAGGAATGGCCGCATCTTCACCAGCCAATGCAGCCGCTTCGGCCTCATTTGGCGTCAGGGTGTCTACCTTGGCAAGCAACTTAGATGAAAGGGGGGTTGCTGGAGCCGGGTTCAGAATGACACGGACATTGTGCTTCGAGGCCAGCTGTGCAGCAACTTCCACGGTTTCCAAGGGTATCTCCAATTGCAGAAGTAAACAGTCAGCCTCCTGAATGGCTGTTTCGGCAGCTAGAACATTAGCGGGCGATAATTTGGCATTTGCTCCAGGAGCGACCGCAATCATGTTCTCGCCAGCCTTGTTGACCATGATTAATGCCACACCTGAGGACGTTTCATTATCCAAAATGATGTAGTCTAGATTGATCCCCTCATCGTGATAGCATGCCAATGAATCCTTGCCAAACTGATCCAATCCAAGGCGGGCGACAAATGTGACCTCTGCACCCAATCTGGCCGCAGCGACTGCCTGGTTAGCGCCCTTGCCACCACGCACTATGATGAAGTCCCCTCCTAACACTGTTTCACCCGCTGTTGGAAGGTGATCTACCGCTACCACCATATCTGTGTTGGCACTTCCTATGACAACGATTTTTGGTTTCATGGCATCCCATTTTCTCTATCTTAGGTTGCCGGTTTCACTGTTACAGCATTTGTTGAAAAGCAGCCTTCCTCGCAAACCAATCCAATCGCGCCGCTGGTGATGGGCTCGAGGGAATCTTCGAAATCAAAAACCCTTTGGCCATCCACCCAAGCTTGAATGCGATTTTTCGTCACCTGAAGACTTAGCTCGTATGATCTTTCTGCTTCCCAAACGAAATCAGTCTCACAAAGCACCTTTTCGCCATTCAAGACCTTAATGAGCTTTAGCTTGCCGCCCTGGCTGAGAAGCAACGCGTAATATCGGCGTAACCCTTGCACTCGCGCTGAGATACCACCCGAAGCGATCATGTGCGGTTTTATGTCGGCGGTGACACGATAATCTGCCCAGTCATGGGTCCCTTGAATCAACAAGCCCCGCCCTTCATTCTGCACCACTCGGAAAGGTTCTGGCCCCTGTGGATCGAAAGTACTCACCCCACAGACCCAGGCTCGACGCCAGTAGACGCCTCCATCGGTTGGCCGCGTAAGAACAACGTCTGGCGTGCCATCCCAGGTTAAGTAATCCAACCAGACAGTTCCATCCGTCCCATGATCTGCTCGGAGTTCAAGGCCCACTCTAAAGATTGGTTGCCCACCTTGATCCCCGATCTTCCACGTGAATTCGTGCCAAGATCCGGGCTGAAGGGTTGCTTCAGGACCGCAAGAAGAGCAAGCCTGATCCTTTGTGCCATAGACAGAGATATGCAGGCGGGCCATGACAGGAGCTCTATTCTTATCATCCGCCGAAAGGGTTGCGCGCACAACTTGGCCTGGATAGAGGGTCGGCGAAGCATGCAGAGCATAGCCTGACACATTCAAATCTGCGGGTGGAATGAAGGTCGACGTTGATGCGATGGCCAAACGCCCGGGCGCCAGGTGTTGGTAGTGTAGTGCAAGGCTGCGCGATCCAGAGCGGCTGTGGCCAGGCACATTCGCAAGGTTCAGGATGTCGCCCGATCCGAATATTTCGTCTGCCTGAAAACCCTGAAGTGACCCGGGCAATTCGAAGTGAAAACGAGCACCATTCTTAGGTGTGAGATGAACCTGACTAGCCAAACTACGACCAATATTGACAATGCTATAAGTCTCGCTGACCGCATCAGTAATACATCGACCCCCGTCTGCTGTAGAGAGGTAAAGGCGGTCAGCTACGGGACCACGCCAGTCCGGACCGGAATCAATCGCTCTTAGACCATTCTTGATTCCCAATAAGCAGCCAACGTTGCCTGAGTTGCAATCCGTGTCCCAACCCGAAGTATTGGTGATCATAAGCGATTTTTGGAAATCATCGTCGCCATATAGCAAGCCGAGATGGATCAATGCATGGTTGGGGACAACATGACAATTGCCTGGATACTTATCATATCCGTATTTGGCTTCAATCCTTTCTCTCGCCGTGTGCCAATCCGGATACTGGGCATGCCATTCTCGCAGGTCGGCGATCAGTCGATAAACAACTGAGTCTTTGGCGACAAAAGTTACGGCAGTGTCCAGAAGCTTGTTGAGATCCGACTCAACAAATGCTAGAGCCTCCATTGCACTTAGAACTCGAGCAGCGTAAACAGCCTCGCCGTCATGGCTGACACTAGCCGCTTTGCTTGCAAATTCCACAGCAGTCTCTGGGTCACCGGGGGCAATCATTGCCCAACCATCGATGAATATTTGCGCGCCGATCTGTTCGGCAATTGTCTTGCCATTCAAGGCAATAGAGCCACTTCTTGGTGCTGAGATTCCGTTCTTTAGCCGAAGGAAGGCAGTATGTTCAGTCGAGTTGCCCATTCCACCCCACCAGAATATGCTTTGGCCTTCTATAATGTAGTTCAACCAAGTTTGACCAATCTGGGCTGGGGTCAGTTCACGGCCGTTGCCATAGTCGGCTAGGGCGCGTAAGAAGGTGAAAGTGCCAGTAATGTCATCGTCCGTCACGACTAGAGGCAGGCCGAACTTCTCATGGACGTAGTACCAGATCTCTCCAAGTTCAGCCATAATGCGATCATGTAACCAACCTTCAAAGGGGCGACCAAGATAGACACCGATGATTTTGCCGAGCACACCAGCGTAGACACGCTCTTCGTAGTTCTCTGGTAGTCTCACGTCTAACCTCCAATCCTCGCCTCCAACCTTTCAGACCGCCCCTGGTCAGGCTATGGATGAAGCTGAGCTGCGGCAGCAAAATAGGATTAACAAATGGGTGATCATGATCACCGCGGCGGAACTAGTCAGGCCCAAATCACGTGTGAGTTCTTGTTAGAAGTCATCGCAGCTTGTCACTCCAAAGGTTCCAAGAAAATGCCGCTGGCCCGTATCCCCACGATGTCATCTGTGTAGGGGGGGTATAGTTGCCGTCGGAGACGAATACCACCTTCATGCCGCTTTCCAGGAGCAGGTTGTACAGCTTCTTGAGGTTGGGGAATACGTACTGGCGATACCATGCCAGGCGAAAGACCACCCCGGATTTTGGATTGTTAATGAACTATTGACTGCGACCCCAATTAGATGCTAACCGCACTTGACAGGGAGACCACCGAATTGCTAATAACTCTGATTTGCAGGTGTGAGCATACGGCTAGAAGTTCATGTCGATAAATCCGACAATAACTCAACCTCTCTCAGTTGGGTGTTGTCGGGTGCCGGTGCTGCCGGATCGATGACTAGCTCATATTGCGCGCCGCGCCAGCAGAATCGGGCACCAACCTTGCCAGCGCCCTTCCAGTCTGATGGCAGGCGCGGGATGATAGTCAGATGTTGCAGGTCAGGCTGCACGCCAAAAAAGCCTTCCAGCAATACCTCGATCAGCGTGGGGTCGCCGGCCCAGGTGCACAGCCAGGGTACGGTGAACGGTGCAATGTACTTCTCGGGATAATAAAAGGGCGCCGCAAAGGGGTTCAATGCATGGATTGACTCCGGCAGTTGCCGTAAGACCGCATCCAGCGCCAAGTCCGGGCGCCCCAGCTTTACCTCAGCCAGCGCATACAGGTGGGTCAGTTCCGGCCAGGTAGCCAGGGCCCAGGTAACATTTCTATCTATCGGAAGATGGTTGTAATCATCCTGGAATTTGGTCATGTAGGCCGTTTCTGCCACGGCCTCGGGATTCATAACGATGCCGCGCTTCAGACAGGTTTCACGCGTCAGGTCCATGCCCCGCTGGTCCTGAGCCATGTCGGCCAGAACAGCCCAAATTTGGGTGATGCTGTGAAAACTCGTGTCTTTTCCCCCCTCGGTTGAACCGTCTTCGAATAGGTATTCGGAATACAGCCCGTTCTCCGGGTTGAAAAAGATATCGAGGGTGCTATTTTCCAGTTCTTTTGCTGCCCGGTAAAGATCGTGCGCCTCTTTGTCGCGCCCCAGGTATTCGCAGATTTGCGCCAGGCGGTTGAACGCCATGCAGGCCGCCAGACTGGCCTGCGAGGTGGCCTTTGCGCCAGTCGGCCAGGCATCTACCCAGCCGCACGGGGCAACGACGCCCTGCCAGCGGTTATTGAGTAGCCATTTGGCCGCGCGAAGGGCATAAACCAGGACCGGTTGGCGGTTGCCGGGCTGCACCAAGCTGTCTACCTTTTCATCGAGGATGGCAAAATCCCCGGTCCAGCACAGGTAGCGGTAAATTGCAAGCAGATAGTTGGTATTGTTGTACGTACCGACGTACGGGTGCCACCCGCTACGCGGGCTAAGCTGACGTTGGATGCCGCCGTTCCTGTCCTGTACAGCAGAAAAAGACAGCAGCTCCTGACGCACACTGGCAGTCTCGCCGGCCGCCAGGGCAGCGAAATGAAGCTGGTAGGTCTGGTGGATTTTGGCACAGTCGGCGTAGCCACGGTCACGCCGCCCGTGGATGAACAGCGTACGCCCGCCGCTGGTGATGCTGCGTGAAAACAAGCTGTTGTGCAGGCTGAAGCGCACTTGGCGCTGGATAGATTTGTCCGGAAGGTTGAACGACAACCTTTGCTGGACAGCCGCCCAGTAGCCTTCTTCGGGCAGATGTCCGCCTGTCGATTTGGAGAGCCATGCTTCATATAACGTGGAGAATTCAGATGGAGTTTCGCAGACCCCTACGACCAGTGAAAAATGAGCGCGGCTACTCGCAGCTTGTACCTTTGTCCCGGACAGGCTGATGCACTCCAACTCACTGACCGCAAATGACCGGTCAGCCAGCAGCAGGCTGCTCTTTCCAACCAGGGATGCATGCTTGAAACCTCTGGTTTGCGATCCTGGCGGCGCAAAAGCCACCGCCAATCCGGCCCGTCTAATCCCCGGTGGGCGCGGCGGATCGGTTGGGGCTGAATCGTTGCGCGAAAAGTACTCGTCTGGCAGTGAAGCTTCTTGCGGCTCAAGCCAGAGGAAGCCCGGTTGTATCTGGATGGGGGAGGTACCTGGCATCCACACGATTTCGGGCTTGATCTCCAGCGGTCGCTGCAGGCTACCGCCGGTTACAGAAACTTCCATCACCACGAAGGGATAAGATTGGGGCAGGTAGGTACGGACATCGCACCGCAGCCCTTTTGATGTGTTGCCAGTCAGGGTCGCCCAACCGGGGCCGTGGGAGAACTGGCGGTTGGTCATCATATCTGCAGCATCTTCAACGTTGTTCAGGTCGTGCGTGCAGAAAGTCTCGCCGCCTGTATCTATATGGAAAGCCACCCTCAAGAAGTAACGCCCATTCAGAAGGATGGGGTAAATACCCAGCCCGAGGTCTGTTACGTCCGCGACGGCAAACTTGTTTTGCAGGAAAGTTGGCAGCGTGCTGCGCTCGGTCGAGCATGCCTGTTGCCATGCTCCGGTTTGCTCGTCAAAAGTACAGAGAACGCCGGAAAGAATCCCTTCCACGCTGCGGCGGAGAGATGCGTTCGTGTCTTTCCAAAATTCGTTCTTTTCCCAATCGTAAATATACAGAGCCGTCATTCCAATCTTCTGGGAGGTGTGGATTTATTGAGTTGAATTCTCTCTTGCGGGCATCGCCAGGCTAGCAGCTGTGAATCTTATCCAGCCAGAACTCGACGAATGCCGGCGCGTTCACTGCGGTGCACACCCAACAATTGGGGGCGCGTTCAAAGTGCGGCACGCTACGCACCACGTTGTCGATTACCTCGTATGCTACGTGCATGCGGCGCAGGGTGACGTGGCGCCGCGCCATAGCGGTGTAGACTGCCAGTGGATCGTGCATGAAGGTTCGCCCCTGGAAAAAATCGTCGGACAAACCGGCCTCGGATGATATGCTCGCCAGACCTTCGAACATATTCTCCATCAGGGTCACCAGCGTGGTTGCCAACGGCTTTTTCCATTCAAGCATCTGATTGCGCTGTGCCGGGGTCAGGAAAACCTGGGTAGTGATCTCGATGGGCACAATGGTCAGCGGGATACCTGAAGCAAACACTATGCGGCTGCCTTCCGGGTCGGCGTTGAGGTTGGTTTCGAGCATGGGCGGGAAGGGGAACTTCTCAGGGTAGATCAAACCGCCCATCAGGGTCAGGTCGTTGATCCAATTAGCCAGCCGGGGTTCAAGTTGCAGGGCGCGACCAACATTGGTCATCATACCGATGGTGATGAGCGAAACTTCGCCGGGGCGCGCGGCGGCCTGCTCGATGATGAAATTGGCTGCGTCGTCGGCCGTGGCATTTGGGTTGGCGCTGGGCAATAATTCCTCCCCCTGCAAGATGCCCACCCCTTCATGACCGCGCAGCCGCGGCATCCAGGTAAAGTTCGGTGGCAGGGGCATGCGCAGCGGCAGACTGGCGCCAGCAATCACCGGCACCTCCTGGCGCCCGGCCAGCTCGAGCAACTTGCGGGCGATGCGAGCGCGCAAGGGGGCATCTGCATGCACGGTGGTTACACCCAGGATTTCGAAGTCGGGGCAAAGGGCAGCTAGCGAGAGTGCCATGGCGTCATCTACATCAGTACCTATGTCCGTGTCCAGGATGACTTTCCTCATGATCTCTCTCCTAAATAGGGTAGCTATTCAACCTTGAGCCGCATTGTGAACTTTTGCTGCGAAGGCATTAGCCTGAGCGGTTCGAAGAGGATACGATCATCCTTTGACCGCTCTCATGGTCAAGCCTCCCAGGATGTGTTGCTATGCGATCAGTACCAACGCGACCGCAAGCATTGGAACACTGCCCCACCGGGTCACAATTGCCCAGCGCGTTTGAAAAGCTGCTTGCATAGATGCCAAATCAGCAAGAGCACTGTCTGCAATAGATAAAGGAATGATCCAAGTACGGTGCGAGATGGTTACCACCCGAGTCACACGAAATTAGAGGCATCCTCGGACATCAACAACTGTTTCGCCTTTTGCACCGCTCTTGTGGCATCGGGCGCATAGCCGTCGGCACCGATCTCATCTGCGTATGACTGGGTGACACCCGCTCCGCCAACCATCACTTTCACCTTATCGCGCACCCCGGCGATTGCCAGTGCCTCCACGGTTTCCCGCATCATGGGCATGGTTGTCGTGAGCAGCGCTGACAAACCCACTAAGTCGGGGGCTTCCTTTCTAATGACCTCGACAAACCTCTCGGGCGGCACGTCGGCACCAAGGTCGATGACCTGAAAGCCGGACCCCTCCAGCATCATAGCGACCAGATTCTTGCCGATATCATGTAAGTCGCCTTTCACGGTGCCCAACGCAGCTTTTGCCGTCGGTCTGATACCCGATTGAAGGAGCACGGGTCGTATTGTGTCCATGCAGGACTTGGCAGCTTGGGCAGAAGACATCATCTCAGGCAAATAGTATTCTCCATCCACAAACTTGGCACCGACGATGTCTAATGCTGCCGTCACGCCGTGACTGATGATCTCCTCAGGACTAACCTTCTCCGCTAGCGCCAGTTCCGCCGCATCTCTTGCATCCTTCATCCTGCCCTGCACGATTGCCTTTCTCAATTCAGCCAATGACTTTGTCATGTTGCTTTCCCCGATTCCTCTTGTCACTCTTAACCCGAAGTCGCTTGGCGGTCGCCTCATCTAGCTAAACGTGCCGTATTCGTGTAGAGTTTCCCACATAGCTACGATGTTCTCCGGCGGCACATTGGCCTGGACGTTATGGACCGCAGCCGCCACAAAGCCTCCGCCTGGGGCAAGATCCTCGATGCGACGCCTCACTTCGTCTCGGACCTGATCCGGCGTCCCCGATGCAAATACACCCTGCGTATCGACCAGCCCCCCCCAAAACGTCAATTCCGAACCAAATTCCTTCTTCAATTCCCGCGAACTCATGTGAGCCGCACCAACCTGGACAGGGTTCAAGATGTCAAGGCCAATTTCAATCAAATCGGGAATTACATCGCGTATTGAACCACATGAGTGAAGGAAAATCTTCGCGTTGGTGCGCGCCTTGATGAAATCAAAAATCCGCTTGTGACGTGGTTTGCACACTCGGCGGTACATATCCGGCGAAATCAGCATCCCTAATTGCCCGCCGAGGTCGTCGCTCTCGAGAACTACGTCCACAAGCTCTCCTACGTTTCTCAAAGCGACGTCCCAATAAGCGAGCTTCAGATCAATGAACCTGTCCATCAGGTAGGTAAGCATTTCGAGGTTATTGACGAAGTCAGGGTAGAATTTCCCCCAACCGCGAATCCAAGCCGTCTGCTCCATGAACCCAGCGGCGAGTCCTTCCAGGACTACCGCCTCCTTCTTGAGTTCCTTGACGTATTTGACTCGCTCCTCCATTCCCTTAAACCGGGCCTCATCAATGGGATCGGGCCACGGATGCCTATCAATGTCCTCTTTCCCCACCGCATCCGCCAAGGGATGATAGAACATGTCATAGAAGAATCCTTTGTCACTTGGCTTACGCCAGCCGATCCCCCACTCATCATAGAAGTAGGAATAGCCGGGCATGTCCTGCCTGATTTCCATTCTGAAGCGCGAGGATGAACATGGGGCGACGGTGCGTACATCGACGCCCAATTTCTCACGCACATCATCGTCCACGTCGGCTATTTGTTGCACCTCTTGCATTATGCCCACCTTGACCTCTGGCAAGCCAAGATACTCGCGCAACCTCCGGTAGGCATTGACATGTATGCCTGTCACCGCAGTGCCACCCAGATCGAACGGCACACGGTCTCCTTCCTTGTGTGCAAGGGCGAACCTCACGCGATCCCTTGAGTTCATTACATTTCCTCCTCATGTCCCTCACCGTGAGACCCCATCCGTGTACACTCCTATCCTACGCAGACAACGACCTAGTCTCGGCGAGATGCCTCACCCTGTCCAGCCAGAGATTGATGAAGCCTGGACCGTCTACATCGACACATACCCTGAGGTTCGGCGCACGCTCGGTGCATGCGATGGTCCGAAGTACGTTATTTTGCACTCCGAGTTGCGCATGCCTTCCCGGCACGGCGACAAGGCCGCACGCCATGGAAACATATATAGCAAGAGGATCACGCATATAGGTCCGCTCCTGAAACAATTCATCAGGCAGATTCATCCATCATGAAAAGCCAGCAAAGCCGGTCAGCATGTGTTGCATTAGCGTGACTAGCATACCAGCAATAGGCACACTCCATTCGCCTATCGCAGCACGATAATCACGCGAGAGGAAGACTTGCATAGTGACCTCAAAGCCTACGGCTGTCAACGGACCATCCGCAAGCAAGAACGATCTGAGCCGCCCCTGGGTGAGCGTTCGGATTTGTCTCCAGAACAGGGGGCCACTTGACCTGGGTTGTGTCGACCATGGCGGCCGATTAATGTAAGATCGGAGATCGAATCGGCCACTCGTGGTTCAGGCAGCAACGCCCTGCCCACACTTGTCAATGGCCCGATCGTGACCAACGACAATTCTCCTGGATGATCATGGACCTGCTCGATGATGAAGAGGGCCGCATCATCCGCAGTGACTCCCAAGACGCTCGAAGGGATGAGATGGTCGGGCGACAGAATCCCATCTCCTTGGCGACCTTTGAGGCGCGGGTATCAGCGAAACTCATCCCGGTGTGGCATCTTGAGTGGGTGGCTGGCCCCAGCAATCACTTCGACCATCTCCCGGGCAAGCAAGGCCTGTAGTTTCCTCGCAATCCCTGCCAGGAATGGCGGATGGGCATGGACTGTGGTAACACCCTCAATCTGCAACTCAGGTGATGCCGCCGCCAATGTGCGTGCAACCGCATCGTCCACATCCGTACCAATGTCGGTATCCAGGATGATCCGTTTCATATGGCGGGATTGCCGTCGGCAGAAAGGGCCTGTCACCCTTTGACAGCGCCTAAGGTCAGCCCCTTCACAATATATCGCTGCGCAAAGTAGGCAATAAAAAGCGCTGGGAGACTAAAGGCCACGGCTCCCGCAGTCATGATAGCCCACCGCGTCTCATACGGGGACTGCATCTGCGCGATAGCCACAGGTGCCGTCTTCGCAGCAACTGTCTCTGTCAGCATCACTGCAAAGAGGAATTCGTTCCATACCGCTGAGAACACCAAGATCCCGACGGTCGCCACCGCCGGAAGAGATAATGGAAGATAGACGTGATACAGGGCTCCAATACGCGTGCACCCATCAATGCGCGCAGCGTCATCTAAGTCCTGAGGAACCTCCTGAAAGAAAACGGAGAGCAGCCACACGCCGAGTGGGAGGTTGAACGCGACATAGACCGCGCCGAGGGCAAGCTTGGTATCGAACAAGTGGACTTTAACGGCCAGGGCAAATAGGGGTACAACCAACACAAGGCCAGGTATCATTTGCAGGGTCAACATGAGAATCAGCAAAGGCCTCCGCGCCGGAAACCGGACCCGGGCGAAAGCGTACCCCGCAGGGCAGGCAATGAGAAGCATCAAGATCGTGGTTGGCAGAGCTACCTCGAGCGAATTCCGCAAGCCAGCAGGGATCTCGGATGTCGGTTGCTGTCCAGGAGGTAACAAATCCAAGGCATCAGCGTAATTGGAGAGGGTTGGCTTCGCCGGAAGAATCGTCGGCGGGATTTGAAAGATCTCCAGTTGGGTTTTGAAAGAGCTCAGGACGACCCACACAAAGGGAAAGAGGACGATCAGCGACATGAGGATCAAGAGCAAGTACACTATGAGATGCTTCGCTTTACGCCAAATCATCGTTAGACGACCCTCACTTCCGTTCGGATAGCATTCAACAAGACACCGCCAATCATCATGCCAGCTAGACCTATGATTATTGCGAGTGCCGCTGCCTCGCCCATATCGCCTTCGCCAAATGCGATATGGTAGAGGAGTATGCCCAAGACCTCGGTGGAGCGCCCAGGGCCACCCCCGGTCAGAACATAGACCACATCAAAGGTGCGAAGGATTTGCCCCGACCGCAGTAGCAACACAAGTAACGTCGCCGGGCGTAGCAGGGGCAACGTGATGTAGCGAATTCGATCTACCGGGTTTGCTCCGTCCACTTGCGCCGCCTCGTATAGTTCATTTGGGATCTGCTGCATTCCGGCGAGAAGGACAAGCGCAACGAACGGCACGTATGTCCAGGCGTCTACCAAGACCAGCGTAGGAAGTGCGAGACGTGGATTCGACAGAGGGTTTGGAACGGGGAGTCCAAACCTTTCCAGAACGTAGCCTATCACGCTGAAATTCCCCGATAGTAGGTATTGCCACTGGATGCCCACCACTATGGGTGCAAGCATCATCGGCAGAATGAAAATCGATCTAAAGATTCCCCGTCCACGGAATTCGCTATTAAGGACAAGAGCAACAGCGAGACCAAGAGCATACTCTATTGCTGTTGCCGATAGGACCAACTGCAGTGTCACCCAGAACGAATTCAAGAAGATAGGTGAGCTCGCCAACTCCGCGAAATTCATGAGCCCCACGAAAGGCTTGGGCTGATTGATCGGTGTGGACCATGACCACTGACTGACTGCCATGTATACATTGAAAAAGACAGGGTAGATCAATATGGTGCCAACAAGGAGCACCGCGGGTAGCACTAATGCGAAGCCCAAGACACTTTCGCGGTGTCTTTGGATAGACCACCATTCTTGTAATCCCGACAGAAACGAAGAAGGCCTGTGGGTGAAGCGAAACAAGAGGCGAGACCACATAACTGCGACTCCAGCCTGCGCACTCGGTGCTGATGCGCCGCGGTTCCCCCGGGGTCTTATACGTTCCAAAGAGCCAACGACTAATCTGCACCCCGGGGGAATCGCCAGTTTAGAACACGCTCTTATCCCTTCGCCACCAAGGCAGAAATCTCCGTCTGGGCCTCGTCCAGCGCGTCTTTCGGTGTGGCCTTAAGCGTCACTGCGTTGTTCAGAGCCACGGACAGAGGCATCCAATCCTCATTTAAATTCTTCCATTTAGGCTGAGGAGTGGCCCATTTCATTTCCTCTATCCACGCTCCTATGAACGGGTTGGCAGCCAGAACTTCCGGATCGTTCGGGTTCATCATTGAAACACGGGTTCCCAACCCATTTGTCTTGATCATGTCCAGTTGGGCATCTTTGCCAAGTTCTAGCATGGCGAACTGCTTGGCATAATCGATCGCCATAGAATTTGTGGGAACAGCAAAGACCCAGTCGTCGGTGTTTACGCCTTTCTTCTTGCCAGCAGGTACTGGTACCACAGAAAACAGATTCTTGACAACTGATTGATCGGAGGTGTTGGCCAGGGCCACCATGTATTGCCAGTTGATCGCCGTCGCGCCTCGACCCTCCATGAACATGGTATGGACGTCCGAGTAGCTCATCTCGGCCGCCTCTGGCGGGGCCACCTTGTACTTGTTCACCAGGTCTACCACGAATTGCAGAGCTTCTACGTTCTCCGGCAAGTTGATAGTCGGCTTTCGTTGGGCATCTGCAATTGCCCCGCCGTTCTGGTAGAACCATCCCACCAGTATGACCGCGGGCTGGATGGCCGATGAAGTTGCCTCGATCAAGGACCCCCATATCTTGGGCTGATTGCCGGAGGCCTCGATTGTCACAGCCTTACAGACCTCCACGTATTCATCCCATGTCGTGGGAGGGGTTAGGCCACGAGCCTTCAGGAGATCAGTCCGGTAGAAGTTCGCCGGCAACGACGTATAGAACGGGACTGCCCGCAGAACCTCATCCAGATCCCTACAATGTTCGACGGTGGCGGGTCCGAGGTCCGCCAGTAGGTCGCTCGTGAATAGTGGGGTCATGTCGACAAGGTATGGCGCTGCAGCATATAGCATGGCGTTTGTGATAGGGTAAATATCGTACTTCCCGCTGCCGGCAAGAAGTTCCATCATCATCTTTGGTTGGAGATCGTTGAAGGGCACCTCGGTGATATCCAGACCGACCCCAGTTTGCTGCTGGAAAGTCACGGCGGTATGACGAAATTGATCGCTAAACCCGCTTGCGTGAGTGAGCATCTTCAGAGTCGTTGGCTTGGCGCTCACTACGGTAGGTGCAGCGATGGCTCCAGCCGATGTTGGCACTGCAGGTGCGGCGGTTGCTCCGGCCGATGTTGGCGCCGTAGTTGCTGCGGAAAGCGTTGATATAGCAGATCTGCAACTCGCAAGGACAGCCCCCACCGCGGTGAAGACCATCGTTTTCACCATGCCCCGGCGGGTGAGTAGGTATCGCTTTTCACCGGACATTTCCGTTCCTCCATGTATCGAGCCTATGCCGTGCCGCGATTGTTTCCGTCTTGCCTGATACCCCACGTGGGCAGGAGAATTTGATACTCTGACCCACTGGCACCTCCTTTCTCACCGGGGCCTGCAATTAAGCATGGTCCACAGTAGATGGTCACTCGGCTTGGCGGGGCCCGCCACCGTTTACAGGAACTCAAGTACGGCGCATCTTCCGCGATGACGGATCCATGGAGTGCAGCTGCGGATATGTGGCCACTAGCATAGAGGTGGCATCGTTCCTTTCGCAGCCACTCCCTTGCCAAGGGAGGAATTCCTCACGCTCCGGATCATTTACGCTTCGAGCTAATATGCATTGTGCGGCGGAGATACGCGTGCCCCCCTCATAAGTGACTCTTCCACAGCACCGCGACAAGGCAGAAATGCCTGGGCTGCTTCACGCTTGAGGGCTAGTGCCTTTGCACCGTTGCCCCACTCAGCCGCCTCGCGAAGCCCGCGCCCCTCCATCACATCGCCACCGCGAACGCACTCACAAGGGCGTCGCCGGCCGGGGTCGTGTCGACCACCGGAACCTTGTGTGAACGGATCGACACGACAGCGGCCCGATCAGCAACAAGCACACCCCCCTCACGCGCAGTCACATCGATGTGCCGCACACCCATATCCAGCAAGTGTGCGATGTCCACATCAGCTTACTGTCCTCGAGCCAAAGGTCGAAGCTCCGATCGATTTGGTGCTAGATAGTCGACCCAAGCCAGCAACCCCTGATCAAGCACTTGGGCCGGGCCCAAGTTCAGGACGACTTCGATTGTAGAAGCTTTGGCCCCGCCAATGGCTCTCGCGACCGCATCCAACGAGCACTCGGGCTGCGCGAGCCGGAGACTTGCGGCACGGATTGCGGACTCTGCCACTGGCATGTCTCCTGCGCCTGCGCACGAATTAGCGCAGGGAACGACCACGATTGCGTTTTGACCCCCGTCATCCACCGTGATCAGAGCTATGCCAGTCAGCGGGCTGGCGTCACGGCAGAGGAAGCCGGTATTCACACCCTCGCTTTTGAGTTCCTCCAGCAGGAGATCGCCGCAGGCATCCGTCCCGACAGCCCCAACCATCGTTACATCGGCCCCCAATAGTGCGGCAATCGCTTGGTTCGCGCCCTTGCCCCGTGGATACCTCGGTAACTCTTTTCCAATCAGGGTCTCACCAAAGGAGGGGTGTCGAGCGGCGAAAATGACAAGATCCATGATCGGCCTGCCGACTACGACCAAGCCAACACCTACCTTCGTGCTCCGCATGAACCCCGAATCGCGAGGTGCATTGACAGACTTTCCCTGCGTGGGTGGATGCTCTTATCGAGCACTCGTTCGATCAGCAGTTGGGTTGCTCTTTGTCCGATTTCCTGCTTCGGCTGGGCAACTGTAGTAAGCGGAGGATTCGTATATGAAGCCAGTTCAATATCGTCGAATCCCACAACGGCTAGGTCCTCGGGTACCCTTCGACCTTTCTCGCCAGCAGCGCGCAGGGCGCCGATTGCCATTAGGTCGTTGCAAACAAAGATCGCCGAGGGTGGATCAGGCAACTCCATCAAGGAACGAGCTGCAGATTGGCCCGACGCTGGGTGGAAGTCTCCGCATCCGATCATCTCCTCGCTCACTGCAATCCCTGCATCAGCTAATGCGGCGCGGTAACCTGTCACTCGGTCAGCGCTTGGTGTAATCTGCGAGGGGCCACCTATGCAACCTATTCGCCGGTGACCGAGATCGATCAGATGGCGAGTGGCAATGTAACCTCCCTGGTGATTGTCGGCCAGAACTGCATCGACATCGATCCCTGGGAAGTCACGATCGACCACAATCACTGGAAGGTCGATATCCAGGAGACGGTGGAGCGTATCGCTGTTCTCCCCCACGGCGACGAAAACGACTCCATCCACATGTTTCTCAATTAGGACATCGACATACACCGCTTCCTTTCGAGCATCACCATCGGTATTGCACAGGATCACGTTGTACCCGTTTTCGAAGGCGCTCCTTTCAATCCCACGACCCACTTCAGCGAAGAACGGGTTGGCGCTGTCGGGCAGGATCAAGCCCAGGGTCCTTGTCTCGCCCCTCCTCAAGGACCGGGCAAGCGCGTTGGGGTGGTAATCCATCTCCCTCATCGCTCCCAAGACTTTCTCGCGGACAGTAGCCGAAACGAATCGCGTGTCGTTGATGACATGCGAGACAGTCGTCGAGGAGACCCCCGCCCTTTCTGCAACCTCCTTGATGGTTGGCACGGCCTTTCCCTCCAAAGGAGTATATCGATTGCGCAATCGGTAACGCAAACCATTGCGCAATCGTTGGTATGTTACATCGGTTTCAAACCAGTGTCAAGAAATGTGACAATTCTGCCATTCGAAGTTGAAAAAGTGAACCGTTCAAAGCTGAAAAGCAGATACCCGCAGGTACCCTCGCGGAGACTAATGGGCGGGGACAATGGGCCAGATTCACATGTGATCGACGAGCGCGCAAATCAGGTTGCCTTGGCAGATATATCTCAAAGGAAACATGAGAGAGCCAACGTTCAGGACGCCATGCAGATCCTCAAGGCCCGATTCTTCGCACTATTGGAGGACTAAGGGCGGGATCTGTCAACACCGGTTCAAAATTGACCCACTTTCACCGGTTGAAATTTGACCCTGTGCTGGCCGAAAACCCCGTCCGAGATTATAGGGCGGACTTCCGGCTCACAGATCATACCGGTAGTCGTGGTGCAATCCATTGAGGACGGGGACCGTGATGAGCCTTCCTCGCCTCGGCCAGGCTGGCCGGGGCACGATCCGCTCAGGAATCCTCTGCGCAATTCCCTGGTGTGGCCGTGCCCGGTTGAAGTATTCGACGTATTCCTTGATTACCCGATGAAGTTGCCTGTCTCCGACAACCAGCAGGTGATCAAGGCATTCTCTTCTCACGCTCCCCAGGAACCGTTCGCAAACCGCGTTGGCCTTTGGAGCGCGGTAGGGTGTCTTCAGGACTTCAACGGGGCACTGTGGTAGCCGAGAATCTCATCTCAAAATGCCGGGCGTGCAAGAACCGGGCGAAGTGCCAAGGGGCACGAGTCCGCTGGTCGGCTATGGTAGGGGAGGGGGTGCCCCCAGGACTGGAACCTAGGACCAGGCGGTTACGGGACCGACGAGCTGCCAAGCCACGTATGGACAATGAATCTCGGGAATTTCGCTGGTGTTTGACTGTCTACAACCCAGTTGAACGAATCAAAACCGAGGCTCAAAGGCCTCGGTTTTGGCTTGAGGTAGCGGGGGCTGGACTCGCCTGCCCTGAGGCCAATCCAGGGAACCAGCGACCTCCGGGTTATGAGTCAATCTCGAGGATCTGGCACCTTGCAGCGAACCGATCGCCAGACCAACCCCTTTGTCGCACGGAAGTTCGGACGCGCCCGCTGGATTGCATGGACTGATCATGGCGGAGTATAGGGAGGAGGTTGCTCCTTGTCAAGAGGAATTGAATCGGCTGCTAGAGTCCTTTGAATTTGTCACGCACCGAGATTCCTTGACCCACTACGGCTCCGACTTGATCCCTAGTTAGACTGTCAGAATTCATGGTAGGAGCATTGTGCACGCCCAATCCGGGCCCATTTCGGGCGGATGGGGTTTTCGGCCAGGTGGCTCAGGCTGCACGAGCTGATCGGCGGAAACCTGTATGTCATCTGCGATAGCCGGGCCTGCATATTCATGGTTCGGAACCAGATCAACTATGCCCTCGGGACCCGGCTGGTCTCTCTCCATCTGACGAACCTGGTGGACCTTCAGGCCGGCAAAAGGGGGGAGGGGAGAATCATCTGGCTGGAGGCGAAGAGGAGGCCTCTCCTGGACCTCGCATTGCAGCGCGATCGAGGCGGAAACGCTCCATGAGTTTCAGAGATCAGGATTCCTCATTCCAATAGCGAAAACTGTCACACTTTTTGTTTGCATATTGCAAGGCCGTTCCGAGAATTTCCTGCGCTTCGGGGCGTCAACCGTGTTACCATCGCCTTTTCAACGGTCGGGAAAATAGCCGAATGAGTCATTTCTCAGGTCTCCGTCGGTTCGTATTGAGTGATGCTGGCATCCTCGTCTTGCTGGCGCTGGCGCGCGTCCTTTTGCAGGTCTTTACCAACGGAGAATACGGCTTTCATCAGGATGAACTGGTCACCATGGATATGGCCTTGACTCACCTGGCCTGGGGATACGTCGCCTGGCCTCCTGTCACGCCCTTCCTGGCGCGCCTGTCCCTGTCTCTCTTTGGCCTATCCGTCATCGGCCTGCGCGTCTTTGCTGTCCTGGCGGAAGGGGTCGTGATGCTGCTGGCGGGGTTGATGATCCGTGACCTGGGCGGCGGGCGCTGGGCGCAAATCCTCGGCGCGGTGGCGGTTGCCACGACCCCCAATTCGGTCATCCAGGGTGGGCTGTTCCAGTACGAGACCTTTGACTATCTGTGCTGGGTGATGCTGGCCTTTACCGTCCTTCGTCTGCTGAAAACCGAAAACCCGCGCTGGTGGCTGGCGATCGGGGCGGCGATCGGCCTGGGGATGATGACGAAATACACCATGACCTTGTCTGTGGCCGGGCTGATCGTGGGCGTCCTGACGACCCGCAACCGACGCTACCTGAAAGGCCCCTGGTTGTGGGGCGCCGCGCTGCTGGCGCTGGTGATCTGGATGCCCAACCTGACCTGGGAGTTCCGGAACCACTGGGTTTCGCTCAACTTCCTGGCCAGCATCCATAGTCGCGACGTGCAATCGGGCGAGGCCGGGAGCTTCCTGGTCGACCAGATCCTGTTCAACCTGAACCCCGTGATGTTACTTCTGGTCGTCGCCGGACTCTATTCTTTCTTCTTTGGGCCGGCTCGTGAACGCTACCGGATGGTGGGCTGGATGTACGTGGTGCCGCTGGTCCTGCTCCTGCTCGCCCGGGGGAACGGATACTACCTCGCGCCGGCCTACCCGATGCTCGCGGCCGGCGGCGCCGTGTGGTGGGAACAGCGCCTTGCCCACACGGTCAGCCGGCGCGGAGCGCGCGCTTGGCGCTGGGCCACTTGGAGCGTCCTGGTTGCCTTCGCGGCGCTTTTTGTTGCCACGGAGCTGCCCGTTGCTCCGCTCGGATCTGCCTGGTGGGATCAGGTCAGCAAGAGTAACCCGGACGTGACGTCCGAAGTCGGCTGGCCGCAGGTCGCTCAAGAAGTGGCCAAAGCCTACAATTCGCTGCCGGCGGGCGAAAAGTCCGGCGCCGCCATCCTGGCACTGAGCTCCGGCGAGGACGGGTCGATCGACCTGTATGGGCCGGCCTACGGGCTTCCGAAGGTCATCAGCGGCTTCGATGAGTATTGGGAGAACGGTTACGGCAATCCGCCCCCCAAGACGATCGTTGTAGTTGGGTTCCCGCCGGACTTTCTGACGATTTTCCAATCCTGCACCCGGATCGCTCCGATCACCATCCCTTTCAACGTTCAGAACGAAGAAACCATCAATCAGAGGGCAATCTACGTGTGCCACAACCTGCGCGTGCCGTGGCCAGCCTTCTGGCAGCATTTTCAGTATTTCGGCTAGCGAGTCCGGGCTGGGCCGCAGTGCGGCCCAGCCGATTCCTGCTCCCTTCCATCTGCAGCGTCAGCGATTGCGGATTGGAAAAGGCGGGCGGATGAGGTTTTCGGCCGGGACAGCCTCAAACTGGATTTCCAGGCGTTTGAGGGTACCATCCGTGGTTCAGTATCCTCAAGCCCAACGAGGTTCATCCGCAAGCGTAATTCGAAGGGTACCTCTTGATGGGTGAGTTTGTCAATGTATTGAGACTGATTGAATCGCGAGGGCTGCGAATTGATCTCTAGATAGACGGTCAGAATCCATGATAGGAACATTGCGCACGTCCAACCCATCCATTTTCGGACGCATGGTCCTTTTGCCCAGGACACGGGGGAGATGGTGGGAAGCCAGTTCCCGAGATGCCGAGGCGGAGGGGATGTGTCGGATAAATCGGTGGACTGAGGAGGACATGCAGAGTACCGCCTCGACGGACAATCAAAAGTCGCCAATGGAGTATATTGCAGGTCTAATCGAGGTTTGTTGTCGCGCGGATGGGTTTTCGGCCAAGACACGCAGCCCAGACCTTGATCGGGAGGAAACTTGAAGATCACGATTTTTGGAGCAACCGGTGGCACAGGCAGGCAACTCGTCCAGCAAGCGTTGGCAGCAGGTCACGAGGTCACTGCCTTTGTCCGTGACCCAGCAAGGCTCAATTATCAACATGGCTGCCTGCGGATAGTGCAAGGGGATGTCACCGATCCCGTGGCTGTAGAAGGAGCTGTAACTGGCGCACAAGCCGTTATCAGTGTGCTAAACACACGCGGGGATGCAAAAGGCAGACCCATCACCCAGGGAACGCAAAATATCCTAGCCGCCATGAGAAGATCCGGCGTGCGCCGACTGGTTTTCTCGGCCCCTCCCAGTGCCCGCGATACGCAGGATGCTCCTGATCTCAGGTATAAGCTGATGATCAGTTTGGTGAAGCTTGCAGCGCGGGAGGGTTACGAAGACCTGGTTGGTTCTGCTCAGGCTGTGCGCGCTTCGGATGTCGATTGGACGATCGTGCGCCTCCCTTTTCCCATTGAGCAACCGAAGACAGGCCACGTGAAAGTGGGGTATTTGAACAAGAAGAGCGGAACTCGAATCTCGCGCGGGGATGCAGCCGCGTTCATGCTTGAGGAAGTGCAGGAATCCAAGTATCTGCGGCAAGCTCCGGTGATTAGCAATTGATGGTGGGTATCACCAGGATCAAGGCCAAGATGGGGCGAACACCCCTGCGGAAAAGAACCAAACAATGGATCACGAAACGGATTGTCTTGGCAGCGGCCGAGTTGACAAAAGCCTGGGGCTATCACCCGACCACAATGGGAGCATCGCCGAAGAAGCGGAAACCAGCCCGGGGGACTTTGCTCAACTACTTCTTATCCAAAGAAGCCAAGCTGCTCCCCTGGGGACAGGAGATTTTGGAGCAGCAGGTCCGACCCTGGCTGAGGACTTACCTGAGTACCCAGGCCGCTAGTTGGCCGGTTTTCCAGTTTCCGTTTGCGAAGGTAGGCGATGATCTGCGGTGGAACACAGGGATTTCAATCCGGCGTTCGTGCGAGAAGCGACGAGCTCTAGCATTCAGCCGACTGGTTGGGGTCCTTATGGATTTTCAACAGATTATTATCCCGGTACTCCGCTATCGGCAGGAGTGAGACGGGATCCCAACCGATCTTCACAAGAGAATATCGCCAGCTATGCAAGCACCTTGCAAGTGTCCCTTTTCATGAGGGCCCTGGAACCAACCTTGGCGGAATATTCATCCCCAGAGATTGATAGGCTGCCGGCCCCCTGGAGAGGGGGCTAGCGTAGGAGGTCCAACCATGACGCAAGTGTCAGAGATTCCTTCAACCCCCGCTTCTGAAGAGACCCTCCAGCGCGTGGTTGCTAAGCTTCGGGAACGCAACATCGAGGGAAGGGTTGTCGACAATGGCGATGACGCCCGGAAGCTGGTGATGGAGAGGCTACCCACGGGGGCAGAGGTCCATTCCGGTAAGTCAAAGACCCTTCAGGATGCTGGCATCTTCGATTTGATCACGGATCCCAACCAATATGACGCCCTGCGGCCCCGCTACATGAAGATGGACCGTCAGACCCAGGCGCGAGAGATCCGCAAGCTCATCGCTGGCCCCGACTTCATGCTGGGGAGCGTCAATGCCATCACGGAAGACGGCATCCTGGTGGTTGCATCCGCGACAGGCAGCCAGCTTGGTCCCTACGCCGGCACAGCCGGGAAGGTCATCTTCGTTGTGGGCAGTCAGAAGATCGTCCCCGACCTGGAAACGGCACTACGACGCATGCGCGAATACGTCTTGCCCTGGGAGGATGCCCAGGTGCGCAAAGTGGTACCCGCGGGATCGTTTGTGGGCAAGACCCTGATCGTTGAGCGGGAATGGGTGACGGGGCGGATGGAGGTGATCCTGGTACGAAAGCCGATCGGGATCTAGACGTTGCTGGGAGTGGTTGGCGCTCGCGTTCCGCAATTCCTCAGTGGCCGATCCGCCTAGCGAGAATTGTGATTCTCACCCATGGATCTCGCGGGGATGTGCAACTATGAACCTGCTCTCGCACTTTGGTTACAAAAGGGCAGGCATACTGTCGGCTCATGACTGGGGGACAATTCCTGCCTTCCTTCATACAACCCGATCAGCGAATCCGCGGCAGCTTGGTTACCGCTTCAGCACTTCTCGATGGGCGGTGTTTCTGACGTGACGCCGTGCGTGTCGGTTTTTGTACAGCCCTAGGGTCCGAGTTGCGTATTGTGCTTGCGCCATGACTGCGGGCTCCCGATGGATGCCACGCCTAGTCGAAACCCGTTCAATAAGTGTCCAAGGTCCATGTTGAAGTGGGGCATCCTTTCCGCTTCGACGACCTTGAGTTCGTCCATTGTCTCGGTACCGTGAAACAAGGGCTAAGTCTCGGTCTTGACGGGACTGTTGAAAGCCTCCATCTCCGGGTGGTCGCGGGCTCGGGTCACGTCGGCGATCCCAATTGGCGGACGACGGCCAGCAGCTCGTGGCTCTCCTCTAGCCAAGTGTTCGGGTTGGTGGCCCGCTTAATGTAGCGGACAATCCCGTCGCGATTTACCACGACAGACGCCGTTCGCTGGATGAGCAGGTAGGCCTTCTCCAGATCGAAGCGGTGATAGACGGCGCGGTCCGGGTCGGCCAGGACCGGGAAGGGAACCTTGAGCGTCTCTGCGTAACGCCGAGCGCGCTCGGCCGTATCACCCAGGATCACCAACACCTCCGCTCCAGCGGACTGGAAATCCCTATACATGCGCCCCAACTGGGCGACGTGCGCGCGGCACTGCATTCAGACATACTCGCGCACGAAGAACAGTACGACATGCACCTTGCCTTGGTACTGTGCCAGGCTCACCTCATTGCCGGTGCTCGCCGCGAGCCGGAAATCGGGAGCGCTGGACCCTTCTGTAATGCGATCAGGTACTTCCGCTGCCATACCTCATCCTCCATCGCCGGGCTGCGCGCCTCATCATGTACTTCTCAAACAGAAGGTCACTGATCAGGTTGGTCTGGGACCCATTCCGTTCCATCGCGCAGTTGGCCTGATGTTCACGGAACTGCAGCAGGCAAGGTTATGAGCCCTCGTCCTGCAGAGGCATCCTTAGTTCCATATTTCCCCTGCCGGAGGGTGACCTCTCTTCACCGGTGTGAATGAGCTTTGCCAGGTTCGCGTCCGAGAGCAAATGCGAGGTTACCTCCCGTGGTGTTTGACGTCAAGGTTGATTTTGGTCAATTAGCGGACCAAAAGTCCGCCGCGCATTCGATGAGGCAAACCTCGAGTGTCACCGGTCCCATAGTGAGGCAGATCGCGAAGGCTGCCGGGATAGTTGATATCATGGTCCATACGCAACCGGTCATGAGAATTGTCGGTCAGATGGGGTTCTAGTGCAGAACCGGGCGAGGTGGCTTGGTTTGCCCTCCGCCAGGACTATAAGCGACGATTCCTCCCTACGCTGGCCAAAAACCCGATCCCAGCAAGTCCGCGGTGGAAGAACCAGGGGGGAACGGGCACGAGCCCCGTCACGAAGCGGTACGTGGGGGTACCCCTCCTTTCCTTTCTGCCCATCAACTGCTCGTGGTCTGCCAGGCGCTGCTCATACCCCTGCGTCGAGTTGTCCTGCCCAACATTCTGCTGTGGTCAACAATGGTCCAAGCCATGCCGCCCGCCTTCTCAGTGCCCTGATACGCGCAGAAGCCGAACTCACCTATGAAGACCGGCTTCCCGTGAGTGAACAATGGCTTGGGCTTTTGAGCATATCGATCTCTGATGCGCACTTGCCAGTAGTGATCAACGCCGATGAAGTCGAAGTGGCTCCAATCAACCAGTTCCCATATGAGCGACACATAATTGACTTTGCCATGAAAGCTCTGCTGGACTGACTCGTTCGCCTTGGCCAAGAAGGCATCGAGAGGCTTCTTGTGCCTCTCGGCTTTGATGGACCAAGTTGTGTATCCTCACCTCGAGTTTAGATTCAGTTTACAGAAGTGTCATAACCTTCCTGAGTCGGCGAGGAAAGGGAAGGATGGGGAGACCGAGGGTGACTATGCTACTGGGACAAAATCTAGTCGAAGCGCTTGAGAGTCTGACGTCGAACAAGCTGCGTACGTCGCTGACGATGCTGGGGATCGTGATTGGGGTAGCAGCGGTGATCGCCTTGCTGTCGGTTGGGCAGGGGGCCGCGGCTTCGATCACGAACTCGATCAATTCGATTGGGACGAACCTGATCTTCGTGTCGCCCGGGGGGAGTGCGTTTGGGGGGCGGAGTGCGAGTCCGGGGGCAGGGGAGCCGGTGACGCGGCCGCTGACGCTGGCGGATGCGCAGGCGCTGGCCAATGCGGCGAACGTGCCGGATGCGGACCAGGTAGTGCCGGTGGTGGAGCGGCGGGGGACGGTGAATGCGGCGGGGCAGACGGACACGACGACGGTGATGGGGGTGGGCCCGAGCTACCAGGCGGTGGAGAACATCACGTTGTCGGAGGGGAGCTTCATCACGGCGGCGCAGGTGGCGGGGCGGGCGCCGGTGGTGATCTTGGGGTCGACGGTGGCGACGACTCTGTTTGGGACGACCAGCGGGCTGGTGGGGCAGACGGTGCGGATCCAGAACCAGCCGTTTCGGATCATTGGGGTGGAGGTATCGAAGGGGGGCAGTGGGTTTTTCAGTGCGGACGACCAGATTCTGGTGCCGTTGACGACGGCGCAGACGCGGCTGGGGGGACGGGGGGAGGCCCAGGGGTCGAGCCCGGACCAGGTGAACATGATCTTGGTGCAGGCCAGCAGTGCCCAGACGGTGACGGCGGCGGTGACGGAGATCACGGGGGTGCTGGAGGCGCGGCACCATGACATGCCGGGGGTGGATGATTTTTCCACGACCAAGCAGTCGGACATTCTGCAGATTGCGACGCAGATCACGGGGGTGCTGACGATCTTTCTGGGGGGCATTGCGGCGATCTCGCTGCTGGTGGGTGGGATTGGGATCATGAACATCATGCTGGTATCGGTGACGGAGCGGACGCGGGAGATCGGGTTGCGGAAGGCGCTGGGGGCGCGCAAGCGGGACATTCTGGCGCAATTCCTGACGGAGTCGGCGACGCTGAGTCTGGGGGGCGGGATCGTGGGGATCCTGGTGGGGGTCGGGCTGGCATGGGTGATCGGGAAGATCGCCTCGTCCAGTGGCATCAGCTTCGCTCCGGTGGTGACCCTGACCTCGGTCCTGCTGGCGACGCTGTTCGCGGCGGCGGTGGGCCTGTTCTTCGGCATCTACCCGGCCTCGCGGGCCGCCGGCCTCGAACCGGTCGAAGCCCTGCGCTACGAGTAGCTGATCGCCTCGGCCCCCAGTGGTAACTGGAGCAGCAGAAAGCGTGGGATATACGCTGGCAGGAGAAGGCAGGCACGAGATTCAGCATAAGAAGTAACGTTGCTCCGTCGACTGAAGCCGAAGGAGAAGGTCGCTTTGAGTAATTGGGATGGCCATTGGATGAATGAAGCCGCCCCGCGTCTGCGGGCGATTCTGCCAAGAAGCTCTACAATTCCGTTAAGGCTCAGTCAACATAGATAGATTTTGTAACTTCTTATGAGCTGGGCTCACTGAATAGCGACTGAGTCTCTGAAGGAAGAATTATTGGATGAACAAGATACTGATTGTTGATGATGATCCCCATATCCGCGAACTCGTCCGAGTGTTTCTGCGGAAGGATGGTTTCGAAGTCGTCGAAGCTTCGGATGGCGTGGAAGCCTTGTCAAAGCTTGATTCGGTCAAAGTGGACTTGGCAGTCATTGATGTAATGATGCCGAACATGGACGGCTGGGAATTGTGCCGGGAGCTAAGAGGAACTCTTGACATTCCCATCCTAATGCTCACGGCTAAAGCAGAGACCAGCCAAAAACTCAAAGGCTTTCAGTTGGGCAGCGACGATTATCTGGTCAAGCCTTTCGAGCCATTGGAACTGGTAGCGCGGGTAAGCGCCCTGCTGAGGCGCTATCGAATCGCCACCTCACAAACCATCCAAATCGGGGAATTGTCCATGGATCGCAAGACTTTCGAAGTGACGGTCAACGGGGAGAGTCTCAGTCTTCCGCTCAAAGAATTCGAGTTGTTGTTTAAGCTGGCAAGTTATCCGGGGCGCACCTTTTCCCGTGAGCAGTTAATCGAGGATATTTGGGGCTACGATTTTCGCGGCAATGACCGCACGCTGGACGTGCACATCAACCGTCTGCGTGACCGTTTCCCGGAAGAGCGGCATTCATTCAAGATCACGACGATTCGTGGGTTGGGCTACCGCTTGGAGGTGCCCTGATGAAAAGGGTTAATCCAAGGCTGCTCCGTATCACTTGGCTCATCATCCTGCTGGTCCTAGTCACCGGCATGTTTGCTGTCAGCTTTTTTCTGACTGCCTATCTCTATAGAATCACAAATCTGAATCTCCCCGCCTGGCTGACTCAGGTCATGAACTCGCTGTTGGGATTATTGTTCACGGCTCTAATCCTGGGCTCTGCAGCCCTCTTTGCCAGGGCAAGAGGCTGGATACCGGTGGAGAATGTATTCAAGCCAATCATTGAGGCTCTTGAGAAAATCGCCGCAGGGGATTTCAGCATCAGGCTGGACAACCAATTACGGGATAATCAGATTGTCGGCGAGCTGGCGAATAGTGTGAACAAGATGGCCCTGGAATTGGATCAGATGGAGAACATGCGCCAGGAATTCATCTCCAACGTGTCCCACGAGATTCAGTCACCGCTGACATCTATTCGCGGATTCGCCCGGGCATTGGAAAATGATCGACTGAGCACGGAAGAGCGGCATCATTATCTAAGCATTATCGAGAATGAAAGCACACGGTTGTCGCGAATCAGCGAGAACTTGCTCAGGCTGGCTTCGCTGGAATCGGATCAGGTCCGGTTTGAGCCCAAACTCTATCGTCTGGATAGGCAGATTCGGAACCTGATCCTGGCCTGCGAGCCTCAATGGATGGAGAAGGAAATTGATATGAGTGTCTCTTTGGAGGAGATCGAAATCACGGCCGATGAAGACCTGTTGAGCCAGGTGTGGATCAATTTCATCCACAACAGCGTCAAGTTTACTCCCCGGGGCGGTACGGTGAGCGTTGACTTGCACAGGCATGACAGCCAGATCGTTTTCAAGATAACAGACACCGGGATTGGCATCTCTGAGGAGGATCAGACGCGTGTTTTCCAGCGCTTCTTCAAGGCCGATAAATCGCGCACGCGATCAAATGACGGGAGTGGGCTGGGGCTTTCCATTGCAGAGAAAATTGTCGAAATGCATCGAGGGACGATCGAGGTCACAAGCAAATTGGGTGAGGGGACGACGTTTACCGTCTCTTTGCCCCTGGTAACACAAGAGTGGACAGCCAGGTTGTGAATACAACCCTCAGGATGAGGAGATCAAAGTGAGCATGATCGAGGTAGAGGAACTCTCGCGCCGTTTTGGTGAGGTGACCGCCGTCGACGGGGTCAGCTTCGAGGTCGAGCCCGGGCAGCTCTTTGGGTTCGTTGGCCCCAACGGTGCGGGGAAGTCGACAACAATCAACATGTTATGCACGCTGCTCAAACCGAGCGGAGGCCGTGCCCGCATTGACGGACAGGACATCGTTTCGCGGCGCGACGAGATCCGGCAGTCGATCGGTCTCGTGTTCCAAGACCCGACGCTCGACGAACGCCTGACGGCACGGCAGAACTTGCAGTTCACCGCGATGCTCTACGACATGCCGGCAAGGGTCGTCGAGGCTCGCTCGAGAGAGCTGCTCGACATGGTGGCCCTCACCGAACAAATCGACCGGCCCGTCAAGACGTTCTCGGGGGGGATGAAGCGACGCCTCGAGATCGTTCTCGGGCTTCTCCATCATCCCAAAGTGCTCTTCCTCGACGAGCCCACCCTTGGACTCGACCCGCAGACGCGTAGGCAGATGTGGGACTATGTCGTGCACATGCGCGACGCCGAGGGGCTCACCGTTTTTCTCACGACGCACTACATGGACGAGACCGAGATCTGCGACCGTATCGCAATCATCGATTACGGGCAAATCGTCGCCTGTGACACGCCGGACCGACTCAAGGCCTCCATCGGCGGCGACGTCGTGACGTTACGGACCACAGACGACGCCGTTGCAGCTGCTGTGCTGCTCGAGCGGGCTCTGCAAGTTGAACGCAATGGTGACGGCGTTCGCGTTCGCATCGAGCGGGGGGACGAGTTCATCCCGCAGGCGGTGCGGCTGCTTGACGCGGACGGTCGGACCACGGTCATGGGCGTGGGTCTGAAGCGTCCGACGCTCGACGACGTCTTCGTCAAACTGACCGGTCGCGCTATCCGGGAGGAGGAGCCGAGCGTTGATGAGAAGATGCGTTCGAGACGGATGCAACGAAGCAGGAGGCAATCATGATGAACTGGAGACGCTCAATCCGCGGAGCTTACGCAATCTGGCTCCGCGATGTGCTGGCACTAGTGCAAGACCGTGCTCGGCTCATAGGGACGCTTGTGGGCAACGTTGTCATGCTAGTGGCGCTCGGCTTGGGGCTCGGAGGAGCCATCGGGAATATTGGAGGTACGGCGAGTGGGATCGGCGTGCCTTACATCCAGTTCCTGTTTCCGACGATGTTATGCGTGACGGGCACGATGTCGGCGGTGCAATCCACGATGTCAATCGTTTGGGACCGTGAGTTCGGCCTCATGCGCAAGGTACTGGTCGCGCCGCTGTCCCGGACGTCTGTTGCTCTGGGGAAGGTCGGCGGTGGTGTAACCGTAGCGGTGATCCAGGGAATGATACTGATGCTGGCAATCCCATTCATCTCAATCCCTGTCGGGGTCGTTCAGGTCGCCGCAATCGTGGTACTGCTGGTGCTCGTCTCGGCGGTGGTGACTTCGCTGGGCATCCTCGTCGCGGCTCGGCAGACCTCGCTGCAGGGGTTTCAAGTCATTAGTCTCTTCGTCATTATGCCGTTGATGCTTCTTACCTTTGGGACGGCACTGCCTATGTCCGGCGGTCGGGCGGGGGGGGTGCTGCGAGTGCTGTCTGAGATCAACCCGGTGGCCTACGGGGTCGATGCCGTCAGGCAGATTGCGCTCCCCGGTCAGCTTGCGGCCTCGCTCACCTTACACCCTCCGGTGATTGATGCGGCTATCCTACTGGGGTTCTTCGTGTTGTTCCTAGTGCCTGGGGTCATGCTGTTCCGGAAGCAGGACTAGCCTTCGAGTGCGAGGCTGCAGCCTGACCAGGGTTCAAGCTCACGCGCCTCCCGCTCAGGTTGGCTACCGGGCGTTGGGCGGTGTAGTCCGCATTCATTCTGTCTTTCGAACACCTTGCGAAGGGATGATAGGGTCACTTCGCTGTCGGGTCTTGTCATTCTTGGTCTCTTTGTCTTCATTGACTTAATACTTCCGGCAAGGTGCCTACACCAACAGGCTTGAGCGTGGACCGTATGACCAAGGAAGTATTGTCCGAATCGCCAGCGCCCAAGGCATTTCTGCACTGGCGTCGCTAGTTACGGATGATGTTTCGGGAGGTGCTGTAAGAGCAAGGTTGGCTCGAGGAAAATGGCCATCGTGTGGTTTCTTGAGTGAACCGCCAGGTCCACTCTACAGTAACGGGACGGGCTGGGTGCGGATCCACCCCACGAACCTCCTGGGGCGAAGGGATGAATGTTTACTTTATCGTCGCACGACAGTGAAGAGCCAACCGTTGTTCATATCAAGGGCGGGTTTGCATGCCCGCTCCACATCAAGAGAGGAGGGGGGAGATGAACATCGTACTTTGGGCTTTGCAAGTCCTCTTGGCTGCCGCGTTTCTAGTGGCCGGGGTTACGCATGGCTTCCAACAGGAAAGGGCAAGAGCGCAGATGAAGTGGCCCGCTGCTGTGCAACCGGGAGTCCTTACGTTCATCGGGGTCTCCGAAATCCTAGGTGCGGTTGGCGTGATTTTACCCGCGCTCACCAGGATTCTGCCCTGGCTGACCTCGCTTGCCGCTGTGGGTCTAGCTATCGTTATGCTTTTGGCTGCGGGCTTCCACGGTATGCGCCGTGAATACTCCAGCATCCTTTTCAATCTCGTCCTTCTTGTACTCAGTGCCTTCGTGGCCTACGGACGTTGGGTGATTGCGCCACTGTAGGTGCGCTCACTGGACAAGCAGGCGGGCCAACACGGGCATGCAGACGGGGCTTTGGAGGCTGCTTTGCACTATAGCCGGGGCTGCCCAACATAGATGAGGGTGCTGCTCGTGTCCAGATGGTAATCGGAACGTCGAAGACATCATCCAAGTTGGAGGCTTCTTCGCAGTGTTGGTTGGACCCTGCGCTGCACGATCCGGCCGGTCTCGCCCCCCTTAAGACGCGGGACTTTGCCGGAAACATCTATGCGTTCCTTGTGTCTGCGGTCATGCTTTTCAGGAAGCAGGACCAGTCCTTGGCAGGTCTTGGCCCACCTGGGAGATCCAGCTGAGGCGCTTCTCGCTGACGTTGGCTGCTGAGCGTTGGGCGGAGTAGTTCTCATTACTTTCTGCCGGCGGAACGCCACGCGAAGGAGGGAAGTGGTGACTTGGCGGTCAGCTTATGTCATGCTTGGTCTTCTTGTCTCTATTGACACACACGTTCGGCAAG